>Ga0179593_1252139_pt1 | contig 12516 bp, 11 predicted proteins | sample CZODoug2_1_08_16_FD_185931 | JGI IMG/M metagenome (GOLD analysis project Ga0179593, IMG submission 185931) | Vadose zone soil fungal communities from Angelo Coast Range Reserve, California, USA - CZODoug2_1_08_16fungal (PacBio error correction) | ecosystem: Environmental > Terrestrial > Soil >... | reverse complement strand
TAACTGTCTCCTTTCTTTTTTCGAGTATTCATTCCGGCATATGCCAGGAGCTGTAGAGGTCCTAACCAGGCCTTCCTTCCCCTCCGTCAGGTCTATTCCCAGTCCTCCTTATTTTTCTCCGATACCTTTCTTTAACTCTTGGTGTTAGAGAGATCCCTCTGAGGAAGTTCTCCAGAAATCCTTAGGTTTCTGCCTTTTTTTTTTTCCTACTGCCATCTCCTTGACCTTCGTCTTCCTTAATAGACCTCGATATCTGGCGCTGTACTATTGCACGCCCCCTCCTTCCTCCCTAATCAAAATAGCTTGGCGGTATTCCTTTTGATTTTTATGCTTTTTCTTATCATTTCCCCTCATTTTCCCCCATTTCAGGATTCGCTGCGCTAGTAGCCTCTAGGAACTTCTCCATCCTGGCGGCCCACCACTAGATGGTCATGAGTGCTTTTCCTTCTTTTAATAGGCTCATCATTATGCGGTGGTCAGATAGTTCCCCCCGCTCGACGGCCCCCCCCCCCTTTAAAATGTGGATTTCTGGCAAATGTTCTGAGGAGATCCCCTCCTAATTCCATTTTCTCGTCTCCTGTTTTTTCGACCCGAGACCCCGTCCCATCGACCGAGGTTTTTCTGGCTTTATTTTTCTTGCACATACCCGTTCTTCGCTGAATTTCAAAACGTAAAGGAATTCCCTACGATCTTACATCGATTTTTGTTTCTCCTGGAAGAGATTTCTTCTTAGACGGCACTTCTCCCTGTTAGCGTCTCTTCCCTTTTGCGATGTCCCCAGCCCCGTTGAATATAGGGGTTTCTGGTTACTCTGTGTTGTTCTCTGCCTCATCCTTCTTCAGGAAGGTTTTCGTTTTTTTAAGTCTTGATGACTTTCTTTCCGTGACCTTGAACTTAAATGGATCTTCCCCCCGATTACCCTTCATTAGCAACCGTTGACACCATTAAGAAACTTTTCACCTTCCAGATGAAGCTTTTCTTTTTGCGTAGGCCTGCAGCGGCGGCGCGACGGATGCATTATCGGAACTGGGCCTTTTTTGCAGACGTCCCCCACCTTCTTTCTAGCCCCTGCCCTTCCCGAATTTATTTTCAATTTTCAACCTCGTACTTCCCCCCTGTTTTTTCCAGGTTTTTATGAGCCCTCCTCGTTGAACTGCTTCAGGTACTCTTCCAAACCTGAGCCCGGTTTTCTCTTATCTCCACTTCCTTTTGCGTCATCTCTCTGGTCCGGTGGAGTCACAGCCCCCCTTTGTAGGAAGTTCATAATTTCTGTTCAAACTCCCCCTTGGCGCCCTAATCAAGGTCCTTATCTCCTTTTCTCAACGGGCAAGGAAGAGACCCCAGCAACAGGACCTATGTCCCGGTTCAAAGAACGGGCCTCCAACGGCGGCTCATTTTTTTTCCCTTCCCCTTCTTCCCTTTAAAAGCTCGAGCCCAGCCGCCTGCCCGCCGCCCTTTTGAATATGACCTAGCAGAACCACCTCACCCCCCCCTTGCCCGACTTCCCCCCCCCAGACATCAGATAAACCCTGCTTGTCTTATGTGTTTCTATGGAGGTCCCATTTCACTTCCCCCCTTCCCGCCCCCTTTTTCAGTCTCACTATACTTGCTTGTTATTGCCATTGTGGCAAGTTTTGGAGACGCAAATTTTTATGCTGAGGATGCCAGTGGTCCTCAGTCTCCCGCAGGGGCGCTACGCCGATTTGTACCCCCTTGCTTGCCTTCCCCCGGTGACCCACGACCCAAAAGCCATTGGTCGGTCGAGGCCCCTATGGATCCCTGTCCTCTAGGATAGAGTAGGTTTTTGAAAACGTTGAACATTTCCCAGTCCCCCCCGCATCTTTTTCCGAAGCATTGACCGTAATCCGGTCCCCTGTTCAGATGCGCGTAGCCCCGTAATTGATTTTTCCCCTCTTGTCCCTCCCTTTTCTGGTCGTGTACCCCCCCCCTGGCAACCGTCTGGTTGCGGGGCCCCCGATTAGTTCCTCCTCTTTTATTCGATTTGACGTCTACCTCCCCACCTTTCGATTGTCCGTTTAAAGCAGTGTTGGTTTAACTTTTCTCCCATCTTTCACTCATCTTTGATTTGTTTCTTCGTCGTGCAAACGCAGTGCCTTTTTTCTTTAGGGTGGTATTCAAATCCCCCCTTGTGTTTCAAGAATTTAGGTGAAAGTACCTCTTACCTGTGAGGCCCACAATATGGACCCTCCCTAAGATTTCATATGTCTCAGCCCCCCCCCTCCCCGTTTCTCCCTGTTTTCGTCGATCCCCGGGCGCCCCCAGGATTATGTTGTTTCGCGCCAGGTGAAACGTTGTTCACTTCAGATTGAAGTTTTCTCGCCCGTCCCCGCATTGAAACAAAGAATTCCATCCGACATCGCCCGCCCGGAAACCTCCCTTCGTTCCACTAGCCGTGTACAAACATTCCGGATCCAAACGTCTTTCGTGTTCCGCGTTTTGTCTTCGTTTTACTTAACCCCCTCTTGCCCTTATTTTCCCACTGTGGTTGCAGTCAACTCAAGTAGGGCACTTCCCCCCCATTTTAAGGCTGCTGGCCCGCCTTTAACGATCTCGTTAATGTGTGGTACCGACTCTTGCCTTTGGGTGTGTTCTACTGAGACCGACGTCCCCCGATTTCTATGTTTTCTCACGATTTTCCTGTTATTCTTCAGTATAGACCTTTCTGGTGTCGTCTTTCCATTGCTTTGTCCCCTCGACCTTTTTCGTAGTTTCCTACGTTTCGTCTGGTCGACCGGCGTCGGTTCTTTTCGACCCTTCGGCGACAAACTCTGTCTGGGGTTAGCGCGCATCAGAGGTTTTGAACTCTTTTGATAGTTCTGAGTGTCGGCTTGTTAATCGCGTAGGACCACGTTGTCCTGTGGATACCCCGAAGCCAACTATTTCTAGGTTCTGGGAGCTAATTTTTGTCTTTTTTTACCTCTTTCATAAGGCGTCGGGGGAGCTCCATGTGTTCAAAGAACACAATAATCCACACGTGTTTTTTTTAGAGGATCCGTTCCCACACTTCTATCTCAAAAAGCAGACCTTAGTCACTCCCCAGGTATACTCACTTGACTAATGTCAGAACTCTCCCAAGCCCCTTTAAGCGTTTTCTTTCGCATTAAAACTGTAACCAGTGGTCACCATCTTGATAAACCTTTTATTCCCTACGCCTTATTTTTTACCCTTAATGTTCACCCCATCTTCTAATGAGCACGATTCCCACCATACAGACCGCTTGGCCCTGTTGTCGTACCTTTCCCTCCCTGCTACCTCATAAACGCCGATTTTTTCGGTTACAGTCCAAATCGCTTGAACAAAACCCCGCATGGTACTTCTCCTAACCCCCCATTCCTTTTTCTCTTCTGCCCTCTCCCTCAATAGGAAGAAACCTCACAGGATGGGAGTACGTTTGCAATACACCCCACGACCTGCCCCCCCGATCGACACCCCAAATTTCCCCCCGATCTCGTTTCTCTGTGTAATCAGCCCAATTCGCAGGTAAGGGTCACGAAGTCTGGTTCTTCACTTCCCCCCTTTGTCCCGGTTTCCTTGATGTGTTTTATCGTACAGTCCGCCCCAAAAAATTTCCTTTTCAAGAACCAGCCACTTTTTTTTACACGTTTCCCCCTTTCACGCTTTTCCTTTTGCGTCGGCTCTTTTGCGCCTTATGGTCCCATTTTTGGGAATTCAAAACCTCCTTTAGGTCTCCCGGTTGACCCACCTTCCGACCAACCGTTCCCCAACTGTTCGAAGGCCAAGTGAGACGGTCCCCAAAGTGCTCGCATATTTTGAGTTTCTCTGAAGGCATCTGCGGACCCTGAAAGGCGGTTCAAGCTTTTAAAGACGGTAAACACTACTGCGTTCAAAAACCTTTTTCTCGTTTGCAAGCCCCCCCCCCTCCCCCCTGGCACCCCCCTACATTAGGTTCCCGCCCCGAACGAAAAAATCACCATATATTTTAAAGCAGTTTCCTCGACCAATTTTTCCCCCCAATGCCTTGACCTTCTGGCCTTCGCCCGTGTTCTTTTAAGTCCAAGTCGCATTCTAAACCCTAATCCTAAGTTTTCCCAGTCCCCCCAATATTTTTGAGGTCTCCCCACCCCCCCCTTTCTCTTCCGGTACCCCTCCCCTCATTTCTCTAAGAGCGAGGACCGGCCTGTCCCCATTGTGCTTTCCACCATTCTGAGGTTCCCCTGTGTCTTTTCCCTTGTTTCTACCCGATCTCCAGGGCCACGTATTTCTGCCTTGAATAGACCCCCTTTCACCCCTTGATTGGTTTTCCTGCTTTGTCGGCCCCCAATACCCCCCGGTCCGGCACTTCCAATGAAATCCTCCCCCCCCCTCGGTTTCCTTTTTCCACTTCAAAGATAATCTTAAGCTTTGACGTATACAAATACCTTTTCCAAACCATTCCTAGTAAAGCAAGATAGGTGCTTCTGAATGCGGGCCGGTTTTGAATCTGCCCTGGTTCCCACAATCAACCCAGGGAAACCCGGCCGGGGAGAGATTCTTCTCAATTCCCAGTGTTTGGTGTCCCACACGCCGACTCACACCCTCCCAATTCCCACCTATTCATGCCCCCCGCTTTTTCCGCCGTTGGACGGCATCACCCCTCGTCGAGACCCACACACGGGCGACCTGCCCACCCCCCTGCACCGCCACTTAGTCCTCAATGGGTCTTCCGGCCGGATTCTACTTGCGGAAACTTTTCGAGAATTATTTTTTTTTTTCCCCTTCTTTCGTTGATCCTCTTCTCCTCAACCGTGATCTGAAGGATCCAATTTTTTTCGTTCCCTGGACACCCTCGTTATCCAAAGGCCCCTCTCTTGTCTCAGAGTGTTCCAAATGAATAGAGATTCAGACCCCCGTCGTTCTAGCGACCTCATCCTTCGGGAACTGTTTTTTCCCCTTCTTGAGCGTTTCTCTTGCTTTGACTGATTCATTCTGCGTGCTAATTTCACCCTGGACGGGGTTCACGAAACCCTGGGTCCATAACGCCTTTTGACAGGCCAAATTCACCCATTCTTTCTAATCGCTCCTTGAGGTGGTGACTCTTCTCGCAAAGCTGAATGTAGAAAGGAGACCGTCCCTGCTGCCTAACTTTCCTGTTTTTCCCTGTCCCTCTTTTCGTTAGTCCTGGTGCGACCACTTGATTGTTAAGTTTCCTCGTCATTCCCGGTATCGATCTTCAAGGTAGTTTTTCGGCCCTGCTGACCCCAGAAGGAGACTTACGATTTTTTTTGCATCATTTTAATCCCTGTCACATTTTTACTGATGAAGGCTTTCCTACTTTCACCCTAGACCCCCCCCCCCCCCCTCGATATGCACCTCTTTTTTTGGGCCCCTATCTTCACCTGGAAGCTCTTACCATAAGGAGACTGCTTCTCAACTCCTTTCCTCGCCCTTTGAACCCGCTGCTTTCATCTCTTAGAGTTCCTGGTACTGTTGTTCCCTTCCCTGGCCGCGCGGGTGGCACATCCCAGAGACCCCCCCTTTCCCAATTTTAGTCACATGAGGGAGAGGTGGTTTTTTATATTCACCAGCCTCAGTTGGAAGACATTCATTCTCTCTTTCCCCCCTTTTTGACCATTTTGGAGTCCCCCAAACCTTTTCTCTCAGGAGTCTGCTGCCGATCTGACCACCGCCTTACCTTTCCCTAAGTCTTCGTAAAGCAGGAGGATCTTCCCCGAGACCATCGATGGTTTAAATTTCCTGGAGAATTTTTCGCGGCCCTCGAGAATTCTCTTTATGTTAGGATTGAGGCGAGTCATTTTGAAAGTTTGCTACATGCGGCGTACCCGTGATGCCCTCTCTCGAGTTATCCCTTCGTCTCTCCCTAAGCCTCTGATCCATTCGCGGGCTAGAACAACTTACCCAACCCACCCTGGGAGTGAGAGTGGTGCTCTTTTGAGGTTTGTTTTTTTCTTTTTTTTTGAGATCTTTTCCCTAGGAGGAGATTTACTCATTATAACAAGCCTTAATCCGAGTTCTTTCTGGCCCTGCCCCCGTGCAAGTAGCATCTCTCTCTTTTTTTCTAATACTTGTGGTTGTTGAGTCTCCTCTGCTCTTTCATTTGCCTTTTCTCGAAACATACTGGTCCTTCCCCCGGAATTTGTGAGTGACGTTTTTGAAAGTTTTAAAGCGCTTCCCTGTTTCCTCGCCCTCGCCTTCTTCTGGTTCTTTTTTTCCAGCACATTTCTCCGTCATCAGTACACTTTGCGCTGGAGCTTTCGAGCCCGCCTCCTTGGTCTTCTTCTTCTCTTTTTTCAAGACTCCCCTTTCGAGAGTTATTATGAGAGCTGAGCCTTCTATCTTTATCCTCTTCTCATCTGGTCGCTTCCCCCCACTGCTGGTTCTTTGGTTTTTTTTTTTTTTTTTAAGTCTGATTCTCTCTTCCCCTGTATTTCATTTCAAGCGCAGGGGTAAGATAGGCCCTCTACCGACTGCCCTCTGTCACCCCCCCTTTTTGCGTCGGTTTTCACCAAAATTTTTTTGGGCCCGGTTAGTCTTTCAATTCTCCTTCCCTTTCTTTTTCAGCTTTCCTAACACTCTACCCGACCCCGGGAATGAGGATGGGGCTCCGGGGATGTGACCCTCAAATCACTCCCCCCCTTTTGAATTTCCCGGTTTCCAAAAGTACAGTTTTTCATATCTCCCCTATTAACCTCTCTTGTTCCTTGTCGCTTTTATGATTCCTTGTCAGGTAGACCGTTCTCCGTATAGCGCCCCCCCGTGGATATAGAAAACCCCACCCCCACACCACCACAACCCCCCCCCCCACCCCCCCCCCCCCCCCCCCCCCCCCCCCACCCACCCCCCCAACCCAACCCACACCAAATAACAATGAAACCCTCGGTTTTCATATATGCTTGGGGCTTTGGTCCTTTTGTTCCGTTTTCGCTGCTCATAACTTGATGCAGATCGGCCCCTGCTCGCTTATGAACTCCCTGAGATTAAGCCTTACCCGCCCTCTCCCGGCCTACTCTAACTGCATGCCGCCCGGGACCCACTAAATTAGCACCCCCTAAAAGTATGGCAGAGTAGTTGATTACAGCCGGCCGTTTTTGGCGCCTGCTTCCTTTCTCCACCTGGCAGGGATTTTTGCGAAGCTCTCCAGGAGAGTCTCCTTTATTCCCTGGATTGTAATGTTCACTTTCAACCCCTTTGGCATTTTCCCCCTTTTTCTCCAGGGTGATGAGCGCAGCCTCTCACCTTTTTAAGAAGGTTAAAGTACCCCCTTTACTCATTTCCCTTCCTTGCATGATCTTCGTCTCGTACCCTGCCTGCAGGGCCCTCTTATTGCTGATAAATCCGTTCTGACCCCTTCTTCCAGTTCATCGAGGTGTTAACGGTCACCCCCCTGTGCTCCTTCTCTACGGTTTCAGATTCGGTGCTCAACCTAACCCGTGTCTAAAAGCAAACAGTTTCAGCCCACTTTCCTTCTTTTTCAGCATTTTCCCTCGTCTCCCCGTTCGTGAAAATTTAGATTCCACAGACTTCTTCCGGAACCCTTAGAAATCTCCCCTCGTTGCCACTTCATAAAAGCTTCCATACCACCCCTTTCCCAACCCACTGTCTAATTTCTCCATCTCTTCACCTATTTTGAAATGTTCCCTGTGGAACGAGTGGTTTCCCTTTGACTTCCCTACACCTGCTCAACCTATCCTTCTCCCTGATGGCCATGTTTGTCCTTCTTTGGCTCCGTTTTTCCCTTTTTTCTCGAGGATTGTCCTTTGAAGACCCTCTCCTATTTGTTCATTAATTGAAGATTGGGTCTGTTTTTAACTTCCTGAGTGACTTTTGACTTCCCGCTTGAACCCCCTCCCATTGGTTCATGCTCTTTCCCTTTTCCTTCCGTACGTGTCCTTTGCGTTCTTTTTTATCCCCACGGTAAACCCTTTCAAAGGATTTTTTACCCGATTCTCTTACAGACTTTTCCCTGACAGCCTAGCCTCCTTTCCATCTAGAGTCAGTCGTAATTGCGGACTTTTTCACTTTTCCTATTGGATGAGTTTCCTTTCTAATGAAACTTCTTTTTCTTTTGCCCCCTATATCGGTCTTACGTGTTTATTCTAAATGACTGGTCCCACCCGAAAAAAGGCGCATTCAGCTGGTTAAAGAAGTTGCGGGCGAGTGTTTATTAAAGCATTTACGAATATGGCTTTTTTTTCTCTTCGGCCACCGGATGTTCGTGATGGAGGTTGTCTGCACGTCAAACCGGTTGTTCAGCCTTTATTTCTTTTCACTCGGTCAACTTGCTTCCTACTTTTTAATTCCTTCCTCTTTTTCAGATCTCCCCAGGACCGCGGCGCTGGCTTAGTCGACTGCAGGCGCGAAAGGTGGCGGGTTTTTTGCTTCGGGACACATTTTCACCTTGAAGTCTTCTTAGTAGTCTTCCCCGTCCCCGCTTGAAAACCAGATTCGTCGCCCGCGCTTTAGCCCCCCACGACCTCGTGGAAAAGAGCGGTTTGACACATTCATGTCAAACCGTGCATTTCCCTTTGGTTCGGTTACACCCCCACCTTAATCGCCCCCGTTTTGCACCCTCCCCCTTCCTGTCTCCCTTTCCCGCCTGCTGCTGGCCTCAGAACTAGATCCTTGGCCGTGTGGTCGATCTTGAGTTTTCTTGGGGTCTATTCCGACTCCGCAAGATTTTCGCTGGGGAGGGAAAGATTTCTTTTTATCTTCAGTCTTAGCCGACGGGTTTTCTTTATTTCCCATCGGTTGTGCCTCGCCGTTTTTGCTGCGTCGCGCCCCAGCAGGCTCTTTTCTGTAGTGAGAAGGTAGGGAGTTGCTTTTGACCCCTTTTTTTAACAATGATGGTCTGTTTTATCGAGTCATTCTGTTTTTACCTGATGGAACTTTCCGTCCTTGTCGGCCTTTTCTGCATTGGTTAAATACCTAGAAACCCCTTTTTTCCCCTTTGTTTGTAGACCCACATTCGTAATCTTCGGGTCGTTTTCTTCTTTCTCTTTTTTCTAGCCGTGCGGGAGTTTACGTTTTCCCCCCCCCTATATATTTTATACCTCCATTGTTTCTGGTAGAGAGATATTTCCCCCCTTCGATCTAGTCCGTCCCCTCGCCCCGCGTTTGATACCTCCCTACTATGACTCCTAAAAGAGCTACCTCTTGTCTTCGATAAACAAGTGTCCTCTTTTTTTTATGATATTCCCAACATTCCGACAATCAGCCCATTCCCGTTTCCTTTCCAAAACATCTCCTTGCGCCAAACCCCAGCAAGCGTTTTTCTACTCTTTTCGACCCTAAACGTCCGTCTTAACGAGAAGGGGTCAGCCTCCCCCCTTTTTTGTTCCCAAAAACTCCCTTCTTTCACCTCCCCCTCTGTCTATCTCCAGATACCGTCAATTCGTTGAAGGTCCCCCCCTTCCAGTCCCCCGTGTTTGAGCTTTCCCAGTACACTCCCCTCTCTACCCCCATCCCCCTCGCCTTTTTCTTGCGGTTCCCTCCGGCCTTTACAAGGGAAGGGGCAATCTTCCTGGTCGGACGACCCGACACATTTGATTTCCCTGCTTTTGTTGGAGAGTACAAAGAATAACACTTTTTGAAACTGACCTCTTTCTCCTTTCCTGTGTCACCCTCTTTCGTTTTTCCCCCGAGGTTAGTTGCGTTCTATTTTCTACTACCTTTTTTCTTTTCAATGCGGGGGAAGGCCCCAACTCATAAACTTGACTATTACTGGTCTCTTTTACAGAGAGAAAACCATCCAAAAAGAGAAGATGCTTTACCCTTACTGAAGACGACCCTTGAGACCACCCCCCTCATGCCTGGCCTATAATCTAAGAGGATTTACGGGACCCTGATGAAGCAGGTAATCATTTCCCACTACCCCTCTCTTTCACCACCCCCTGTGCCGGGTCAGCACCCAGCAGCAACCGCACAAGTTTGACGTCCGCCCTTCCCCGCCACCCTCACCCGCGGAGGACTTTGCTGCTAACCCCCCCTTTCCCCCAATGTCTTGCCCGGTTTTACGCCCTTTCCCTCTCTTTCCAAAGGTATCAATACCCCCTTAAGAATTGACTTAATATGGGAACCAACATCTGTTTCCTAGAGGGTCTCCACCGCCATTTCCCTAGTGACAGGCCCGAACGTAGCTTCCTTTTGTGTTGCGGAATTTTCCTGCGTCCTGTGAGGAACATGATTCCTTTTACATCCGATGAATTTCACCGTTTTACCCACTGATAACCGCCAGTTTTTGCAGTAGGCCATCTAGATTTTTTCCCTTTGATTTTACGTTGCTTTCCCCCCACTGCCCGGTTATGTCCGGCCCACATCTTGAAATTGCAGCCGAAAATCGGTATTCTTCTTAACCTTAAAAACTTAGCATTCTCATTGAAGTCAGTGTCCCCCCTTCCATATAGCAATCTTCCCAGATAGGTGAGTGCCCCCTTGCGGCGCAGTTCATTATGAAGAAAAGTAGTTAAAAAACTAAACAGGGTCCCACCCCCTTTTTTTTCTCTATTCTGAATTCACCCTTGGATGGTCTTTAGTTCGTCCCGATGATTTTTTTTTGAGGTCAGATTCTTTTTCGTGACTCGCCCGTTTCTGTTAAGGCAGCCTCCTCTCTTCTCCCTCTTTTTACCAGCTTGGTATCCGCGGTCGACTATGCTGTGAACCCAGAGCTAGTGGTCTCCTTTGGCTGGTGGCGATTAAGCTTGGATCCGATGTTCTCGAAACGTGTTTCCTCGCGGCGCCCCTTTGAGTAGTGACGTACAACCCTTCATTATTCACAGGTTCCATCTGATCGACGGCTGGTCTCCCACCGCCTTATCCGCTGTACGCATTTTTAGGTCCCCCCTGTTTGACCGAACTTAAGTCTGAATTTTCCCCTCCTTTCCCCCCCGGGCCTTGGGGTCCCTGGGGTTCGCCGTGCATCCGGACCCCTTGGCTTTTCCATCTCCAAACTGGCGGTTTCGCTCTGCTGCCACCTCCGACCCCCGCCCGCTCCGGTGTAGGTGTGGGGTCCCCTCACCCCGCCCCCCCCTCTACCACCCCTCCCCCTCACCCCCGCCCGCTTGTCCACCCCATACCCTTGCGTCCCTTCCCCGTTCCCCACGGCGCCGCTTGCGTTTCTTTGACACCACCTTCGTACTACACCCTCCTCACTTCACCCCCCCCCCCGCGCCGTATGTCGCACCCCCCGGCGCCCCCACACCCGTCTTACTCCCAGCCTCTTCTCCCCCCTCCTTCTCCCACGGCTGGGGGGGTCATCCTCTCACCTTTCACTCCTTTTCCCTGGGTGCGCCCCTCCTCTCCCCTCCCCCGGTCCTCCCCAGCCGTTCCCCCCCCCCTTCTTCCTCATCTCCCCCCCTGCACCCCCCCTCTGGGAGGGTGTACCGCGGTTCTCCCTTGGGGTTCGTCCCACCACTTCGCCCCCCGCGCCTCCACCCACCCCCCACCACGGTTTTCGGGTTTCCCTCACCCACCGGGTGGTTACCCCACGGTCGCTGACCCCTGGCTGGTTGCGGTCTTCGCCCCTTGGATGTTAAGTATGTTCTCGTGTTTTTTGCTCTCAGCACTTTCTGCCTGCTCATTCCCCCGCTTTTGCGAAAATTGTTCTAATTCCTCGGTCTGTCATTTTCCCCATGAAAAAATTTATCTCCTCGCGAGTTCCCTCGGGTCTCTCACTTCGCAAAGCCCTTCCAATGTCACGACACTTGCCAGCCGGCGCGGCCCTAGATGAAGGACGACGCCCCCTCTCTTAATAGTTAGGTGCGATTTTTCCTTTTTGTAGTAATTTCCGGCCCTTATCGGCCGTCTTCGTTCCCCCCGGTCTCGGCAGTCCCGCCCGCAGGAGTCCATGCAGACGACGCTTACGATTTAATTATTTAGAGACACTTAACAATCTTGACCCTCTCCCCCCCTCGTTAACCCGCGTGCGGCACTGCCCGCCAACGCTTGGCGCGCTGACCCCACTGCCGCTCCGGTTACCATCAAATATCTCCCCTTTCCCAAGGTATTTCAGCTAGTCAGTTGGACGTTGGAAATCTTACATGAGCTGGGTCGTTGCACATCCCGACCCCCCCATCTCCTTCCCCTTTTCCGAGGCGTCCCTGTGTTCTGAATCTTCAAAAGCCCCTGCCTTGATGCAATTTCTTTCTGCCGACTTGGCCCCCCCTCAGTTCCTTTTTCCTCTAAAACATTGATCGCCCGAGGATTCTGCCTCCCCTATGACCAACCCTCCTACATGTGACCTGCCCGCGGGACTTCCCTCTTTCGCTTACTCGAGACATCGAGTTTTATTTCAAGGATGGTGCTGTCTCAGAGTTCATCGATTCTGCGCTCGAAGTTTGTCTTGTCTTTCCCCCTTTATAAGACCCAAGGTTTCGATCCTGCTTCCCTCGCGGTGTTTTTTCTGCGCGGGAGGCAGATGGCTTGATAAAGAGACCATTTGAGGGCTTTCCGGAAGTGCTTCGAGTCAATTATCTTGGTAAGAAGTCAATAACAGGCTGATGAAGCCCCTTTTTCTTCTTCTTCCCCGGCCTTAATTGCAGC
>Ga0179593_1601382_pt1 | contig 12517 bp, 12 predicted proteins | sample CZODoug2_1_08_16_FD_185931 | JGI IMG/M metagenome (GOLD analysis project Ga0179593, IMG submission 185931) | Vadose zone soil fungal communities from Angelo Coast Range Reserve, California, USA - CZODoug2_1_08_16fungal (PacBio error correction) | ecosystem: Environmental > Terrestrial > Soil >... | reverse complement strand
CTATCTTTCTTCTCCCTCTAGGGAAACCTTATCCCCTGCCTCGCGCTTCTTTGCGTTTCATATGCCTGAAAATCTGGCGCCAATTTCACCCGAAACGCCCGCCGAAGGAGACCCACAGTCGCCTTGCGAGCACGGCTCTTATCAGTTTCTTTGAGTTTCGGTGTATTGCCCTGAAAGATACTTCTTTTTTTCTCTGTTTCTGTTTCCTCTCTCCTTTTCTTTCCCTGGTTTGGCTCATACCGGCTAGATCCCCATCCCCCCGAGCGCGGAGAAGCAAAGCCAGCAGACGATAGTCGCCGGCTCGCAGGTTTGCCAGTTGTGCTCGGAATGCTCCTGCGAATGAGGATGAAGCCACGATCAGTGCCATACTCATGTTTTCTCCTCTCCCCCCTTCCCCCCCCCCCTCTCTGACCCTTTGTCTCCCCCGTCTCCCCCTCGGCAGACCTGTGACGCCTCACCCATCGAGCTCGCGGGCTTCGCTGCGATAAATTAGTCGCGCCCACGGCCAAGTTTCCATGAACTGCCCTCCGCGTGGCCCTCTTCTTCTCCTCTTTTGTTTTACGTCATCCTTCTCTCTTTTCGGCCGATTGTGCCGCCATCCCGCGCAAGCGCCACTGCGAATCGAGATCGAGCGCGCCGTGTCATCCGCGCGTTTCGAAATTGTTCCTTTATCCAGCCAGTAAAGAACAACGTGCGCGCTCCTCCTCTTCTCCCTCCTTTTAATGTTCCTTTTTTCCCCCTTGTCCTCTATACGCCGTCCTGGGTAGAAACCGCAAACATCAAGGTTTACGCTCCATGCGTAAAAACGGTCGCGTGGAGAATATCTCCCAAGTTTACCCTGCCATAAGAGAAGGCAGAAGGACCTTTTAACTCCCTCCCCCCCCCCCCCTTGCTCGGAATCCAACCCCCCCCACCATATCCAGTAACGATCAGTCCAAGATGTTAGCTCGAGTATGATAAGTTAATTTGCGGACGCGCGATAGCGCGACCCACCTCCCTTTTTTCTTCCTTCATCTTTTTTCACTGAGACCAAACGAGACCGCCCGCAGCAACCCCCAATTTTTGCTGAGCGGACCAGTCTCTTGTCCCTCCTTTTTCCATTTTCCCCTCAAAATAAGAAGCCCTGCAGATGCGTGGTGAAAAAACGTTAGCCCAGCACTTCCGGTCTGCGCGCAGCTTTTACCCGGACCGCTAAGTTGGCAGTTACTTGCCCCCTCTTTTTCTTCTCAGCACGGCTATATTTTCACTTCACCCTGCCCCCCACTCGCCTTCCAATACGATCGCAGCGATGCCCGCGGCCGAAGACACAAGTAAGCAAATCGAGAGAGAGCTTGCGCGTATCATTCCTTCGCCTTTTCTTCCCCCTTTTTCTTCTCCGTTCTCCTCCCCCCCTTTTTCCCCCTCCTATGGCAGATAGATGAATTAAAAAAAAAAAACTGGCCGTGAGAGCAGAAACCGCTTCCCTGAGCGTAAGGATAGAGCAGTTGCGGCCAAGCTCTTCGTACTCTTCTTTCTTTCTTTTCTCCTAGTGGATCACCACCACCTATCCTCTTCCTGCCCTGTTACTGCTTCCGCCGCCCAGCAAAGCCGGTGACGAGATGTTTACGAATGTCTCTGGTGCCCGTGTACAGCTGCTCGACAAGATGACGGCTTGCCCGATAGCCCCCTTCCTTTCTCGGAAGCTTATCCCCTCCCCTTCTTTTTTCCAGTTGAGCGGTAGAATCACAGGAAATGAAGCACTAACGCACCCGTCAGCGTTGTCAAAGCACCTGACGACCACTGTTATAGTCTGCACGACGGCACTAGCATTAGCCCCCCCCCCCCCCAGGGTCGCGTATCACGCAACTCTCGAAGCCGAATGTGTTACTTAGCCTGTTATTACGGAATGCTGCCCCCTCGGCCATGACACCTACGGGTACGCCGCTGCGTAGGGTTATACTCGCCCCATTTTTCCCTCTTTTTTCCCCCCATTCGTTCCCCGACTACCATACCACACGCATTCCGCAGCACTCCGCACTCCAGATTGACCCCTCCCGTGCATCGGGTGCAGGAGACTCAGCAGAGACGGCACGGACTGGCTGCTTCCTTGCTATGCCTTCCCCCCCCCCTCCTCTTCGTTTTTTCTTCGATGATCGAGGCAGCCATACAGGAAGCAGCCGTCCGCGGCCCTTGCATGAGGCATTTTTTTCCCACTTACGATTTTTTTTTTTTCCTTCTTCTTTTTGCCTGGGGTGACCCTTTCTTTTTTCCCCCTTCCTTCCGGCACACTCTTACGTGTGTCGATGCAATCTTCCACTAGGCAAACCTACTCCACGCCTCTTTTTTTCCCCCTTATGAAGATTCCCCCATCCCTTTTTCATTCGTTCTGTTGAGTGCGGGTGGTGGAGATTACCCTTGGAACGGGCTCCTAGCTTTTCAGTTCGATCACGAGTTCCCATTAATTATCTTCTTTTCCCACCTTTCACCATGGACCCATCAATAATGTGCACACAGCTGTGGTTTGCCGCCACAGCTCCTCCCTTGCGCTCCCACCAATGAACGGCGCAATAGATTCATCTCTACCGTTACCCCTTTTTCCCGGACCCCTCCCCCCTTCCCTTTTTCTTTCCGATACTCGGCCAGGTTGCGCTATTCTTTATCTGGACATTTCCATTCTCGTCCGGATGAGACGTTTTTTTTTATTATATGTTTCACGATTCAGAAGATTGCCCGCGCAACCCTTTCCTCCTTTTCCGTCCCCCCCCCCCCCCCTCCATCTCCTCTTGGATGAATGTTGCCGCCGGCCGACCGCTAGCACGCAAGTTGCAGCAATTTACTTTCTGCTGCGCCGCCACCGGTCGGCGCGCCGTCATTTCTCTCCTTAGTCTTTTCTCGACGAGAGTGTGCCGGACCAGAGTGGGGCAGTGCAGCCTGATTTCCCTTTTTTTTTTTGATTCCTCTTTTCCCCCCCCCCTCTTCCCTTCTTGGTAAAAGTCTCACTAAGGCCAACTACGCCGCCGTGCCGCAGACGTAGGTTCTGGACAGTGTGTTAAAAATTAGGCTCGACCGCTTTGATTTTTACTGTCCATCCTTCCTTTTTCTTCTCCCCCCCCCCCCCCCCCCCCCTCTTTTTTCCGCGAAGAGAAAACAAAAAAATTGGTTCGCGGAGCGCGGAACTCGTGTTGTCTCGGCACCCTCGTACCTTCCGGAACGCCGGTGATTCTTGCCAGCCCTTTTGCTTCTTCTTCCCTCCTTTCTCCCCTTTTTCCCCCTTTCCCTTCCTTTTATGGATGATCGTTGGCCATGTATGTGTCACATGCGACACCTGATGCGCCCGCGCTGCAAATGCCCGGTAACTTTTGGCGCGTTCAATCCTACGCCTCCCTTTTTTTTTTTTTCCCTCGAAGAACTCATTTTTCCCCCTCCCCCCTTGTTTTCGTCGCGTCAGGACGCGTATTCTTCCACCCATGCGAAACTAGCCCGTGCAGCCGATCGATTTGCGCGATCCTTCACCATACGCGCCGGATCTCCGGAGGAGCCGCCGCGCACGTTAGCTTATCATTTTTATCTTTCCCCTTTCCTAGAGTGTGTGTCATTCATTCCCGCCTCCTGCAGTGTATCCCATTCAGCTAATCTTATATTTCACGGATTCCGATCGAAATGAGCGCCATGTGCTTATACTCAGCAGCGAATTCTCCTTCTGCCCTCTTCCTTTTTTTTTTTTTTTTTCCCCCCCCCCCCCCCTCTTCCCTCAGTAAAATATAGAGACTTAGAGCGCTGCGCAATGTTATCTATGTTGGTATGCAGGAGCTTGCAGCCTTGGTACTGACCGAACGAACCCTGCGAGTCTTGAATTCTCCCTTTCTTCCCTTCCCTCTCCTCTACTACGTCCATGAGTTTGATTAAACGAGCACTCTGCTGGCCATGGGCGCGCAGCTTTCCTGTTTGCCCAAACAAGCGGTGCGAACCGCTTGATCTTCTTCTTCCCTCTTGACCTCCCTTTCTTTTTCTCCCCTTCGCGCCCTACCACTCAAAGCTTCCGGATAAGAAGCCGTGGCTCGGCCAGGCACTAGTCCCTTCGTCGGCCTGGCTTTTTCGGAAATTGCCGTGCTATCTCATTCGCAATCAACTAACTAATGTGCCATGAGTTACTCCTTCCTTCTCCCCCCCCTCTCCCTTCGATATTTCTCCTCCCTTCCTTTTGTCCGACGCTCCAGGAGAACCCTCCAGCACATTAGTTAGTTATTTTTCCCTAAATGTTCGAGCCGCCCAATTAACGCACCCGTGCACGCGAAAGGGAAACAGTAGCCTGCCTATGCCACTGCTTTTTCCCCTTTTTCTTTTTCGTTTCCCCTTCCTGTCCTATCCTCCCTTCCGGGACCCCCTTAGCTTTGCCCAAACGCCTGAAGCAAAAAGCTGCGCCGCCATGGCCCAGCCCACCCTCCGGGGAAGCCAAACCAGAAGTATCGCCTTCTCTCTTCCTTGGACCTTTTCCCCCCCCGCCCACCTCAAGGAATCAAAGGGTTCGTCGGCAGCCGAACACGCTGCTGCATCCCCCCATCGCTTTCAACGCAGAACATCTGCAGCCAGCGTCCCCTCCGGAGTATTTCCCTTTCTTTCCCTTCCTTTCGAACCTTCCCCCACCCTGCCCCCCCCCCCCCTTCATAGACCGGACAGAAGGGCGATGGCGGAGCTAGTAAACCACATGGCGCAGTTCCAACCCCCCCTCCTTGTCCCCAAGAAAGAAGGTCTTGCCTCCCACCATCCCTCTCCTTCCGCAATGCCAGATGATACGCGCCGCGTGCCGCCTCCGCCGCCAGCGCTGCCCGAATTACTAGATCAGGCCCTGTGTAATTCCGACGCGTTCGATTTTAACCTCCCCCCCTTTTTCCCTGTTTTGTTCCTTTCCCTCCCCCCTGTCCTTCTCGTTAAGATCGCGCAAATCGATCGGATAGCAGAAGGCCAGTTTCCAGGTCGAAGAGATAGCGTCCTCGAAAATCCCAGGTTGCGTCCATGCGTAAAAACTTTCATTCCTCGACTACTCCTTTTCTTTCTTTTTTCCTCCCCCACCTTCCGCCCATGCGCGCGAACGCACCAGGGCCGCCAGGGAAACCCGCGCCAACGAGCATCCAAAGCTCGCTAGTTTTACTTTTTTTCTTTCCCCTTCTGATTTTTGGGACCCTCCCTCCCCTGTCCTCCCCCGAAGCCAGCGGACGTTTCGCCGGACGAGGGTAGCCGATGACCAACCCCGCAGCCGCGAACAATTTTTTGCCCTGCCCGTCGGTCCCCCATCTCTTTTTTTTTTAGTATATCCCTCCCCCCCCCTCCGTCCCTCCTGGAGCGTCGCGTGACAACACGTTGCCCAGAACTTCGTCTGCCGGTTGGCTAAGTTTTTTTTTTTTTGCCCATCCCTTCTGGAACGCCTAGATGGCAGTGAAGGCGACCAGACGCCCCTCCTGAGCCAGGAGAGAAGTATCCTTCTTTTTTTTTTCCCCCCCCGCTCTTCGCATCGCCGCCGGACACATGACATCAAGTGCAGACGAGAGAAGCTTGCGCACTATGCATGCCTGTCGGGCCCGCCCCGGGCCGACTAGAAAGTAAATTGCTGCGCGCATGCCCCTTCCTTTTTTTTTTTCTTTTTTTCCCCCCCCTCCCCCCTTCCCCCTGCGGGCGGGGATAGATGTTTCCTAGTTGCGCCAAGCTCTTCGTAATAGGCGTATCTCCGCCCGACTCATGCAAGCGCAAATGCCAGTATAAAGAGCAGTCTCCACTTTTTTTTTTCAGGTCGATTATCCTCTTCCTTTTTGACACATGTGCTACGGTCGAGATGAATCGATTGCCCGGCATTGTAGCAAGCGGAGGACTGTTGCAATATACACCCACACTGAACAAAGTGCTTGTTCCCTTGTAGCCTGTCTGCCTTTCCCCTTCCCCCCCTTTCTTGAGAAATTTTCCCCCTCCCCTTTCCTCCTTCCCCGTTCCATAGCGTAATCTCACCCGCACCAAGCGAAAGAAGCGGAAGGAACTTGCTCTTCGGAAGCTAGACACACCGGCCTTCTCTTTTTCTTTTTGAGTTGTCTTCTTTTCCGGATGGAGAGACAATCAGACCGTTCGCGACGCCATCCGCTCGACCCCCTCCAGTATGACTGCCAAGCAACGTTGCCCATTCAGCAGCGTCTCCCTTTTTCTTTTATTAAGACCTCCGCTGCCAACTTTTTTTTTTAGAGAGATCCCTGCCGGCAGCCACCAGAGATACAACCGCCGTCCTGGCCCTAATGATTTTTGCACTTTCTTGCACCCGATTTTTTCCCTTTTTTTTTTTCCCCCCTTCTTTCATGCGATCCGAAGGCGGATTGACTCCTCATCCGCGCCCCCCCCCCAGAACATGCAATAATTCCATCTGTTCATTCCCCCCTTTTTCCCTTCCCCCCCCTTTTTCCGCCATTCCGTAATAAAGGCCAAGGTTCTTCGTCTTGGATGAGGTGATCGATAACCCTTTCACGGCTCTTCTTCCCTCCTTTTCTTGTTCCCCCCCCTCTGGTTGCCAGTTTAAAAACCATTCCTATGACTGCATTCTCCCTCAATGCCAATGCCTTGTCATTTCTGGTTTTGCCGCCAGCTCCTCCGCCTTACCTCCCCCCCCCCCCCTCTTTTTTCCCCCCCCCCCCCCCTCCTTCGTCAAAAATATAGCACCGGCTTTTGACTGCACGGACTCGCTGCCGCCTCTTCTTTATCTGCCAGGCATATTCCCCTTCTTCGCCGCGAATCTCTCCGTTTTTCTGCAGTTCTTTCCCACTTAACACCCCCGTTGTTTACTAAGAACCTATGCACGGACAAATGCCACAGCTTCTTCCATCGGATGATGCAACGCCGCCCTGGCTCTCTGCCCATTCATCGCCAGACATTTAACTTTCTGTTCGGCCCTCTCTTTTTTCCCGTCTTCCTCCGTATTTCTTTTGTTCCTGCGGGTCAGTCACCGACCCGATCGTTTGGCCGCGGGCGCATTCGCTTCCGACGCCTTGGCGATCAGCGTCGCCGCCTTTCTTTGAAAAAATAAACTCCATACGCCGTGCTCCCTCCACAGTCGGCCCGCAGACGAGATAGTTAACCTGGCCACGTTTTTTCACACAAGATTCTTATGGAATTTTCTGATTGTCGCCTTTTTTTTCTTTTGCCCCCCCTCTTTTTTTTCCCTCGCAAGCAAAAATTGCACCGTATCGCGGAGCGGGCTCGTTGTTGGTCTCGGCACACCCTCGTACTTCCGAAAGAGCAGCGGCTTCATTGCAGCTGCTGATCGTACTATGGTTTCCTCTTTTTTTTCTTTTTCTCTTTTCGTTAGTTGTCCCTTGGACGCCAGGAGCCGCGACGACATGCCCGTAAATGTTGGTCTTCATTCCTCGCACCTAGCTATGCAGACACGTAGCGGCGCATCTTCTTTCCCCCTTCCTTTTTCCTTTGTTTCTTCTTTCTCTCTCCCCTTAACTGCCTTGCAGCGATCAGTTGCGCTGATCTTAACCGCGTACGCCCGCGGATTCTCGGAGGAGCGTCTCCCACGAATGCTTTACTGCAACATTTCGATCCACGTCCCCCCTTCCTCTTTTTTTTTTCCCCTTCTTTTCTGCGAGCGGCACGCGCGTCTATCCAAATGCGTATCTATTTGATGGATTCCGATCGCCAGCGCGCTGCTGCCCCCTGAGTTACGCCCCGCGCAGTCGCAATGCTGCCTCTTCAGGAACCTTTGCTTCTTTTTCTTTTTTGAATGCCGTTGCCCGTTTCTTTGTCCCTTCCTGGATGACAATGATTCCGTCTAAGTGTTGGTTATGGCGCTTGAACATCCGCCCGAGCGTGTACCTAGCCCACGAAACCAGGGAGCTCTTGCTGATCGTGGGCTGCCTCCCCTTCCCCCAGGGCAGCTCTTCTTTTCCCCCCTTTTTTTTTCTTCCCCACCGACTCTGATGCCATGGGACGCGCAGCTTTTCCTGGCGTTTGCAAACCCAGGGGCGAACAGCTTGGAGGAACACAGTATCAGCTTGACAGACTCGTCTTTCCTCCTTTTTTTTTAATGAGATTTCACTATCGCTTATTGCCCCCCTCCTTCGCAGCGGGCCACGGTTTCAGGAAATGGGCGCGCCAGAATTTCGCAATAACTAACTAATGTGCTGGAGGTTTCCTACGTGACACAAGTTACGATCCCTAATATCTATCTTTTACCTTCCTCCTCGTTTTTTTTTTTTTTCTTTTGGGGTGGCTCCCCCTTCTCCGGCCCCTCCCCTCTTTCTTTTGCGAAATTACTGGCGCGCCAATCTCCGAAACGCCCCGCGAAAGCCAGCCGAACAGCTAGCCTGAGCTATTTTGTTGCAGACCACGAGCTCTTATCGACCCCCGGAATGCTTTTCCTTCTTTTTTTTACTTGCCCCCGATGTAAGTATGCAGTTTTTTACACCCCCTGTCGACGATGCAGAAAAGCACCGAAAAGTGCGCGCCCTGGCCAGCCATCTTTTACCTGCAAAAAGCAACTTAGTAGCGCGGGCTCGCATTTTTTTCCTTTTTTTTCAAAAGGAAATAACGATTGTGCATTCCTCCCCGTGCAAGCAGGACCAGAACGACCAGGTTCATTATGTGCAGGCAGAACACGCGTCTGCAAGCTCCAACCATCACCAAACCATTAGAGCAACATTGCGCCCGGCCACCCTCCTTTCCTCTTTCTCCTTCTGGCATCATTCTGCCCATTCCCCCCCCAAGGGTTAACGCACATGAATAGCGGCCGAGCAGGCGCATGCGCGGAGTTAAACCAATGGCGCGGCCTTGCGACGCCTCGATCGGAATCCATAAATAGATACTCATGTTCTTTTCTCCCCTTTTTTTTCTTCCTGTATTCCCTCTCTTGCTACTTGTACGAGATCACAGCAGTAAAGACAACGCTGCGGCGCTACGCAGAATCCGCGCGTACGACCGGCGAAGTCGCGCAATCTCTCTGGCTTCCTTTCTCCTTTTTCCCCCCTACCCCCTCTCACGCACCCGTACCTTTACGATTATCGCCGTAACACGTTCTGCAATAGACGAGGGGCTTGAGAGAATGAAACGCCGCCCACATTTAAGGCAGTGCGCGCGGCCCCGTTCCTCCCCCCCTCTTTCCTCTTTGCCGTAAAGATTGCCCCCCCCTGCTTCTCAGCAGTGTACAGTTTTATCCAATTTGACGGACGGCGATAGCCTGACCCTACCGCATCAGCACGCGATGCCAAGAATACCCTTTTTCCCCTCCCAAATGTTCCTTTTTCGTGCTTTTCGGTAACCCCGCCTTTTTTCTATGCCTTTAGGACGGCCTTCCCTTGCATCGCAAATCCAGAGGCACGGAAGTGTTTGGCCGCAGGTCCCTTTAGGGATTGTTTTTTAGTGCAAGCACCTATGCGAGGGGTGGGTGATTTCAATCTTCTTTTTTTTTTTTTTTTTTGGTGTTTTTTTTTTTTTCTTTTCCCCCCCCCCTTTTTTGCTCGGAAGATCCAGAGTCGTGCTCGCTTCAGATGCGATCGATATCAATCCCGCCGGCCTTTCCCTTGATCAAGGCTCTCATCTCTGATTTGTTGCCTGAAAAACGTTGCCAGAACGTCCGCTATGAGGCACGCGCGCGTAGTTTCAGATTGATAGAGACAAAGAGCACCATGAGCCCTCTTCTTTTTTCCTTCCCCTCCCCCCCTCGCTTTTTTTTGACAAACGATCGCGACATGCTCCGCTAGGACAACTTTTCACAGCAGTAGTAGCCCAAGATCGGGCGAGAGCCTTTGGCTCTCTTCTTTTTTTCTCCCCTTAATTGACTGCGGGAATGCGGATAGCCGCCCGGCGCGCGATCATACCGAGCGGACCAAGTACTCCGTGAGAGCCAGAAACCGCTAACATGCTTTGTTCGATCCCCCCCCTTTTTTTTTCCCCATCTCCGGACGAGAATGCGAAATGCGGTACTAAAGAACGAGGCGACAATTGCGTAGATCTTCCCTTTCCTACTGGGAAGGTTTCCCTCCTCTTTTTCCCATGTGTTAGTGTACCGTCGAACGATGAATCGGAATTGCCCGTACGCATTGTTATCGACGAGAGACATGGAAATGGCCAAAACCCCCTTCCCCCCTCATTTTCCCGGGAGTACGGTCCACTTACCGTTTTACCCCCAGCACCGAGCGTTGCCAAAAGCCCCTGGACATGCAGATGCCTGAGACGAACTGAAGCCATTAGCGAAAAGCTACAACGATGGTATCTCCCCTCCCCCCCTCCCCTTCCTTTCACCCCATGTTGTCCGGTCCCTTCCCCCTTGCGAGCTATGCGGGGTCGCGACGCATGCGTAGAGACTGCAACCCCCTCGCGAACGATTAGCATGTCTTTTTTTTTTCATAAAATATTTAGTCCCTTCCACCCCCTCCCGACATTGACACACTTCCAGTTGACATCGGGTGCCAAGAAGCTGCCTCAGCACTTTGCCCCGGACGCCGAATAGACCTTCCGGGATAGGCTAGCCCGCTCCTCCTTCATTCTCCGGTCATTGTCACATTAGCAATCATTCCCTGGCATTGTGCACATCCTGACGGAAGCCCAGGCCCGTCCTTGCGGCCCCTTGCTGAGGCCCTATCATTGAAATACGCATGCACTACTGCTCTTCCTTGATTAGGTTTTCCCGGAGATAGGCGAGGATTGCCTCTTATCCGGCAACCCAGAACATGCTATCAGCAAATGAGAGAAAAACCCCCCGTACTCCCTTTCCCCCTAGATGTTGCATCTCAGCCACCCTTGAATTAAACGCAAGGTCCATACGACCTTCTTCTGCGCTGCGGTGCCCAGAGATACCTTGGAAACGCCCGGGGGATCAATGCTTTCAGTTCGCTGACCCCCCCCCTCCTTCCCTTGTTTGCCGTAAACCCCTTCCCCCTTATTCGTCCCACCTCAATGCGCACAGCGCATTCTGTCAGTGCTGGTTTTAGCCGCCAGTACCTCCGCATTTCCCCCCAATGACAAGGGCAATCCGTACCCCCTTGCCTTTTCCCCCTCCCTCCCTCACCAAGACTATTGACATGAACGCGACACTCGCATTTGCCCCTCTTCTTTATTAAGACATTTATTCTCGTCGGAAGAGTACGGCCTATTTCGAATAATCCTTTCTCTTTCCTTTCCCCTTCCTTCCCGATAAGCTTCCTATAACTCGGATGAGAAGCGCAGGAAAGAAAAGACGCACTTCTCTTCTTTTCTTCCCCCTTTCTGAGCGCCGCCAGTCATGCTCGCGCAAGCTTCTCTCGATCTTCGCTACTTGGTTTGCCCTGCGGGCTCACGATCGTTAGTCAGCGGGCGCTCCGATCTCCTTTTCTTCCTTTCCCTCTTTTTTCCTCCCTTCACTGCAGCATATAACTAACGAAGCACCGATGCGCAAACGACGAGAGTTCCTGTTTCTGGGGCAACGTTTTTCACCACTCTCGCCCTTTTTTTTTTTCCTTTCTTGTTGCGAGACTTCCTATTTGTTCCCCTATCCCCCTAGCAAAAGTATGAGTTCGCTGGGCTGGCCTCGTTAGTTAGCCGTCTCGGCACCCCCGAGGCTTCGAAAACGCCGCTGACCAAGGCTTTCTTGACCCAGCCGTCAACATTCCTTCCCCTTTCTTGTTGTACCCCCCGACTGTACACCCCCTTTACACTCGCTGACGGCTTTGGATGCCATCGATGTAGGCTGCTGTGTCCCTGGCTCCCTGCGTAGTCCACGGAGCAATGCAGATAAATGTTGGGCGCTTTCCTTTTCCAAGACTTTCTCCCCCCGAACAGGTTGTACGCATGACCGAAAACCTGGCAGGCTTCGTTTCAGGACGCCGTATCTTTCTGACGAAAGGCTTGCAGAAAAGATAGCATTTGCGCACCGAATTGTCTTCCCTTCTTTCTTCCTTTTTTCTCCTTCTTCGTTACATATAGAAACGACGCGAAGCAATGACACGCGCGCTCCCGATCTCGAATCGATGCGATGAGCGAAGGGAGCGCGACGCGGGTATCCCATTTTATCTCTTTTCTTTCTTTTTTTCCCTTCCCTCCTTTTCCCCTATTTCAGGGAAACCCTTTGGTACGATTGAGCTGAAAGTTATCGCAGCACAATCCCACCTCTTACGAAGTCACACTCTCGGGCTTGCGCTTGCTCCCTGTTCTCTTTTTCCTTGCCATTTATCTCCCACCTTATCTTTTTTTTTGTACGATCGTGGCGTTACGAATCATTCCATTAGCCACAGCATTCCACAAACTCCCCCCCCCCTGCGAGCCGCGCTACGTCCTGGTTTGCTTCCCCGCCCTCTGCTTTTCCCTTTTGTGCAAACCTTTTTCCCTTCTCGCCCCAGCTTCTATGCGCTTGACAAGAACGCGAGCTAATGAAGGAATCTCAGCCCGAGCTAAACGCAAAGACTTCCCGGGATAAGAGCCTGGCTTCCTTCCCCCCTTTTTTTTTATTTCCCCCACATTTCCCTTTCCCTCCTGTTTACTGATGATGGTTCTCTGCTGACTGCTGGACACAAGTGTACGATCCCCCCCT
>Ga0179593_1530185_pt1 | contig 12517 bp, 9 predicted proteins | sample CZODoug2_1_08_16_FD_185931 | JGI IMG/M metagenome (GOLD analysis project Ga0179593, IMG submission 185931) | Vadose zone soil fungal communities from Angelo Coast Range Reserve, California, USA - CZODoug2_1_08_16fungal (PacBio error correction) | ecosystem: Environmental > Terrestrial > Soil >... | reverse complement strand
TCCCCGTCTTAAGGATTGCACCCTCACGTCCTCTGGACCCCGGGTTCCCTTGTTACTCTTGAGCGCCGGGGCTCTCCAACGACACCTGGGCGTTTGATTGAGCAACCGCTCCTTTAGATCATCTTCTCGCCGACGGCTTAGCTCCGAATGTTCTAGCAGGAGCCCGCGTCCGGGCCGAGAAGCATTTCCCTTTTTTTTTTTGGTTAAGAGGTGACTTCTTGTTGCCCCCACCCCTGCATTCACTAGGACCACCCCCTTTCCCCTCCCGAGTGATGCTCGAGGCACTCCCCCCCCCCTGATTTTAAAGAACCCCCTATTCCCCCCACGCCGGAACCATTGAACCCCCCCCCCCACTCAGTCTTCGGCAGCCAAGAGCAGCCGGTTTTTTTTTTCAACAAAGAAGTGATACTGCCCCATTCTTCTATGCGTGTAGGTCGGCTTTGTTTCCCGTATTAACCCAATCCTACCTGTCTCGACCCTGATTGCGGAAGATAAGTTTGGCCTTTCTAGCAGCCTCGTCTTACCAAGTACCATGTGAGCTTCACGAGTTAGACGAGATGACCTCCCTCCCCTTTTTGGGCGTGTTTGATATATAGATTGTTTAGTTACTTCGCCGTGCGTTCACGAGCCTAAACCCTTCCAAACGACAGCCAGGGACTAGAGAGGATCGTTTTAAGTGAACCTGGGGATTGGGACTTTTTTTTTAGTTCATTCAGCGAGGTCTGGCCCGTCTCGTCGGTCGCTGGGGCAAGCCACTCCCATTCCTTCCTTCCCGCGCCGAGAAATCCCGCCTTCTGACCTTTTACAGTTCTTTCGAGCGAGGTTCCTCGATCACCAACGCCTGCTGCCTGGATAGGTTCCCCCCCCCCGCCCCACGCTCGCCGCCGAGCCCCCCTTGCACGTAGGGAATGTCTGTTCCTACTCACCACCGGGCTAGCTCGTCCTCCCGTCTCGAGGCGCCTTCTTTTCATTGTCTGACGCGTTGTGGTTGCGCTGATTTTAAACTGCTCGCTTGTGACCCCCGAAAATCCTCCCCATAGAAGCATATTGCGATTTCCCGACCCCCTCTCCGACAAGGGAACTAGACATTTGTGTGTGAAGTTACCCCCCCGTAGGACATTGTAGACCCATGACCCCCTCCCTGATATTCTAATCTTTATAGCAAGCGTTGCGACATTGGTAACAGAGACGTTCTCCTTCAGAAAACGTGATGGTAGAATGCTTAGCAGCTGGAGTTGACTACTAGTATATAGCCCAGAGGAGTCCCGTCTTTTTGCACTCGAATTATCATCTATGGAGCGACTGATTCCTCTTGGAGTAAAGACGTACCGGCCCGAAATCCTCAGCCTCAGGTTGTAGTAGCTCTCTCAATAAGGATAGTAATGATGATCCTTAGATATGAGGGACTGTTAGCATGAGAAACTCCGACGGCAGGGAGGCGCTGAATCCGGGCCTTAGGCCTTTCCTAGAGATAGCCTGTGCTAGCGATTTTGTGGAGAAGTATTCGCCTTCGATCGCGTTTGTTAATGGAAATGTCCTCCTCGACCCTCGGATGCGCTCCCTCTTTACAGTGTATCTCCGTTACTTTCCCCTGCAACGGCGGACGCTAAGGCCTTCAGTCCCGCTCCCCCTTGCCTTCGAGCTCCAGTTCCCCCCTCAAATTTCAAGTTTCGTCACGCGTCTGTCTTCTCCCTTAATTCCCCCGGAAAATGGCGTCTACCCCGACCTTTGGATACTTATAGAACTGTTGGGGGGGCGTTCCCTCCGCCTGCAGCCACGGAATTGGCTTAGAGAGACTACTCCCTCAAGGCGGTCGAGATTTGATCTCGTACATTAAATGCTATACCCCCCCTTTTTACTCCTTCCCCGTGGTGTGGAGATCATTCCTATATAGATCTTCTAGATAATTCCCGCTTGGAGAGGACGGATGCGTATATCCTCATCTATATGGACTTTTATTTTTTTTAGTTTTTTTTACTCCCCATCAAGACCTCATGGCGTCCTTCATACCTTTTCTGTCCCGCGACCTGCGCTTTACCGGCTTTCGGTTATCCTGCCCAACTTTTTTTTTTCTTCTAGACGGGACAGTGCTTTTCCAGAATGGATTCCTTTCGTCTAGACTACGTGCAGAGGGGAACGGTCGTCCCCGACGAAGGTGCGTAGGCTTATTCAGAAAATACATGCTTTGATGGAGGCAACTATCGGTATGAGTTCCATAGGAAAGAACGGCACCCTCCCCCCTGTCGCCAGGTTTCTTCCTTCGACACCATAAGCGTTTAAAGACTAACTGCCGACATATATTTCCCGAAGTAACGTCGCTCAGCGGAGTCGCGAGCCTAAGCGGCATGAACATTGACAAGGCCTGGAGAGTTGCAACTGCATGTAAACCCCGACCCTCTCTATTGGCGTCTCTCCTCTGCCCCATGCGATGCTGGTGGTCGCTTCCCCCCGCGCCGGGAAGGAGGCGACTCGGCCTGACCCTCCCGTGCTCTTCGTCCTTCCTCTTCCCACGGGTTTGACTTCCTTTTTTTGCCACGCGACGGTCCTCTTGTTGCGCTCCTTACATTTAAGCCGCAAACGAGGCTGACGCCAGATGGTCTATCGCCGCTGAACAACGCTCTGTCCCCCGCCCTTTTTACGTTTTTGACGTGCTTCCGGAGGTTCCTTTTCTTGCCCCCTGGCGTTAGCTTGAGCGTCCCGCCCTTTCGGCGACGAGCACGTTTATGTTGACTCAGATCCCCCCTTCTCAGTGTCCGTGTTCCCCCAAGAAGACATCGGTAGTTTTCCTTGATGCCGCGGCCAGCAGGAGATTTCTTGGATGGTTTTCTACCCCTTCGTTCCATTGTCCCCACTTTTTTCGCCAAACTTTTTCAGCTAGATGATCCCGCGACTGGTCTCGAATCCCCACTTTCAGTCGGCGCGAGTCGTGCTGTCCTTAACACGGCTCCCCGTTGCGCTGGGGCTCCGCGGGACTTTGCCCTTATTGGCAAGCACGGTCTGCGTGGCTTTCAGTTCTCGTGTGGTCCACACTCACGACTTCCCTTTCCCCTTTTTCGTGAATGACTTTTTTACAGCGGGCCGCTCTCCCTTGTCGTGACCCCGGGGCCAGACCAGTAGATCCTTCCCCATGATACATAGCTTTTAGCTGAATAATAGGCTCCACCCATTCCCTTCGGCCCATAATGCCAATACTCCAGGACGCTTGTTTTTGATTGCTGTCTTCGGGGCCCCTTTTCTGTGACACTTTTTGGCCCAGGAAACAGACGAGTCCCTCTCCACTGCTTTTTTCATTGATGCCACTTTTCCCAGGTTAAGACCTCCCGCGGAGCGCCATTCTGTTCTGAAGTCTTTCCCCCCCTTTGGGCCAAGATATTAGGTCTCTCTTCCCCCCGCATACCTGCCCCGCTGGTTTCCTATTCCTGTGCTTTTCTTCCTAGGACACTTCTAAGACCGTTTACTTTTCCGCAATTCTGGTTTTAGTCAGTGTCTGGAGGATTCGTGCCCCCCCCCTTTCTCGCTTGAGAATAATACGGTTTTTTTTTTCGATTTTGGGCTTTTCTAGCTCGAGGCGTGGGGGAATCTCTCCCCCCTCCCGTGTTTTCTTTCGTCGCCGGGAGTTCCAGTCTTTCTTCCTTCGTCGGGTTGGGTCCCCCCAGATAATTGAATGCCGGAAAGCAACGGTTCGATACCCCCGCCCGAGCCAAGAGTTTGAAAGGCAGACGTAGGCCCCCTGGCTTTTTTCTTAGAGTTGAGAAGTAGGCGCTAGTTATTGCCAGCGCGGCGATGTTCTGCCCGAGCGCCCCCAGTTACCTTTTTACGGTGGCTATCTCGGGCTTTTTCTTGTCTGACCGTCCCCGATTTTCCATTTCGAGTTGTCCACCGCCGTCGGAATTCTATCTTTTCCTCTTTCTTTTTTTGAACTAGATGCTAGGCCCGCGCACCCTTCTTGTCTCCTGGAGAACCTATTTTGATTTTTTCTCGCCTCCTTTTCGATCTCCACCCTTACCCCCCCCCCCCCCAACGGGCTCCTTTTTGTACTCATGTTAAGTCTATCCCTTGCTCCTCCCTGCTTACGCTCGAATATCTCTATCCGAGTTTAAGGTTCCCTTGTTTTTCGGGATTTAGCGTGGTAGCAGAGGTGACGCTCCATCCCCCTGAGACGGTACTGCCTTCCCGAGCGCTGGACCGACCCGCTTTGCCATAGCTCCGATCTTTGGCCACTTACACTTCGTAGACTCCAAGCGCTAACGAGCCCACCCCCCACTTCCTTAGTATCTCCCTCCCAGCAGCAGCGTTGATCGCCCCGATTGATATGCCCACCCTGACCTTTTTTATCTGACCCTTTCTGTCACGGTTTTCCTCCTTCCAGTTACTCTTTCTCGTAACCGTTTGGTTTTTCTTTTGTTTTTTATCGATTGCAATATTCGCAGGCGTACGGCCTGGTGTCTCCCCCTCTCGATTAAAGAGCTGACGCTGGGACCTTGGCGGTCGGTGCTTTTTCAATTTCCGCCAGCTGACTTGTTATTTGAATTCGCGGTTCATTCTTCCCGAAAAGCATATTAGAACTTTCCACCGAGGCGGATCTTGGTTCTTTAAATTTAGAGGGGTATGGTGTTTCTACTTGATCGGTTAGCCCTCACCCCCCCCCCCCCCCCAGGACCTTTCGGGTTTTAAAGAAAGGTTCCCTGCCTACGGAGGCCAAAGATGAGACATCATTCTTCGATTCAGGAGTTAATAGTTTTTGCCCCCCGAATACCGCTTTCCAACTGATCACCGGGTCTCTTCCCCTCCTTCCTCAGTAGACCTCAAAACGAGCAGGACGGTGTGTAGTTCCCGAAGAACCCCCCCTAGCCGAGTGTCCGTCCATTCAGAGGCTCCCCCCCTTCCTATATAGACTGAGATGTAACGGCTGAAATGACCGCTCCTTTGGGATCCCGCCGAATCCCCACGCACGTCGCCTTTTTCCTTTAATTTAGCCATAACGAAACTCTCCTTCCTGATTTTCTTTGGACGCCTACAATTCCTTTTTTTGATTTTCTTCCTGCTGTCACGTCCTTTTTTTTCCCACACGCCCGACCGCTCAAGGTTTGCGCCTTTTTGAAAAGAAGCGTCCTTTCCCCGAATCAACATTTGATGGTCTCAGATCGAGCCCCGGATCATCAGAGGGCGAGGCATTCTAGTATGCCTGATTTTTTTCCTCCGATGACTTTAACGGGCTTTGCCCCCTCTGAGGTCCTTTGAGCGTCGTCCAATACGATACAAACTCCCTCTAACGCCTAAAGGGGTTTTTCTCCTAGATCATTCCGGATCGGGGATAGAGATAAGATATCTTTCATACTCCCTCTAGTTTTCACGGGGAAAGTACTCAATATTTACTTGCATGCATATTTTAGTAGGATATCGTCACTCGGGTCCTGAGTTTTACAGCCCTGGAGGATCCTGCTGGTGTGAGAGGTCACGGCGTATCACTTAACCGGCGGCTTAAGACTCGAAGCGCCCTAGGTTTGGGCCAATCCCAACGAGGTGAGAGACTATTAAGGTAAGACTTTTCCCTTAGAAGCATACCGGGTCTCTCGAAAGGGCTATTCTGCTCACCTTTCCTTTCGTCGCAGGGACCGTTTTTCTTTCCCCTTATTGAGTTCTTCTACATCCTCGAGCCCTCTGACCCTTTGAGCGTCCTTCTTCTCTCAAATGCCCGGGATCCGGCTCAGACCGCCAGGGTCTTCTTTAGGTGAAACGCCCCTTCCCCCTAACGGCCCCCCTGATGCGTTGGAGCTTTTGAGTCGCTAACTTCCGCCACCACGTTCATCTGAGGAGCTCTCCTGAATTTTGTCTTTTCTTTCTTCTCTTTTCTTATGTTGTTGAGAGCGAAGTCCCTGGTCGGGTGCGCCTTTCCTTCGCCCCCCCCTGGGAGTGGTTTGACAAGTTTTCTAGGAAGACGCGTTTTTTCCTTACATAAGTGTTTATGGATTTCTTCTGCACCTATTGCCCATGAGTTTCTAAGAAGTTCCCGCGGCTTCTGTAGAACTAGTCCCCCCTGTCCGCTGTCCCGTCGAGGTTATGACCTTTTCCGCTTAGACGTAGGTCCGGGTGGCGTCGACTGGATCGTAGTATAGCTCATCTTGCTATGCGTGCGAAGGCACTTCAGTTCTTAGAAGGAAGGGGATCCAGGCCAGGACCCCCCCGTGATAATAAGGTTTTTTCTGCGTCCGGACCTGAACAGACGTGGTGGACGTTGTAAGGCGTGGAGGTTCCCAGATCATAACAGAAACTCCGGGAGAGGGGACGCAATGTCATTTTTTATAACCCCCCCCCCGGCCTCCGGCTTTCCCTGCACGGAGAGGTTACCTCGCCTCTCCTAAAGCGAACGGAACGGAGATTTTGCGCTTGTCTCAGTTCCAGACACGTCTCCAGAGTAATTCTTTTCGCCTCATTAATTCCACCCCCGAAGGAAGGACTTGCTCCCCTCGCAGCTATCGAATGTTTGTTGTGCACCGTGTGAGCGCTTCTAGCGCACGCGCCTATGGGGGAGCAACCGCCCCCCTTAGGTGCCCTCCACGCGCAGATGCCTCGTGGCACGATCGTTTCCCGATACACTCCAGCTCTGTTCTCCTTCGCCCTCCAGAGTGACGCCTGTTCCTCCCTGGGAAAAAAATCTTTTGCGCAAATCGTGAAGCGGCTTTGCTAGACTTTCATTGTACGACCGCCCTGGTCTTCGATCCAACAGTGGCATACTCGGTGAGGCGAGGTCTTTTTCCTCTCTACGGTGAGGGGGTCCTCCTTGTCGCGCGCGTGCCGTCAGTACTTTCTGTTCTTCCCAGCTTTAGCAAGCGCGTCGTTTGTACCCCCGGCCGCTAAAAGATCGTTCGATGAGCTGCTTTTTTTTCTGACCTCTCGCCAGTTCCCGCTTTCGAGCGAGTCCTGTGCTTTCCTCCAGTCACCATGATCACGTTCGGAGGTCGTCTGCTGGCAGGGGCCGAGAAAACTCCCTGAGTTGTCGAAGCCTGTCCGTCCTCTTCCTAGCCAGGAATGTCAAGCCTATCTTTACAGACGGGCAGCGTTCCGCCCTTTTGCGATTGCCCCTCGTGAGAACCCCGTCGAGCCTCTGACCGGCGGAAGTACTCTCCCCCCTTTCCCCCCATCCTCGAACTGGAGAAGTCAAGATACGCTCAACCTCCGGTTGAGTAGGAACTCGCGGTTTGTCACGGTTCTGACCCCTCACGTGGGCACACCGTCCTAAGTCACGTCTCTCTTCTTTCAACCCCAAGAAGTTCCCTCTGCTAGCGGCTCCATCTCATTGCGATTTCCTTCTGAGACTGTCTGACAAGGAATACCCCCCCCTGCTTTCCTTACCCCAATTTTCGACGATGAAGATTGTGTCCCGGCCCATCGCCGACGTGCCTCTGATCGGCCTAATTCATTTTGTTTTTTCCCGTAGTTTTGTATGCTCAACGTATCGGCGATACTCCCTTTTTGCGGTCGCGTGTAGAGACTTGGTGTCGGCGTGTTGGGAAGCTTCACCCGAATTGGTCTTCTCCCGCTCCTCGGCTCGCGGTTACAGGTCATGTTTTTGGTGCCGTCCCATACCTGGCATCCTAGGTTGTGAATGGGTCAAACGTCTGATCACTCGGCGACCACTTTGCTCGGCCCCAGGACTCCTCGTCACGGATTCCGTCTGCCAGGAGAGACTTTTTGATTCGTCCTTCCCCGGCCCTTCTTAAGGAGTCTATGACTCGCGTCGGTTGAGCACCTCTCTCCAAGTGAAATTTTTGCGGTTTCTCCCGCCCATTCACTCTTCTTGTCGATCTTTTTCTCCAGGGCGATTTCTTGCTTGAACAGCTTCTCCTGCTAGCCGATTCCTACTTCCCCTCCTTGTTTCAGAAGTGATCTGCTTCTATCCCCGTCCACGGCCATCGACCAAACCGGTTCTACTTCCGATTCATAGCCGGGTCAATCAACCCCCATGGAAAGGAGCTCTGGCTAAACTTTTTCCCCTCTCATTGAGCTCCCTCTCAGAAGAAGGCTCGACGCCTTCTCTTCTGAGCTTAGTCCCTACTTATTACGGTTTATAGGATATTAGAGCTCTGGCGTGGTCTCTTCTTTTTTCTTCTCGCGTTCAGGGCCCTTTCTGAGCCCTCTTTCCCCAGAGACAAATACTACGCTCGAGGCACTTCTGACTCTCTAACTCCCCAAATTAGTTCTGCCCCCCCGGCCGACACCGCGCCTTGCCAAAACACTCCCCTTAGGATGGCTCCCTTCCCTTGGGACGCCATACGCCAAACCCTTTTCCTCAAAACCATTTTTCGAGTATGTCGGCGATTCCGACCCGCCCCTTCTCCCATTTTTCCTAAAAACTCTTGGCTACTCGTGACTCCTATCCCTCGCGTATATCCGGCCTGGTTGCGATTGACACCGAGAGGCTCCTTGCTTCCCTAGTCCTTTCCAACTGGCTGCGGCAGGAATATTTCTGTCCGACGAGCTTGTCGCAGGTGACCGCATTTCTCTTTAAGACAAGTTTGCACACGACGACGCTACTCCTCACACGCTTACTTGTTGCAGGGGGGGGGGGGGGGGCCCCCCTTCCGCGGTGCGGCGGGAGCCGGGGGTGCTTAGGCTCTCGGGTCGGGGGACGGGGTGGCGGAGGTGGGGACCCCTTGGGCTGGGGTTGGGCCGGACTGAACGGGGGGTTCGGGCGGTGTGGTGGGGCGGGGGGGCGGGGGGGTTCTGCACCCCCCCCATCACGTTCCACGGGCGGGGGGGGGGAGCGGGTTGCGTCGGGGCCTTCTTGGGTACCGTCGGACCGGGGGGGGGTTTGGTGGGGCGGTGGGTTGTTTTTCGGTGCGTGGGGGCAGAGATTGGGCCTGCGGGGTGTGCTTGGGCGGGTGCGGGGTTCTCGCGGCTGGGCCCCTCTTCTCGCGGGGGGGTTGGGGGCGGTTCTGAGGGTTTGGCGAGGGTTGTGGCGGTGGGGGGGGGGGGCCCGGAGGGGCGGCGGGGGGGGCGGGGGGTGGGCTTGTAGGGGTCTCTGGGGAGATTGGGTGGGGGTGGGGGATGCGTTGGGACGGGGGGGCGTGGGGGGCCTCGATGTGGGTGGGGGGGGGGGGGGGGGGCCGGGGGGGTCGCGGGGGGGGGAGGGGGGGGGGGGGTTCGTTGGGTGGGGGGGGGGGGGGGGGGGGGTTGGTGGGGTTGTGTGGTGGGGTCTGGGGCGGTTTGGGGACGGGGTCGGTGTGGGGGGGGGGTGGTAAAAACACCAAAAAAAAAAAATTGGTAGGTTTGTTGTTTCGTTTGATTGTCTTTTCTCCCGTACTTTCCTCTAAGTCTCCCTTTGCAATGGTTACCGGATCGAAGTCCTCCCCCCTTGGGACCTTAGACACCTTGAAACGGCTCGTCGCCCGTATATCCCTACTTTTATTTCCCAGGTGCCGGATGGAACCTCCTGAGCTTCGCCAACGGTCTGACCCTCCTTTTGATCCCCTTTGAAGAATTCCTATATCGCCGCCGATCACGAACAACATCTCACGCCTTTTTATTTCTGCAAATCCTTGACTCGAGCGCGTCCCTTTTTTTTTATTTTTTGGAGAAATTCTCCTAAATCTACCCTTTGGTGTCTACGCTTTCTGTCCTGGAATTCTCTAGTTCTTCAAGACATCCGCTCGCTCACCTTTCAGTTGAGATAAGCACTATCAGGTACTCACCTCTACCGCGATGGTCAGTTTACGCATACCTCCCCACCCCTCGTTAGGCCCTTTGGTCCGTCCTGCTAGATTTCAATTTTTTTTCTTCCCACCCCCGGGACGATACTCCTTTCAACTCTTCTTGGGTCGCGTCTTTCCGCGCATCACGCTGCTCGCCGGTTCCTCCGCTTTGGAGTGTGACTCCTCATAGGCCACCCAGGCGGCTTTTTGCGGTGTGATCGACGTCGCCTTTTTTTTCAATCTTAGGACGAGGGGAGCGTTTATCTCCCAACTCCACTACATTCCTCCGAGGGCACTTTTGATTTTCGCGACGTCCCCCATTCTTTAGATTATGCTCTAAAGTTTTTTCCTCGATTTGCCTTTGATGAAGACCCATCTCCCTAGGCGTCATCTCATGTTTTTCCTTAATGTGGTCGCCGAGATTTCTAGCCCCCTTCCTCCCTTGTAGTCTAATTCTGGTTCCTCCTGATTTGAATACCATATTTCTTTTTACATTGCTTTTCCTCCAGGCCTTCGAGCCTTGTCTTTTTACCATCATTAGCCCTTAGGACTTACTCACCTTCTTCCCAGCCTCCTAACGGGCTTCCCTGCCTCTTAACGTGCGGCGCGATAGTTCCCCTTTCCTTTAAACGAACCATGGCTTTTCCTCCGTTTTTTTCGGACAGAGCCCTTTCCCTCGGGAAACTTTTGTTACTAGACCTGCCCGCGGGACTCTCTCCTCCCGGATGGTGTACGGTATACTCACCCGTCCCCTTCTATGCGTCTCTCTTTCATCCTCCATATTCCTCCATCCGGCGGGGCTACTGAGACCGATTCTCCAAAATTCTTTTTCTATCCCTACTCAGTTGTTGTTTCGCGACTCAGGTCACTTTTTTCGCCCGAACCCTCCCTCGAGTCCTCCTTGGCGTGCTTCAAGTGGGAAGTATTACCGTTTTCCTCATCTCCTCTCCTGGCCGTCCCCTGCTTAGGTTTAGTTGGAACACGATCGTGAACCCTGGTTTAAGATCCTCCGAGGGGGCCGTGCGGCGTATTGCATTGTAAGCTGAGGGAGGTCGCGTCAGTTGTGTTGAAGGAATTTGGCAATGTTGGCTGCACTTACCTTCGGCGAGAGCTCCTTGAGATTCCTTTTCCGCACGGTACGTCTCCAGACGGTGTCCTTCGACCTTCTCAAATCGGTTATGGTACCTCTGTGAGCTGGGACCAGGTAATCAGCGTTTCCCCCAAGAAGGGGATACGTCCCATCATTTTCCTCACCCCCTTTCTCGGAACACTCCACTTCCTGAGGTTGCGAGGCTTCTCTCTCCGTAACGAATTGAACGGAATGATAGCGTGCTCAATGCTTCCCGACTTCTCTGGGCAGCGCTTTCCCTCTTTTCGTTACGACCCTCCCCGAGACTTGGAAGCCCTGCTCTTTTTTCTCCAGATCTCACGTGAGATCGTCTCGTGTTTTGTGGCATTGTGTTTCTCTGATTGTCCTCCCCCTCCCGATGAGTACGCGAGTGGCGCCTCCGGCGTACTTACGATGACCTTTTTTTTTCATTTTGCCAGCTTCCATTTCAGCTTACCACTCCGATGCTCCAGACGAGTTCTTTCCCGGTTTTCTTTCGGAAGCGCGCTAGGAAACCGCCTCCTCAAACCTTGACTGTCGCAGGTCGCGCGCTCTGGAAGATCACGCGCGAGTAGACCCTCCCCTTCCCGTCTCCCCAAATTTTTCCTTTTAGTTTTTGTAGGCGGCCCGCCTCAACTCCTCATTACTCCGTTTAATGGAGTGATCTCCATGCATATTGATCGATGGCTTCTCGAAACTCTTCTTTCATGTAGTCCTCGTTTATCACCCCCACCATTCTCTTCCTAGGTGAGGCGAAGTTTCGTTCTGAAGGACGTCTTATCGAGATCGCGTCTTTAGTTTACTAACCCGTCTTTTTTCTGCTGCTCGTCCATGCTTCTTTGGCACTAGCACCCAGGTCCTCCATTTTTATATCGGGGTACAGAGCGTCCCCGACTTTTTTAATCGATCCCGTTTTTACGGCGTTCCTCCTTGGAGCCCCCGTCCTCCTCCTTGTCGATGACAATTGCGGGTTGAAGACCTTCTGCAGGTCCCTCGCTTACCCGCGAGGACAGTACGTGCTACCCCTGCATCAAATGTGGCAGGCCATCTCCACCTCGCCCGGCCTGTTGCGTGATGGTTTGCCACGTCTGACCTCCGATCCCATTTTAACGGCCCCCTTAAGCACCTTTTTTTGCCTCGATTCAGCTCTGATTTCCCCCCGCCACACGCCTCAACTTTAGCCGCGCGTTCCTTTTTACTCCGGTGAAGCGCCATTTTTTCCCCTGCGAATATCTGCGCTCGATTCCCAGCATTCATGCCAAGTCGGTTGAATCGCCTCTAGTTTTCCCGGCTCGAAATCGCTCTACTCCGAACTTGTGGTCTTCAGCACGCTTTTGTATGCGGACCCACGGCGGACTCGTCTCTCCCGTGTGCGGTTTGGTTCGAGTTGAGGTGTTAGCTGTCGTTGGAGTAACTAAGTTTTCTTTCTATTTCCTGAGCTGGGGAAGCGGTCCAGCGTTTTTCTTAGTTTTTGGGGGCTCCCCTCATCGAACTGTGAAATGCACAAACGGCGTCACATGAGTCACCACGCCGAGCCGATTTCGCTTTTTTTTCCAAGTTCCTCACGTCGCCTGCATTCTAGTCGAGTGTCGGCTTGCCTGCAAGATCTCCTCTGAGATGTTCGTATCCTTTTATTTCTGGGTGGACGGTCCCGTATGCTTGGACGTCGCCCCTGTTGCAGGGCGATGCCGTCTGTAACCGCCTTGTTCTTCGTCCC
>Ga0179593_1443908_pt1 | contig 12517 bp, 15 predicted proteins | sample CZODoug2_1_08_16_FD_185931 | JGI IMG/M metagenome (GOLD analysis project Ga0179593, IMG submission 185931) | Vadose zone soil fungal communities from Angelo Coast Range Reserve, California, USA - CZODoug2_1_08_16fungal (PacBio error correction) | ecosystem: Environmental > Terrestrial > Soil >... | reverse complement strand
GAAGGATCAGATTCCAGCACGTGTCAATTATTTCCGCCCTTTGTTCTCCAAGAGCTTTCTCTTCTCTTTTCCTTCCGTCGTCTGCATCCAGTTCCATTTCCCCTGCGTACCTTCTCGATCGCCCGGACTTCGCGACATATAAATCGAATATCGCCCGTCCAATAGTGCGTCGCAACCCTCTATCTACTCAGCTCCGACATAACCCTATTGGCCCTCCCAAATCAACGGATCGTTTCCCCGCCGGGTCTTTTTTTTTTTTGCTGTCGTGTCTTATCCATGAATTATGACACGTAATTCTGCAATTTCACTATATACTCCTGGGCGGAATTTCTAGGGGGCCAGGTTCAGCGGGGGCCTTCGGTATGTTCCCCTAATCTCGTGCCTGTATTAAGGGGGCTGGGCCTCTGGCAGTCCCTTCAGTGTTGTGGGTTGGGGGTCCCGGACGTCTCCGGGTGCGGGTGTGTCGGGTTAGGCGGTTTGTCGGTTTTTTTTTGTGGGATTAGGGGTGCATCCGCCTTCGGGTGGGTGGGGTTGGGTGATAGCTGCTAGGTGCCTATGTTGTGATTGATAGGGATTTACACCCTTTCGTTTATTCCTTTTTTGACCGCCGCCGCCCCCCCCCTTGCGGGTGTGTACAACACTTTACCGCCAGAATCTGCTACGCTATTTTCCGCTTTTTACCACTATCCATTTCCGTTGCCGTTTAACCTTTTCACGATGAAGTAGTATCCCTCCATCCTTTCCAAATTCTTCCCTACTCGGACCAAGCGGCGATGCCGGGGCTTTTCCATACGATCGTGGTTCAGTTTAGATTTTCCGAGTCTTAGGTATGTATCTATCTCTGGTCTGCACTTGCATCAAGTATGCACCAGAAACCCCTTCCACACTCCCCCTTCATTGCGGCGCCCCCACTTTACTCATCACTCCCAATGGGTTTAAGTCCCGACTCGTAACACAATTTCAGGGATCATGGAATAGTTGACGAAAACTGATTCGCCCGGTTACTGACTCTAGGCCGTCTTCCAGCGAGCGAGAAAATATTCCCTTTGTTGGTCTCCCAACATGCGGTTATCGTCCTATGCCCTCACCTATCCGATCCTAGTTGGATGCTCATTTTTGCTACGCCTATGATTTTTTTGGATTCTTTAGCGATTTCAGTTTCAGTACTTCCTAAACAATAACCTTTCCCCCGTCACCTGTACAATTTCCCCCGTACTACCATTCTCTCCTCTCTTCCCCGCTCTCTGATCTATCACTCCGGCCGGCTTGAGTCACTTCCGTCGGCAGTTGAGTTTCCCCAGGCCCTTCAACGCCATAGCGCTTAGAATGATTCTTTCGGACTCTTTCATTGGCCATTTTCAGCGTGCAGTCCCTTTCCAGATTTCCTTGTTTACTCCCCACCCTTTTTCCCAAATTTGCATCTCGGACAAGGTTCAATAGGCCTGCTTACCCTTCGTAATGCACTCTCCTTGCCATCCTATTTTACCCCATTAAGCCGCAATGAACAGGCTAATCCTTTACGCGCCGGCCCCTGCGTCTCACCTAAGGGAAAATTGATTGTGGGGGAGCTGTCGGGTGAATGTGGGTTTTCGGTTTGGACCGGTTTTCGTTCTTGCACGGGCGTAAGTGGGCGATACCGGGGCCGGTTGGTTCCTGGTGGGCGGGCTCATTTTGTGGGTCTGCTGCTTCGGGGTGGTGGTCGGGTGAAATCCGCGCTCCGGTGCTTATTACCCGTACTTTTCTTATGTTCTTTTCCGCGCACCCTCTCCGTTCGCAAAGGACATTTTCTTTCCCATGACTTTTCGTACGCTCCTCGCAATTTCCACCCCCACGCCACACCATCCTGCCCGCTGGCAGGTGTCCTAGCTCTACAAGCCGGTTCTAATAATCTGGCCTAGCCCGGACCCCTTTTTCCTCCCCTCTTTCTCCCCGCCCCCCGTCTGCTAGCAGCCTTGTCAATTCGTTGGGTTACCTTTCACCTTTTTTTCGCTTTGCCATCATCCACTTTAAACATTCGAAATTAAATCTCTATGGGTTCCCCTTTCCGTTACTTTGTGACCTTTTACCTCTTTTTTTGTGTAGGTGAAGAGCAGCGATCTCCCGTCCTTACTTTGCACTTGCCTCATCATAATCTTTGAAGATTCCCAGGTTTATTTGATTAGGCACAACTCTACACCTCCCGGAAAGTAGGTCTTTCTTCTCTACCCAATCCCCTCAGAAGGGATACGATGTGGCTCTTTTTCCCCGCTGTTTTCGCCTTCCGAGGTCCTACGTTTTGCATCCAAGTAGATGGTAGCTTACCAATGCCTCCTTCGCTTGTTCTCGAATCCGTTTACCATGAACGTTTGCGCAGTTGTCCCCGTCGCGTAGTGCGTCTTCGGCTGTCCTGTCATTGACCGTACTCCCTCCATTGGGTTTCATGGGCGCTTCTGTCTGGGATGTTGTTCGTGCCCCGCGGGCAGGGGTGGAAAGAACCCTGCCACTGTCCCCCTCACCCCTCGTCCCTCGACTGTCAGTTTCTACTGGGACGACAAAAGACACTCTTCACCTCCCCCGAGTCCGCGGATCGTTGATCTTTCTGAAGAGAGTAACTAAGTCTCCAACACCCATTAAGTGGCATCGCCCTACGTAATTTTTCTTAAAATGTTTATGAGACAGACAAAATGAACGGTCAGCATCCGCTAACTTTAAATCCCCCAATCTACCACCTTAGTCCCACATGTGAGTTTGGTCCCCTATGTTACAACATGCACTTTCTGCGGCTCGCATCTTGCAATCTACTCTCCTTTTTACCATCGAGAATGATGGTACACACTCAAAATGACTCCGTTTTTCTCCTCCCCGGTTGCCTTTCGTTCCTAAGTCGGGCAATTCTCCGATCTGCTGACACCGGAGACGCCTCCTTTCTTTTTACCCACTTTGCCGCCGATTTATCGGTTTAGGCAAAAGAAATTCTCTCGTACCCCGCGATCCCTCTCATCCTGGAGGCCCTAAGTATTCAATCCACCATCTAACATTCTTCCCCTTACTTCGTTCCCCCCTATCTTGATGCGCCGCGAATCGTATAGTTTTAGTAGCTTTGCCGAGTGCTCCTTCCCTCGCTCTCCAGGTCCCCGTCGAGCCCATGTTTTCCGCCGGTCACCTCTCGTATTTATACTTTTACCCCATGTATCTTTCTTAGCCCCATTTGCGCGAGAAAAGATACTAATTGACATTGATTCAGTGGTTCGTGGTTGTTTCCCATTTTCACGCCTTTCCTTCCAGGCGCAGCCGATACTAGCTTCACCACCCGGCCCCCCCTTGCGCCCCCTGAATGAACCAACATCAACCTTCTTTGACGGTTTCCTTTCGGCCTCTTTGCCCCTCGTTTTGGGACTCTCGGTCGCCACTATGAGCTGGTGGGGGTAATGTGATGGATCTCGGCCCCGTTCGCCATTTGTTCGCTTCTCGGTTGCCGCGGAGATATTATTGATCTCTTTTTTTGCGAGATGACAGTTTTCTCCAACCCTTTGGACTTCTTGCGGCCTTGTTCACACCGGCATAAAGGGCCTGGTCATTCACTTCCCTCTACTTCCTCAATCTCTCGGCATAACCAGTCTAATCCACCCCCACTGCCCCGCTCCAAGCCCAAATACTTTCTCTCTGCTGGCATTCCCCGAAGGATTTTTCCTGCGATAGAACTTCTGGATTCTATTTTCTACCCCCGTGGCAGATATGAGACTCAATTAAGCTAGTTCGCACTTGCGAAAGGCCCTTTTAACTATTATCTTTTCTCTAACAACCCCACTCCCTACCCGTCGCTGGAACGCGTTTGGAGGTTGAGGGACAATATGTAAGGGCCAAAAACCACAAAAATGAAATAAAAAAAAAAACATAAATACAAAACATAAAAAAACACAATTGTGGGGTTGTTGGGGGAAACAAACAAACACAAAAATCTTTCTTGGATTATACGGGATGTGACCACGTTACTTATTCCTTCTGCTCTACTCCAGCAGCCAAATTGCGTCTTGCTTTATTTTAGTCCTACTTGACCGTTCATGCTTCATCCTTCCCTTCATGCGACTCTCCGCAGCATAAGCAGCCTGGTCATTTTCCCCCGACAGTTTCGGCCCTCATGTTTCCCCACCGTCTTTACTTTCTTTTTAGTCTCTGCTGCCCGTTTCTTTTCGTCGTCGTGTTTGTTTGGGGTCTGTAGATCGACTGAGCTCTCCCCCTTCCGCATCCTTGTGTTGGCTTTTTCCGTCAATTGCTTTGTTCTTTCGTGACTGCTCTGTCAAATAGAGGCTGAGTAGAGGTCGTGTGCGCAGTGTCCGTGTTTCTGTCCCGCGCTGTATCTTGTCTTTTGGGATCGTTCCATCTCTGCCCGTCCACGTGTTGTCTGAAACTATTTGCGGCGTTTGTCTTCGCGCCGTTCCCTCCGTGTCCCAGTAGAGTGCTTTGGTGCCCCCCTCCAGCCTTCATGGGGCTAATAGAAATATGTTCGATCTGTTTGCCTTGTTTCACCCTCCACGCGGCGGCTCACGCACGAGTTCCCGGCGTCTTTGTTATCAGTGATTTTGCGTTGGATGTTGGTAGCGTGGCGATTCGTGCGCGTGCTTTCTCAGTGTCGAATCAGCCTGCCCTTGGTCGAAGTAGAAGTAGTGTGAGGGTCTGGCTAGAGAGCACCCGGGTCGGTTTTCTGCCTAGGGGGGAGGCCGTGATTCTATGGGAGGTGTGTGCGGTGCCGTATGGGTGCTGCTTTTTTTGGTCTTTCGCCCGTGTGGAATCAATGGCGTGTGTTTTTGTGGGTTTGTTTTTTTGGTTTTTTTTGTGTTTGTGTTTTTGGGCTGCGGTCTGAGGTCGCAGTGTGTGCGGGGGGTTGGGGGATGCTGGTTTTGAGTAAAATTTTAAACCAACAGTGCCCCTTTCTTTCCTGTTTGCCTCCAAGCAAGGACCTGTGTGTGATAACTCCATCGCTAACACCTCCATCCTCATCGCAGCTCCCGATGCTCGGGACACACGAGACTGTTTTTTTTTTGAGGTACTTTGTTCGCCCCGTTTCTTCATAGCGGGTTCTGTTTTTCGTGCGGGTTCGCCTCTTCCCTGGCGCTGCTGCGTATAGGTCGGGCAAGGGTCGGCCTCGGGTTTGACGGGGAGCGTTGAGTGGTTGTTGGTGGTTTCAGTGGCGCCTGTCTCACGGTGCTTTGTCTTTATTTCTGTATAGTCGGGAATTTCCGTTAGGGTTCACCGCCTCACCACAGTGTTTTTGCAAGCGCGCCTTAATTGCGGGGTGGTTATGTCTCGCGCAGCCGATGTCTGACTACATCCCGCGTGGGGTAGAGTAAGAATGTCTTTTTTTCCGTGACTTTTGATCCTGAGCCTTCTCGTCCTTTTCCTCCCACCCCGTATCCCTTTCTCGCGTTGATCATCGCTACGTACCCCCCTTCTTTTTTTTCCCACAAGCTGTAGGGTACAGACGTCCTGTCATTGGGAGCGCCCACCCCCGGTTTGTTCTCTAAGTCTTATTTATGAATGGCCTTTGAATTTTGACTAGTCGAACTCAGTCTCCTTTGCGCTACACACACAAATTCCTCCTCCCAAACAACAGGACACCATCTTGGTCGCTTTTATACATTATCGCATCTCTCTCTTTCTCCCCGCCTCTTTTCGAACGACGGCCTTTTGATTAATTGACATCCGTGTCTCTGGAGTTTAGGTTCACGCTATCTCCGACTTATCCTCGTCTTCAGAACGAGGATATTGCTTTGCTGCTCGATTCATTTCTTGCACCTTTTTCTTTCCAACCGTTTTCCCCATTGTCCGCTCGGAGGTAATAGCATTTGCGATAATCTGAGAAATGTTCCAAGCGTCTGCATTTCCACGTAGAACCTTAAAAAGTTGTCCTAGTCTTGCTCGCCCACCCTTCCAAATGAGTTCCACGACGTCCCCACCGTGCCATGTGCGTTCTTTCTTTTGTGGTTTTGCCACTCTGTTCTCACCAAGTTGACAACCGCAGCGGGTCGGTTTTTTTCCCCGTCCTAACCCCGAGGCGGGACACCACCTTCCTCCCATCTTTATCACCCTGAATTTGTAGGAGTCTTTTATAAGTTAGATATTCCCTCTGCCATCCTCCCCGTTTAAGGTGGGATCCTGGTCCTCGAGACTCCAGACCAGAGCCCGCTTACCTGTTCGTACGAGCCTTCTACCCAGAGCAACTGTAACCGTTTTATAGAGTTGCCTTCCATGCTGCGCCTTTTGACTTCCTGCGTCGCCCATCTCCCTTCTTGCCCTTGGAGGCCCAGCATGATCTTCACCGCACTAGTGTAATTTTACCTTGATCGTCGCGTAATCCCCCCGCAACCCCCCCTTGACAATCTTCAGTCCACGCTGTCTTACCTTTGACGTCCTGCGATCAGATTTTTTCAGCCTACTCGTTGTTGTTGTTCTCTCCGCTTCCACGACCGTCCCACTTAAAGGTCAAGCCCCCTTTGAATGATTTTAGCACCCTCTTTTTTACTGGTCCACTTCACCCGACTTTCACACTCCTGAGTATTGCACTACAAATATTCCTAAATGCCAATGCCATAACTTTCAATCATTCTGACTCAGGGCTAGAGTCCCTGGAGACGGACCCATATGACTCTCATGTATGCCCATTTCTTCCTTCACCAGTTTGAAGATTTGTAACGATAAAAGGACCAGAGGCCGACCACCGCTGTATAGTGTTTCATGCAGGGAACCTAATTTCTGGAATTGGCCGTGAGGTCTTGTGGTGGGTGGTTTGTGGGGGACATCGGTCTGACTATCCTCTCTGTGCCATTTCGACCCTTCACTCCCATTTTGGTCTTACGAAGCGGGTCGTGCTTTATTTTCAGGCACCCCGCCGCTGGAGCGTCCGGACTGCCCGACACAACCCCCCCAATGTTTTGTTTGTTGGGTTTTGGGCTGGAACCGTGAATTGTCCTTTTTCTACGCTTGGCCGAAAGAAAGCTCCCAACGAAGAGTTCCCGCTTTCCCTCGAGTTTGTGTTGCTTTGGTTTGATAGCGCGGGGTGGGAGCGACTCTAGGATTTGTCTTATTTTGGTGTTGGCCTTTGTTTGGGGTGAATTGTGCCTGGTTGCCCCGGTGGGTGCTTTTAGAGGCATTTTGAGTCCGTCCTCTTGTACCTCCTCTGCTTGTCAAGATTTTGATCGCCAGGTTTTTTTTTGCACGGTCGGGCAATGTCTTCTCCTCTTCTCTCCAAAGCTATGCCCCTCTGCAAGTTAGCTCGAGAAACTTCCCCTTGAAACCCACTTTTTCCCCCATCCTCTTCTGTCCCCAGCCTTTTTCTTTAAGAACATAGGCGAGCAGCGAGTGTTTACTTCTTCCTTCTTCCTATCCTTTTTGACGGTTCCTCGATTGTCTTCCTTAGAGAACCATCAATCGCTTCCCTGAGACGGAGGCGGGTCTCGCATGAAGCTTGGCCTGAGCGTAGCATCCAAGCGGGCGGCGGGCGCAGTGTTTGACCTGCGCGGGGTTTCGGCGATGGGTAGCCATTTGTTGGTTTTGAGTGGGTGGCAGGGATCGTCGTCGTTCGTGATGCTTCCCCCCGTTTTTCGTGGGGGTTGGTCTTGCGCGCCCGGTCGATACGTTTTCTTTCAAATGCCATGCCTGATCGAGATAGTTTACACTTACCCAATGGATTTCCTCATTATTTACTATTGAACACACCTTCATCTTTCGGTGAGGGTTTCACCACCTCCTCCATTTTCCCTCCTTATATCTACTCCCTCACGTGCCGTAAATGCACAAAACCCCTCCTCCTGTGCACCTCCCCGGTTATCTCCCTCTTGGAGACGCTTTTACATTCCATTATGTTGATTCAATTCCCTTATTGTGGTCCAAGCATTCCCCCTTCCCTGCTCAGCCTCGGTGCCCGATGTTCAAGAGCTTTGGCATTTGTTAGTGTATGAGCGATGGTGAGCACCACCTTGCGTTTTTTTTTTTCCAAAACCTAACGGAATTTCCCCTCATCCGATCCAACCCGCCTCCTTCTTCAAATCATCTTCTTAGTATCTCCAAAAACGCAGTAACCGGGTTAGAGCGGGGCGACCCGAACACCCTTCTTTCTTCAGCTGCTTTATCATATGAGAGACAACCATCTTGCTGGTGCGAGTTAGCGGGCCGCAGGGCGAGCGCTCCTGCGCAATGCGAATGGTTTCCCCGACTCCCATATGAGAGACGCCCGACCCAAACTCACCGTCTGGTGGGGCACAGAGATCAAGTTGGGAGGATTGTGAATTATTCCCCCACATTGGTAACACTTTATTTCTTTCGATTCGTGCTCTTTCTTTGTCCAATGACGTATGAGGTTTGATCGTGAGCAGATACATCGCCAATTTCTTTCTCCCTCCGTCTTCGAACCCAACAGTCCCTTCTAGCATCCTGGGTCCCTCCTTACTATTCTGAAGCCGCATGTACGACCTCAAATTAGACACCCTTCAGTATGTGAATCTTCTCTGCGAGCTCGTTCTGACTCTTCTTTTTCCCCCTCCCCTTTTTTTGTATTGATCTCCTATCTCGAATAGCACGGTGTCCTTGGTTCGACTGGCTTCTTCCTTTTGGTCATCACCGATGATTTTTACGCATTCAGTTTTCTTGTCTGCCAGCATCGTGTCCCCTTACACCCCCTCTTCCACCCTGCGTTATGCAACCAATGTGCACTCGCCGCAGTCACATTTTTTTTCATCCTTCATCAAGCTTATCTCCTTCAAACGTAGTCACTTTTCAACACCACAAGTCTCGCGTTTGCCCCCCACCCTCGTATTTCCGTTCTTTTTTCCGGCTCTACATGATTGCGGCTTTGCATTTTTCGCTGCTAAAGCTTATCAGTCCACCACCGCTTTTCCCTCCGCGTCGGGATTCAGTCTCAATCCTAAGAGACATGTCGGGCGCCGAAGCGTTCGGCGGTCGTTAGCTTGTCTGTTGTCTACGTACCCGGCATCACGGATGCCACATATCGTTCTTTTTTTTTTTTTTTATTAATGTTAGGGGATTGTACCACTCGCGCTCGGACCTTTCCTCTTGACTATTTACCACCCCCGTGAAGTTATGCCATTTTAACAGACGCACCACGTAGGTTTGTTTCTAACCTTCCCTCACCCCCCCTTTCCCCGCATGACTCTGCCGCGCTAGCTTGCTCAGCGGGACTTCCTGTTACGGTACGTGTTCTCCTCACCTCTCTTATCCCCTTCATCAGGCTCATTTTCTAGTAGTCGATTGGCCGAGGCCGAGGCCGGGTAGTTCGTTGGTGGGTTTCAATTCTCCTTGCTCCTTTCTATTCTGTTTATTATCCCAATCGGCCTGCACTGAAATGTTGCCAAACCTTACCTCCAAATAATGCGGATTATTCTAGCGGCCAAATGTTCTCTTGAATGTACCTGTCCGACGTCGTCACTTATCTTTTCAGATCCTTTTTGCGCGGCCAGTGGAGCCCACCTTACTGATGTTTTGCGGCGGCCTTAGCGGAACCCCAAACTCTCCCCTGATGTAAGGTACACAAGCTTAGGGCCTGCCTTCATGGAACCTGCACTTTCCGCTCCACTATTTGATGTCTCCGTTTCATTGCTAAGAGTGATGCTTCGTTGTCTTTGACGAGTCAGGTGCAGACTACCTGTCCCGCACCCCCCCATTTCGCAACCTTCCCCCATGTTTTTTTGCGATAACGGCTCGCCCCTTTCTTCGCTCTCCCTCTTTCGTCAAGACGTTCACTTTTTTCGGTCAATCTTTGCAGTTTCGGTCACGATCTAGCGCTTTTCCTTCTTCTCTAGACACCCTGATTGCCATGCGAGGCATCGTTATTGAAGCCTTTCATTTCAAATTTCTAACCTTTTTCCCCCCACGGTTTAATTATCACACCCTTTTCCCCATTCCCTTTTTTCCTCTTTATTAATTCGCCAGTTTCCACCCCAGCCGGCACATGAGGTCCCCAGTTTCGCCTCCACTTCACGGCTGCAGAGGTTCGAGCGCCCTCCCTACACCCCACCAATTAGGGCGCCCCCTTTTGTTTTCAATTTCGGCACGTGGCATCCCAAAGCCAATCTCGCTTGTGAGTGGTTGCTCTTATTAATCGCCGGCTATTTGGGAATACCCCCAAGCAGCTATACCCTCCATCTTCTCTTCGTATGCCGTCGTATCTCGATCCAAGCCTTTACCTTCACTTTCCGCCCCCTCATCTCCCTGAAACTTCTTCCGCTGGGCAGTTTCTCCTCGACCCCACAAGCAACCAAAACCAACTGTTATGAGCATAACACGGAGGCCTCTTGCGCCTCTGGTTACCGCCCAATGCCGTACGAAATAGGCCCGTAGGTCATTGATCCAGCCTGATTGCCCGCCTCATCTTTGTCCACTTCCTTTTTCTTTCCAATTCCAATGAAAATCGTACTCCCTCGATGGCCTTCCTTGCCAGTCCAATTTTTCTCTCTTTTCTCCTCCATCCGTTTTGTGATTTATTTGCCTTCCGAACCCGCAGTAATGGTACCACTTGCTCCCCTTACTTAGAAGTGATCGAACCGAGTTATTTCTACATGGCATGCTACCTGAACTTTCCCCACCCATCTTCGTCGGTCCTAGGCTGCAAACCTTCCAAGTTAAGGCTATTCGACCGAGATGCGATTTTTCCTCTCCGCCTTCTTCGGGTCCCTCCAGGCCTGCATCCATCCCCTTTGGCGAACCAAGCACCCCTGCATTTGCGCTGGCTTTTTTCCCCTCCGGCGCGGGAAATTGAAATTGTGCCAGTAATTCAGAGAGATATTACCCCGGACCTCCTACGTCCCCCCCCTACAAGTTTTTACTTTATTCCTTACTGTTAGGCTAGGTCCCACCCTACTTTCTCGACCCATTCAACCTCCCCTCGCTTGAACGCGGGTGAGAGCGTAAACAAAAAGTGTGGAACAAAGCGAATTTTTTGTTTTTCTCATCCCCGTGCCGCCCCCACGCCCTCACTTGAAGGTTTAGGGGGGGAGGCTCATATTGTTTTTTATGTGTTTCGTTTTCTGTCCCCCGTCCACGCTTACTCTCTGCGTGCTTGTGGATGCTCCTAATTCCAATTTTCTTCTTGCCCACTTTAAACCTACCCTCTTGTACCTCACTTGCTCTGCAGTTTGACCCCCTGTGGCGATTTCAACAGTTTTATGCCCCCATGAAATAGCGCCACCCGCGTGCCAACATATTTACCCATTTTTTGGTCTCAGCAGTATACTGCTGCTGATCGTGCCGCCAATTTTTCACAGCGACGTGGTCCTTCTCCCCAGTCCTTTTCTTCCCGCCAGAGTCTGTTTCGTTCCCGACCCTTAAACGATGCATTGCTTTTTGTCCCTCTGATCATTTCGGCCTTGTCGTAGGCAAATTCTCGTAGGTCAACGCCCTCGGATTCTCCAATGTTTTCCCGCCATTAGATAAACACGTATACGCGCCTTTTTTCCTCCAGGACTCGCCCCCTACTGTTCTTGTGCTTTTCCCGGAATCCTCGGTAGTAGATTGCCGTTCCTCTTCTGGCCTCGCGCGCCATTTTTTTTTTTGATATTACCCCCTATTTGACGCGCCCTTCCGTTTCCACCCTCCTTATAGTCATGAGGTATTAACCCAGTTGGGATTTCTTAGCAGTTTCTGGAGAGACTACACCCCTCCCTTCATTTCTCCAAAGGTTTTGTGGCGGGGAACTTGACGGCTTTCCTCTCTGCGAGAGCTTACCGATACAGCCCCCCATACCCTGCACCTTCCCCTCGACTTCCACAAAAAAAGAAACCCATCCTAAACCACCCTTATTTCCTTCGTGGGACCTCCCCGTAGCCTCACAGTCAATGCTGATGACGAAGGACCGTGGGCCTTTTCCATGCACTTCCAAATCTCATTTTGTTGCGCAAGAGAGGGCCCTTCATTATGATGGGTGAGTTTAGCAGATCTTCTCAAACGCAATGGACCGTGGTTTTATGGACCCCGGATCCCACGGGCACTATCCAATTCCACAACTCTCAGTCCCTTCAAATCCTCTTATATAGTTCCTGTGTCCTCCTTCCTCCACCCTTAAGAGGCTAACGAACCGGCCTGACTCGATGCGGAGCACCGACTTTCGCCGCTTCGAACTTCATCCCTTGACGCGCTGAGACCCCCATCGCGTTATTACTGACTTCTGCGAAGCTCCATATTGCGCTCCTTTTCCACTGGCCGCAATCATGGCACGATGACCGAAACCACCTCCCCGCGTGGCTTCCAAACGATCTGTGGGAGGTTTGTTTTTTGCCCGTCTGAGGGACCTTTTAGAATTCATCGCTGATCCTGGAATTTCCCACATCCCCATTCGGGAGGGAGCCATCTCACAAAATGCCCCCGTGCGTCTGTTCGCTCCTTCATCTTCCCGATGCTGGCCATTTTAAATTTCGACCGGTTACTGCATCCGGTGTGCAGTCGTTGTTAGAGCAAGCTACGTGCGCCCGTACCGCCCCTGGGAAAAACCCACTCACCGTCTGGTTAGTAATCTCTCTGCCCCCCAGGTTTA
>Ga0179593_1318956_pt1 | contig 12517 bp, 15 predicted proteins | sample CZODoug2_1_08_16_FD_185931 | JGI IMG/M metagenome (GOLD analysis project Ga0179593, IMG submission 185931) | Vadose zone soil fungal communities from Angelo Coast Range Reserve, California, USA - CZODoug2_1_08_16fungal (PacBio error correction) | ecosystem: Environmental > Terrestrial > Soil >... | reverse complement strand
CGAGGCACCCTTCAGAGATGAAGGCTTTTTCTTTCCGGCTGCCTGCCCCCTCAGCATTCCTTTCCGTGCTCCTTGGGGCTTCCCCTCCTTTCCCCCAAAGTAGCAAAGCGAGTTCTATCTTTTACCCCTCCCCCTCTTTTGTGTGTTTGAGATTTTCTTTTTTCTACTTGTTCTCTATTGTGTCCTCCCCCCCCCTCTTCCAATGCCGTAATGCCAGGCTTCAGTTTGAGGAATCGGAAATAAATGATATCATTGCTTTCTTTGTTTACGTACTATTCTTTTGTTTGGGAGTAGCTACTTTCGACCTTGTTTGCCACCATAAGCGCGATGATGGCGTTTCGTTCTTTTTTTTGTAGCTGACGTTTTTTTTGTCCTAATTCATTTCATAGACCATTCATGCATGAGAGCATCGAATGCTTTAGGAATCTCCATTAGTTCTTTTGCGACTCAACGTAATGTCCTGTTTCTCCCCGGTACCTTCTGACATGAAATCGATGCTGTCGGCAGCTTTGTCCTGGGCGCCTTCTTTTTCCCCCGCAGGAAGGGGCGGGAGTACAAGATCCCTTTTTTTTCGCCGTAGTGACTTCCCCGTACGCTAGCTTCCCCATTTTATGACCAGATGTCCCTCTTGGCCGAGATACGGAGTCCTTATGTAAGGTCTTTTCCTTGGCCTCAGTCCTCACCTCGAACGCGCAGCGCCAGTACCGCCCAGTGTGCTTGGATCGCGATGGACTTCGCTTCCAAGGTATATTCGTTCCTCGGTCGCCTGTACCTTCCCTAGACCGAGTCTGCTGTATAACGTGATCTATCAGCATCTGAGTGGGAGCCTTTTTCTACAGGCGCACCCTCCTTTTCCTGGAAAGCATCTTGCCGTTCTGCCCCCCGTTTTCTCCGAGCAGGCGCCGGCACCATACGGATCCCCAGATTTCTCCCTTATTTCTACTGTTCCTCCCGCGTGACGACAGGACCCGAGTGAAGAAGGGGTCCTGGCTCCTTTCCATTCGCGTTCGAAAAGCAATTGTTCTCGGACCGTTTCCCTCTAGTTTGCCGAGCTCCCGTCTTCCCCTTCAATCATGCTTAAATTTTCTTTCATGTCAGGGTGTCGAACGACCCCCTCTGACCCCGCGTCTCGTTAATAGTGCTCCAGCTTCCCCCGAAGATCTTTGAGGTTACCTCAAGCCCTTCCCGAACTTCGTTCTCTCTCTCCGTGTGACGCAAGGAGTGAGGTACCTCCCTTTATCACTAAGCTTTTTTGATGAATCGCCCCCTGATCGTTTCCTCTTTTTGCTTCCCACGGTATCTCGTCCCCTTTTCCTCTTGTGTCCCACTTCAAGGTGAGGCAGAGAAGGTGCGGGTAGATCTTTTCAGTCTCTTGTATCTTCAAGCCGGGGAACCCTCCCTTCCCTACTATGCCGGTCCATCGGGTCATCCTGTTTTCTCCCAGCCAGGTTCGCCGTCTTGTCTGCCATTTAAGCGGGTCGGGCCGTTTTTACGAGTGACCGAGAAAAGATCTCTTCCTCCCTTGTTGTTTTTTCGAGGCGATGTCCTCGGTCGTACGAGCATACCGTCTTTCCCTTTCCCTCATACTCGTCTTCGGAGTTTTGGTCGCAACCATTTTCCCGCTTCTGGTTTTTTCGTCGGTCCGACTGTTCCGTCTCTAGTTTCTAGTTTTAAATGCGCCTACTTTTTTTGGAAAGAAACGTCGTACTCCAGGGCTCCCTTCCCGAGGCACGGATCTCATTCATCACCCCCGTGTCTTTTTCCTCTCCCTCGTGCGATTTTACCGAGGCTTCACTCGCCAGATGACCGAGTTTTCCCCTTTTCTTTTCGGTGGAAACCTTTTTTTGAGGTTTTTGCTTCTCGAAGAGAGGCAGCTGCTCTCGAATTTGTCTTCTTTTCCCAGGAATCTCTCCCCTTTTTTCTCGCTCTTCCGCATGACGGTCCTCTCTTTTCCCCGCTCCTACGGTCCTGCCGGTGTTAACTGGTGTCGCCAGCCGGTTGTTAAGCGGTTCTCCGAGACAACTGTCGGTTTTTTCCCTGGTCCTGCATGCACCATTTCTCCCCCTTTGTATTCACCCTTTTAGACGATGTTCGTGGTGCCGTATATCGAGGTTGAAGAGTTTCTCCCTGGAAAGCGGGGATATCCTGTGCCCATCTATATGGATTTTTTGAGACGGGATCCTTTGAATGGATCTCTGCTTCCTTCCCCTGCTTTGTTTTTTTTTACATTTGCCTACTCGTTTTTCTGTCAGTACTTACGTGATGTCTGCACATGGACCTGAGTTGGGTGCCCCTCGTAGCGGCGATCCAATCCCCCAGCTGGGCGGTACGTGGCTCTTTTTTTTCTCACCTTAATTGATCCCCTTGCTTTCTTCTCTTCCCCTTGGACACTGTCCTTTCGCCGATTTTGCTTCCTGGTTATTTCTAGCTTCCTACGCCGTCTTTCCTGGTACCCAGTACCGGCTGGCTGGTGGCCCTTAGTTTCCGCGTCCATTACTGATAATCTCTAGACCTTCCTCCTCCTCCCGACGGTCCCCCCCTTCCAGACGTAGTCGCACCTGGACATCAGCCGCCCCTATAACTCTTGTCCTCTCCAGCACATGGGAGATACCGGTTCTTAAGGCCAACCCACCCATCGTTTCCCCCCCCCTCCGCAGTGGGACGACCATTTCTTTTCATCAGGGTCATTTGTTTCTTCCGACGCCCACCCCTTCCCGAGTTCGCTGGACGTAAGCACCATCCAAGCGCCGGACAGATCCGTGCGCGTCCTGCTCTCAAGCCCCTTTCTTTATGCTTTTGTTTTTTTCTCCGCGTCCCATCGACAGAGAGAAAACTTCTCCGGCAAAATCTCTCCTTTTCCTTTCATCCCAGGTGTGCTTTGCGATTAAGCTTCTCTTTCTTCTGTCGAAGACGAAAAAGACTTCACCTTCCTGTTTTTCAGGCTTTCTTTCTTGGTCCTCCCCCCCCCCCCACATCGCGAATCCCTTCTCTTTAGTTCTCTGATTTCGTACTTCGCCGCGGCGTGGTGGTGGCTCCAGCATAGATGGTATGGCCCTGGGTAGGATTTGTCTCGCCCTTCTTTATGGGGCCTTATCCTGTTTCTATGTTTTTTTTTTTGACACTCTTATGCCATTGGACCTTTGCTCGGGCGGCATCGTATCTGCGGTGTTTTTGATTCAGTTTTTAATTAGGAGGTAGTTCTGGCCATTAGAGATCTACCTCATTCTGCAGCGATGATTCTCTTTTTTCTCCGTGATTTCCTCTCGCTTTTTTTAAAAGCTTTTTCCTGAGGACATCGTCCTACTTACTAGGAAGCTAAGTCACCAAGTACCGCTTAGATCCCGCGAACTCTACCTTTCCCTGAACTATTCCCTTCAGTCGTAGTCCTTCATCTTTTCGTGCGCCCCAAGCCCACCCCCGGAACTTCAGCGTTCACCTTCCCTCCCCCTGCTGGTCGATTTCTTCCCTTTCCGAGCCCTTGTCCCCTGGTCGATGGGCTCCATCCCCCGTGCCCTCCGGAACCCAACACGCCGATAGGATCTTGACTGAACGTTTTCTGCAGCTTGATCCAGTCGTCTTTTTTTACGGAGCCATCGTCCTTCTAGGAAGTAAGGTCGAGCCCGAGGCGTGCTGTCTAGATCAAGCTTTACCGCACTCTCTCGTCCCGCATTTACCGGCGAAACGTATTTGCCCTCTTATTCCCATGACAGCTCCCGTAGTTTCTTTCTGATCCCCTCGTTTGCGGATGAATTCCTAGTCCCTCCCTGATGTGCGTTCACCCCCTTTGCCGGGACAGTCGCTCCTCGGGATTTCTTTCTTTCTTCAAGACGAGTCATTCTCTCCTTCCTTTTGGGCGCCGACAGTCTTGCAGCTCAGCGCTTCCTTTTCTGCCACGTAGGATCCCACGCGCCCTCTGAGTTTAAAGCAAGTTGAACCTTTGAGTAGATTGGCGCGGCTTTTCGACAGTAACTACCCCCCCTTCCCTTTTATTGCTCTCCTCCCTTTGTGTTCTGAAGTCCTTCCCCCGCTCCCCTTTTAAGAGTCGTGAGTGACCAAAACAAAAAAAAAAAACAAACGGTGCTAGAGATTTTTTTGTACGCGTTTGTCTGATTAGCTCGAAGGTGAAGTTTTCCTCCTTTAGGCGATAGCCTGCACGTCGGGAACCCCCCCGCCCTCCATATGCCGGCCTCGGTTCTTCTGTTTTGGTAGTTGGTTTCGCCGGATCTTATTTATCTGTCCCAGGAAGACTTGTACTGCCGTCTCTGCTAGCCCCCTTCCTCCTTTTCCCCTCAGAGTTTTTCTCGATTTTCTCGGGTCCGCCATACTACGTTCCCCCTGTTCCCTTTCCTTTTATCAGAGCCAGGGCTTTTTTTAACCCAGGAGGAAACAGACGGCCCTTTGCATCTTTTTTGTGGTCCTCGTTTGCCCCTTTCATTCCCGCTCCGACGGCACATTGTCTCCCACTTCCAGCACTCGTACTTGACGGGGCGTTCCGCCCCACCAGTTTCTCGGCACGAGGCAAGGTATCGACCCTCGGTACGAAAAGAGCTAGGGCCGATGTACCCTGTTTTTCCTCACTCGGGCTTCCAGCGCCAGCTTTTCTCCGTCCATAGTGGTTTCGGTTAACCATATATGGAGGAGGGGTCGTTGCTGACAGGTCGGAGCATCGAGGATTCAGTGAAGTGTCTGCCCCCTGGCCTCCGCTTTAGCGTTTTTTTTTTTTTTGCAGTCCTCTGTTCCCGGCTCTCGCGGTTCCCCTTTTCCCGTTTTTCTCAAGCATGGCTTGCTCCCGCGATTCATGTAGCAGATGACTCCCATGGGCTTGTCGGACTTCCTCTAGGACAAGTTTTCCTACCCCGTCCTCGCTGCTGGATCGGTTGGCTTTTACGCGTTGTCCTCGGTTGCTGAACCCTAAGGGGCATATAGGGGCTATTTCGTTTCTTTGGGAGATTTTTCCATGCATGTCTCCCCCCTTTTGGATAACCCTTTTCTCAGCTCTCATATTTTTCGATTTAATGTTCCTGACGATTTTACTTTTCCCCATAGCCCTGCACAGAGTTGGGCGCGTAGCCTTCTGAACTCCCAGCATGGTCGGTCCTGGAGAGGATTTTTATTTCGTTGTTTGGAGAGCTGATCTTTCCCTTTCACCTCTTTTCCTTCTCTTCCCCCTGTTTGACATTTTGCTTTTCACGTGAGCTAGCTGATTTCTGGATATTTTACCGTCCCTGTCCCTTCCTGCACTGACTTTTTGAGTTGGACTAGTAGAGTCTTGAAGATATCCCCCCGTTACTGCCCCTCATTTTTCTTCAGAGCGCGATCCCCTGCCTCCGTTAGTAGAAAACGTCAATCCCCCCCTTCAACGCAGACGATGCCCCTCCCATTCATGGCGAGCAGGAGAGAATTCCCCCCCAATTTTCGGAGAAACCCTCCCTAAGGTTTTTTCCCCTCCCCTGATGCTCATGCCTCGAGGATGCTTCGATAACATGAGCGGTTCCGAAGTGCACCAGCTTCCCCCTTCCTCAGGTAGTGAGTCCCCCCTTGCGACATATCTTCCGGCCAGCGTACGCTTCCTTCCCCTCTAAGAGCGCACCGATGAGCTAAAACCTCCATTTCCCCCTCTTGTGTTTTTTTCTTTTGAGTGGTTTTCATGTGTTTTCCGGTCTTTCTCATTTACTTCCCCCCCTTTCCCCCAGATGCCCGGTTTTTTCTGCCACCAGGCTTCGCGAATGCAGTCCGCGAACTACCGTCGTTAAGGAGCTGTTTTGCCTTAATTTCTTTGCGGCCGTTGTGGGAGTCTGTCGATGCTTGCCCTATACTGGGCTTGATTTCTCTTCCCTTGCGTTTGGCTTTTCGCGTATGATTTTTTTCCCATTCCATCGACCCCCAGGCTTGGCCTGCGCCGAATAGATTCTGCCTGAGGTTTCTTCAGGGGTCGCCTCCATGAGTCCTGGTGGCTTTGCGATGAAGAGAGCCCCCTTTTTGCCCTCTTACCTTCCCATTTCTCCGCCGTATCGCTTGCCCCGCCCAGCTTTGAGGAGGACTCAGAGTACGTAGGCATTCATCCAATCCCCTTAATTTACAAAGCTCTGCCCTTTTTCCCCCAAGAAATTTTGTCCCCGTTCAGCGTCTTTTCCCTAACCTGCACGCCGAGCAGCACGTACCCCCCGCTTTATTGGATTCGACACGCCCAGTCTTCATCTCTATTGAAGCCCTTCCCGGTCGTCCTTTTCCCCTTCGGAATGCTCTTTCCTTTTAAGACCCCCCCATTCTGCATCATCTCGTAATTCTGTTTGACCCGTCGTAAGTCCCGTCTCGCGGAAGTAGCTCGAGAATACCCGTGCATTACTATCATGCGTTTTTACACTCAGCTGCGTTTTTTGATCCAGATTGGCTTGAACTATTGCATATCCTGAGATGAGATGACGCACCCCCCCCTTCTCAGACTTCCATGTGCCCGTTCCCTTTGATACGGCTCCCATGCTCCTTCTAAGTCCTCCTTTCTCACCGCCCGATGGGCGATCCCCTGCCCTTGACTCGAGCTCGGGAAAACGATCTACCCAGTTAAAAAGAAGATTTCACAGTTGATCAGCCCCATTGTTGTTAGACCAGGTAGAAGCGTTTTCCTCGAGGTTTTATGCTCTCCTCAAGAGTCTGTTCCCTTCCCCTACGATTGATTCCCCTATTTTTGTCCGTTGATTCTTCCGTACCTCCTCCCTTTCCGATTTCTCGCCTTACGATCCGTGTGCGGAGGAAAAGGATTGAGGACAGTAATCATTCAAGTATTCTTCCTTTCCTTTTGGTAGTGAATTTCTTTTCCGGAGTAGGGTACTTCTAGTGAAGATTCTTCCCCCTTTTCCATAGTGTTTCACGCACGCTTGCGCCGTCTGGATGATGCACGACTTTAGCCGTACTCTCGGACAGAGAAATCTCTTTTTTGCTCGTTATTTTTTTAGGTAGGAACTTGGCCCTCCCTTTTCATTTTATCATTTTCCTTAGCCGCGTTGGGAGCCCCCAATTGAGGCACGCAGAATCTTCTTCTTCTTGGTTTCGAAGACGTGAGATAGTGCCTGACCCCCTTTGTGCCACTTCTTGGGCAGCATACGCATGCCGCGTCTCTTACTCATATTTTTTCCGAAGGCCCGACTGTTTTTTTGGGTTTGGTTTTTTGGGGGTTGGTTTGGGGTTGTTTGGGTTTTTTGGTTTGTGGGGGGTGGGGTTGTGTTTTGGGGGGGGGTTTGTTTTGGGGTTGGTTTCTCCCTTCCCTTCACACCACGTGCCCTTTCCTCTCAAAGAGTCGATGGTCGATGACTCGGGGCTCTGCGCGTCTGCTCTTTATCGAACCTGCTTAGACGTGCGGTTGAGTTGTTTACCCTCCTGTTTTTGGTCTCTAGAGAAGGTAGCTCGCTTCTCTTGCGACTTTTTTTTTTTTTGATCGTGCCCCCTGTTTATCCTGCTTCAGCGTTTCTCTTGCTCTTTTCCTCATGACTTACTATAGGTCGAGCTCCGCGTTTTTAAGGAGGGTTCTCCTTGCTTTCTCCCTCGGAACGTATCCGCACCTTCTCCTCTACGAAGCCCCTTTTAGGTTTCGCATGAATCCTCTCGTACTCCTTCTAGGTTAGTGCTGTTCTGCTTGCCTCGAGACTTATTTTCGCTGCGTGAGACAGCACTTGTTCTTGTCAGGCTCCGTTATTTGATTTACTTGCTGGGTGGCGCCGGGCCAAGCGCCCAGCTGATGCATTCGATTCGTTTTTCTAATTTTTTTTTAATCTGCCTTCTTTTTCTTCCCCTTCTCCTTTCTTTTCCGAATCGCCCGACGAGTTTTGTCTGCTTTTTTTTACCCCGCCCAGGGGGGATTGTACTTTTTCTTTTCGTCGTCCCGTTACGATGAACGGACAGACACGCTTTTTTTCTCCGGCCAGGGTACCATGGCTCTTTTTTTCGCCTCTTTGCTATCGTGTTCTCTTTCATTCTCTGCTAATTACGTCTTCGCTGTTGTCATCCAGAACAGTTGGTTTTTGCGTTGTTCCTCTTCGCCCCCCTTTCCTCTAGATCCGCCCCTTTCCCCCCTTTCCGGAGCTCGTTTTTCCTTTTCCAACGATCCTTTATTTTCTTCCCTAACTCCAGCCGCAAGAAGACCCCTTTGCCGATGCCGATCGTCGAGCAGCAGTTACCTTTCCCCCACAGCAAGGTACCCCCCAGACCTGCTTCGGAGGCATCAGTCCTTCAGTCCAGTCCCGCGAGGAGATAACCCCACACGGCCGCTCCTAGTAAGCTCAGCAGAAGATTTTTCTCTCGAAGCCTTTCTCAAGACTTTTCATGTTCCGGAGCTGGGGTCGTCGGCTTTCCCAGATTAACGGCCGCGCAACGAGAGCGTCACATCTCTAGTCTCCTTCCCCCGTTGTTGTTGTTCCTATCGATGTTTTAGATCTACTTTTTATGCTATTTCTATTGGGACGCGCGGACATCTGCCGGACATGAAATGGCTCCCCGAGGCCCTAAACCGGTATGTTCCCCGGCTTTTTGTGATGGGGATCCGTCTCTCCCCTTACGTGGTGCGCGTCGGACGGAGAGGGGATTAATGATGAGGCTTTGATGGCGCCCAGGCTTCTTTTCTGTAGTCTTTTTTTGTGGTTTCTTAACTCGCCCAGTACCATTCCGTTTTCTGCACTCTGATGTCAGCGGTATCTCTTCTTCTACGACCTTCGTACTGGTCTTCCTTTTTCCTCGAGACTCGCGATGTGGCTGCCTCTGCTTCCTGGGCCGCGCGATGGTTCTCCGCCCTCCTGTGCTGGAGGACATGCGCCATCTTATCCTTTTCCTCCACGTCCCTAGTCTCCCCCCACCTTTTCCTTTCCTTTTTTTCCGCCCCCGATCCCCTCCGTCCCCTTTAAGTTTCCTGCGTAGTGATCGACAACCCGAAGCCGATTGCCCCCGTACCGACCCAGCTCTTGTTCTCTAAGTCTGACAGTCCCCCTCCCCCCCTGTCGATTTGCGCAGGCCTCTAGTAACTCCCTCGTTCTTTTGACCTGTGCTTGCCATCAGGCCCCCATTTTTTCTCCGTGGTTTCGTGCTTCCGTCACTCTTTCTTTCTCGTAAGTAGAATGAGTATCCCCCTTCGTTGCATCATTTGACCATTTTTTAATTTCCCGTCCAGCGGCCCTGACTCCTGCCGAAAATGGACGGCGACTCCGAGTTGTCCGCCTCCCTCAGAGCCGACCCATTCTTCCTTTTGCCAATGTTGCGAGAACTTTCCTCTTGGATCCCCTCCCTTTCTGGAGAGCACGGCTGGCTCTAGCTCGGGAACCGAGAGTTTTTTCACCGCTAAGATCACGGCTTTTTTTTCCTTACATTTTCTTCAGACCACGTCGTCTCTCCCCGAGAATCTTCTCGCTCTCTCTGAGACCCGCCTTCCCCATCTAGTTCCACCTCCCCGCATTCGATTGATTTTTCGGCGCTTGACTCCTAGATTAAGCCATACAATCGTTCCAATCTTTGTTTTTTTCCTTCCAGTTTGATCCGTGTCCTCGTTCCGGTCACGGGGACTCTCCGGCGTAATTGACGTTTGCCATCCAGTAGTAGAAGTTTCAGACATGATCCCTCTTCCTTCTTTTCCCCACGAAGCGAAGCTTCTTTTATAGGTTCCCCCTTTGGGTTCAAGCCCGCCCTTTTCTTTAGGATGATTTTTTGCCTGCCCTCGGTGTTAGGGGCCCCGATTTTTTTTGGTATCACACTATCTCTCTTTCCCCCCTTCCCCTCCTTCTTGTTTAGCTCTGATTTTTTTCTTTTTCAAGGAATACCTTTTCGGTTTCCAGCATCCCTACGGCGCCAGGCTGTCTTTCTCATGATTAACCGATGGACGGCATTTAGGAGGATTGTTCCCCCCATCCCCGAGTGACGCTTGAGATTCGCTCCCCTTCGCTGCCCTATTCTTTTCCCCAGCCGGTTCCTCCCTTCCCTGCTTACTGTTTTCCCCGGAACGAGTCCCCGTCTCGCATCCTAACCAGGACTCTTCTTCCCCAATGATTCGAGGATTTTTCTCTGAATCCTCGTACTCTACGCCTTTTTTTCTCGTTCGAGTGTGGGCTTTTTTCCCCATATATGGCTTGAGTTTTGAGCCCTCTACGCGAGCCTCGAGTTCGTTGCCCGCGTTCCAGTGTCGGTTCTCCCCCTGTGTCCTCTGTATTAGGTCGTTTTCTTAAGGACTGTACCTTTTTTCCCCTTTTTTCCGGCGGTGACCGAGCTTTGTTTTTCAAGCGGGATTTTCTCGTGTCTGGTTCCTTCCCTGCTTTTCGGCCACCTGCTGGCCTCGGTCCTGTATGCCTTCCGGAGCTCTCCAGAGCAGAAGTTTCGCCGTGATTACGGTCCTTCTCTTCCTTGCCAGAGCCTGACTCGTCTACGAACGGTGGCTCTCGAACTTCCCGCAGAAGATTTTCTGTTGCTTCCCTTTCATGCTTCCGGCTCCCTTTCGCCGAATCCCCGTTGGTGTCTTCCATCCACCCCCACACACACACCCAACCAACCAAACCCCCCAACCCCAACAAAACCACACCCTACCTTTTTTTGGTGTTCCTCCTTAGCACTTTTCTGGCTCTTTGTTAGTCCTTTTCTCGGGCATCAAAATCAACAGATGGGGCGGCAGTGGCGTCCGTCTTTTTTTTTCAGGGCTACTACTTTCACCCTTTTTTATTCAGACCCTTAGCCCGTCGGCCTTCCCCCTTGACATCTTTTCGCCTAGTGGAGCTTCGTACTTTATGATTGCTCTCTGGTACTTTTCCTCCCAAAGGTTTGTTTGCGCGACCGATTCGCCATTCCTGATACCCTTTACTCCATCCTTTTCCGCTGCATCTCGGAGAGAGCGTCCACCCGTTAAGAAGGTTAGTACTCCCCTGAGACGTGCAAGCAGATACTCTTGAACCTCCTTTTTTTTCCCTGCTTTGTCTCAAGGCGATGAATTCCCCCCACCCTCCTGCTACTCCAAAGAAGAGTTGTTCAAGCTGTTACGCAGCGAGGTTTCCGCCTCGACTCAAAAAAAGGAGCGTCCGTAAGGCCCAAATGCATTTTCTTGGAAATAAAGTTAGTTTTCCCTCTCCGTAATGAGACTCCTGGCCATTAAGTTTTGTCGCGTCTTGCTTTGAGGCTTTTTCATCTAGCACCAGAGCGTAAAAGAGAGATTTTTTCCTCCCCTCCCCCTTTTAATGGGTTGTTGTTGTTTAGATGTGTTGTCGATCGCTTTTCTGATTTTTCTCGAATTGTTGTTCGCTGAAATGATCTTCTCGCATTCCCGGTCGAGAACTTGTTTGATCGTTTCTGATATATTGGCACGTTATTCAGTGCATTGTTGTTCTTTTTCGAGTCTCCTAGTGGGCTGTTGAACTGCCCTCATATTTCTGGCCTCGAATTTAGTTTTTGTAGCCTTTGCTTTGGTTTATATATTTTTCTCCCCAGGCATTTTTGCAATCTAGATTCTTTTCGGATGATTAATTTTGGTCCTTTTTTTTTTTTTCCTCGTATGGGGAAAGTCGAGATCTCCCCCTCTATTGCTGGCACCAGATTCTCATGCGCGCTTCCTCTGACCCTCCCTGTTCTTAGGAAAAGCCGCCGTTTCATAAGCCACCACCCTTTTCCCCAAACGGAGCCCTATGCCCCCTCGTAACGTTCTACCCCCTCGGTCTTTTCTTTCCTTCACTGCGTATAGCCGACACCCAACTTGAACCATCCCACGTCCGCCAAGATGGGATTGGTATCTCGCTTCTCCCCCGTCAAATTTTACCTTTCTGCATCCCTCTGTGTCGTCCGTTACCAGGAAATACTCTGAGTTCTTCCTGACAAAAATTTTGCACACTCATTTTGGCGCAAGTGATGGATAGGACGCCCTTTTTTTTTTTTCCCGAGGTGGCAGTAGAAGACGAGTTGTCCGACCTTGCTGTCAACTCCTACATACGCCCGAATATCCTTTTCAACTGCGAAGAAACCTCTTCCTTTTCGCTGATTTTTCGGACATTGATCTCCCTGATAAGTTCCGGATTCTTCTTTTTTGAAGTCTCGTTTTTACCTCCCTTCGGTTCTCACCCTTCCGGGCGTCGATCTCTTTTCACCGAGAGTTCTTCATTTTCGTGAACCCCGCCCAAGATTTCCCCCCTGACCAGGGGTCCAGCGTCCGCCTCCCTTTTTTTCTTCATCTCACGCCTCCATCAGGGTTCAAACATACCCGCATCATGGAAAGACGAGTCCTTTTTTTTTTCAGTCGCTGCTCGTCCTATCCGCCTCTCCTTCTTCCGGTTGTTCTACTCCCTCTCAGGCCTCGTGCCTGGTCTGCCCCTTCGAGCTTTCCGTTTGCTTGCTGCCAATCAAGTAGGAGAGGTTCCTTGGTCCTTTTCTTTTAAGGCCCGCGAGCTTCAGGATTCTTCCCCGAAGATCCTTTTTGAATCCCGGTTTTTGGTGCGACATTGCCTTGCTGGTAGTTCTATTCTTGTCTCTGTCAGTCACGCGTTGGCCGGAGGCGTTTTCCCACTTCTTG
>Ga0179593_1619005_pt1 | contig 12518 bp, 14 predicted proteins | sample CZODoug2_1_08_16_FD_185931 | JGI IMG/M metagenome (GOLD analysis project Ga0179593, IMG submission 185931) | Vadose zone soil fungal communities from Angelo Coast Range Reserve, California, USA - CZODoug2_1_08_16fungal (PacBio error correction) | ecosystem: Environmental > Terrestrial > Soil >... | reverse complement strand
CCTAGTACTTATTCCCTTAATTGCCCATCTGAGTTTTCCCCCCGTCGTACCACCCTTTTCATCCTTTTCTGGTTTGCTCCGGTTTTTTGTTTTTTTCACTTCCATTTTCTTTTTCCCTCTTCCCCAATAAGTCTTTTTCTTGCCTGACACCCCCTCCACTCTCAATCCTAGGAGTGAGTCCTCCTTGACATATTCTTTCTTTTCCCCCTTTTGTTACCCATCTTTGTCTTCCCTTGTCTTTGTTGAGTCCAGTTACTAGAGGTTCTCCTTGAGGCCTTCCCCTTGTGGTCGTAAAGGCCTTCCAGTCCCCCCAATCCCCTTCCTCTTTCCGAACCCACCCCCCCTTCTATAGTCCTCAGCGATCTGCAATATTTTTCCCCCTTCCGCGACTCTCTTCTTTTTTTTTCCGTTTGAGTATTTTTTCTGCGATGTACTTAGAACCTCTTTTTTTCTAATGCCCTGATACCTCTTTTCAATTTTTTTTATCCTCTCCCCCTCTCCCTCTCTTCCCCCTGTTTGTTCCATATCTTCTTTTTTTCCCCTTAATACATTTTTTGGGAGATTAGAAAAACGTATTCTCCTCTTCTTTTGCCGTTTGAACCATGGACGGAGTCCCTCCTATTTTTTTTGGTCCCCTCTCCCTCAAACGTAGGAATACACCCAAGTCCCTCCCCCCCCCGCAGTCCCACCCCCCTTCTACCCTCGTTTAATCTTAGAAGTCCCGTCCACCCCCCTCTTTTTCTCAATGAATTTCCCTCCCCTCCCTTCTTAACCCTGTTCCCCGTAGGACTTTTGGTTTTCATCTCTCCTCTTCTTTTGTTGAAATCCTTCCCATCGCACCCACCACTTTCCTTACCCCCCCTCCCTTATTACCCCCCGGCGATTGCAAGATCTTAATCCCTCGACCTGGTGAACCAGCCGCTTTTGGGCTTTCTTTCCCCCCTCTCTCCTTTTCCTCCCCTCACTTTCATTTTTTGGGTGCAGAAACTTTGGGCCAGTCCCCCCCCCATGTTACTTGTGTCACACACCACCGAAAAGTTCCCAACCCTTTATTGGTTCTCATCATACGGGTGAGCAGAATGTCTCCCCCCTTTTTCATAAAACGGCGCGGGATTCCTCCCTTCCCAAAGTTGTTCTCCTTTTCCTTTCCTAGTTCTGGCACTGTTCTTAATGGTTTGGTACCTAAGTTTATCCGTCTTCGTCCCTTTCTTTATCCTGTCGACTTACATTTCTTCTCATGTCTAGTCTGCCTGCCTCCACTTAGGCCGTCAGTGGCTCCAATTCAGACGAAACTACTTGGTAAAACATGATCTTTTTCCCTGGATCCTTTCCTTTTTACTTTCATTTATACGTAGCTCGAGTACTCCCCCGGTTCTCCTTACTCTCCCCCACGTGAGACGGACGGACCTAGACTTCTCGGTCGCTCTCCCCCCTTGGAATTTATCCCTCCCTTACAAAATGGCCCTCCATTAAGAGGTTGGTAGATGTTTCTTCCAAGCCCCTCCCCTCTCTTTCTAGTCCCCATTCGCCGTAATGGGTTGGGCCGCCTTAGTTTTTCCTGTCTGTAATTCCTTGCCTCTCTTCCTTCACGGTTTCAGAAGTGATTTGAGGACTTGGAGGCACCCCCCCCCCCAACTTTTACCCTTCCCCCCTTAAATGATGCCCAATTTTCTCCTACCCCGTACTAGTTTTTTCCCCCCCTCTATTCACGCTGGTCCCTTCTTGTTGTACCGCTTTTTCTTCCTGCCAATCGATCTGAAACTTACACCCAACTGTATGCGGTCCTTCCTTGTTCTTTCCCTTCCTTCTTTTCTCCCTTTCTTTCCTCTGTCTGGGCCAAGCTCAGCAGAGACATATTATCCCATGTTAATCCCCCCTGATCTTTTTCCCCTCCTTCATATACCCCTAACCGGAAACGGTGTTCTCCATGTCGACCTTTTTTTTCTTCTCAAGTCTTCTCTCTTCTCTCTGTTCCATCAAACCTGTCTTCACCCGAGTTACAAATCCAAGTCTCCCGGCGTAGGTCCATACTACGACGTAGAATCGGTCCGTGTTAGGGCTTCGGTTTTCTTTTACCATGACCCGGCCCCTTTATTTTCCCCTATACCTCACGCCTGTCCCCCCCCTTCCCGTTGTAGTCAGAGATTTACATATCCTAACGAGGCATCTCACCCCTTGCCTCCTCCCCTCCCCAGCCCCTCGCATCATGGTCGGTCTTTTGTCGGTATGAGGCAATTTTGTGCGACCTCCCCCTAAACCCTTTTTCCTTTCCCTACGCTTCTCTTTGACCCCAGGCCTCCCATGGATTGGTGATGGTGACTACAACTTTTCTGACAGGGTGACCCCTATAAAGACTTAGAACGACATTGTATCCCCGGAGTCTTCTCCCCCTTTTCCTTCCTTCTTGGATAACTTTTTCTCTTTCCTTCCTTTCCGATTTATGGATTAAGTAAACCCCCGGGAATCGCTTTTTCTTCCTTTAGTTGCCCGACCTTCGAAAGCCATCCTTGAAGAATCCCCCTTTCCCCTGACCCCCAAACCCCCTAGACCCCTTCCCCCCCCCTTTTTTTTGTGTACCCTTTCTCCAGGATTTTCAAAAATCGTCCTATCCTTTCCTGTTCTATCCCTCCCGTTTCACCCTTATTTCTCTGCAATAGAGTCTCCCATCCCTCTCTTTCCTCGATAAACTTGCCCCTTTCTCTTTTTCCTCACTGTCTTCTCACATTTAGGTGCCAGATAGGTCTCTAGGCTCCCAGCCCTTCATCAAGACGCTTAGACAACGACCTCCTCCTCCCCAGAATCTTCCCCTTCTTCTTCCTTCGAGAGTTCATAGAATCACCCTGCAAAACCCTTGCCCTCTTCTTTTTTTTGCCTGCATCAGCGGTATTTCCGCTTTTTTGGTGCCCAATTATTTCTTTCCCTCCTCCTTCCTGAGCCCTCCCTTTTTCAGTCATGAGCACCGATAAGACGGTGTGCAAAGCCTTTAGCTGCGTTTTTCCTTCTGCCAAGTAATCGTCCAGTCGGATCAGGTTGACCCCCTTCCTTTTTCTTTCCGTCTTCTTGATTTTTTCCTTCTTCGACGAAACGTTTCAGAGCGTCAAAATCCCTCTTCAACTGTCTGACGGAGATGTCGCTCGTCTGGTCTAGTCAATCCCTTCTCTCCCTCTTACTTCCCTCCCTCGAAGTTTGAAAAAAAGTCGAGAGATGCCCCCTCACCTCTCCCCCGTCCCCCTTTAGTCCGTTAGCGCACGCCTTGAGGTTTCACCAATCACATTTTTTCCGATTTTTTTGATTCGGTCCTGCCCCCCCCTGCGCCTGTTTTGGAGCTTGGTTTCCCTTTTTTTCCCCTTCCCCCCGCATTTTCCCCCATCCCTCCCAATCCCCAGCTGCACCCCAACAACTCTGTGCTATCCTTCAGCCCTCCTTTCAAATATTTTGCCCCCCAACGGTGGTTAACCCCTGCCCCCCCCCCTTTTTTCTGACTTTTCAGTTTTTTCTTCCCCCCAGCGCCGGTATAGCCCTCATTTCCTTAAAGTTTGATCAATTTGCCACCATTCCCCGGAGACGAAGTTCACTGCACAATCTCGTTATCGCAGAAGAACCGTAACGCTATTCGCTAGGCAGGACTCCCCCGCTTGTTTTTTCGTTCAGTTTAACCTTCCTCTCCTAGGAGTCGAATTGTTATCGATTATGTTGGTTTGGGGTTCCACCCTGTGCGGCTGGAGCGGATCTTTCTTCATTTATCTGATACCCTCCCCACCTGAATTTGCATCAGTTTGATTATCCTGGCCCTTGAAGACAGGACTATACCTTTTGTATATCCTCACTCCAGTTGTTGTTGTTGATTTTCTTTGTATCGACATTCCCACCCGGCCTCAGGATATTCTCTCCCCTCTCTTCCGTAGTCGTCTTTCCCTTACCAGTTGGCACAGTTTGCATCCGCTTGAATTCCCGTCCAGTAGCGGTCCCTAATAAAAGAGTCCCGCTTCCCTCTTTCTCTTACAACTCTTGAGAGCCCCCCTTGAAGTTGGCAACACAGTTTGTAGTACTGAAGGTGTTTTTCCATTACCCCCCCCCTCTTCCTCAGGGGGGTCCCGGACCTCCTTGTTCTCCGACGGGCCCCTTGCAAATGATTCTCCCCTTTTCCTTTTTCCCCTTTTCCCATTTTCCACAATGACGTAAAGTCCGGGTTAACATAAGGTGCGCTCCCATACTATAGATCCGCTAATAATAACTATTTGTTTTTCTTTTTCTTTTGAAAGTACTCTTCTGTAAGACAATCAGTGCCATCCTCCAACCTGCCCCATTCGTTTGTTTCATCAGAATAAACCCGATTCGTTCGTCCCCCCGCTTCCCCCCCCCCATTAAAATTTTTGGGAGGATTGGACTTTTGAAGGTAAACCCTTTTCTTCCTTAGTTTGCCTCATCTATCTCAAAACGTCCAGTGTAAGGAATTGAAGCTCCTAGACATCATTCTCGTTTGCTCTTCCTCCTGTGATTTTTCCTTCTTTCTTATTTTCCGTGAGGAGGTCAAGTTATTCCTCCCCGGAGCCAAGTTCTGGCTTTCCATTTCTTCCATCTTCGGTCAGAAAATACATTCCTTGTTTTCAGAATCTTTTTTCCTTTCTGCCTTAGTTCTTTTCCCTTCCTCTTAAAATCGGGATTGCCGTTTCATCATTTCTTTCCTGCAACTGTTCTCACTTACTGAGATGGTTAGTAAGGACATCATCCTAGAAATACGTGGTCTTCCCAGAACGATAAACCCCTCTTTTCCATTTGACCCCCTTTACCCCTTTGTAGTCTTCTGTCTCTTTCTTCCCTAAAATAGCTCTCTCCTTCTCTTTTCCCGACCTTATTTGGTTTTCCGTTTGAAGTTTTGTCCAGTTACTGGCGATCGGCTTTCAAGTCCTTGAACTTAGATCTTCCCGTCATATAGGATTTTGGCCACCCCTCCACTGCGACTCGAACGGAAGCAACGCCCTTTAGTGCTTTATCGTCGTTTTCTGCCACAGTGCGTGGTTTGTACCCCCCTTCCGTCTGCGTCTTCCTGCAATCGATCATTTTCCCAGTCCAAACTGCTCTTTTGAAGCCGCCTTGTAGGTATGTGTTGATCGCTGTTTCTTAAGATCGGCCGCAACTCCCCAGCTCGGCTTCTGGTCCTTTTTTTAGATGACCCCCTTTCCCAGCGCGCGCCAATTATTGCCTCTTTCTTTTTGCTCCCAGGTCGAATGGTCAGTCGGTACTGCGGCTCATCTTTCCAAAAGTTCTGTTCCCGTGTCTTCCCCTCCCCCGTGCGACCTTCTTCCTTTAAAATAGAAAAACGTGGGCGGGCGTAGTCAGTCCCCCAGGTCTTGCGATGACCCACCTAAAACCGGCGTCGAGCGTCCCCCCCGGTTGAGCTTTCAGCTTTGGGTCGACCCCATATTTTCCTCTTATCTTTTGGGGGTTTTGTTTGGCTTTTTTTTTTTTTTTTTTTTTTTTTTTTTTTTTTTTTTTTTTTTTTTTTTTTTTTTTTTTTTTTTTTTTTTTTTTTTTGTTTTTTTTTTTTTTCTTTGAGTATCGGGTATCTCCCCCTGTACGCGGCCTCTTCCCTTCTCGTTTTTTTTTATGGTTACTTTGAGAGCGGGACGCATAATAACCATTTCCCTTGCGACGGTCATTTATTTGGATTTTGCAGTTCGCGGCGCTCCCCCCTACCTTTACCGACCTTTTTTCCCCCGATTCGAAATCAACAACTTCTACCTGCCCCCCTGCCTTTTCCATTTCCTTCTTTTTTTGGAGTATACCGAGATGAAGGCGCCGGCAACCCTCCCGAGGATCCTCTTTCTTCCGTTATTGTACTTTTTTTTTTTTTTTTTCCTGATGAAGACCAGCAAGACAGAGAAAAGGGCAAAGTTTTTTCTTTACTTTCCGCTTTCAGGAGACATCGAACTGTCGTGTCCATGATGACCATCTGGGCCTTTTCTACTCTTAAGCGCTGCCCGCACTCTTTAGGTCGCATCAGGCATCAAGCGTGCTTGAATTCACCCATGGCATCCCTTCTATAATTTTTTTTTCGGATCCAGACCTGGAGCCAGTCGACACCAGTCATCTCTCGTCCCGCACTATTCTCCTTTTTAGAGTGAATAGACGAAAGGAACCGTTCAGATTTTGAACGTCCGAGGTGTATGTTCGGTGATCCGCGCTTCTCCTCTCTCTTTTGCATTCGCGAGGCTCCCTCCGCCCACACATGCCGTGAGGACTCGTCTTCTTTCGTGTAGACTGTCAGTTCGACGCCCCATCATTCGGAAGTTTGTTATTTTCTTTCCTTTAGGAATTATTCCTTCCTTCCCATTAGAGCGCAGAGTGACCAGGACAAATGGATCATCTCGATTTCTCTGTCGAACGGTAGGGCCGAAGAATAGCTCCCATGCAATCTATTACATTTCCCCAGAAATCTCCCCTATTACCACTGTCTTGTTTTGAGGAAGACGCACTTTAGTCTCGACCTTGCCCGGGGATGCAACCCTGGTATGAAATTGATACAATTGAGTTTTTTATGATGGTCAGAAAGAGAGGGGATGTTATTGGGGTAACATTGCCCAAAATAATACTTTCGATTTAAATGAAGATCATTCCGTGATTGTTATGATCTTCTTCTAGGCTACTCCAGGCCCTTTATCAAGTTTCTGCATGAATTGTTGCCAAGGCGTTGTCTCGCGGGTTAGCTCAGATCAGTGGTCTTTCCCAATGGCGTCCCCGTTTATCCAAGAAGTACTCTGGTTCCCCAGCCACAACGTTCAAGAATACCGCTTTACGCAGGCGCTGCCAGGGCGTGAGAAAGCTGGGCTTAGCAGATCGATAGCGGCTGTTTTGGATTTGACGGCTGGGCTTGTTTTGTGATTCTTGTTCTTTCTTGCCTATGACACGGACTGGACTATCGGGCGGCCATTATTTTTTTAGCACATTCCCGGGGGTATTTTTCCCTCTCCGTTGTGTTTTGAGGAGATATGAACACCTTTACGTGCTGCGGCAAATAGACGGCCCCGGAAGCAGCGGCCCCCCTGTCAGTTCGAATAAGGTCGCTCGGATCCGTTCGGTCAAATCAACTTCTGCCGCCTCCGATTTCTTTCAAGTGAATGCTCCGAAAGCGCCATTCGAAGGTCGGTACGTCGGCGTGACTGAGGCCTGGCTGGCCCGACCTCTGACTGCATCAGGCCTACTTGGTACTTCCTCTTTCAAGGGATTTCCGCAACCTCTCCCCATTGATCTCGCTCCCCGAGCCCCCCAATGCGCGAAAGCTAAGACCCTCTTGGACCTATGAGGCGCATTTTTCAGAACTTTCTCGCCTGGTGGGACGGTAAACGCTCTGGTTCCTGGACCCTCCGTGAAACTCCCCCCCTCCCAGAAGCAATGCAGAGGCCGGAAGCATCAAGATTAGTTGAGCGTTAATCCTGTTTTGCAACTCGGGCACGGGATCCTAGGAACATTTCCCCCCTTAGGATCGTCCGAAACTTCGAATGTATTTACATGGATCCTTGCCTCGACTGTTCTTTTCTCTCCCCGTACGTTTTGGTCCCTGGAGTTCTTTGACAGACTTGACGCTCGTTTTTTCGGCGTGCATCGGCGCCGTCGTGCCCCGCCAAGCCACCTTCCTCCCATTTTTACTGCGACCTTTTCTTGCGTTCCTATGCCGATCCGAACGAGACGGCTTTGCCGCTGTGATTGATCGCGTCTGTTGACAAGGCTGCCGGGAGAGTACGGTGGCTCTGACCTAGCCGAGCTGGAGGCACGTTCCCAACGACTCACTTTCATCAGCACCGCGATCGTTCTTCCTGTTTCTGGTTTTCTATTCCACTTCACCGCACGGTCCTTTTCCGCGTATGCTTTTTGATTGATATTCGATCTCGGTTGTTCCTTAGCGCTCAGACCGGGCGATCTTCCAGAGAGAAGGCGATGCAAAATCCACTGGCGCTGTGGACCGCCCCAGCCATTTGCCAATTTGAAACGCAAGCGTTGCTGTTTTTCCCAGTAGCTTTGGACCGGCGTCCTTGGTTCCGCCTCCGGAGGTTCAACTGATTTTTTTTTTTTGGACCGGCTCTCATCGTGTTCAGTTGCTTTTTACACTATCGGGACAAGCTCCCCCGGTTTGCTTATGCCGTTGATCATCAAGGATAGCCCACTCATCACCGGAAAAGGCTAGTTTGGAAGTAGAGGTGGCGGACTCCGTTGACCAAATGTTCAAACGGTCGGTACTTGTCTCACCGCACCGTGCCGGCCGCGCCTTCCTTCCATTCGTTCGGTCACATGAGTCGCGACCTTGCCCTTGGCAGTATGGGACCTTTCCAAAAATGTTGGTTCGCTCGAGGGTCTCGGATCCATCTCTTACGCCCCTCCCCTGAGATGTCCCCAGAGTAGGTCTTTTTTGTTTTCTTTTCGTCGGATCTTTCCTCTGGTGACCTTGACGCCCGAAACCGTTGCCGCTCCCTATGACCTGACGTCCCTTTTTTTCGTTCTTTTTCGTGCCGTGTCGCCGGTTGCAGGTAACTCCTTTCCCGGTTGTGCACCCTTCTTTCCTTAGACTTTTAGATTTTTTTTTCGAAATTGTCGTTCTTTAGTTTGGGTTGGAGGCCATCATCTTTTACCGATCGGGATAAGTCAGCGCAGAGTCAGTAAAATTTCCGTGGAGAATTGCCTTTTCGTCAACCGTGACCCCTCTGTCCCGACCCAACCTTTTTTTCCCCAATCCGCAGTTGGCGGTTTAACCGTCGACCTTAGTGTCTTGCAGGTCCGAACATAGGAAGGACGGAACTCAACCTAACTTTGAACATCGTTTTCGCTCGTCGCAGCCCGGCTCCTGTTGCCAAATGGCCCCCGGCTTTCCGCGGCGTTTTCCCTTTTCCCTATCCTCATCTTCGAATATCGGCGAGTCATTGAAAGCTGGACCCTCACCTTCTTAGTAGTGGCCTCCCGGACCCCCACACTTGGATGCGCCAGCCCTCGAAACCGATGCGTTTTTTTCCTAATCACCTTTTTTCCCCCTTTTCCCATTGAAAAGGCAGCGGGCCGTGGTCTCCTTCGTTGATCTCCCTGTGATGGGCATGTTTAAAGTACCGGTCGTCCGTACTGACGCCAAAGTGATTGAGGTCCGTTTCTCATTCGCCAACTTTTTCAGTGCCCCCGGTGCCAAAGACGATTTAAGTCCCCTCTATACGTATCCCTCCCCCTTACATGTCTTTCCCAGGAGGTGGTAGTTGCCTACTAGTCTTCCATATGCGTATCAAGTACGGGTTCAGGTATTTCTTTTCAATTTGAGTTCATTGCGATTCCTGATTCTTGTTTATCTTGGGAGTAGCCTCTTTTCATTTCTTCCTCTTTATTAGGACCGATCTCCCCTGATGAATTCCTCGGGCGTGTGAAAAAGTTCTCCCTGAATTGAGTTTTTTCATTTAGCTTTTTTTCCATCTCCCGAGTCGTTGATTGTTCCATGTCTTTTTTTCCTTTTTTTTTTGGGTCTCTTCTCCACCATTTTCGGTGACGCCGTCCCAATACTTTCGATGCACCACAACTCTAATTGATTTCTTTTTTTCTCCTGAATCGGTTCCCCCTCTTTTCTTAACCCCCAAATTTGGCTGCTTCGCGCATTGATTTGGAGATAAATCTCTGTTCTCTTGGTTTTAGCCCCCGTTTCGTTATTGTGGGACTCTTGCGGACCCACTTTCCTTCAGTGTCTTTTTTCCCTCTTAAATTTGTTCAGCAGCACCCTTTCTTTCAATTTACTTCGTCCTCTTTGCGCTTACGGCAGGCAGTGCAAGTGTTCTTCCTAATCTTCGTAGGGGGCTTTTTCGATATTTGCCGACAGATGATTGGTCGATTCAGGTCAAATGATTCCTTTCCCCCTTCTGGAAGGGCTTCTAAGTGCCGATCTGATTTCTACCTTCTATCCCCCGTTGGTCATATCCTTCCTACTTCCTCTATGGTTGAGGATCTTCTCGGCTAGACCGGCATTGCCTTTTCAAATAGAGGCTTTTCCTTCCTTTCCCTCCCTCTATGGTTTTTCATTCGAGCAACAGAATCATTTTGATTTTAGTCTCCCTCAGCGCGGTAAAATACTCAAAGAGCCCGTTATTGTCTCCTTCCACCCCCTCTTTTTCACCTTCTCAGAGGCCTCTGTAAAAAGCGGTTTTAGTTTTTTCTCTCCCGAGGATGATCTTTTTTTCCCTTTCCCTTTTTGAGACTGATCACGAGTTTTCCCATGCGCACCGATTTCAAAAACTTCCTTCCGTACTCCCCCCTTTTAGCCCCGCTTTGAAAGAGCAAACAATTAGCGTGTCTTTTCCTTCTTCCCTAATGTTCCCGAGGAGATTCCTCCCTATAGATCACGTACTTTCTGCTTGGTGGTTTTCCTTGCTCCTCTCTTTGCACGCATTCCCCTCCTTGTTCCTTACCACGACCATCAAAAACACTGGATCCCTTTTTCTCTGAATCAACGAAACTCTGTGATCCCCGCATTTCAAAATTGTCCCCCCCCTTTTTTTCCTCCTTTGCCTTGAGGAGACGCAGGTACGCCCTTTCTATAGACTAATATTATTAACGTCTCACTCCTTTTAATTCATCCTCTTATGCTCTCTTGAATAGATAATCGTCTACTCTTTCTTTCTGTCCCCTGGCGAAGAGAGAATAGACTAGTTCCTCATTCTCGGGACGTCATCCCTTTGCCCAATAGGTTTTTTTTGAGAATGGACGACTTCTTCCCCTACAAATACCCCTTTTTCACTGTCCTTTCTCCCCAGAAATTACTTTTCTCCCCCTTCAAGTACAAGAGTCTCCAGTCTACCTTCTCGTCTGGACTTTCCCTTTTTCGCGTTTTCCTTTTTACCAGGCCTCTGAGTAAGGAGGCCTCCTGAGTTCCGAGCTCAAGAATTCCCCCCCAGCCTTCCCCCCAACTTTTAATTCTCCCCCCCAGTCCCCCTTAATGGTTCGTCTCTTATTTTCTTCTTCTCCCCCCTCCTCTTCTATTCTGCTCCTTCTCTTTTTTTCTAAGTGCTGGAAGAATTCCTCTGTAGGTTTCTTACGACTTCTATCGCGGTCTTTCCCTTCTTTAGCCCCCGACCTGATTCAAGGAAGATAAGTTCTTTCTGTTAAAATTTCCCCCTTCTCCCCCTTTCTCCTTTTCCCCCCATTTTTTATAAACGGTTTTTCAGCTAGCATGTGAGAGAGACTAGGTCCTTTCTTTTTTTTAAAAATCAACCGTCTCTGATTTTTACTCCCCTACCCTGCCGTCAGAAGGTTCCCACCTCCACCCCTTCTTTCTCTTTTTCTTCTTTTTAACGGCTTATGTGTCTCGATGCAGGAGAGCCTCTCATCTGTGGTCTTTCCTCCCCCCTTGACTCTGCCTCCAAACCTCTTTCCCTATGATATAATAACAACCCCCAGGAACTTCCCCTTTCCCTCTCTTAGACACTTTTCGAAGTTTTTGGAGGTAGTATATTCAAGGGTACAAGTGTATCAAGTGCGCCCCCTTAAGAGAATGGCCCCCCTCTGTCCTTCCCTTCTACCCGCAGGAAATTCCCGTTTTCGTAAATGTCCCCATCCTCTGTCGCCCTTCTTTCTATCCCTCCTCCCAAGACTCCCCCCCCTGCTTGTAGAGGCTTCTTTTCCGAAGATTTCCCCCCTTTTTCCCTCCCCCCCTCCCTTTCACAGTTGTTGCTTTCTGTCCGCGCCGCTACTCAGTCCGGACTTTTTTTTCTTTTTTTCCCCTTTCAGTGAACATCCTTTTTTCTTTCTTCGTCCTCCCGCCGGGCCGGCGAGTGTAGAGTTAGGAACTTTGAAGGCTCTTTTTCCCCTTTAGTCCCCCCCCCCCCCTTTGTTTTTTGCCGTCCACTTTTCCCAGATTTTTAAAGATATCCCTCCTCCCCCTCCTTTCCCCCTGACCCCCCCCCCTTATCAATGTATTCGCATTCAAAAGTCCTTATGGGGAGGATATACCTCTTCCTCTTCCTTTTGGTACCCTCGCCTCCTCTCCTTCCCCCCCCTTTTAGGGATGATACGATTGACCCATAGTATTGTAAGGTCTCCTGCCCTCCGCCCCCCCTCTTCATAATAACCCCCTTTCCTCCCCAACCGAGATAATGAAGATTGTTTTTCCTTCCGAACTTTGGCTTTCTCTTCCGGCTCCCCTAGAATTCTCCCTTGCCCTTCCCCCAGACATCTTTCCCCATAGTGAAGTTGAGTCCTAGAGAGCTCCCCTCTCTCCTTCCTCCCCTTTTCCCCTTCCTTAATCCCCTGAGAATTGTTCCGCAATTACTTCTTTCTATTCTAATGTAGAGTCCCTCTCACTAGTCTCCCTCCCTTCTTCCTACCGTCCCCCAGTTCCGGGATGTCCCGCCCCTCCCCCCCGAGGCGAACCTCTTGCTTCTCCCGATCGCGGTTCAGGGTCATAGACCCCTTCACCAATAAACAGAAGATTACACCGTGCTACAGGCACCGAGCGGTCTCCTGGGTCTCGACATGAAAGAGGTGGCACGCAGGAGTCTTTT
>Ga0179593_1567534_pt1 | contig 12518 bp, 15 predicted proteins | sample CZODoug2_1_08_16_FD_185931 | JGI IMG/M metagenome (GOLD analysis project Ga0179593, IMG submission 185931) | Vadose zone soil fungal communities from Angelo Coast Range Reserve, California, USA - CZODoug2_1_08_16fungal (PacBio error correction) | ecosystem: Environmental > Terrestrial > Soil >... | reverse complement strand
TTTTTCCCATGGTGTCGCATCGGCTTTTCAGATCGCTCGCATAGAGGGCTGGCACTTCCCCTCGACAGCCGCAATCTTCGCCCCCTTCCTCACCCCCTCCTCCTTTTTTAATAGTACAACAAACCCGCTACCTATGTGGTGGGGCGGGATGGCGCGGTTTTTCTTTCCGTTTTGGGTCTTTCGCTGGAGTCTCAACGTTGATAAGGTGCCGCAGAGGATGACTAGTGGGAGAAGGGAGGTCCTTTGACGTAAGGGTCTTTCCCCCCCTTTTTCGTACGCCCCGTTAGGGCCATGTATTTTTTCTTCGGGAGAGATTATATGGCTTTTTCCTCGAGCTTGAGAGACCTTCCCATCGGTTGAAGCAAATCTTTCGTGGAGGGTGTTTTCTAACATTTTTCCCCCCTTCCTTAATCTTACCCAGAAAATATTGATTATCTTTGGGGTACGCATAGTTCTATCTCAACTTTTCTAGAAGAGGAGATAGGTTCCCTCTTCTGTTTCCGGGGACCTTGTTTATCCGCCAACTCTTCCCGACAGAGGCAAAGACGGGCGCCCCCCCCCCCGACAACTTTTCTTTGTTTTGCAATGGATTGCAGAGGGGATGTGGGGGTATGTTTGGCATCCGGCAAAGAGCCTCGTCCCCGCTTTTTAAAGCGGTTGTTGTGTCTTCGCGTTCATGGCGTTTCGTGGACCATTCCTTTTCCCTTCTCGAAACAGCCTTTTTCTCAACGGGGGGGGGACCGCTTTTTAATCGTCGTTTTTAACGGTCGTCACTCCGGCTTAGGACGGTATGGCTCTCGGGCCGTCGTTTTTGGTGGATGTGCCCTTTTCTTTTCCTCCCCATGCGGATCGACCGACTGCGTTTTGTTCGACCGGCTCACCGCGTCCTTCCCCAGGCGCCCCCCTGTCGGCGGACACGGTTTTTCGAGAAAATAGACCGGTTGTCCCTACCCTCCCGGTGGTTCTTTTTCGGCAAGCGTTTCTCCTTCTTTTCCGACTTTCCTTTGCCGAATCCTTGGCGCCTCGGCGGAATAGACGAATGTCCTGAGCGCCCCCCCCCCACCGCCTCACTTACCCCCTCCCTATAAGCTTCTCTTTCGCGCGATCTCGGAAGGAGATGGGGCCTAAGCGCCCGGGTTCTCTTTTTTTTCGGTTTTCCCCAGCCTACTGGCCACCTTTTTTCGCACGGACCTTTTATAACTTAACGCGGGCAGGGAAGGCAAAAAAACGCTCCGGCGGCCGTCCCCTTATGCTCCCTCCCTTCGCCGCGATATAGGCGCACTTTCGGAGGGGTTCTCCAACGACCGCGACCTGGCGCACAATTATGGCCTTTGTGAGCTTTTTCCTTTTTATGGCTTTGGCCTCTTTAGGAGAGCAGAGCGCAAACTTCGGAGATCTTTCACGGCGCCGTTTGCCCAGTTTCTTTTGCAAATGAAGAGCGCAAATCTCTCCTTTTTCTTTCCGTGACGGCCCCCCCTTTTTATCTGTGCAGGCTGCACTTCGACGGAGAAGACAAGTTGGTCTCGAATTATCCCCCCTCCCCCCCTGCTTTTTTCAATATTCGGACGCGGGATTTTCCTGTCTTTTGGCGAACTCCTTCTCTTTGGTGGCGCAACCTGCTCTCTGCCAGATGACTGGACAAGTCTTTTTTCCCACCTAGGTTTGGGAGCCCCTCTCGACTCTACCGAGGATGGAACACGCCCCCCCCCCCCCCTCCCGTCTAGTCCTCCTTCCCCGGCGACGGTGCCCCTCCTTCGAGAACGTCAATAGTGCTCCCATAAGAACCCTTTCATTTCTCCCTCCTCCCTCCCCCTACCCGTGATTGGCTGCAAGGGCGAGAATGACTTATTCCTCCCACTTCACTTCCAAGGAAAGAGTGGTAGGCTTCCTTCTTTTTTTTGCTGGAGTACGCCGCATCTTGCACCATATGCCTCGAAATTTCGCGGGGAAAGAAAAACATTATGTGCTCCCCCTGAACTTACTGCCCCCCCTTTTTTCGTCGTTGAACTGCACGCTCTTTTTCGCTATCTCTCGTCCACGTGGGCTCCCGGTAGCCCTGCGCCCCCCCAAACTCCGCATGCACCCCCCGCCCGACCTCTTCCCCCTTCTGAAACTCATCGCGAGCCCTTCAACCTCCACACCAGCCGGGGCATTTTTCTCCAGCAGTGCGTGATGAATTATCCTTGACTTTGTATGATGGTGTTCTTTAGAACTTTCTGTTAATCATCCCTCTATCATTCCCTTTGGTATAGGAAGAATCTGCGAACCCCCTTTTCCCGCCGGCCCCCCCAGCACTTGATCCTAAGACGCCGTTCCTTCCCCCCTGGAGCCATTCCGGCGCCGCTGCCTACACATAGGCAACTGAAAGTAAAATGTCTTCTTCTTCGGGCACTACTTCTTTTCTCTCTTTTTTGGGCCCCAATATTCTCCGAAATACTTCCCTCTCAACAGCTCGTATCTGATCCCTTCTTTTTTTCATGATTCACTCCTCTGTGCGCGGCAGGGGCCCGAGTAGAGTAGGAATTCGAGTTCTCCCTACCCCGTTGTGTTTCTTAGATCCCCCTTCTCCTCCGACGCGAATAGCCTCCTCTCCCCCCATCGTAGAGATCGGTTGCCTTTTCCCCCCCCCCTGAGCCTCGGACCCTCCTTGTTATACCGGAAGGAGTTCGGCTCAAGTGTTGCGCAACATCTCAGAACGACTGTCTTACATTGGGGGAGGGCGATGTCTTTTCTTCCCCCCTGGATGGCGCGCCGGGCATAACAGTCTATGCATGTCCACTGAGCGGAGGCGCTGCGGTTCCCCCCCCCTTTGTTTTGCAGAGACCCCATTTTAGATCGAGAGAGGGAATAGATGAAGCATCGGTGCGATTCGCCCCTTCCCCGCCAACCCTTTGCAAGAGCATGCTAGTCTCCCCACCCATAATTTCTCACTCCCTTTTCCACAGCCGTGCCTTTCCCTTTTTTGGAAGGCGCGCGGGCTCGCGCCTGCAATAGAAGTTAGTGATGGCCCCCCTTTCTTCCCCTTAGGGAAGCAGGCGAACAGTTTTCCAGTGGATGAGCCTCCGCGTCGGAGGGATCCCGTGCTTCAGTGCGCAAGAAGGGCAACCATAGTGAATTTTTCGGTCGCGCCCCATCCTTGTTCCTCCCGACCGGGTGGTCTGGTGAGTCCTTTATCCCCTCCTTAAAGAAGCAGGGGCGTTCCGGGCAGGTGAAGGAAGTGCATTTCTCATGATACACTTTAGACCCAAGGCACGAGCCTGCGGCCCTCTGACATTGACGGGTTCGTATGGTTTTCTCCTCTAGGCGCGAGCCGGTTTTTTTTTTTCCTTGCGCATGTGTTCCCCTTTTCGGCTATCCCGGTGAGTGGTTTGTTAAATACGACGCTCGATACGTACCTCTGGTTGGGATAACCCCCACCTCTTTTCTCATAGCCAGCGATGAGACGGTGAGCCCCCACCTTTCTTCGCGGACTTTCGGCGTCCTAATGGCAACTACTGTGCGCTTTAGATGACCAACTCTCATGTTTCTATTCCCTAAAAATAAATTGGAGGCGAACTGTTCTTTTCTCGAGGTTCAGTTTCGACTTCTTTGCTCCTTTGAAACGGAGTAGACAGGAAGCTTCTCTTGCCTATATTTTCCCCCTTTGAGAGACCTCCCCCCCCATCCATCGTGGTCCTTAGAGCCTGTTCCCCGAAGAGATGGGTTGCCTCTTGCCCCCTCGTGACAGCCTACTCAGCTGCAACCCCCTTCGTCTCAATGGATCAGGCAGATGAAGTGTCTTTTTTCCCCGGGCGCTTTTAGTGGGGGGGCCCTCCCTTCCGACAACCCTTAGCGGAGACGCTTCTTCGAGGAAGTGAACTGCGTCCTTCTGAGCTTTGGTTTAATTTGTCCGTTCCTCTTGATCGGCTGGGGAGTCACGCCCGAGAGGCCTCTAGTCGCAAATGTTCGGGGTGACCGACAAGCTCAGGGAGGGACCCGGGTTGTTTCCCCCCTCTTTCCCTCACGATCGCGCGAAAATCCCCCCGATGCCGCAGCGCGGTTTCTTCAGTGCTTGCCTCGCCCCTGCTGGAGGAAGCCTAGCAACCAGTTTCTGCGCGAAAGGCTTTCATCTAACGGCTTGCGCAAGACGGCATACCCCCTCCTTTTCCCCTCGACCGGACGGCGCTTTTTTCGCCCGCCCCCCTTTTTTTTTTCAGTATGCGCGCGGTACTTCCACAGCACCAGATCGGTTGGTGGAGAGGAGATTACGCCACCCACCCGTCACTGCCCGCGCCTCGGTATAGCCGTTCCGAAAGTCGGTCTCTTTCCTTTTAAAAGGACTTCTCTTCCCCGTCGTGATCACGAGATCTCCTTTTGGTGGAGAGGAGTAGTTAACGTCCGTCTAAACTACTCCTCCCCTGGCCCCCCAACACCTTGTGAAACGGCGCGGCGGACTTCCCTTTCCCAATACCCCTTCAGGCCCCCAAAGGCCGAGCCCTTCGCAAGAATAACCCGCATTGGACGTTCCTTCTGCGCAGAAACTCCCTTCTATAGCAGGAAGCATCCCTCCGAGGTGCTTTTGCATACGTCGGCGACTCCCCCCTGATGGAAAGAAAATGAGGGCACCAGCACACCTTTTTTTGTAGACCCCCCTCCCCCCATGGCCAGGATGGACGGAACCCTATTGCCTTCGCCTAGCTTCCTTTCTCCTTTGATGCCCCCCCCCCCTCGAAAAGATGGGGGTCTTCTTCGGGTGCTGATCGCGCCATTCCCCCCCCTCACACAGCCCCCTTCCCGCGGCCAACGCCTTTTTAGTTTCCGGATTTCCCCTTTTTTTGCTCAGCCCCCCCCCGACTAAAGCGATCAGCGGCCAGTGCCTCCCACAGCATCGCGAAACCCCTCCTCCCCCTCCTCCCCCACATAGAAGGCGCGGCTGGAGTTTCTGTCTTCTCTTCCTGGCGGCGTTCGTTGATAGGAGTTACAAGAATCGTTTCGGATCGGACAGCGATGCGCACTTTCCACACCATGAAACTTCTTTTTCCCCTCTCTTTTCCTCTCTTTTAGAGAGCTTTTTTGGCCGCCGTTTTTTTCGAATAGGCTTTACGATCGTTCTCGGGGACCGCCTCTTTTTTTCCAGCCTCCTTCCATGGGAGCAGTTCCCTCCTAACCGCCGATCCTTTCCAAAAACTCCCTCTCCCATTATATGTGGGGGGAGGATTCCCGTCACGTATGATATAGGGGAGGTGTGCTCCTGTAGTAGGCTTGGTGGGTTTCCTTCAACGGGATAATTCTCCCCTTGCGGCGCGCTGGGTAGGGGTGCGTGGTCTTTTTAAGGAATGGAGCGATCATCCGTTTCCCGTAGGGTGGGCGGTCCCCTCCCCCCTGGGAGGGCTTGCGCGCTCGTCTGGCTATGTCTTTTGCGAGAGGAAAAATCGGTTTTGAAGCAACTATTCCTGGTTTCTTCTCTACAAGCACAAACATCGTGCCTTCCTCTGTAAAGCCTCCCATTGACCCCGGCTCCGTATTGGGCCGCTGGGGGAAGGAGAAGCGAATAGATCTGATCTTCCGGCAATGGGAGTGTTTCTATCTATACCCCGACTTTTTTATGAGGTCTTGATAAAGGGCTCCCCCCTTTTTTTTCCCCTTTATCGGTTCAATGGATTCTTTGGTGCTGTTTTTGGCAGAACGCATTGCCGAGAGTTTAACGCTGTCGCTTTCCTGGCGTTTTTTCTTCCCAGTGGAGCGGGGAAGTTCCCTCCTCTCCTCTACCAAAGCCCATCTCTCTTTGACCGCGGTCGCCTCTTCCCTTTCCTCAAGGGAGTTTTTTCATGGCGAGACCCGCCCTTCCCCTTTCGTCGTGATGGTGGTGAGGTTACCTCCCGCCTTCGACCCGACTTTTTTTTACTGATTACCCCCCCAGGCGTCAAGTTGTGCGGTTTTGCCAGAATCGAGGGAACTGGGCGTCGCGTTTCTCCTTCCCATGTTCTGCCGGCTTGCCGGCAAGGTCTCCCTCTCACTTTAGCGCCGAATTTTTTGACCGGGCTCATTCCTCGACGGTGATTGAGAGAAAAACCGCCTCCCGTACTAGTCCGCGCGCCGTTTTCCCTTTCTTCTTTTTAGCGTCATCTTCCTTCTTCGTTTGTAAACCAGGACCGTTCCCGCTTCGCTTGTTGGTCAACCCGGTCTTCCCTGCCTTTCGGCCGCGGGCGAATCAATCCACAGGACAGCGGGCCTTCCCCCGCACCCCACGATCGAAGTCTTTTCTTCACGTACGCTTGCAAGTTCCTGGCAGGCATTGCGGACGGGTGGTTTCAAGAGCCGCTCCCTTTTTGGCTTCCTCTCATCTGCCGTGATCCATGGTTTTTCAGGTGTTGCATCCTTTTCCGCGTTCTTTCCCCCCAGAGCTTGTGAGAGGCTCTAGGAAACGATGGATTTTTGAGTTTAGTCCCAAGTTTCTTTCCTCCCCCAACTCCGCGGCCCCCCCCTTCGGCGGGCCGGTCAGTACGTTTTTTCCGATCAACGGATTCGGAATGTTGCTGCGCCTTCGGCGCGAAAAGGTTGGGTCGCGTTCCCATGCATTTTTGCCTCTAAATATTCGGACCCCCACCTGGCGGGGAAAAGTTTTCCTTCCGTCGTTTGCCATGTTCCGGGCGGCACCCGGCCGCGCTCTAAGATGGGGGTGGCGCATGAGCGGTTGGATTTTGGTTCCTTCGAGGGAGACGAGCGAAGATTTTTTTTTCAAGGAACACGTTTACCATCCGGTAGCCGCTTTCAGGTTACAGCCGGCGGCTTCCCGGCGCTACCCGCCCTTCTTTTCGGCTTTCTCTTTCCTTCAACGCTCCCCGAAACACATAAATGTTTCTCCCCTTTCGATCTTTTCTCCATGACTGAGGAAGTCAAAGGCCACTTCCTGCCCTCCCCTTCCAGCTTTCCGCGCCTTCCTTCGGTGATCCTTTTGACTGTACCTCCTCCGCCGCGCCCCTGTCGCTGCTTTCAAAAAATCCTTATGGCGCGACCCCCTTCCATACTTTTTCCCCCCCCTTGTTGCTGCCGTCGGGCGACACTTCCGACCCGTGATCCAGTTTGTTTATCTGGAGAACTTTTAGCATGAGGACACTCTCCCTCCCGACCATTGCAATCGATCGAGGTCCGGAATTACCCCTGCGAGCCCCGCGACCTCCCCGCCTGCATAGCATTTAGTGAGATAAGTGTTCCTTTGTGCTAATAGAAGGGCGCTTGCCTGTTTTTTTAAGGAGAACGCAGCCTCCAAACGATTGCTCTGTTCCATCATTCCCCCCCCTTTTTTTCTCGCAATTTTGTCTCTCGGCACAGAGCCGGCCCCACGGGGACCTCAGAGCAATCCGTTCTCCGATCATCCCCTCTTTTTTGTAGCGCGTCGGCGCGGCCTCCCGAAATAGACCTGCATTAAATGTACGATCTTTCCTGGCTTATCTGATGTGCAACCCACTCTTTCCCTAAAGGTTCCTTCCCCCCCTTTTTATCGATTACATTCCTCCCTCCCCCTCCGGCTATCCTTGCATGAGGAAGTGGCTCCGTCGTAGAAGGTCGAGTTGACTGTTGTTTGATCGCACCTCTCCCCTTTTTTCCCTCCTTCTTTGCGTACTAGTGCCCTTCAGCAGCAATTCTTCGGTGCTGATCGAGCCGGTGTCTTTTTCTCTACCTGAGATGTTTCTTTCCGCTGTTGCAGCACCTTCCAAGTTACAGTAGCTAGGTACATTTCTTTGATGGCGGTTGGCAGCGGCTCCTCGACTGGCGCTCCCTTCTCCCCGGATATGATGTCACCGGTTCTCTTGCCTGCTGATCTCTGGCAGAGACCCAAAGGGCGATCGACTTCTTTTCGAAACATCAATTTCTTCTCCTTCTCTCCCTCCCACATTCATAACAGGAAAGCTCTTTCTTCCACAAATACTTCTCCCTCGGACCATTTGGTGTGGAGGTTGAGCTTTCTCATGAGTTTAATGCCGGATCGATCTTCTTTTTCCCCCTTGAGGCGGTGAAGGATTGTCCTCTCTTATCCACGGGACGAGCAATACGGCGAGAGCTTTCTCCCTTTTTCCGCGTACATCCCTGGTGTGGAGTACTGCAATTTGTTCGCGCAGAAGGTCCCTCGACAGTTTTCCTTGATTGGTGAGGGGTCTTTCTTCGGTACCATAAGCCGGATCAACGTCTTTTCTTTGCCCACACTCGGTTTTTTTTTCGTTCTCCTCTTCGGGCCAAGCACTGTTGCGGCGAGAAATTGAGGGGTTCGTATGGCCTAAACTTACGGTTTGCGAGCAGGCGGTCCTTTCTCCGTTGCAAAGCCGCCGGCGGGAACATTTCTTTGGTTTTGGGAGTTCGCGTTTTTTGACATACTTCTTTCCCTCCCCAAAATTGTGCCTAATCGCAGCGAGAAGAGGGCGCCTCCTACATTTTTATCCTTCTCCCCTTGCTCCTCGTCAATGGCCCCCCTTATTCCTGCGTCCGCTTCCAAATTCCTTTTTGTTCCTGAGACATTGGGGAGACGGCGCGGCGTCCGCGGCGCATTACGAGGTCGACTTCAGTGCTCGGTGTGTTTCCGGGCCCTTCCCGGCCGCGGCGCGAGTGGCCGTATCCCTTCCCTTTCCCCGAGCTTTTCTTTACATCTTTTTTCCGCGCTGGTTGCGCTCGGCAGAAGAGGCACTCACGATTCCAACTGAGCTCCCCCTCCGGATAACGCAGATGACAGGGTTTCAAGGGAGCGGCTGGTGGACCCACGTCCGCAATCCCGAGATCGCAGGGCCTTTGGCATTTTTTCTTTTTTTTTTTTTTTTTTTTTTGCCGCGCGCCTTAGAGAGTGTTTTTAGGGTTCTTTGGCATGAACGCTGTGCGTCTTAGCTCTTTCCGTTTGAGCCACCGGGCCGCTCGAAGAAAGGGTTTGACCGTCCTTTTCTCCAAACCTTTTGCTGATGGTACCCTTTTTTACCCCATCTAAGGACGCCTACTTTCGTAGCTCCCCCTTTTCCGATGAAGCTCCTCTTCCCTACTGTGAGGCGCGTGGGCGTCCATGATAGTAGAGAAGCTTTTTGAAGATCGCAACCCTCCTTTTTCTTTAAAGTCGTCATCGGGAACGCTCTTTTTTTTTCAAGCCGGCTCCCCTTTCGCACGCCCCTTTCGATGAGTGCCCTCATCCCGCACCCGAACTAGAGCTCCGGTCCTCCGTTTCTCCTCACCAGCGTCGGTTCGATACGGCCGTTTGCTAGGTTGTCTTACCGCTTTTTCCCCCGACGGCCCCCCGCCGTACGAACGCCGTTCCTTGCCCCTTAAAGGAGAGGAAGAGGAAGAACGCGTTCCGAGATCGCTTGGTTGGTTAAGGATCGGCTTTCCCCTCTCCACGAAGCCATGAACGCGGCTTCCCCCCCTCGGGGAATTTTTCCTTTTTTTCCTGACCGTCCCACAGCACCAGCGTTCCCCTCAATGCAAACCGGACGATTAGAACGACCCTCTTCTTCGTCCTTCCTTCGCGATTGTCGAGCCCCTGTCTATCTCGAAGCACCTAGAGCCTGGATCGGCACTTTACGCTGGCCAAACTTGATGGACAACTTCCCCGAGGGCCGGGTCATGGCCCCCTCACCTTTGTGCTTGTAGAAACCCGACGCCCTGTTTTGATTGGCGGGCACCTCGCCCCGGAGCATTTTTTTGCCAGACGCGCTCCCATCTCAAAGAATGCCGACCTCTGGGGTCCATGTTCGAACGGTTTCCTTTTGCGCAATGGACGGACAAGAACAACTCCACGACCGCGGCTTGCGCCGAGTCACCGTTGCGCTCCTCCAAGCACGACTATTTTTCCAGCAAAAATCCCCCCTTAACTATCGCAGAAAAACCCGAGCAATCCCCAAATACTTTGGTAGTGTCTCTCTTTTTTTAGGCGGGTAGAGAGGGCCCGTCCTTTCTCGGAGTGATAGAGTTCCTTACGCCCCGAACGACTGCCCTCTTACAAGCGGCCAACAACCATTTGAAATATTATTGGCGAATCTTGTGTTGTTGTTTTTTTGCCGTCTATTTCATGTGGGTGGGAGCGAATAGGCTTTTTTCCCTTCTGATTCCCCGATTCAGTACCTAGTTTCCGCCTATCACGCCGCCCCATTGGTCGCGGCCAACCTTTACCGACACGTCCTCCCCCCCGCAAGCATCTCTTCCCCTTTGGAGTGGGATGAGCGTTTTTTCTCCTCTTTAGGGGGTGCTTCTCTTTTCGTAGTCGGGAATTGGTTTTTTCGATCTTTTTGCAACTCGTTCCCTTCCTGGTCCGAGGTCGGGGGCTGTTTTCTAGTGTCACTTCCCCCGTTTCTTTTTGGAAGCACCCCAGCTGGTAGGGATTTTCGTGGAGCTGGATCGTCCCCCCCCCCCCCGCCCTGCAAAATCAGGTTGGTGAACGCTTCAGTTTTGGCGGGTTCACCCTCACAAAATCGTGAGGTTCCGTTCTCTCATTTGCCCAGGATTTGGTTCCCTCTCTTCGGGGCCGGTTTTAGGAGAGAGGGATAATCTTTTTTTAGCGATTGGTTTTGGTTTCCTCTCTCTTCAACGCCCGACGCCGATCGGGTTTTTTTCTCCCAACGGGCTGAGGCAGGTCCTTCTGCCGGCGTTTTTTTTCTTTTTTTTTTTTGCGGCAGAATCCTGGAGAGCAGTTAAACGAGTTTTTCGAGTTCATGGCGTCGGGTCAAGTGGAGCGTTTGATCATCGACAACGCCCATTCGATACGTGACCCCCTGACCGCTTTCGGCTCGGTTTTTTCTTTTCGACGGCTCCCTTTATGGCGAGACCGTGGCAGTCAGTAGTGATGGTGGTTGCGCTACTTCCTTCGCCACCCTTTTTTTTTACAAACCGACGCTGGTGCTGGGCGAACCGTTCTCCCCCTTTTTTTGCATACTTAGCAAATTCTTTGGATGTCGGCATCCTCGAGAAAATAGCTGTTTCGGTTGTGACACTCCCTTTTTATGCCGGCTGCACGGCAACGCCTTATGAAGACTTTTTGTGGTGGCGATGCCCTTAAGGCAGGCCTTTCTGTGGATGTTATGCCTCTGCCCCCCAAGACATTAGTACGCAATGATACGGCTGCAATAGAGGCGATTTTTTTTTGTTTTCAGCCGTAGATGTGTTTAAACCAAGGCCGGTAAAGATTTTTTTTTCGCTGTTTTCCCCTGGCTGCTTCTTTATTCAACTTTTTTGGGCGCATCTTACCTTTTTTCTTTCCGAATACTCCCCCCGGGCGTCAATGACACCCACGTCGTTAGGCTTATGGCCCGTTCCCCCTGAGCCCCGGAATAGCTCGATATAGGGGCAATTGCTTGTCTCATTGGGCCACCCCCTCAGAATTGAGGAGCAAGTAATATGCCTGGCGTGCGTTCTCGTGTGTTGCATAGAGACCTCTTTTTTTGACGAGTAGGAGAAGCTTCCCCCTTTTCGCAGGCTTGCGCGGCACTCTTTTTAGTGGATAGGGATTTGCAGCTATCAGTCTATGACCACATACTTGAAAAATCGAGAAGTTTTCCCTTCAGAAGGTCCTTTTCTTTAGCCCTTCTCGGTCCTCCGAGTGATGAGAAGAGCCGGCGCCGCTTTCTGGGGGCCAGGACAAGCACATGAATTTTCTCAATATGCGGAGACCTTTTTGGCATCGAAGTAGTTCCTCATTGGCTCTTCCCTCCCTCTTTCTCCGCTTGGGTGGTTTTTTCAGAGATGAGATGAGGGCACAATCCTTTAGAAACCTGGGGTGACGAGCGAAGATTATGTTAAAACGTTTCTTTTTTTCACCCGAAGACCCCCCTGGCTAGCACGATTCCCATTTTAGGCTTTCAAAGAGAGGAAAACGAACTTTTTTTTAATCTTTCTCCCAACTCTTATCCTACATCATGTATTTTTTTCGCTCGATACGTGATTGTTTTAGACTAATGTCTTCCTCTCTCCCCCATCGGACACGAGTTCTTCCTGCAATTCGGTGATAAGGTGCTGGATTTGACGTACCTCACCAGCTCCTTTTGTCAGCGGAAGAATTTGCTCAGCAACCCTAAACACGGTTTTTCGTCGGGCGAACTGACGCGTGTCTTCACGGCTCGCTCGGCTTTTTTTCAACAGGGGAGAACTTTTTTCACTCCTGAAAAGATCTCCCCAGATAGAGTCTTCAACTAATGAGCAGAAGCCCCTTCCCTAAACCCAAGTTTCATATCATGCGGCTTCTTTCCCTGATAAGTGTTAGCAGAAAGTATTTTTTCGCATTTTGTCATTTTTCAGGTTTTTGAATCATTCTCCTCCGTCTCGGTCATCATCCCTCTATCGATCGCTTGTTCGTTCACCGAGCCGGCGAAACCGCATACGGATTCATATCCTTGAGCCCGGAGTCTTTGGCGCCGCTGAATAAACCGCCTCTCAATTTACGAGAGACGGCACTTGTCTCTTCTTTTTTCTCTGTTCCAACAATCTTCTTTGCCGAAACTTTTTACTCGATCCATTCTTCGATCAAACTCACCGATCTTTATGCGGAGGGCTATTACGCGTCGGTCTTTCCGGTC
>Ga0179593_1531842_pt1 | contig 12518 bp, 21 predicted proteins | sample CZODoug2_1_08_16_FD_185931 | JGI IMG/M metagenome (GOLD analysis project Ga0179593, IMG submission 185931) | Vadose zone soil fungal communities from Angelo Coast Range Reserve, California, USA - CZODoug2_1_08_16fungal (PacBio error correction) | ecosystem: Environmental > Terrestrial > Soil >... | reverse complement strand
TTCTTTCTTTCCCTTTTATTTCGATAACCTCGCCGCCCCATCCCTTGGGTGGGGCGCAAGGCGTTTGTGCTCGGGATCACTGGGGTTCTTTCCCTTGCCGGGATAGACGGGACTCTTTTTATCATTACCGCGCCCTTTCCCCCCCCCTTCCACCGGAGTGCTCATAGTCTGTATTCCTTGTCCCCGTTGTTTTCTTTGCGATGGAACCGGCTCCCCCTATGCGACTTGTCTGTATGTGGAGACTGCTCTTTCCCCATCTTTTCCGCACCCTTCGCCAGCCCTCCTCCATGTGGTGTGCCGTCTCCGTTCATTTTCTGTGAAGTTCATTCACACTGTGTCCGTTTTTCTGCCTGGGGTTACACCCCCACTGGACATGATTGGGTGTTTCCCTCCATCGGGATCTTTGTCGGTTTGATTAGATAGGATTGCGCCCCCTTTTTTTTTTTTATGGATGGATGCCATTCCCTCCCCCCCACGCCACTCCCTCAATTCTCCTCTTTTCCACGGCGTCAGGTCCCCTTTGCGCTCTCCTTTCTCTGCAGTTGTCTTTCCCTTTGACGGGCCCCTTTCCACCACGCGAGGCTTGACCCCCCCCCCCCCCCCCCCCGCGAGATCCAATTTTTTTCGAGTTTCCCGGGCCCTTTGTTTTTTATCTGTTGTGAGTGGGCACCGTCCCCCTTTCCCGTCGATTTCTTTTTGACACCTAATCCCCCTGTTTGGTCGCTTACGACGTTCGCCGTAGATTCCCGTTCCCGGCTGAGGAGAGGTTTCTTTCCTTTTTTCCGTGGAGTGCCCTTTTTCGTACTGCTTATTTTGTTTCCCTACTGATCGAACCAGCTCAAGCCCGATGGTTACTTTCTCCCCCTTCGAGTCCATTCAAGATTCCCCTGAACCCAGTTCTTCTCTACCAAGCGGATTCTGACCTTCTTCCAACTTTCCTCAATGACCCGGTTTCTCGTCTTTTTGCCCTCTTTTCCCCGGGGCAGGTTTTCCCCAAGCCCCCCCCCCCTCCCGTTCAGATACGCTTTTTTGCGCCCCGTTTCCCTGCCCCCTCCCCCAATCCCCCCGGCCTATGTTTTTTTTTAGCGTTCCCCGGGCTCTTCTTCACGTCGCTTCTCTGTGTAGACAGCGGCTCTTTTTTTTTTTTTGTTTTTTTTGGTTTCCCCCCCCCCTCAGCACGATCGCTTTTTCTCCCCCCCCTGCTTGCTTCAACGCCGAGTTTGCACCTTTTTCCCCTCCCCAAAGAGCACAGCACAAGCACGCTGTCTCCCGGGCCTTTTGTTTTTTTTTACCCCCCGGTGTGAACGTTCCCCCCCTTTTGCTGAAAGGGATGCTTGGGGCTAGAATCCCCCCCCTCCCCGCCTTTTCTACGGAGAAGCCACACTTGTTTATTTTTCCTGGGACTCCTTTTCCCCTTTTTTGGTCCCTTTTGTTGCTATTTCGCCCGCACCGTTTCACCCAAGGCCCCCCCTTTTTTTCCGGGCGGACCGTTCACCCCCCCCCCCCAACACCCCCCCGTTGCCCCCATTTTCATGAGTTTGTTTGAAGACCTTTCCCCAGCGAAGCGTACCCTTCCACCAAACGTTCCCTTTTTTACCCGAAGAACAGCGGGCTTTCTTTCCCCGCCCCTCCTTTTTTTTACCTTTTTTTTCCCCACCCCCCTCTTCCCCCCCCTTGTTGCGTTTCTAGATTCGTTTCTTAATCTTATTTTCCTTCTGGCCGTCTCCCCAATGCGGAAACACTCCCCTTGTTTTTTTTGCGGATGGCTTCTCCTCCTCCTAGAAGTTAACTGACTTTGATACCCCCCCCCCTCTTTGGGCGGTGATGCTCTTATTTTACCCTGAGGCCAACCTTTTTTTAAAGGCCCACCGCGGAGTGCATGCCAACCAGGTTCTACCCCCTTTTTTTCCCCCCTCCATTCCCCTTGTAGAGTCCTTTGGCCGTGTGAGCTTCTTTTTGGGACGCCATTCTTCTTACTTTTTTTTTCCTCCGTTGTTCTTGTCTTCTTTCTTTTCGATTTTTCCCCACCCGTGCCACAACACACGGTCCCTTCCCCTTCCCTTTTTTCCCCTTCTGTCCGAGGGCGCCACTTCTTCGTTGTTTTGACAATAAACTGCTTTCTAGGTTTACTACTTTTCTCCGGGCCCTGCCCGGGGTTCTCTGTCCCTTTGCTTTTCTGAGAGCATCACACCCCCCTCCTTCCCGAACGGCTGGTGATATCCCTTCACCCCCCCTTCGACCTCCCCCCCCCAACAACCCCCCCCCCCCCCCGCGCGTTCTTCCGTGAGTTGGACCCCCCTTTTCCTCCCCCCGGACTCCATATTTTCACCCTTTTCTTTCTTAAACGATCCCTCACTATGTCGACCCCGGCCCCGCAAATAACTGGATCGGTTACTTGGCTTTCAGTGCACTAGTCCCCCTCCCCCCCCCCGACTTTGAGATGATTCGTCTATCGTAACCTTCTTGACTGGTTGGGACGGCGGGGGCCCTCTTTTCTTCGCTTTTCACCTGTTTTCCCTCTATCATTCTCCCTCTTTTTTAGATTGATGTAGATCCTTCTTTTTATGTGACCGGTTCCTGAGCCGTTTTTCGTTCGTCTTGGCGGTTTGGATGGCCTACTTCCCCCCCCCTTGGTGTGAGAACCCTTTCGCTTCTTGCACCCAGCACCGTTTCCTGCGTTGTCCATGTTTTACATTTTGTGTACGCATTTCCCCTCCCCCTGCATTTATAACAAGGTATCCCCAGCACGGGAGGTGCCCCGCCTTTGCCCCCACAGACTGTGAGGTCAATGAGGTATCGCGAGAAAACGGTTTTTCTCCCCCTTCGGACAGCTTTTGGGTTTTTTTTTCAGGCTTATTGATGGGGTCTTTTTTTTGTTGAAACCAATTCCCTTATCTTGGAGATTCTCTTTTTTGTTCGAGATCCCCCTTTCCGTATGTTCGTATCCCCTTGTTCCTATGAACAGCGCTGGGGGCCCCCCCCCCCCCGGAAAAGAGAGAGTCCCCTACTTTTTTCCGTGGCCGTCCCCCCCCGGGCTCTTGGTGCTCTTCTAGCATCCCCTTTCCTTTCGTTTCCCCCCGAGTGTTCGGGGGATGGGTTTTTGGCTTACCCGCTTTCGATCTTGTGGTTTTCCCCCCCCATAGAAGAGGTTTTCTTTTATTCGCATTAGGTGGTTCCATCCGGTGGCCCTGATTTTAGTTTGATGTGACTCTACCCTTTAGGGGGCCGTGACTTTCCCACATTTTGCCCTTCTGTCCTCCCCTGACGGTTTTTTCCCCTTAAGGTTTCTTTGGAAAGAAAAGGGGCGTGATCCATCCCATGTGGACTGGCCTTGGCCTTCTCGCGAAGGCACGACATTGGTCCCGTTTTGCCTGAGGTTGCTTTTTCCCCCCCATGTCAGGGCTACCGTCTTCCTTCCCCCCTTTTTTTTTTCTGATGAGTGAGAGTCGACCTTTCCATTTACGGGCGGTAACTTTGATCAGCCCCCGCCTGTGTTTTCCGGCGTGCTCAGTTGCCCATGGGTCCCACCTTCCTCATTACAAAACTTATATGAGTGTGTCATCCCTCTCCGATGTGGTCGCTCGCTTTTTCTCGTGGGTGTTCCCCCGGTCATTTGAGGACTTGGTTTTTTTTTTTTCCCGTTCCCTTCCATGTCTTTGTCCAGTTGGCTTCTTCGCCAGTGTTTTTGGTATGAGACCACTTTGACTGTGGGGCCTTTCCCCCCTCCCCCCTCTTTTCTTTGGCCGGCGGTTTTAAACAAACCGCAATTGACACCCTGGCAATCCAGGGCACAAACTAGCTTTTGCGCACCCTGGTTTGATGCCGCCCGCTATTTTCGGTCACACCGGGCCCCTTTCTTGTATTGTGGGTTTTTTTTTCCCTTTTTTGTAAGACCACCGGAAGTGCGTTCGGCGACCTTTTTTCTTCCCCCCCCGATTCTTCCCCTTTGCTTTTTGTAGCGGGTGGGGCTTGCGGGCATTTTTCGCTTCCTTTAGATCCCTCCTAAAGAATTTCCTCCCCCCCAGTTCCTTTTCCGACCGCCGTGCCCCTCCCCCTGTTTTGTTCGTTTTGCCATTTGTTAAACAGGTTTTTTTTTTTCCCATCCGGGCCGCCTCTTTGCCTTATGAGTGTGTCCGGCCCTGTAGGTTTGCCTGGGGGTCTCACGGCAACCGGCAGGGCTGTTCCACTTGGGTACAAGCTCTCCTATTTTTTACTTACTCTTTCCACCCCCCCTTTGCCCATCCTATTTTCATCCCTTGCCCCCCACCACTTCGTGCTCCGCCTCATCCCCATCTATCGAGGGAGATTAGGGTCCCCCTTACCCTTGATCTCTTCCCCTTTTTTTCCCCCCTCCTTTTTGTTTTTGTCTTCCTTTTTCCCTTCTTCTTCAACTTGGGTTACCTTCCCCCCCTTCTGAGCACAGTCTCTTTCCCGTGGGGGCAAAGGGTTCAACTTGTCTACGTATTTTGTATCGCTTCTCCCGTACCGCCTCACTGTTTCCGACCCCCTTCCCGTCCAAACAGAGTTCGCACCACTTTTTTTCTTGGCCGGTCTTCTCCGTGGATTATTTTCTTTTTTTGCCCCCCCCTTTCTTTTCGTCGGCAGGCGTATTTTTTGGAACCGCTTGTCTGTTTTTTCCCGGGAGAGGAACACCCTTCGCCCGTTGAAATTCCGCGCTGGCCTGTTCTTTTTTACCATAGCTCCGCCTGTCTTTTTGAATTTTTTTGGCCGCATTACATACTTGTTTCTTCACAACGCGACCGGTCTCCCATTGGATTTTCCCCCCTTCCATTTAGCTCTTTCTCTCGCTGCGCGACGTGCCTGATTGGGCTTTCTTTCCCTTCCTTGCCCCCAAGAAGGCGTGTCCCAGTATTTGTCCCGCTTGCAGCCCACCCTTTCCTATATCCGTCTGGGAGCATCCCTTTTTCTCACTCTTCGTTTTTTTTCCCACAACGGAGGTTTCCTCAATCGTGGCCTCCGTTCTTTTTTTTTACACCTCTCCTCAACGCGAGCTCCCCCTTTTTTTTGTTTTTTTTGTCGTACCTGTTTGCTTTGTCTTCGTTTTCCCTTTTCTGAGGGTTCCTCTCTTTTCCTTCCTCGGACCTCCGCGCTTACGCGTCTGAACTTTCGATTTCTGGCGTACTCCCTCTTTTTTTTTTTTTCCGGGTAAGAACGTGGAGTGTTTTTTTCAGCGTGGCCGCTTTTTCCTTTTAGTCTGCCCCCCAAACTCCCCTGTCTTGCTCGGAGAGGAGGATCTTCCTCCCTCCCTCTCCCTCCCGGACCCGCAGCGGGCCTATTTTTTTTTTTTCTTCGAGCGTGGCTCCCTGTTTTTCTTAATTCCGCGAACTTTTTCCCCCCCTCCCCACGCTCGGTGGCAGCTTCCCCCTTTCTTTTTTTTCCCCCTTCCGGTACAGCGCGAACCCACCACCTTCGAATTACGGCCTGGTTTTCAATCTCACCCCTTTTTTTTTCAAAGTTCCACGGGATCGTTCCCCCCTGGCAAGTTAATGCCTCTTTTTCTCTTTTTTTGGATAGAGAGGTCATACATTTCTCTCACAACCCTTTTCAGAGTTGTATCCCCCCCTCCCTTTTTTCCTCACCAAGCAACGTCCCCCCTCCCCTTGTCGAGTTCTCTGAGTTTGGACTAGGAGGCACTGTGATCCTCCTCATGGTCTTTCCTTCCGGGTATGCCGGGTGTCTTTTCTACGGCCGCGTCCCTCCTCCTTCGCCTAAATTTTTTGGCCTTACCGGGGAGTCGGGTGCCCTTGTAAGTTTTTAGCTGCACCGTGTCTGACCTTCAGAATTTTCCCCGATGCTTCCAAAACCAAAACTACATCGGGATTCCTGCCAAGGCGCCTCCAGATACATCCCTCCCGCAAGGCACTGGTTCCTCCATGCCCTGTCGACTTTACCAAGCGAAAGCGCTACCTGCCCCCCCCCCTTTCAACGCCAAGCTTCCACGTCCCCCATTCATGGAGGGGAGAATTTCCGTTGCCACGCCCCCCCCCCCCCCTCTTTTTTTTCTAGACTTTTTCTTTTCTTCCTGAGTTCGGCTTCTGGCTTGTTGTGAAAACCCCCTTGTCAACACTCAGACATTTTCTGGATGGTCTTTTCCTTTGGTTCATTGTCTTTCTTCCCCTTCCCCCTTTCGATTGGGCGGGTTTTTTCGTTGCATGAGGCAACCCCCCCTCCGGCATTGGAAGTTGCGCGGACTGCTTCCCCAACCGCCGTTCCCCATTTTGCGCCGCGCAACGCCGCACTCCCTGTTTTCCCTCGATTGAAGCCAGGTTCAGGGATTTCTTACGTTGGCTTGTGGGCCCCTCTCCCTCTCTTTCTGCCCCCTTATCTTTCTTTTTGAGAGATTATTGCACTTTTCCCCATTTCCCTTAAAAAAAACAGGTTCTCCCCAGCTTTCTACCTTTTTGGACTTTTTTGGCGGCCTGTGCTGCCCTCTAACGTTTCTTCTCGTTTCCGTCCCATGCAAACTGCTCCTTAGGCACTGGCCCCTCTGCTTTTTTGTTCCCTATTTGCCCAAAAAGGATTTTTTTCCCACCCTAACCCCACCCTCCTTGGGGAAGATTCCCGCGCACCTGTTGACCTTCCCCCCCCCCCCATTTAAAGATTTTAGATAGTTGTAAATCAGCGAGTTGGCCCCTTTCCTCCATGAACCTTTTCCTTCTTTTTTTTCTTAGAAACCCCCTCCTTGATCGTTTTTTTGTTTTTTTTTTTTTTTCCAAAGTTCTCGCCCCGGCCTTCTTCTGGTCCACCCTTTTTGTCCTTTTTTTCCAAGGGAGCGATTTTTTCTTGGACAGTCAGGTTTCCCCTTTTTTCTTCCTTCGCAAGCGTTCCCTTTTGGTTGTTCAGACCCTTCTCCTTCTCCCCACTTTTTTGCAGTCGTGTGTTGCTGGTCTTTTTTTTTTCTGGTTCAGTTGTTTTTTCCATGCCATGGTCGCACCCACCTCTGCGGCCCCCTTTTTTCAGGGGATTTATTCGGCATGCGCCCCCGTGCCCGGTCCCCCCAGCCAAATCCCTTTCCCCCTGCAGGCAGGCCATGCTGTCTTTTACTTTCTGTCTCCCCCCAATCCCTGAGTGACGCGAGGCACACGCCGCTCTGGAAGATACTCGACCCTCTTTGTTTCTTGTTTTTTTTCACCTCTGGTATTCGCTTGCTATTTTGTGGCTCGGGCTATTTTTCCTCGGATCTCGGACGGAGCGTCTTTTGATCCCCTTCTCAGTTTCCCCCCCCCTTCCAGGGCCGACTTCCTTGTTAAGTACGTGGATTTTCCCCTTTTTCCACGGGCTTGTTTTTACCCCTCGGCTCTGCCCGGTCCCGACCCGGGGTAGGGGCTTGTTCTCTTTTGGTGGCTACTTTGTCGGCCGACGTGCGGCGACCTCTGCGGTTTATTCCCCTTCCGGAGCGGATGGAGCAGTTTTGTTTCGCTTTTTTTTTCCCCCCCTCCTTGAGATAGATGAGGTTTTCCCTTCGCTGGGATCGCTTTTTCTCTCTTTTTTTTGGCCTGTGCCTTTTTTTGTGGGGGAACGTGCTTCTTTTTGTTCTTTCCCTTCCCTTTTTTTCAAAGGAACGTCGGTCCCTTTTTTGCTCGTTTACATTCTCTTCTTTTCGTAAGCGCGCCTTTGCCTTTTTTTTTTTCCCCGTACGGTCCCCTTTTTCTGTGCACCACGCACCGTTTTTCCCTTTTTTGCCGTGAGGGTTGATTTTTATCAGCTGAGTTCGTTTGTCGTCCCTTTTCCACAAGCAATGGTGAGGCACCTTCCACCGTGCCTATTTCCCAACTTCTCTGATCTCGTTCTGCGGACGCCGTTGGCTGCCTTCTTTTGCTGTGGCTATGGAAAACCTTCCCTTTGTACATCTTTTGGTTATTTCCTTTCCCCTGTAATGTGGTCCCCCCCCGCACGCTGTTCTTCGTTCGAGGGCTTCCCCGACCGGAAATTCCATTTCTTCCCTCCCCCATTTTTTCAGGGTTGCTTTTTGCTGCCTTTGCCCCCCCCTGTTGCAAGTTTTTCTTTCACCCCCCTGGCGACCGGTCTTCCCCCCCACTATTGTCATCTTTTGATTTCCAGCCCCTTTTTTTTTCAGATATGGGGCCTTTTTTTTTTTCCCCGCCCCATTGTAGTACCGGTCCGTTTCCACTTTTTTCCCAAAGCACGAAAGGTAGTTTCTTTTCACATCCGTTCTTTTTTCATAACCTTCTGCGTTCGAACACCTGGCGCCGTGGACGGTTTTTCTTTTTTGTCCCCCCTCACAGCGGTGAGTAGCCAGGGTTCACCGGGCGACCCACCTTTTTCTTAACTTTTCACCTTTTCCGCTATCTAGTATCCTGACGGCACCGGCCTTCTTTTTTTCCGTGGCACTACGGCAATTGCCCCCCCCCCATCACGGTTCTTTTCCCTGCCCCCCCGTCTGACCCCCAATCGGATTGACTTTTTTTTCTCCTCTTCTCTTCCCATCCGTTGTGTTGTTGAGTCATTCTAACCCCTTTGGGGCTTCGTCCCCTTACTTTTTGCAAAGGATATTCGTGGGCAAATTCCTTTGTCATTCTTATCCAAACCTTTGGAGGTTTTCCCGCTTGATTCGTTTCTAGCGGGGACCGAAGGTCCTTTTCCCCCGCCAGAAGTCTGTTTTCCTTTTTTTTGACCGCACAGCGTGGAGCCTGGCGTGCTTTTCCCTCTTTATTTTTCTTTATCATCCTCCCCGTTCCTTTTTTTCTCCTTCTTTTTTTTCCGGATGTGTACCTCGGGCCCAATCCTTCCTCCTGTAGTGTTTTTTTTTTTTCCTTCCTTGAAAAGGAGCCTTGACTCACAGCCCGCTTCCCCCTCCCCTTTTGGTCAGATCCTCGGCGAGTGCGCCAGATGTTGGGCAACCCCCCCCCTGCTTTTTGCCCTTTACCCTTATCGTAGGGGCAGGGGTTTTTTTTTCTTAACAGCTTCTTTTCTCCCTTGAAATTCCTCCCCTGCCGTGTCCCTCCGCTTCTTCAACCAAATCCCCCCTTTCTTTTCTCTTTCCGGCGATTCCCTTTTTGTTAGGACCTTTCTTTTGCTTTTTTTTTTCACAAACAATTTCTTTTCCCCCCCCACGCCCTCCCCCCCCCCACTCTCTGTAACTCCTTCGGTCTTGAACCCGCGTTTTGAGTGGGTTCTTTCTTCATGGACCTTCCCAGTTTTTCCCCGATAAGAAAGGCGCGTCCGGATTGATGGTACGCCGTCTGCGCTTTTCCTTTTTGGGCAGTATGCTTCCCCCCGGAACCTTTCGCCCTTGGAGTGCAGGCGTTGCTCCAACTTCCCCCCCACTTCAAGAAAGGCATGTTTCTGACCGATCCCCTCTTTTTGCACTTTTCTCTTTTCTGGCTCGACGGTCAACCTTCTCCCACAGCCCTTTACCCCCTTTTCATTGCCTCCGACATCTTTTTTTTGAAAGCCCCCCCGCCAAGCGGCCCTGTCCTGAAGCGTTTCCGGCCTACTTTCCCACGGGGGGCCTTTCTCTGGAAACCCCCCTCCCCCCAGCCGTCTCACGCTGGTCACCTTTGCTCGCGCGGGATCCTCTTTGAAACAGTTTCCCCGGCTCGAGCCCTTCCTGAATCCCTCCTTTGCAAGAGGGGGCAGAGGTTTCCAACATTCGCTTCAAACCCTGTCGCGCTCAAGAACTACTTTCATGGGCCCCTCCCCCCCCCCCCCCCACCGGCAGAAAGCACCCCGAGGATATTCCCGTCTTCTTTTTTTTCACTCATTGACCTTTTTTTTCCTCTTTTTCCAATGCCCCGGGGTTCTCCTCTTTTGGGTCCTTTTTCCAGTTCTTTTTTGATTTTCGGGCAAGAGGGATGTTCTACCCCCCAATCGTCTCTCTGTTCCCTTTTTTCCTGAAATTGTCCTTTTTTTTCCTTCTGTCATCCAAACCCCCCCTTCCTAGAGGAGCACGGCGACCCCCCACGCTCAACCCCCCCGCATCCGTGATACCAGATTTAGGAGACCTGACCCCCTCGCAATTTTTTGCGCTCCCTATCCCCTTCACCACACGTTCCTCCCCCCCTCCATCATCATTCTTTCCATTGCCCTTTCCCCCTTCGCCCGATCCAGTTCTTTCCCTACTCGTTCTCTTCTTTTTTTGTCTGGAGGTTACGGCTTTATGTTTAACACTTCGCGTCTCCTCTGGGCATTCTCGTGGCGCACATTTCCTGCTGTCTTCTCCCCTCCTGTCTGAGTTGGCATGTTCTCTAGTGCGCGCTCCTGCATTTCTATAATCCCGCGACCTTCCCCCTCGAGCGTTCCTCTTCCCTTCCCCTTCGCCCCACAACGGAAGTCCCTTCCCATTTTTCCAGGTTTCAGGGTTGCCTTGTTTTCCTTATATTGTTCGGTGAGTCTATTCATTCTTTCCCTCCTACTCCGTTGTTAGGGATCTCTACTTTCCACAGAAAATATTAACGTCTTTCCCCCCCGTTACACCCCTGGTGTCCCCCGTTTACTTTTTTATTCTGTCGCGGCGCAGGGAGTGATGACCTTTTCCCTCTTCTTCCTCGGAGGAATAGGACTGCCCTTTTTTCTGCCCACGTTGAATTTCTGGTTTTCAACAGGCCCACCCCAAATCCTAGTCAGGGTATCTGGGCTGCACTTACCCCCCTTGAAATTGGCGCACCTCCCCCTCTTTTTTTTCTCTCCCGGCCAGAAGGGGCCCCTCCTCCCATTCCCCCCCCTTTTTTTCGAAAACGCACATAAGGGATCTTCCCCCACGTGCGGTGCCAGTACCCCTTGCATTCTATTGCCGGTGATAAACGTTGGTGGTCCGCTGAGAGCTTCTTTTTCCCCCCTCAGTTCCACTGTCTTTCTCCCACTTCTTTCTCTGTCTTTGCCCGTATCCGGTCTCTACATCAGAAGCTTGGCTTTAAGTGGTGTTGTCTCCACCAATTACCCTATTTTTCCAGTCTTTGCACCCACCTTCCAGCGTTCTTTGTTCTTTATTTTTTCCCCGTGGTTCCCAGCCCAAGCATCCTCCCCTTTTTTTTCCTTTTTTCTCAATGAGGAGGCCCGGTTGCCCGGCTCGCCAGTACGCAGAGTCTTTCATAGTGTTTTGTTATCGATCCCCCCCTGGACACTTGATGTCCTGATTCTTCGATCGGTTTTTGACCCCTTTTTTTTTCGGCTTGAGGTTCTTGAGTCTCCCCTTTGAGGGGCATCTTTTTTTGCGGTTGTTATTGCCCCTGCTTTACGCGGGCACACGAGCGCCTCCGCGTGACTCCTTTTTCAGCCCGCCGTGACCCCTTCGGGCCGTCCACTTCGGCGCCTTTTCCCCCTTTTTTTTCGACCAGCAGCTTTGTATTGTGGCCTTCCTGATGAGGACAGGCCCCATCCTATTTCGGGCTGTGCGCCCGATCCCTTTCATTTGACAAGCCCTCTGTCTGTTCCCTTGCCTCCGTCTCCCTTTTTTTTGACGTCGAGCCGGTTTCCATTTTGATCCTTTTTTTTTTTTCCCCCCCCTTTTGGATCGCTATCGAGCACTTTTAGCTTTGTTGGTTCTGCCGTCTCCCCCGCTGCTCTGGCCCCCTTCTACCGTTTCTTCGCATCTGGAGTTGATAAGGAGGCGGTCCTCCCCTTTTCTTTTTTGAGCTTCCACAAACTGTTTTTTGTTGGAGAGCTTTCCCCTCGTCACGGTGTTTTTTCCCCGGGCCCGTGCCCCTCCCAAACACGACTGCCGTGTTTTTTTTTTTTTCGGTTCCCCCCCGTCTTTTGGACATTAGACTTTAGACCGTTGTGGGGTTAAGAATGGGGCTTTTTTTTTCAACCGCCTCCTTTTTTTCTTTGACCCCCGCGATCGACGCCACGGTATTTGGCGGACCCCCTTTTTTTTTTCCTCTTCTGCAAGAAGAGGAGTCCCTCCTTCTGGGTTTTTTTCTGTGGGAGGGCGATGGACAATCATCCCCACCGTGAGATCCCCCTCCCCCCCCTACACCACCCCCCCCCCCCCCCCACCCCCCCCCCCCCCCCCCACACCCCCCCCCCCCCCCTCCCCCCCCCCCCACCGCCTCCCCCCCCTATTCTGAACCACGCCCCATCCCCCAGCTTCCCCTTTTTTTCCTTTACCGCTGCCGGAAGTTCCCTTCCCCCTTCCTAAATTTCGGTAACCCAAGGTCGACTGGTTTGCCTTTTTCTGCACCCTGCAGTGGCCATTTACCAAAGGCTCCTTTTCCGATCTTGGGGTCGGAGTATTTAGCGTCTGCTCGCGAGCTTTTTTTTTTCAAGGTTTGCCGCTCTGGGGCCCCGTCCGTCTTTAACCGCCCCACGTAGAATGAGACTCCCCATCCCTGGGCCCCATTTTTGAGCGATCTTTTTTCTGATACTTTTGTCCCCCCCCCCCATCGAAGTGGTTGACCCAAAAAAACAAGTGCGTTTTCCCACCTTCCCCCGGCGTTTTCTTTTTTCTTTCCCCCGCTATCCCTTGCCTTTCACGAGGAAAACCGCCCGTATATAGGCAACGCTTGCCCTTCTTTCTCGCCGAGGCGATCAGCCCG
>Ga0179593_1367986_pt1 | contig 12518 bp, 9 predicted proteins | sample CZODoug2_1_08_16_FD_185931 | JGI IMG/M metagenome (GOLD analysis project Ga0179593, IMG submission 185931) | Vadose zone soil fungal communities from Angelo Coast Range Reserve, California, USA - CZODoug2_1_08_16fungal (PacBio error correction) | ecosystem: Environmental > Terrestrial > Soil >... | reverse complement strand
CTCGTTCCCCAGTTTCCTCTCCTGAAATTGAGCGCTGATCCTAGTTTCCAGGCGGTTTCCCCCCCCTTCCGAATCTAGCCCTTTTCGCCCCCCTGGCGTTACCTTTTCCCACACTTCAGGTCGCATGTATCGTCAGGGCATGCGCCCCCCCCTGCACCAGATTTTTTGCGCCATGTCGCGCGGTCTCCATCGGAGGCGCCTCCTAAAAGTCGCTCCGAGTCTTTCTTCGTCCCCCCGTAGAAATAGTCGTTTTTTTCCCTACATGCCTGGTTCCCCCCTTGGGATTGTGATTCTGGTCAAGTGTTGCGTTTAGCGAAGCAGGTGTCTCCTTGTATAACGCATTGTGGGCGTTAGTCCCTTCTCTTTTGAACCGCGGGTTCGACCCCCCTTGCCCTTCGGCCAGTGCAAGGATTATGTACCGATCTTTTTCCTCATGGTAGCCCGTCGGCTTCCTAACGCTCCTGTACCGCCTTCAGTTCAGGAATCTTTACTTCGGCGTTTCCGGACCGGTTGATTCCCGACAAACACCGCGGCACGGGTTCCATTTCAATCTGTCCTTCTTAAGTCGGGGCGACCCATGCCGGCCGCCGAATCGCCGTGCCTACCTTTTAATTTTATTTCTGAACTTTTTTTGGGCCTGTCGTGTCCGCCGAGTAGTTTTGCCGGCTTAGGGCTTGTTTTGGGTTTTGGGGTGTGGGGTGGGCGGTTCTTGGGGGCGGGGTTTCTCTGTGGGTTTGGTGTGGTTGGGGGTTGGGGGGGGGGTTTGGTTGGGGTTTGGGTTTGGTGGGTGGTGGGGGGGGTGGGGGGGCGGGTTTGGTTGTGGGTGTGGGTTTTTGGTGGGGTGGTGGGGGGTTTTTTGGTGTTGGGGGTTGTTGGGGGGGGTTTTTTTGGGTTTTTTTGTGGGGGGGGTTTTGGGGGTGGGGTGGGTGGAGGTTTTTCCTCGACGACCTTCGATTCCTCGAGGTTGCACCGAGTTTGACATTTATCCTTTTTTACTTTTTTCATTTTGAGCTCCAGATGCCTTTTTTCCCCCCCTTCCGCTCTAATCTGAGGATTTACTCCATCAGAGAGGTCATCGTTCAGCTGGGCATCCCTGCCCCCCCTTTTGGATTGCGGCTGGTCGCAACGATCAGCTTGACTTTCGTGGTCCCTACCACTCAGCGCTACGAGTCGATCCGGCTTTGCTCCGCCAACTGAATCCTAGCCTCCTTCCAGTCCCCCTTTCGTCGGCTCGCCCAGGGCCATTCCCTTTTGCCAGTTGAGTTTCTTGACACCCCGCTTAGGGCGCAACTTTTCTGAAGGCGTCGAAGCTGTTTTTCTGAAGGCCCTCGATTATCCCCCCAGCAGGTTGGACTTCTTCCTGATCCAGGATTGCCGAATCCCCCCCCCCGGCATTCTCTTTTTCGGTTACACCTTTTTTTTGGGCGTGTGGTCCGGAGTGACAGTTTAGGCCTTTCAAGCGACCCCTCCCCTTTTTTTGCATTTCGCGTTGACTGGGTTTGGGTCTATGGATACAGGGTGTTTTTTCCGGCACAGGTTCCCCTGCAGCGGCTCAACTGTCGCTTTTGCCACAGGCTTTGTAAAAAATTCTTTTGATTGAGTAGCCAGAGATTTTTTTTAACATTCGTGATACCTCCAAGACCACTTCCCCTGATTCTCCTCTGTCAACCTTGCCGCTTTGGTAGGTGTTTGGGATTATTCCCAGCTCTCTCCTCCCTGCGTGTTCCCCTACGTTGCGTAATTTTTGGCCTTTTCGCGGGCGCGATCTTGTCAATGCGAATTACCCAGTTGAATTCGGGAGAAGACATGAATCAAAAACTCCCCATTCCGGCGGTACAAGTCCGACCTTACAGCTTATTGTCGCGCTCCCTTGCTTTTGGCTCAAGGATGTTCAAGCCGCCGGGGCCAAGCCCTTAAGCCATGGAAGACCATGCCTTCCGACGGATGTAGCTCATTATATACATCTCCTACTTCCTCCTTTTTTTTGTTTGTTCTATCTGCTAACATGAAATAGTTTGGCCGTGTCTTTCCTTGCAGTGGCGCCGTTCCTCAGGAACACTTGTCATGCCGTATCTTCGCTTCTGCTTTCGCGGCGCTCCCCCCCTGTTGAACGTTACGCGGGACTGTCCCCCTCCCGTTTGTTTCATTTTTTTGGTGCTTCCCTGACTTCAAAGTGAATTTCTGTCCGCATTCAGCTTCCCCTAGCGACCCCGAAACAAAATGCCCGGGGAAATTCCGCACCGATCCCCCGCCCCCACCGCTGGTGTGCCTCCCTTTCCTCCCCCAAAAGCCTCGTCCAGCGAAATTTTGAGTAGTACACCTGCAAGGATCTCAGGGGAATTGGATCCTTTGAGGGTCTCACCCCTCTGTTCCAATCCCACCGGATTTCTTAACCTATGATTCCGTTTTCAAGTCCCCACCGTTGCCTCCTTGTTGTGGTATACCTTTTCCCCCACCTGTCCGCATAGTCCCAAAACCCCTGATCCCCCTAACCTCCAAAAGTAGCCAATCTCTTCCTCCTCTCGGTTCTCGTGTCAATGGCCGGTTCCGACGACCTCCGCTAACAAAAAAGAAGTGTAATCTGATTCCTTTTTTTCATGTCGGAAATCCTCGATTTTCTCCCCAATAATGCTGGATAAATCGGAGTGCGCCCCCATACCCCCAGCTTTTTCCCCGCCGCTTCATCGGGTGGCGCACGGGTTAACCTTGCACAACTGGCGTTCAAAAACTCCGGTTTCCTGGGGCGACCGAGCCTCGGGGGAAGTTTTCCTTCCTCTGGTCGGACCTTCCCGACTTCGTCTCCTGATCCCTCGCCTCGCTCTAAGTGTGCTGTCCTTTCCCCTCCTGATCGGTTGAGGATCCTAGCGCAGGTCCTTTGCGGTTCTCTCAGCTTCAAACGTCGCTTTTGAGGGGAGACCAGTTATTCCCTCCGCTTTTGCATTCTCCTGACTGTCAGGAACGATTGCAACTTCACTCTTTCTTTGAACACTTTTTATTCCCCCATGTCCTCAGGTGGCTTTTCGCGCCCGAAGCCGGCAAACCGATCCTCCCACTGGAAACAAGAAATTTCCCCAACCACAGACTACCAACCGCCCGGGGTTCTGAGGACTCCTCACCGACTTAAACATCTATAGTTCCTCTGGAGCCTTTGGCCATTTTTTCGTCAATCCTGCCTACTGAACCCCGGCCTTCCCAGATGATGATCCTTGATTCCCGTAGGAAGCTTTTCGATGGCGTACTTTCTACCATGGTGTGTTCGGCAAAACTGATTGTCGCAGAATCCTTGACACAGGAGCATTGGGAATGGTTGTTGCCGCCGGGCTTTTTCAATCGACGTCTATGAAAACTGTTAGCCCCCACCGGTAGACAGCCGCATCCCCTTTCTGCACCCCATCGCACCATTCCGTGGCTTCAGTAAGACCCGTTCTCTTCTTACGTGGTGTGTTGAATTGATCGAAGGATCTCCTTTTCGGACTTATTATCCCGCGTAATTGGTTCTACGCTTAGGCGCTGCAACCCCAGGAGCTGGCGCATGCCATGACCCTGTGCATCTTTCCCTCGGTTGACCTGAAGGGGTTCAACGTGATTCAACTCCGTTTGAGCGGTTCTTGATTTCGTCCTGGAAATTGAAGCTCACACTTTTCTTCATCGATTTCATAGCATGCGGAACGCTGCCCTCCCCATACGCCTTAAGTTTTGAGGACCCCCGCGGCGCCCCGCTCTTTTTTGCTTTCTTTCTTGCTAGAAAGCCTAGTCTTGTTCGCGGAAAACCGTTCGAAGTTCCCTCGATTCCTCTCTCTCATCCCCCTCTTCCCTCCAAACGTGCCGCGGTAGTCCTTAGCTTATCCCATGGATGCCCCTCCCCCCTCTGCTGGGCGATTGAATCCTGCAAGGCGATGCAAGGCCGGTCGCCCCTGACGGCGCGAGGACCTAGGATGTCTGCTTTGAATGGAACCAAACCCTGCCTGAATCTCTCTTTTCCTCAAGTTGTTTTTTCTTCACCCTCTTTGAGCCCATCATCGATCCTCGCCTTAGTCGGTTTCCTCCTGCTTTGCCGCACCCCCCCGCCTGCCCGGCTTCCTCCCCCCGCCGAGGGTACCCAGGCGTAATTGCTTTCTTTGAGACTTGTTTATCGAGGCCCCCCGGCCTTTTTGAGCGGGGTTGCGTGCGAATGCGACGTCCTGAGAACCCGGTGCTTTTGAACGGCAACTTCCCGCCTCTAATCTTTCAGCCCCCTCCCTCCCCCCCAGATCCCGCCCTTTAGTCCTCGTCCCCCACATCCTTTGCATGTACGGAGGTTCCGCCCAGCGCGTCGTACAAGCCTGATTTCCTGTTTGCCGTCCGACGATCACTCTCGTCACTTCTTCGTTCACGTTCGCCCCCCTCAGTTTCCAGATGCCCTTTCATGGGCACCAATGCATCCCCTTTCGCATCTCCCGTACGGTTCATCGGGTCTCGCCGCCTTGAATTAAAGCGTCCCGACCCCCACCTTTACCCCTTGGAGTCAGTCCTGGGAATGTGCCCATTTTGAGTGGGAAGCTTTTGCGCTTGCGAAGCAGTTGTTTTCGCGACTTTGCTCCCACGTCGAGCACGGTTTCCACCTCTCGCCGTTGAACGACACCCATGCCCCCTTCGCCCGCGGATTCTGTCCTGATCTTTTAAGATCATGGTTTCTCCCCTGGGTCTATCACCTCCCTGTACCGACTCAGTGAGTTCCCAGATCTCTTTGGTTAGGTTCGGTAACGGCTCCTGATTCCGCCCAAAAAAATCCTTGGTGCTTTTTTCTTCCCAGTCCTCTTCGATGTTTAATTCTGGCGCAAGGCCCGTAAAGCGGAAGGAGCCTTTTTGCCTCCCCTTAGGGTACTTTGTTTTTCTTTGTCGCGGCAAGTTTGCCGGATTGGGTGATTCCCTACACTCGCGATTTTCAATTAGGGTGTTCACAGCTATGACCTTGGTCCTTGGGCAGATTTTCCCAACTGGACAGTCCACGACCGAGGGCCGCTCGGCCTGGGGCGCGCTCCCCACCTGGGCTTGCTCGACCCCCCCCCCCCTAATGTTTTCGGTCGGAGAACCGTGGCCTTCTTGGCTTTCGTGGGTTCTGATGTTTGCGTAGGTTCCGCCGTTGTCCATCTTCCCCCCATGTCTCCCCCATCCTTTCTTCGGCGATAAACCAGCCGGGTCCGGCGCCGGTTGGGGGTGAGTGAGGGGTTGTCACTAGTATCTCAAACTTGGGTTGGGGCCCCGGGACCCGTTTTTCCGGTCGCCAAAAACCCGATGCCGTGTCCACCGCCTTCGCTCTGAGTTTGTTTTCCTCACCTTCGGTCCCAGTACGGCCTTACCTACGAGCTTACTTTCGCACCCCCCTTTAATAGCACGAGGATAATCTGATACCTAGCGGTAGCATGTCCGACAACTGTTTACTTGCCCTTATCCCTTTATGGCCACCTCTTAGGCGAGTCCTCCCTTTGCCCAGTGCGGAAGGTCAACCCGCCGTATGCTGCCACTAGGCCCACAGTGGTCTCTTCACTCACTCCGATTTACCAGCAGTTTTAGGGATATCTTACTGAACCTCAGGATTACGAAATCATGACTACGCGTTCCACTTATTAGGGCTGGAGTCGTGTGATACCAAAGAGGCCCCCTTTTCCCCCCTAAACTTTTTTCTCTCCTTTCGCGTTAGTTCTTCTTTGTATTTTAAGGATTGAAGGATCGGCTTTGAAGAGCAGTAAAGGTTCCACTCCTCGGAAGCCCCCCGAAGCATTAACCCTCGATGATCGTTGAACTTGAGAGATCCGCGATTTTGTATAACTGAACCTTCCTGAGATCCCCCTTGGTTTTCAATTTTCGGTAGCAATTATGATTGAAGTCTTGATTTTTTGATTTTTATTTTTCCACCCTCCCACGTAGTGAGTTGATATCAATAATTGTGGAATTTCGTCATGAGGGATTAGATTTTGACTGTATGCTCATGAAATTTTCCACGTCCTTTTTAGTCTTGGCGAATCCCCCACGTCCTCCAAATTTTCCCTGCGGACGTGGACAGCGTCGTATCCAGGTACGTGCCACTCTCGAATCGATAGGTCCCGAGAAGTAGACGTAGTCCCGTTTTGTGCCACGGTCCGAATGACACCCCCACCGGCAAGGCTCCTTGGCAAGTTATGGCCGCCGCCTTTTTTCTTTTTTCCGTTTGCCTCTCATCTACTTTACCTCCTCTTGTTTTTTTTGATTTCCGATGAGGTTTCGCTTATGTTTACAGTCGGCCCCTGTCCCCTTTTCTCATGGGCTTTCCCCATTGGCCTTGCGCCGTGGCATCACCGTCCAGTTTCCTTTCTCTTAGTTCTAGCGCTCGTCTCGTTTTTTCCTTGTTCTCCACACGTACTGGCCCCCCCTTTTTTTTACTACCCCTTTTCCACGTCCGGAGTGTTCAGTTTGTCTTCTTTTTTTTTCCTTTCCCTGAGACATTCACAGGGTGGTAAATGCCGATCATTCCCCAAGATTCATCCGTTAACCTGCCCAGGTAAAAGACCGTAGCCCTTCCTCCCTCCCTTGATGCGCGCTGGTTTTTACACGCCCCCAACCCTCCCTACTTCCGTCGCGAATTGCGACCGGCACTTCCCCATGCATATCTCCGTTTCATGGGATTTTTCTTTCTTCCAAACTTGACCGCCCCTATCTGGCTCGTCAAAGTTATTAACGGCCATCGTTTTAGCGTAAGTTACTTCCGCGCCCAATGGCACTTTACAATACACCCCGTTTTTTTTTTTTTTTGACCATCCCCCTGACCCAACCCAATAAAACCCCCTAAACGAGAACTCGAGCCGATATGAAGGTCCGCTGGTATCGCTTTGCCCATGGGGCTGTTAACAAAATTCCCTACGAATCTAGCCGTCACCGACAACCAACCCAAGGTCCTCTCGAGAATTCCGTTTTTTAGTGATTCTTGACAAGCTTTTATATGACGATATCCCTGCCCCTTCCACGGTGGTCTACATCTTAGGTTAACCCCCCCTCGTTCTTTCCTCATTAGTTCCAGCTTTGGGTGGTGTATGACCTTCCTCTGCGTCCCAATTCCGGCCTTTCCGCCGACTGTGCGTTCTGACCCTTTCCGGCAGTCGGCCTGACTGTGGACGGGCCCCGTTCGTGTCCTGTTCCCTTCGCGCTTAGTGTTCACGTCCTCTCTTTACTCCGCCCCGGCCGAAGTGAGGGATTCCCCATCTCTGCAACCATCGATTGTCGGTTGAATGGAACCTCCTCTTCTGCCTTTGCATTCTGTTTTTCTAAACGGCGCACGTGTTAACGATTGCCACTCAACTCTAGTCTGTACACCCCCCGGGCGCCGGACCTTCCGTCCTCATGTTTTACTTCTTGCCCCCCAGTTCATTGACTTTTTCAACCCCTCCAATCCCCCAGAAATCCGCGCAACCTTAACCGTTGCTTCGGCGTAGGGGCTCTTTCTAACATTCGAGTATCTTCCTGGGCGCAACAGTGCCCCAGGATTCGAACTCCTCCGACCTTCTTACCAACCAGGCGGCAGTCTCCTGTCCCTCCTTTTCGTTCTGAGTGATCTTTTTGGTGAGGCTAATGCCCCTTCCAAATGTCGCATTTACAAGATCCCTTGCCAATTGGGGCATGGGTTGTAGTCACGGCGGGATTGAGGTGTACTTTTGATGCTGCTCGCCACCCCGCTTTTCTGAACCCCCAAGTTACTTTTGGCACTGCTTCTCTCCGCGCAAACCCCACCGTCCTCCCTCAGTCAATCCCCTATTCCCCCCTTCCCACCAGGGAGAGACCAGCCAACGATTCCGTGGTGACCTCCGAGGACGCTCGAGGACTTCCCGTACTTCCCCCGAGGGAGACTTTCACGAGCTATGGCGCTCAAATTGCCATGGTCGCATGCTGACTCCCTTCATTGCATAGAGACCTGAGGTGCACGTGGAACGCCGAGGGACTCGTGACTTCGATTTCAGGATTGCAGTCCCTTTTGAAACATCGGAAGCCCCCTCCGACTTTTCTTTCCCGGTTCGGAACCTGCTGTCCCCGTACCATACTCAGACGGAATTTCTTCCAAAACTTCCCATAACCCGGGATTTTTTTGGTTTGGGCTGCCAATTCCCGTTAGTCGGCCCGAGTCCACGGCCCCCCTTTCAAGTCAGTCGGCTGAGCCCCTCCCACCTCTCCCTTGCATAGATCCTCCCTTCATTCAAAGTTCTTTCAAGAGTCGATACCACTTCGACAGAGTTCACGCGTGGCGCTTTCCTCCCGAGCGCTTCGCAAAGCCGTCGCCCCCGTCGTTCCTCCCCGATTCTTTTTTCTGTCGGCTTTTTTTCACCCCCGCGATAAGACTAATTACAGTTGTGAAGAGATTATTAAACGCGAGGTGTTCCCATGCCCACTCACCCCTGCATCCTATCCTCGCCGCTTAGTCGAGGGGAGAAGGTCGCCCTGACCTTGCCGAATCGCCCCCCCTCGCGCTGGTATCCGTCCTCCCCCTTGTTCCTTTTTCCGATCCGGTTGTCTTTCCCTTGGTGAGGCTCTTTGGTAGCGACGTGACTTCTCACCCCTTTGTTTCCGCCCCCTAGACTTCACGCGGCTAATTCCGTTTCGCCCAGTCCCCAAACCTGCTGTCCTTTCCTGCACTTGTACTTGCGTTTCGACGTTTGCTATCCCGCGTCTCTTCCTCCTTTGTTAGACCGTTTTTTGTTCCTCGTTTCCAGGCGCGTGGCTCAGAACCGAGCACTTCACGCGTCTTTGCGTTCCATCACGTTAACCCCGTACCGCCACGAGCCCGGTTGGATCGCCTGCCCCCGTGCGCACGGCTCCATCGTTTTTTTCTTCAGGAATTACCTTTTCACTGAGCCGTCTCAGCCATTCATCAACACTAACACCCTTCCTTTCTTCCGAATTGTGAATGGTGCAATATTTTTCTTATTTGGAGCTCGGTGTCGCTTAGCGTCAGTCGGGACGTCCCTTCCCTGTGTGAAGGGTTAGAGAACCTTCGCCTTTGAGGAACCCTAATCCCGTCGTTGACGAACACCCCTCCCCCCCACTCGCCAATCATGGGCCCGGATTCAATGATAGAGCGTTCCCCACCTTTTTTTTCCCTTTTTAGCCATCCTTTTCTGCCGCATTCTTTCTCCCTCTCTGACTTCTTCACTCCGTTTTACCCGAACCACAAAAATTCATGTGCACCGGTGGCGCCATAGGACTCTCGATGTTTTAGGGTCCACACTTCTCGCCGGTTAAGCTTTTTGACTTTGTCGGCGAGTTATATTTTTTTTCTTTCTTCTTGTCGGTCCCTGTTGCCGGCTTGAGGCTTTGGGGCGACTGGAACTTGAGGCTCTGTCATTTTAGGGTCACCTCATTATGTTGGCTATTCTTTCTCATTTTTGTGATCCTCAGGTGGCTTCATGAGAACCAAAACCTTTCCTGCATCCCCCCTATCCAATGCCCTTCCGCCCTATCGCTTCACCCCCATTGAGGTTTCATCTCGTCCCGGAGGTGATTCGTCTCCTCTCCGTTTCTTTTTCGGGACAGAAAAGTTACGAGGGACCTGCGGAGCACTCCTTCCGCCGGTCCGCATTCATTGACTCTTCGGCTCCACCCCATCCTTTCGCCACCGGTTTTCTTTCGCCTTCTTCCGGTCATGCCAACCCCGGATTTCTGGAGAGCAGGAGGTCGAACTCTTTTGGGTAGAGAGCCCGAACTCCCTTTTCCCTTTTCGGGATTTGCGTTTTATCTTTCTTTCTTAAAATCACTGTGGAATTATTACCCTCTTTTTCCCCTCTTTTGTTGTATAGTGCGTACCCTCCTTCCCTGACAAGCGATCCCAGATGCCTTCTCAATATTTGCTCATGTTCTCGTTTGAGTCGTTGGGGTCCTAGGCCTTAAGTCAGTTTCCGCGCGCGCCAGTTGACACCCTTTTTGTGCGTGTTAAAAATGACTTTTTTTACTCCCGAGAAGTTTGCTCGTGAACCCTCCAAGGAATCAACTTCCTGAGCCCTCTTCATTTGTACTGCCCGTCGCAATTCGCTGGAAGGAGGCTTGAGTATTAGGACCCAACAGACTCCGTTGGCGGTGTTTGCTCCCCCCCTTTGCCCTCCCTGTTTCTAGCGGGCTTAAGCCTTTTTCCCGACCCCGACAGAAATTTTCCACCATCTTGAAAATTCTTCAAGGGCTGCACCCCACATGTTAATGGTCACCAAAATGAAACCACTCGGACTCCATCTCGTACATCTTACCGTGCCTGTACTTTTCCAGGATACCCTTTTTTCTTTTTTTTTTTCAAGCGGACTCAAGACAAGTGTTTCCGTTGATTGCCGCGCGACGTCAAATCCTGAAGTGAAGTTAACATGGCCGCCGCCGATTTTTCCGTAGTTAGCCTACTTTGACCTCCTCGTGTTGCTCCTTCTTTGGAATCTATGATAAGTCGCTTTTACCCATTGAACATCCTGGATCCATTCGTGGTTCATGTCCTGCCTGCCCTTGGCTTTTTTAACCATTGGCCACCTCTCTCCCCTTCAATTCCGGTTCACTGAGCCTTCCTCCCAGTACATAAGAGTACGACGACTAATTTCCAGTTTCGAATTTTAATTTTTGGTTCTCCATTTCCAGTTGAATTGCCGCATTCGCTGACAAGATTGTTGAATCCCGCCCAACGGACCCACCCTCCAACTTTTACCGAAAAGACTTTATTCCTCCCGGTCAATACGTAAACTGCCCCTTCCTTCCTCTTTGAACCTTCGGCTCTCATCTCAGTTTCTGGGAGTGGTTAGTCCAGACCCTGAAGCAACCCTATCTATGCAGGTCCTTCAAACCCCCGATTTTTAACACGAGCAATTCACGACCGTCAAGTTGTTGCCTCCGGAAACTGGACTTAACCAACCCTGTCGACACCCCCCCAGCCCAATCACTCCCACCGGATGCCCCATCTAGGACTGAAGGCTCGGTCAGTCTTCTTTCCTTCGGTTATCCCGGAGATCCAGCCGCAGACCAACCAAAACTCGCCGTAGAGATTAGGCTGGATTTCTGTTTTAAACCGCCCCGCAAAATTACCCCCTGTCTTTTTTCCATTCAGGCTTAGATCAATCCTAACTAGTGCTTTTTCACCGCTCACGTTTGCGCCATCACGGTGTGGGTTTACTGACCCCCCCCCCTGCAACGTAAAACCAATTACATGGCCCTGGGGCTCGATGTACTCCCACAGTTCAGTTGTCGCCTCGTCGCCTCAAGCTTCTTTTCTCTCTTTCTTCGCACTCGTATTTTTTTGAAAGTTTGTCTTCCACGAAGTCCAGCTTTCTTATCCGCAGCCGCGTGCGAATTTTCAGGGCTGACCCCTTATGCAACTCTTCCCTCTATGACTGGATGAAATAACTCTTCTTCTTTCCCCCCCCCGATGTTTTCTCCCAAGGCCCTTCCTGACGGTTCACACTCCGGACAAACTATGTCCCCCCATGTCCTTATATGTCCTTGACCACCCCGACTTACCTGTCTAAAGTCGCTTCCCAATCTCAGCGGGCCAAACTTGACTCGGAGACCTGAACAAGAACCCCCCTTTTCCCCCCCGCTAAAACCTTTTGCTGCTTTTCTTCGGCGCCTTGTTTCTCACCGACTAAAAATCGCTAGTCCTCCTTGGTCGTGCCACAGGGCCCAGGAATTGATAACCGGGCATTTTCCGACTGCCGGCTTATCCAGCTCCTCTCCCTTTATTCTCAGGATTGCGTGCTGATATTCCCTTGACTTAAAAATCGGACAAACGCGATTCTTAATTTTATCCCGCATTTTTCCAGTGGGCTGTCGTTTTAAAGGCGAGGATGAGTTTAATAGTCAGACAGTGGCTCTGAATTTTGAGCGCCCCCCCTCCTTTAGCCCCCCAGTTGATCCCTTCCCCCGATTATCTGATCCCCAGATCCTAACTAGAACAATTGCTCCGAACAACTCGCACCGATTTAGTGGTGATGAATTGATAGAAGGACGTCTAATGAGATCCATTAACGGCGTATGCTTCAATCCATGGAGACCGTGTGAGCCTAGGCGCGCAAAACGGTGGAGCCTTTTCGTCGACCGTGCCGCCCCTTATCCTTTTTCCGTTATTACCGCCCGAGGACGCGTTGATTGCTTATTTCGGACTGGACCCCTTTTTGGAAAACAGAGGAAATCAGCAGATTATCTTACTTCGTTTGAGCAAATGGTAACGCTGTCCGACCGCTCTCTCGGAAAAAACTTGATTTCTCCACTCCGCGATTGTGGCGATATCCTGACCTCAGCGGGAAGTTCTGCCCGTTTCCCTTCACCAACAGTGGTTTCGACCCTTACAGGAGAGTTCTTCAGAGCCTCATCTCTCCCAACCCCCCTTGCCTGCGCGTTCCCCAAGAGGTTAAGAGGAGCGCCTTTTGCTCTACATTCTCCTTTTATTTGGTTTCTTGAGCCGGCAAAGGAGAGCTGCAAAGCCTAGACGATTCCAGCGCGATTTGACCTATGCTTTTCCCTTTCTTTCCTTCCCCCCCCTCCCCGGTTTTCTT
>Ga0179593_1818164_pt1 | contig 12519 bp, 11 predicted proteins | sample CZODoug2_1_08_16_FD_185931 | JGI IMG/M metagenome (GOLD analysis project Ga0179593, IMG submission 185931) | Vadose zone soil fungal communities from Angelo Coast Range Reserve, California, USA - CZODoug2_1_08_16fungal (PacBio error correction) | ecosystem: Environmental > Terrestrial > Soil >... | reverse complement strand
TAAGAAAGAAAACTATCCGGAAGGAACGTAACTCATAACGGTGTGTAACACTACCTAAGAGAAGAGACCACTGATCTCATAACTCTCAGTTAGGGAGTCCCGTTGATTCCCATTCCCTATTCCTGCCCAAGGATCAGTAAACACCCCCTCCGCCCATCTTACGTTCCATTTCTGGTAAGGGCCCCACTGTTCTGGAAACCCCTCCTCACGTTCTTTTCCACCAATGCCCAGGTAGTGAAATACCCGTTTTCATATGGAGAACTATTCACACCGTGCACCGCCTTTTACCATGCACTCCCGACCCTACAATCTTTGAAACCCATGGATTTCTCCTGCCTTTTTGCGTTTGTTCTAACCGAAGAAGTGGTCTTTCCCCGGGATTACGTGCTATTAACCTTTGTCCTTTCTGTTGATGGAGAAAGACCAGTTTCTTCTAACCAACACGTGCCTGTCATCTAGAACCTCGAGGATAGCCACGGGAGGTGTATTTCCTTAAAAACATTTCGCTCCCTCGCAGTCCCCCAAGAATAAAGTGCCGTTCACCAAACGCTAACCGCCATTGTCCAGATCTTCTTTTGTGCCCAACCCATTCGAAATTTATACCTGGGGCAATGTGTTCCTCGTTTGGACGCAACCAAATACACCTTCCACTGGTAAGATGATCTGACAATGAGGGTTGGGGGTTCCGCACCCCATCTGTCCAGAACCTATCAATCCTGAAGTGAGTCAACACGCTTTCTCCGTTAAGCGCTAACATCCTGACTGCTGGCAACGCCCTTAGGCGTAGTGCGTCATTTTTCCTCTTACCTTCTTTCTGTATAGACCTGCCCCTTTTTTTCTCTTTGTGCTTTATGTACCACCCCCCTTTTTCGGCATGAAATTTGTGTTGTTTGACTCCCCCCCTGGAACCTTTTTATAACTTCTTATGACCCTTACAGGTGTCTTTTTCTGATGACCGGCTAATTACCCTTTCCCCTCCTCACTATTCCATTTTCGGAGTCTTTTTTAAGTGTCTTTTTTTTGAGTCGACGGCACAGTAATATCAATGAGGGTCAGGGTCATTTTTGATATCCACGGATGGAAAAGTGTTGCGTTAGCGGATTGGGCGTGGAGGAGGATCATAGAGTCGGTATCTTACTTATCTTGGTTATATGCAGTTCCCCTTTCCTCCTTATGCCGAGAAGAAGAGTCATTTCCCCCAATCCCCCCCATTGCCCCCCCTTCCCCTCCCGTTTTTATGCAACAGGAAGATTCCATTTGCCCATTGATCGCCCCCCATAGAATAAGAATCCCTCTCCTTTCCACCCTTTTTCGCGGTCCTTTCCCCTTTGGCAACCTCTGATGTACCACTTCTGTTACACGCCAGTTCTTCTTTCTATTTCTCTTCTTTTTCCTTGTTGGCTTGGCGGAACGATCGGCTTTGGCGCTGTCGATTCTTTTTCTCCTCTCGTTGTGTTGTGGTTTCGATCGATCCTTCCCGAACTCCAAAGACCTTTGTTCATTTAAGACTCATTCTCCAGCCGCCGCAAAAACCCCCCCTGATGCCCTTGGTGCCCGCCTTCAAGTGGGGCGACCTTTTGCCCTTCCCCCAAAGTTTTTGAAAGGACTAAGATTCCTGATTCCTTCTCTTTTTTTATTTCCTACGGTCACGCCTGTCCCCCTCCTGTGGCCGAGAAACACTTAGGTGGCCCTGGTTTTTTTTTAACATGGGTATTGGGGTCCCTTCTTTTTCATCTTTCTTCCGGAAGTCCAAAGAAAAATTACCTCCCCCTGACTACCCCTATCAACTCACCCTTTCCCCCCCCCTCTTCCCCTGTCACCCGGAGGACGTACGCCGTTTCTCTCCCCAAAGCGCCGACATGAAACTCTCCTCTTTTTTTTCCAAGCTCCCCTTCCTCTGTAAGTTCGGGTAATAAAGTACCCTGTGCATCTAACCCTTCCCCTCCCGCCAGGAAATCCAGAGAGTTCTCGTCCCTTTTCCCCCCACATTCCTCCTCCAAATATCCTCAGTTTTGGTTCCCGAACCTTTTCCCAGAACTTGAGCCTGATCTACTTGTGCTTCTACCTCTCTAGTCCTTTCTCCCTTTATAGCTTCAACCGAGCATATACCCCTTCTGTTGAGTTTTCTTGTGTCTTTTGTGTAACACCTTTCCCCCCGTCGTATACGGCTTTTATTTTTTTTTTCCCCCCTGATTCATGAACACGTTTCCCCTTCCAGCTTGTCCGCCTTTTCTTTTTCCTTCTATCCCCCCCCCCCCCCTCCCCTTGTACGTGATCCTTATAGATTTACTCCCCTTCTGTTAGCTGTTTTTTTTCCCTCATCCTTTTTAGATCTGTCCCCTTCTTTTTTTCGATCTCCAGGTTTTAAAAAACGGAATACCGTTTCCATACGCCTCCCGTTCCCCCCTCTAGGTCTCATACGCCCAGCTGCCTGTTGTTTTTTCCCCTTTTTCCGGGTGAGTTGACGAAGAGTGGTGTTTCCCTTGAGTCCTCTCACTGCCCCGTTGCATTCTTGCATTTGGCACGTTCCGACATTGGGTCATCTGTCATTGTTGCGCCTAGTCAATCACGCGGTTTTTTTAAGTAGTTTTCTTTTGTCTGTCGAATTGGTTAGAGTCGCATTTTTTTCTTGATCAGTCTGGTATTTTTTTTTCCGAACTGCGAGTTCTGCGCTCGGTCTCACCACCACCTCCCTTTGGACTTGGTCCCACTACCACCCCACTGCCAGAAGTCTTTAACCAAAATCCCTAAGTGATTTTTAGGTAGAGTAGATATGTTTCTAACCATTTTATTCGGGGTCTCCCCCTCCCCCTTTTCACAAAAGGGTGTGCAGGTAGGCCTTGTAGGAGGTCTTCCCCTTGCAATGGGTTTCCGACCTTTTTGAGTCTCCAAATTCCTTGCTTTTTTTTTTCCTTCTGATACGCTATCTATATTTACATCCTCCTTTTTTGGGGGTTCTATCTAGATCATTATCACCTAACCCGCTACAGACTATTTGCCAGCCCAATGTGTCGCCCCCAGTCCCCCTTATGGGGGTTGATTATTTCCTCCTTAATTAACCCTTCTTGATGCCAAACACTGTTTTTTGTTTTATGGACCTTTGTACCCCCTCTCCTCAACACAAACGCTTTTATAATCGCGCATACTCCTCTACCTCCTTCCTTAACTTACCCGGCCCTGTTGGGTTTGAATCACGACTTTCTTGTCACTGGTTTTTCTTCTTTTTTCATCCCCGTCAGGTGGACTGTCCCGCTTTGTGACCCGAGCGAACAGACCTCGGCAGGTTAACCTCTCCCCCCACCTAATACGCTCATCTTATGCTCCGTGCCTTCTTCCAATTTTCCCCTCTTTTAAGTTAAAGGTATGGGACTTATTCAAGGTTTGGTTGCCTCTTCCTTGTTGGACTGCCTTTTCTTGCCTTGCCTTCGAGGCCTCATTCCACTTAACACACAACTCTTCAGGCCCCCTATTTCCGAGGTTTCTATCCAAACGGGGCTTAGCCTTTTTATTTTTACTCTTTCCCGTTTGACTTGGGCCCCTTTTGAGTTGAATCTCGAGGGCTGCCCGTGTTTCTCCGTCCGATTCTTTCCTCCCCTCCCTGACAAAAGACGGGAATTCCGGTCTTAACCCCGTCTCCTTGCTTATCAGCCTCACGTAACACCCGACCTACCCTTTTTTTTACCCATTTCTTGCCTTTTTTCCGGAAGTGAACGTTTCGTTTTTCCCTCATTTTTCTTCAAGAGAGAGTGACCGGATGGAGTAAGAACGGTGTTTTCACCCCCCTCCCTCCGACTCCCACCAGCTGTCGTAGATGACTCGTCCGTCTCTTCGCGTCGTGCAATCGGGCAAAACGCTGTACGTGTACGTCTTTAGACTTCAGGTCTTTCTCTGATCTTTTAAGGGGGCAATCATTTTCTGCCCCTTGGTATAGTTTTTAGGGACCCTCCCCTCTGGAACGATCACATTCTTCCTAGGTCCATCTTATTTCGCTGACTCTTCTTTTCTTGATGAAGGTAAGTTCTTACTCTTTTCCCTCTTCAAGTCATTTCTCTTTCGGGAGGCCGCTTGCAGACAGCTTTGCATTTGTCTTTTGACATTTGAGTCGCGTATTGAGTCATCTCCTTTTTTTCTAGGGTTAAGTACAGGGGCCACTTGTTTTTGCCCCCATTTTTTATGGCGTGGAGAGATGAGGCGTACCGTGAGAATGGCCGTCATTGTTCTTTGGTCATTTCGTCCCTTTCTCCGGTTTAAAAAAAAGCCGGTTCCCTGGGGCTTTTTTTTTCCCCCCCTTGCTTTTTGCATTGAATTCCGATTACGCTCGTAAGATCTTTTCTCAGGAGACTTCTTCCGGCCACCATCACTTTTTGATTGTCCAGGTCCGTCCCTTTTCACCTTTTTTAGTCCACTTTGTCGGCCGGTTGTTTTTTTTTTCGGATGACTTTCTGTTCTTTTCCGGCGCTCGGCTGGGGGCGCGGTCCCAATACTGCATCTTTTCCTTACTCTTGTGGTGTTGTAGGGCTTATAAGTGTCTCTCCTTAAGATTGAGTTAAGCCCGAAAAGACCCTCCGCCGCCATTTTCTCCACTTTTCCCGCCTCCCTTTTTTTCCCAGACTTCTTTCCACGAACCATTTTTGGTGGCCCCTGCCATTCTTCTTCTTTCTATGTCTCTCTCCTCCTGTGAATTCCACGGACCAAAGTTCTTGCTGTGGCGAGGTTGCAACAGCGTTGGACTGTGTACCCTGCTGGTGGTGAACCTTTTTGGTCTTTTTTTTCTTTTCTATCCATCCATCGTGACGTACAATGCCTTTCCTTCCAAAGCCCGAAATACTCCAGCTACTACATAAGCCCCAGCAATCCCTCCCCTCCCTTTTGAAACTCCTTTGTCCTCCTCCCCGAGATTACCGCAGTGCTATTCTCCTCCACATGTCTTTTTTTAACATATTCACTTGGTGTCCTCCCCCCGCCACTCCCGAGGAGGTTTTCTTTCCTTACATTCCTATACAGAGAAATCAGCCCCTCCCTCTCCAACGTCCCCCTTTCCCCTTTCTAAGGGATCGTTCCCAGACTCATTTGTCTTACACAAAATGTTCCCACCGTCTAAACTCAACGTTCCCAACGCACAAGAGGGTGGTGTCCACCCACTCCCCTGTTTAGTAAGTATTTTTCGTGCTAGTAACTCACCCCTCCTCCCTGTTCACCTAATTTACTAAGCTCCTTCCTTGCATCTCCTTTGGATGGAGTGTTGTCCTGGCATAGGTGTGTTACGGTTTTGCACAAAAAAAAAACAACACCAATGAAAGAGAACAAGGATGCATCGCGCGCTCTTCAATAGTATGAAATGGAACAAACACGAAGAGTTAACATGAAGGAGGAAGACATATATTCACCCCCAGAAAATGACCAACGACACCTAGAGTAGGAGCGAAACAAAATAAGGTCAATGTCCCAAGTAACGGGACAATAACGGCTCCAGAGCCTTGAGGCATTACACAAAAAAAAGAGACCCCCAACACACCATCAACCAACAACGCAATCACACTCATCCCCCACCATCAATCACATCAAACTGCCCCTAGTAATATCAACCGCATCAACAAACAAAACACACACCACCCTACCCGCCACACCCCGTACGACGCCTAACACCCACCACGCACCTAATATACATCCACCTCCCAAAAGTCAACGCAAAACAAGAAATAACCACAGAACAAAACCGCCCCAACTCACAAAAACTCAAAAAGCCTAAACAAGAGGGGCTCCACAAATCACTCTCCCGACAAGATAAAAAAACACAAAAGACTACCACCCAAGCCCCCACACAAACCCTAACACACCAAACATGCTAAAACACAAGTACAAAAACAGAAAATAGTCCGACTTCCAAACCAAAGACCTTACACTCAACCACCGCCCCACCCACCAACACACAAAAAGACCAAAACCACAAAACAAAACGGTGGGGGGGGGGGGGTGCGGAGCGGTGTCGGGGGTGGGGGGTGGGGGCGGGGGGGCTGCCGGGTGCGGGGGACTGGGTGAGCTTGTGCGTTTTTTGGGCGGGGGGGGGGGGGGGGGGAGGGCGCGTGCCTGATGGGCCCGGCTCGAATGTGGAGACGGGAGGTGGAGGGAGGGGGTGGGTGGGGTGGGGCGTGGGGGGGGGTTGGGTGGGAGGGGGGGGCGTAGTGGGTAACCGTGCGGGGGAGGCGGTTGGTTTTCGGTGGCGGGGCGTGGGGGGTATGGCCGGTCGGGCGTCCTCGGGTGTTTTGCGCGCGATTGCGAGCCCAGCGCAGGTGAGTGGGGGGGGAGGGGGGGTCGCGGGGGGGTGCGCGTTTGGGTTTGTTGGGGGGAGAGGTGCTGTCACCAAAAAAACCGCACCCAACCAGAAAAAAAAAACCCAACAGCCAAAACACCTATCAAAATCAAAACCAAACATCCCCCAAAAAAAAAAACCAAACACAAAACCCAAAACAAAAAATAAAAAAAAACAAAAAAAAAACCCAACAAAAACCCCCAACAAAAACAAACCACAACCACCAAACAACAAAAAAACGAGACCCATAAAAAACACCCACCCCACCAACAAGACCCCCAAAACCACAACACAAAAAACAAAAAACCAAGCACACAAGGTAGGTATTAATATGCAAAAACCAAACACAACCACCCCCCACACAAACAAACAAAAAACAAACCAAAAACCAACCAACACAAAACAAACCACAACAACACAAAACCCATCCCCACCACCCCTGGGGGGGGGGGGGTTGGGGGGTGGGCACGTTTTGCATTGGGGCGGTGTATGGTATTTGTTGTGGGTGATTGTGGTTTTGTTCGGGTTCTCAATCCGGCCGATTTTTTTCTCACATTGGGTAGCGGAACAAGTTTACCTTTGAATAAATTCCGCGTGGTTACAGTGAACCTTGTGGCTATCGAGTTTGACCCGCCAACTGGGAGCGTGTGTTGTCCCCGCGTTTCTCCCGGGTTTTGGGGGCGTCATTCCATAATTATTTTTGGATCTTTTCGAACACGGATGCCCGTTTTTTCCTATCCCCCTCCCCTTGCGTTCTTCGGATCGCCTAAACGACCAACGCTGAATGCCTTTCATCTTTTAAACAGGTTGAAGGTTTATTCCAGAGTTTTTCAGTAGTTCCTTCTTCCGTATGCCCTTGCAAGGCACCTGACAAGTGCTTGTCGGGGTCCAGCCTTTTCTGATGGACCCGTCCAGAAATGATTCTGACCCTATTGTTCTATTTTTTTAGGACGAAGCATTTGTTTTTAGCCATGATTTAGTGTTTTCCCCCCCTCTCTTTTTTCTGCGCGTCACCACCCACCACCCTTCGCGGGAGGAGGCAGTCCCCCTAACAACCCGCACTGCAGAAGTCGTCGTCCAAACAACCAACATTTGTAATCTGCCCTTTCTTCGGGCCTTTGTAGTAGGCGCAGATTCCACATTTTTGTAGCTCTTTTTGTTGGCTTAACTGTTTCAAAAAAGGGTTGTGGCAGACATGATTTTTCAGGTTTTCGGTGCAGGTGATGGATACGACCATTTTGGAAACCCCTTCCTCTTTTGAGTTTTTCCGATCTCTTTTTTCCTCCTCCTCAGTGGCTAGACCCGTTATCCCCTCCCCCCCCCCCCCCCGCTTAAATATCCATCAACCTTTAACCCTTTTAAACCCTTTTCTTCCTTCTGCCCTCCTGTTCCCCTGTTTACTGCACACCCTTGTAATTACAGGTTACTTCCCCGCCCGGCGCACACACCGCCTTTTACAGCGCAGCCCCTAACCTTCTTTTTGACAGATAAATAAAGACAATTTTTAATCCCCCTGATATGCCTTCTTTTTTGTATTTTGCCTCCTCCCGGTCGACGGTTTTTGGTGACCGCTCCAGCTCGGCAGTTGGGATCCCCCCTTGTATCAGAGGCAAATTTCCCAACAAGAGTCGCCCCTTTCTCCCGTGACTTTGGACGGGCACTATTCACATGGGCTGGACCGCTCCTCTGTTTTTCATGCCTTTTGCATGTGCGAATTTGAAAACAACCCCCCATACGATCCCCCCACACGCAAAGACAAAGAGGGAAAAATTACAATTAAAGCCACAATGCTATTTGGTTTTTTTTTCAAGAAGTAACGGGGTCATGGGCCCGTACTACGCTTTCTTTTTCTCCTCCCTTTGCCGGTTATTGGCTCGACGACCCTCCCGGCTTGGAGTTAAAGTAAAATCCCTTGGATTCCCTACTCCCCTCCCCCTTTAATTTGCTCCTAAGACCGACCCAGTTCCGTGTTCGCACCTTCCCATGCCTCCTTTGGATGCCCCCCCCCCCCTTTTTGATTTTGTCAAGAGGTTTCTTTCCCCCCCTTCCCAGATAACTCCATCCTTCCCTCCGAAGTTAGTCGATGATCCTTTTCCGTCTAAGGCTGGATGTTGGCAACACGTTCTTTTTCCTGGCTAGAGCACGTCCAGCGTTTCTCGACCTTTTTATTCTGTTTTCAAACGGAGGATTCTTTTTTTTTTTTTGGCCCTGTGCCCCAGCCCCCCCCCCTTTCTTTTTCTGGATTTAATTTGCGGTTAGTGTTGTTCTTTTTCCCTATGAGCACGTTTTCATTTCTGGGTCCCCCTCCGGTGACAATTTTCTTTTTTTTCCAATGAAGATTTGAAGGTGGCGCTTTCGTCGATTTTCTCTCTACCACTGCTTTTTTTCCGTACTGACACGGAGGGTGTCCCTGTTCGCGGGCTTTTGGAGTATTGTTGTATTACTTTTGCTTTTGAGAAGCCGCTCGAATTTTCTGTCTAGAGAGACTACCTTTAACCCCCCAGGTCCCCACCCCGAACATGGGGCCACCTCTCTGGCTTTTTTCGATTGTTCCAGTCGTCTTCCTATTCTCTCATCCTCTCCGCCTCTTGCAACACGCTTTTGGCCTTGTCACTTCCCTTCCCACTTCTTGTCCCACTGGAGCAGTTGGGTCTTCTGGCTCGTTGGTCTTGTTTCTTTTTTTTTACGCTTTTTTTTTTCTTTAATTCTTTATATCTTTTCCTCATCCTCCGTTTTTTTTGCCTTCTTTTTTTTTCCATGTCCCCCTCCGACGTGCCGCCCCCACTCAAGCCTCTTCAAGCCCCCCTCTCCCACAAACCCCCCTGTCTCCCCCCAAGGGGCTTCCAGTTCAGTTTCTTCTTAAGAAACCAGGTTTTTTGGCCTTCCCTCGGATCCTGTTTCTTCTTTCTCTCCCCCGATTTTTCTAATCGCTTCCTGACACAATCTTCTGGCAGCGAAACCACGTTTCGGTTTTCCCCTTTTTTTTTTCTGGGTTTTGTGACCTTTGTCTTATCTTCTTTACCCCCTTTGAGAGTCGATCCCTGTTTTGAAACTGCCATAAGCACAGTAACACCCCTCCCAAATCGCCTCCGTTGTCTTTCCCTACGTTACCTCTTTTCTCTCTGCCTCCCCTTTCGAGAACTTCAAAATTCTTCACTGGCGCCCCTTTTTCCCTTTAGGAGTATGAGGGGTAAAAATTACCACAAGTCTTCTTGTTAAACGCCTTCCCGTTTCATCCAGAATGCCTGGATCGTTCGAGGTCTTACAATTTCCCCTCACCGTCTTTTTTTGCCCCTTTTCCCCACCAAAGCGGCAACCGACCTTTTTTTTGAGAGGACCTATGTTTATGAAGCTCTTCCCCTCCTTGATTCCGAACCTGAGCCTCTACTCCTTCTGGCTTTTGCATCTTGTTTTGTTCCTTTTCCTTTTCCCCCTTTGCCCGTAGTACGCCCCCTACGGCATGTATTGGTGGTCAACGTTACTCCTGTAGCAGGAATTCCCGGTCGCTCTTCCTCGGCTTCGTTTCCTTCCAGTGATGGGCTTTTTTTGTGTGTTTTCCCCTCCTGGTTGCTTTTTTTTTTTCGCATCCATCCCCGCAGGGATGCGTTAAACTTTCACCCTAGCCCATATCCCGTCCCTTTTTCCCCTTGCCCCGTTCTTGGAGCGTCATCCCCCGCCAACGAAGTTTTTCGTTGCCCTCCGTGTTGCGGTTCTTTTTTTTGAAGGTGCCTACAGAAGTTTTTTTTCCGGGATCTGCCGCTGCACGGGCAAGTTCAGAAAGATTTTCTTGGACGGTCCCTGCAATTTGGTAGGATGTCCGTTCCCTTCACCCCTTTTTTTTCGTCGTGGTTAGGAAGAAGCATTTCGCTTCTGATGATTTCAATTACTTTTTTCTCGGGCCCCCCCCCCCCCCACCGTCGCCCTGAGGCGGGCACAACCCACCTTCCTCCTCTTTGGATTAACAAAATTGATGTAGTTTCTTTGATCCCTTTTTTTCGTATATTCCCCTCCTCCCTCGGTTGTAGTTCGCTGGGTGATGTGGCTGAAAACACAGTAGTAACTGTCACCCCACTTTCGGTTCCCTTTTCTGGTTAGTTTTTCCCCCCAGTGGGCTCTCCCCATCCGTGGACACTGGCTTATACGACTTTTTCTGACAATATTTTGTCGTGACTGTTCGTTTTGGCTTTTCCTCCTTTCGATTTCCGGTCCTAATACTCGGTTTTTTTTTTTTTGTTTTATCTCGTAGATTCCCAAACTACACAGCACTCCCATATTGCCTTATCCTGCATTTTCCCGATGGTTATGCTCCCCCTTTTAATCTTCCTGCACCACCCGTTTTGGAATTAAAGTTTACTTTTTTCCCCGGAGACCCTTTTTATAATCCGCATACTACTCTCCCCACTTCGGTTCGGTGTGTTAACTCCCTCCATGTTGGTTTTCCAAGCCTTCGTCCTTTTTTTTTTGGGTTTTTTTCTATCCCGGGCTAGCGGTGGTTTTTTTTGACCGTTCTTTCAACTCTCCCCCTCCCCAATCATTTTCATCGCTCAGGCCCATTCTCTTCCTAACAATGCGCCAGTTTCTTCGCATTGATGGTACCGGACCACGTCCATTAAAACTTCCTCTTTTCCCCTTGCCGACAATGGCATTTGCGTGCTGGTTGCGTTCTCTCAACGTTCCCCCCCTCTTTCACCCGAACGAGTGCACCCACTCACCCTGGCTTTTTTTTGGTTTATGACGATCCCATAAATTGGAACAGGGGAGGAGGGAGAGCACGAGTAGCGGCCGCGGTCTTAGCTTCCCGAGGGAGGGAGAAGAACCCCAGATTCCATAGATTAGAACTGGTGGACCTTTAGTGAACGGGCTGCGCCGTCACGCCCCCAGAAGATCGAAGCATCCCCAAGTTGGCACCGTTTTTTGACCTGTTTCGGAAGACGGGTCCCGCCATCCCAGCCGGATGGCTTAGCTTTCTTTTGACCCAAAACTTCCCCTCCAACCCCCGTTACTCCCTTCCCGCCTGGTATAATGCTCGGTTCTGGCATCAAGGCTGGCCTCTGTCTTTCTTAGGGAGTCGGCTCAGCCCCCTTTTCTGATTCTGGCCCCTTCCTTTTTTCTTTCTTTCAAAAGGAGGCCTATTGTTGAGGGACTCCCCTCTGTGCACGATCCCGCTTTTTTGATTTATTTGCAGGTTAGTCCCTTTCTTTTTCCTCTGCTACTCCTTCTTCCCTCTTGAATCCCTCAAGTCCTTAGAGGCGATTGATTCCTTTCCCTTTGTCGCGGACTTTTTTTTTAGCACTTTTTTTTTTCTCGGGTTCTACCCCTTTTGGAAACGTATTTTAGGCTTGGAGAGTAGCTGGGCGTATTTTCTTTTAGAAGCCGCTGCAGTATTTCACGATCCTCCGAGAATTTACACTCCCCCTTTGTTCCCCCGCCCTTTTCCCCCTCTTTTTCTCTTCCCCCCCGTGAAGTTGCAGATCCTTTTTTCCTTTATCGCCAAGATATGTAATCAGGATTTCTTTCTTCTTTTGGAGGGCAGGCAGAATTCCCCCTGATTGTTTTTTTCCCGTTGGGGGTGCGCTGAAGAGTGCGTTTTTATGGATGCGGCCCTTCTGATTTTTTTTTCTATTAATTATAGAGATGTGCATAATGTTCTTTTTGGACTCCCGCGCCCCCAGCGTCTGCGCCATACCCTCCAAAACGCTCCTACCCTTAACCCATTTGCAACACCTTGAGCGAAAGAATTCTTTGGTTGCATTTACCTTGTTTTTCCCCCCGTGCGGGTGGCCCGGAGATCTTCATCTCGATATCTTGTCGCGATCTTTTTTATCGGTTAATTCACGATGTTCCTCCCACGGAGGGTGCCCCGTTTCGGGTGTTCACTGGTCTTGGTGTTTACTTATTTCCTTACCTGGAAGCAGAGGCTTCTTTACCCTTTTATGAACCCAGCAAGACACAACGCCCATCCATCGAACCTTTCCACTCAGGTCATGTATATGCCCCTCCCCGTGATATTCCTCTCCGCGACTTCAATCCTAACTTTCTCTTAATCTGGGCCTCTCCTTTTTTTTACCTGAGGATTTCACGGATGCGTCCTACCACCTCCTAGTACTCTCTCCACGTCACTACCGCCGGAAATGTTTGATCTTTTTTCCCCCCCAACTCCTCACCTCATTTATCATTTAATCGGAACGAAGACCTGATTCCTTATATTC
>Ga0179593_1720320_pt1 | contig 12519 bp, 19 predicted proteins | sample CZODoug2_1_08_16_FD_185931 | JGI IMG/M metagenome (GOLD analysis project Ga0179593, IMG submission 185931) | Vadose zone soil fungal communities from Angelo Coast Range Reserve, California, USA - CZODoug2_1_08_16fungal (PacBio error correction) | ecosystem: Environmental > Terrestrial > Soil >... | reverse complement strand
CCGCAACTTTTTTCCTTCTCCAGTTTACTCCAAACTTTTTTTAGTCCCGCGCGCGAGTTCAAACAGACCTTTCCGCATCAGATTAATTTCCTATGTAACCTTCACTTTCCCCTTGGTGACCTACCCCTCCCTTTTAATTTTCCTATTGCTTTCGCGGTTTTTGGCGAGGACCATTGCAAGTTTTACCAACCCCTTTTTTTGAACAAAACCCAACCCCCCTTTTTTTTTTTTTTTTTTTCTTTTTCCCACCATCGTCCCCTCTGTGTCGAGGCGACACGACTCGTAGGTAACCCTCCAATTGTTTGGAAAATAGTTCCCCTTCTAGCATCCCCCCTGATTTTACCTCCCCACTTTTTTAGGTAACTCAAAGGAGTGGTCCCCGGCTCCCGTTTTTTTTTGCCCACCCCAATTTCCCTTTTTCGGTCCTTCCTTTTGTTTGTGAAAGGAGGACCCAGTGTGGCCAACTTCACCCCTTCTATTCTTTTTACTTTTCTTCCCTCTGTTGATTACTGGAACCTTACATCCCTTTCGCAAAGCTCAGGACCCCCGTGTCGACCCCTTTCACTCCTTAGTTTTTTTCCCCCTCTTCCCTACTCCTTTGACGTCCCCCGGATTTAGTTTAGCCCCCCCTAGCTTTGGGAGATGAAATTTTTGCTCGTCTTTCTTTTTTAGTCCTTTTTTTTTTTTCCCCCAGCTTGGCAAGTCTCTGTCGTTGCAAAAAGATGAGTTGATGGATAATGGCACCCTTCGAAAAACAGTTTTGCCATTTTTTTCTTTTTTCCCCTTTTTTTTTCTCCGGCTCAAATTTTTCCCTAGTGAAACGGCCCGACGATACATCGGATCTTTATGTAATTGTCTTTCTCCGATATCCAGTTCTTCAACCCGCGTCCTCGTGGCAACTTTTTGAGAGGGTGGTCGATGGATGTTGACCCCCTACTTGCTCCCCTCCCCAATTCTTTTTTTTTTTTCAGCATCACCTTTCAACATTGTAGAGAGCATTCAGCGTTGACGAAGTTCCCCTTGCTTCTCTTTCATTGTCCGGGCCCTGCGAGTGTACTGGGTTTGTTTCTCCTTTTTTCTTTCCCCTGGCTCTTTTTGTTTATCGCATACGTTTTAAGTTTAACTGCCTTCGAAACTTTTTGTTTTCCTCCTCTGAGGGGTTCTCCTTTCCCCCCCTTTTCCCCCCCCCCTTCCCCCCCTTTTCCCCTCTAGTTCCTGTCCGATCTTCTCGTATTAGTAAGTTCTAACTATGCTCTTCTTCTGGAAAAGCCCCGTCCGGCTTTTCTTCTTCCCCCCCCTTCAAGGGACTTCCTCGTTTGTGACCCCCCCAAACTCTTTTTGGAGATTTCCTTGGTCCTCTCCTCAGTCCCATGCTCCCCCTTCCTGTCTCTTTTAGTACAGCCGGCGGCAAGCAATGTCTCGAACGAGACCTCCCTTCTTTTCTTCCGTTTATGACCACGCGCGCGTCCCCCCCAATTTCTTACCCCCCCCTTGCTCCCGACTTCCGTCCCTGGACACCTTACCCGGGTCGAACCTATCTTTGGGCCACTTGATGTGATGATCGCCTTTTCACCCACCCTAATTCAATTCCTCTTCCCTCCTCCTCCACCCCCCTTTTTTCTTTGAATTCCCGCTCCCAAAAGGCTTTAGACCTTCGAGGAGCTCTTTTTAATGCATTTAGGGTTCTCCCTTCTGGTTATTCTGTAACCCTTTACACTCTCTCACCCTTTTCTCTGAATATTGCTGCTTCACCCCCCTCAGGCTCCTTGTAGTCATTTGGGGTTCTTTCGGTGACCCCCGTCCTTTTTTTCGAGGTATTGTCGGAACCGCAAATTCGTTTTCCCGGCCATATTTTGTTTTTCTTATTTATTTTGTCTTTTCGTTTTTCGATGACAACCGATCTGTTGGCACCTGGTGGAACTTGTTTATCTAAAATTCCCCCCTCTTTCGCCCTTCCATATCCCCCCCCCCTACTCCTTTGATTCAGTGTATTCACCTAAGGTCGTGATCCTATTTTACCTCCTAATTTCCTTGTTGTTGAGTCCCCCATTCTTTTCCTTTAACTTTCTTCCCTTTCTTCCCCCCAACTGGTACACAACCAATCTTGCGCGTGGTTTGATAGTTGTGAAGGGTATGACTTTTTCATGATTACCCTTCACCTTACTTCCCCCACTTGAACCCAGTACTCGGAAAACACTCAAGTAGAACTAAACTGACCCTTCGTATCTTTTAATCCTTTTTATTTTTTGTATACCTTTTTTTTTTTGTTAAGGGCGTCTCCAATTCCCCCCACATTCCCCCACCTTTCTTTTTTTCACTCTCTGCAGTTTTCAATCTCGGTACCAATGCTTGTCGCGAGAACGATTCTTTTATTCTAACTTCCAGAATCCTCCCCCCCTTTTCCCCTTGTTTCCCCTCTTTTCGCCTTTGGGAGCTTGTCAACTGAACTAAAGGAAACCAAGAAGAACCTTTTCGACTTTTTCCCCTCTTTTTTGGTTCTTCTTTGCTGCTTCCATTTTTTTCTTGAGTGGGTCCAGTGATCAATCCACAGCACCTTCCTGCAAAGATAATGTTTGACCCTTCTGTCTTAGACCTAAAGTCCCCCAGTTGTTTGTTTTAAAAACTTGTTGTCCATGCATCCTTTTTTCCGGTACCCCTTCCTTTTCCCCGATTGATTGATTTCTTAGTGCTGAACCCCCTTTCTCCCCTCCTGGTATTCCTGATCTCCCTTAGGGTTCCTCGGACCCCATGGTAATCGCGCGAATCTTTTGACCAACCCCCCACGCTATTTTCTTTCTGTTCTCTCCCTTTGAATTTTTCTTTCTTCTGCTAGTGCGAAAATTCAAATCCCCAAAGGATTTGATTACCCCCTCCCAAAGCTTTTCCTTACCTCTTTAGAGAATGATATTTTCACGGCGATCTTCTTTAAGTGTCGTTGGAGAAGTTCCCATCAAGGTTTGCCCCGCCTTGCTGAAAGGCATTTTTTCGTAGGGCTTTACTTTTTAGCCCCCGATTTTGATAAAGAGTGGTTCCGTTTTGCACCCCCAGTACTTTCGTCGCGGCCAGCGCGGCCGAGGAGTTCGTGAGAAGGCCGTTTTACAATTGTCTCTTTTTCTCCCCCCCCCCTTCATTTCTTGGAGTTCCCAGCAACCCCAACAACCGGTCCCTTTGACTTTTGAGCAACGTCTTTTCCTCCTTTCCCTTTCCAGTGAACCTTGACGGGACCTGGCCCGGCGAGTGACTGTTTTGATGTCTTTTTTTTTCCGACTTTTCTTCTTCCCATCCACCCTCTCCGATGATCGTTCGCAGTGCCATTCTTTGATTATTCTCTGTCCCCCTTTTCCCTCTCGGAACTCGGGCAGCACTTCGGCACTTTTCGGTCAATCGTTTCCCCCTTTTTTTCCCCCCTTGTTTTCCCCGCAGACAGCCCCTTTGCCCCCTGAAGGGCGGACCGAAGACCTAAAACAGATCCCCGTGATCTAATCGTTCTCTTTCCCTCACCCTTCAATTTCCGGTAAGGAAACACCTCCACGCCAAGCGAGGGGATTGCTCCCTCATGAAGATGCCTCGCTTAAAAAAACTTGGGTCTTCCTCTTTTTCCCCCCTCACTTTCCCCTTCCCTTCAAGGGAGTTTTTTTCGGCATTTGAGCTTTAGGACGAAAGATTCTTGTTCTCTGGTCAATGCCGTCTCTCCCCCTCCACTTCTGCCCGCTGTTCCTTTCCTCTCAGTTTCCACCCCCCATTCCATGGCCTTATCATTACCAGGACGCGGACCCACTGATCCCGCCGGCCCCAACTTTGTTCTCCTTTTTTCGAAGTTGTCGTAAGTTTTCTGGGACCCCCGAAGCTCAGAAAATGTAGGCCCCTAAGAATATTTTGCCAAGTCTGCTCGGTTCTTCCGATTTTTTCCTTCTCCTCCTCTCCCGGTGGTCCTTTCCCATGTCACATTCGGTCCCGATTGGTTCAAGAAAACTGGTTTTAAAATAACCTTTTCATTTTTCCCTGACACGTCTTGCTCCTCTAGTGTTTCCCCTCCCGTCCTTGCACTGAACACCCTTTCTCTCCAGGAGTTGAAAGCCAATTTTAGGAGTCTTGGTACCTCCCTGGCGGGAGTTTCTAAACCCGGACTCCCGGCCTCTCTTATGGTCCCCCCGTAGGATCCCCAATACGTTGTTGTTGTGGTCGATGTCCGAAACAGGGACGTTAATGGCAGAGTAGGCTTATTTCGTTTCCTTTCTTCACCTGCTTGCGTTTTAGCGCCTCCCCCTGACATTCCATTTCCCCCTTTTTCCATTTTCCGCACTCATCCAGATTCCCTTCCCGGCCGATATGCTTTTGAAGGGGGGAGGACCCTGACACTGTTTTTTTACACCTCACGTCAACAGGGTCTCGCTCTGGCAAATTGCAGATCTCCCCCCTTTTTCTCTGGCCCCTCTTTTTTTTCAACCTTCCTTGGGTCAAGTCTGGTCCGAGCGATTATGATCGGAATGACAACCAAACTGCGCGTCGTTTCAAAGGGGGCCTCCCTCCTCTCGTTTTTTTTCCTTCTCCAATTTCCCCCACCAACTTTCTTTCTTTTTTTTTCTTGTGGTCGTCCCAATCCCCGATTCCCTTCGAATTACTTTGGGAGCGCGCATGCCGGTTTTACCCCCCTTTTATTCCTCTTCCCCCCCCATGAATCCTCCCTCAACTCCCCTGTCGGTGAAACCCCTGGAGATTAAGCCACAGTTGAAGCGAGTCCATCTTCATGGGTGGCCCTTTTCGCCTCCCCCCCCCCCCTTTTTTTTTTTTTGTTTCTTTTTCCCCTGCCCTGATTCCGGCGTAACAAATTCTGCTGAGCACTTATTAGTAGTCGGTTAAAGGTTTTGTGACGGGGTCTGTCCTCACGAAACCATGAGATCCTTGAGTTTTTCTTACTTGGAACCGCACTGAAAAACCTGGTATGAAATAGAGCATGCGACGATCCCCCCCCCCCTCCTGGTCCCTCCTAATTGCGGGCGATTTCCCCAGGGGTTGTGAATTCGAGGGAGGCCACAGGTGATCGTGCATTCTGGTCCTTGATGACCCCCCCCAGTACCTCTCCGACCTTTTTTCTTTTTGCCTACTCACCTGTTTTTCCTGGAAAACCAGGTAGAGAGGGATTAAAAAGGACGCAGCTTTCTTTCTTCTCAAAGCTCATGCAGTGGCGCGTTTTTTGGCGTCCTCCCCCTCCGTGCCGCCTCAAGGACTTGGTTCGACACGTCACTTCGACCCTTTCAAAAGCCTGTTTTGCTTAAGCCTAGAACACGTTCCCCAGCCGGCGGGGGGCTTTGACCTTTCCCGGTCTCTTTTCTGCCCCGTAAAATGTGTGAGACGTATTATTCGTTACGGCTACTCTGCGGTGTCCCTTTCTTCTTTGGTGATTTTCCCAACCCCCCCCCCCTTCCCACTTTCTCTCGGGACCTGGGAACTTCTGATCTTATTGCCGAGCCTACAGCCTCTGCTGCCCCGTGAGGTTGCTTCCGCGGCAGGCCAGTGTCGGTCCTCAATGTTCGAAATCTCCTAACTGCTTCTATTTTTTTTTCCGACCAATTTTTTTCCACCCAATTTAACAGTTTTGAGCACTTAAGAAAGTTTTTCTGAACGCACCTTCTTTCACCCTTCGTTTTTGTTCTGTGGTGAATCGCCTTTGGCTTCAACTTCATCCTTTCCCGGGCAATTCCCTTTCTTTCCCCCCTTCGGCATTTCCCCCCGTACCCTTTCTTTAATTTCCCCCTTTTTTTCTGTTTTCGAATCCGTTCCCCTTTTCCAGCATTTTCCCCCTGATTTTCGTTAGCTCACCCTGGTTTCCTTCGAAACGGGGCTCGCTGCGCCAAGCTGTTATCCGGAGACCTCTTTCCCATATTTTAGTCCTTCTTTTCCCTCATGTCAGCGAACTTTTTTTCCCCGGCCTTTCCCCGAAAATACGGGTTCTTCAATGGTGAGTTTCGGACCGGGATGATTAGGGGGTGGTGCGATGCCCCTTTCTTTGAGTAGTTTTTGCAAGTTTTATCTCCCCATCCAAGTCCTTGGCAATTCCCCCGTCGTACGTTTGAGGCAGATTTCCAGTTGTCTTCTTCACTCGAATGGTCTTTGACCCCCCTTTTCTCTCCTACTTTTTTTTGTTTCATTCTCCCTCCCCCATTCGATTTCAGAGACAAATGGGACTTTCCCCCCAACCATCGGCGCTTTGGGGGGATAGGTCGTCCTTTTTCCTTCTTTTGTTTTTTTTTTCCTCCACCCCCCCTCTCCAACATGAGGGTTGGGGCAATCGACCCTCTCCACTATCTCCGGAAAAATCACTACTTCGAACGTATTTGTTCCTCCCCCTTTCTTTGTCCCTTCTTCCTTTGCTGGTTCCCTCATAAAACAATTTAACCTTTCGAACATTCGCCTGAGGGAGACGCCCCTTTTGGAATCCCTCTTTTTTTTCAGCTTCCCTTTTTTTTTCTCCGAACCTCTAAAAGGGTTCGTCACCGGAGCTTTCCTGACTTCTGGAAAAGCCTTTGGCGAGGGACCAAGGGAAAACCTTTTCTTACGCAAACCGTTTTTCTTTGACATGCGGAATTCGAGTTTTTTTGGAGGGTTTCCCTCGAAATACCACAGACCCAAAATCAAACTCCTTTGTGATTTCCCGGTCCTTTTTCTTCCCCTTCAGTCACCCCTTTCCCTTTACACCCCTTTTTCCGTTGTGTGCGCTTGTTTCTCTCCACCACTGGATTCCCGCGAAGCTTGATGGATTTTTTAGCGCCTCCCCCTTCTCTCGTTTTTTTCTCGGACCCCCCCTTTTTCCCCCCTGAAATATCGGTTTTGCTTCAGGTCGATCGCGGCAATTACGCCTGCGAAAACTCTTTTTTCCCCTCCCTCCCCTCCTCTCCTTTGTTACTTTGGGGTTTCCCCCCCCAGCCGGCATGATGCAACCCAGCCCGCAGAGGTACTCGTCGCATATCGTAGATTTTGCTCCAACGCGCCCTCAGTCTTTTTTTCTTTCTTTTGTTTACTCCTTTTTCTCTTTCCTTTTCTCCCTTGGGTCCTCTTTGTCGAAGGACTGTTCAACAACTGATGCCCGAGATCGACTCAGGGCCCTCCCCAAGGTTCCGTTTCACTTACGATTTCTTCTTTTTTTCGCGCCAGTCCCACGCGGGTCTTTTGCCGATAAGCCCGTCGCGTTTACAATTTGTTAAATTGCTTTTTTACCTGGTTTTTTCCGCCCAAGGGTGAGTACCTCTTTGCCACCCGGCCCCCCCCCCCCCTTTCCTTGAAATTTTTGACTTCCGTCTTTGTCCATTCCGCGCGCAGTGGCACGATTCTCCTTGCCCCCTGGTTCTATGCCCTGGACGTGGTCTCGATTTGGCGGCGCTTCATTTCTTTCACGATACGCTCTTTATCTTCTTCTCTCAGGACCCTTTTCTTTGTTTTTTCCGTTTCCCGGAAATCGCTTTGCACCGCGCAACCCAAGGGTATCGTTTTTTTTTTAAGTATACCAGTAAACTTTTTCTAAGCTCCCCCGCCTGCAGTGTTTTTTAATGGCGTGGCCTTGTGTCCCTGCTCGCTTCCAAGGAGAAGATCGCGTTTGGAAGGAACTGTCTTTTCTGTCGATTCGTCCCCGCATCCACTGAAGACCCCCTTTTTCCTGCTTTTCACACAAACTGGTGGTCTCTTATATCAACAATTCCGGGTCGAGTCAACTTTTTTTTGTCTCAGTCCCCCCTCCCTGCTTTTCCTTCGATTCTTCTTCTGGTTTTTCTTTTGGGATTTCAGGTTTAATTTGGCTTCACCCAGACTTTTCTCTTTGTCCCTAGAGTTTTTCCTTTTTTTAACTTCCATGCGGTATCCCTGTTCTTCAAAAGGTCGCTTTAGGGAATCCCGCGCCTTGGAAAAATTGTCTTTCTCCGGTTGCCTATTCCCCCCTCTCGCCCCCCCCGTTTTTTCTAGGACCTCCCTGAAATGTTCTTGTATCGCCGGACTATTTGTCCAAGGCTGGAGTCGGGTGACCATAACCGATTAGGGGCATCGGCCCTTGTTCCCCCTTTTTTTTTTTTCATTCAGCGTTGTCACCCCGTCAACTTTTTTTTTTTAAACCTTTTCATGTCCTTTCGCACACTTGCAAAAAGAAGCAGATCGTGCCGCCGAAAGCCACAAGTTGAAGATTTCGGTCTGTCCGAAATGTCGGTGATCCCCCGAGTTTACAGGAGTTAATAGTCGGAGTCTGTTAGCAGTCGTTTTTACCCTTTCCCTTTCTGCAGTCGTCTATGACCTGTCGTCCTTTTTTTCACTCTCTCTCTTGTTCATCCGATTGTTTGTGTGAACTCTGTCCGACGAAGGTAGTTCCACAGCGTGGGCCTATTTCGCCGCTTGCGGGGCGGCGCCTTCTTGACCCCCTCTCCTCCTTTCAATTTCTTTTCCCCACCTTCGTTGGCCAGAAATTTTCCCTAGTTCCTTCGATCTGGCTTCTTTCCGGTGCGAGGACATGCACAAGGTTAAACCAGTCTTTGTGAACCAGCGCGCTTTTTGAAACGCATGCGCTTTTTGTCACGTCTTTCTATTTCCTTTGAGTCTTTTCCCCCTTCAAGCCTTGGAACATTCCTTGCTCGCTTTACTTTTTCTTGCTCTCCTGCCCAGACAAAATGCGAGTCGGCGTCAAGCGCGCCCTTTTTTAGGAAATTTCCTTCGTTTCCTGCGCTTCCCAGTAACCGTTCTTTCCCATTTGTCCATTGAGACCTGAAGGGAAGTTTCGACAAAATTCCCACGCTTCTTTTCCACGGCGACACTGGTGATCTCTGCTAACGAATCTGTTTCCCTTCGATCCTCACTTTTTTTTCGACCTTGTATCCCCTTAGGAACAATTCGTGTGCGCCAAAAAGCCACACGTTTGACTGCATCTTCATGGGATGCTCCTCCTCGCTTGGACGTGTTTTTCCAGTTCCTTCGCCCTCTTTTGGCGCGAGTTTCCCTTTCCACGATTTTTTTTCTTTTTCTTTTCTCTCTCCTTCCTTTTGACAAATTTTTCCTGATGCCAACCCAGTGAACGAGGCCCGGATTTGAGCGGCCTTCTTGATTCCGGCCCTAAAACCTTCAAGTTTTTGGCCCTCTGTGAGTCCTCTCATTCTCTGGCTTACTCCTTTGCGCGATCCCCGCGAACCCTCAGGTCATCGTGCGCAGGCCAGGGTTTCCGTGCACTTGCGCGTGCTGGAGGCTTGTGATTCCTGCTCGCCTCCGGACCCCCGTCTTTGTTTGCTGCACTTATTAACACTGTTAGTCCCTTTTTCCCCAGGTAGAGCATTAACTGGGCCCTTTCTGCTTCTCGGAACCAGGTGGTTTGGTCCGCCGCACTCCCCCTTAGGCTATTTTCTAGGGACCCTCACTTAGATCTCTATGTCCCTGTTTAGAAAAGGTTCCCCCTGCTGTACCTTGGCTCTTGAAACGTCTTTCTGTCTCCCAACCTCCAAACTCAACTCTCGGCCAGGCAGATATCGATATTAGGACTAGTTCCTATGACGTTGGCTTTGAAGTCCCCCCCTTTGATTTTCTTTTTTCTTTTCGCCCCTCCCTCGTCTCTACTCCGGATTTTTGAACAACTCTTTTCGGCTATTTATTTTTCCTTTCGGATGCCCGGCGAAGCTCGCCTTTTATGTTGCTCGATGTTTTTCTTGTCCAGCAGTGTTTTCAAGCACTTTTTGACGCTCCTCACACACGCATGGCGCCTTTCCCCCTTTGTGGAGATGGCCCCCGCCGCGTCCAACCCTTCCACAAAAACTGTTTTTTTTTCCCTTCTCCAGTGGTTCTAGGACTCTTGTCCCCGTCCCATATTCTTTTGTGCTGAAGTGTGTTTTGGGATGTACTCGCTGTACGCCCCCTCATCCTTGTCAGGTTTTCGAACCCCTTCCTCTCATCGACAACTTGTCTCCCTTTAAGGGTTCCCCTTCTTTCCTCCCTCAAGGCCCACCTCCTTTTCTCCCTTGCGCCCTTTGGACTGCTTCTTTTCTCCTCAAACCTTCTTTCATCGAAAACGGCATTTTGACCAATAGTGTATTCACGAGAATTCCTGACATCAGGCTCTGGTTTCGCCCCGTGCTATCTGTCCTTCATCTTTTGAAGTGTTTGTCGTAGACTTATAAGCCCTTGGTTAGTCACTGCGCAAACCGTTCGAGTGCCCCTAGGTGATGTAGACGGATTCTGAGTCGAGGTCTGCCCCGCTCTTTCAGCTCTTTTTCATGTCTTGACCCTGAAGAACGCACAGTCATCCCCCCCACCCCCCCGCGCTTTTGGAGATTCCAGTTTTTTTCTTCAAAAACATCCTCGTGATCTCTCTCTTTTCCCTTTTCTTTTTTTTCCCCCTTTTGTTTTCTTCGTATCCCCTCCATTCGCTTTTTCATGAAGAAACTCAACTTTGGAATTCTTTCACCCCCCCCCAACCATAGGGATGCTTGGGGAATTCGTGGCTGGAAGGGTCTGTGTCTGCGATCACCCCTTTTTTCCCCTCTTTCAAACCCGGAGGTTTGGGGCATCCCTAGACCCGACAATATGGACGAAACCGTCCTTTTTTCCCTTTCCCCCTGGTGCCTCTATACCTCTTTTCCTTTCCTGCTTTTTCTTTTTTATATAACCCCCCACCGGCGACATTCCTTGATGGAAGAGCAGCAATCTTCAATACATGTGCTTTTTTTTTCTTTGACCATTCCGATCTCGATTCGCTCCTTTCTGCTACAACTCCTTCGGGCCCACGCTCCTCGAATGCTGGTCTTTTTGCGCGGAGTTTTTTCCCAGGACCACTTTCACTCATTCCCGCCAGTTCGTCTGAAAATGCTTGAAGGTGTTCTTCCTTCTGACCCCCCGATGATTCTTCCAGTCTATCCCCCCCCACCCCTCCCTGATGTCCAGGCCTTGTGATTTCCAACTTTTGGGCGGTCTAGCCACCTGTTTTTCCCATTACCCTTGTTTTTGCTTTTCGGGGTTTCTCCACCAACTTTTGCCGCGCCTTTTTTCCCTACTTTTCCTTTTTTGCGCCAACCATTTGCTTGCCGCCTTTTGCCTGCGTACCTCCCCTGGAGCAACTAAGGACCCCCCCGGGGCATCTTTTTTTCTTTTGGGTTTTCGTCACCCCCCGCTCAGAAGATTTTGTCCACCCCCAAGGACACCGTTTAGCGGAGTCTCAGAAGTGGTTGGTTGCGAAGGTCAGGACCTCCAGCCGGGCCCATTCCAAAAAGTTTTTTTTCCAGAGGACTCCTCTTGTTTCGAGGTTCCCCGCCGTAGAAGAGTTTCTTTTCTTGTAGCGTGGAGGATTTCAAGGCGCTCTTTTTGGACGGTACTATTTTTCGTGTTCTCCTTAATTGCCTTTTTTTTCTCCCCCCCCCAACCTTGTTTTTTCCATTAGATGCAATAAGTAGATTTTCCTAAATCTAAAATGTTCGCCACCCCCCCGGCGCCCTTCCGTTTTCGGTGTCCTGCCCTGCCGACACGCTGCCCCTTGCTTCCTTGTCCGAGTAATGCCGCGTTTTGATTTTTTCCTTCCTCCCTTTTTTTTTTCCCTTGGTTTTTTCAACCAAACACCAAAAACTGCGGGACTTTCTGAACTAAGGTATTGGTTCTCCCCCTTCTCGGCCCTTTTCCCCCCTCTTCCTCCGCCGTTTGACCCCCCCCTGGGTCGGGTCTACGATGGACAAGCTTTTCCTTTTCGCCGATCTGATCCATGGCTGCCTCTGCTTGTGCACCTCTGTAGGTTTTCTTTTGGCCGGACATAGAACCTGAAAACTCGAGGTTTGTGCTCCTGCCAACTTCGGTAATCCGGTTTTCTTTACAGTAGCCCCCGTTTCCAAGAATCAACCCTTGCCCGTGAATGCCCTTGCACTTTGCGATCCCTGTCTAGCTCAAGGAGAATGCGAAGGAACTTTTTTTTTCAGATCACAGACCAATCTTTTTTAGGATACCGTCTCCTGACTTTCCCCTTTTACTCTCACAACAAATTCCTCCCGTTACCCGTTGATCACACCGGGAGTTTAGACCCGGCTGAGCTTGAAGGTTCCATTCTGTGTAACGGTTTTTCTGCCATAATATTCTTTTTCCCTTCATACATTGGGCGCCCTTCATCAATGGAGCGGGACTCGAAGTCCCCAATGATCCGCGCCCCCGAACGTGGTTCTCCCTTTGGCGAGCTTATGCCCCTCCTCGTTTTTTTTTTTTTCTTTGTTCTTCCCCCTCTGTCCCGAAAGACCTTTCGGGCTCTGGCCGGACTATTTGCCCAAGATGGCCTGGAGCGGTTTTTCCTATGCGTCCCCTTTGCTTTTTTTGGACAATGGTCCTCTTCTTGCAATATTTCTTCGGGGTTCAACCGAGGAACTGGGTTTAACCTTTGGGACACACTCTGAACAGGCTTTTCACAGGCCCCCTTTGCCCTATTCTTTCCACCTGGTTGTCGCTCTTTACAGGATTGCAAAGGTTCGTAGGTAGGTATGTAGGGGAACCGCGCAGGGAACCCCCTTGATCCTGAAAGTTTATTCCAGT
>Ga0179593_1589662_pt1 | contig 12519 bp, 13 predicted proteins | sample CZODoug2_1_08_16_FD_185931 | JGI IMG/M metagenome (GOLD analysis project Ga0179593, IMG submission 185931) | Vadose zone soil fungal communities from Angelo Coast Range Reserve, California, USA - CZODoug2_1_08_16fungal (PacBio error correction) | ecosystem: Environmental > Terrestrial > Soil >... | reverse complement strand
GAAAGGCTGCTTGCTTCTTTTTCCCTCCTGCCTTGGTGAAGCGAGATTTCACCTTTTCCTCGTCATAAGCCTGGTAGCAGAGAAGCTTCGAGGCCTTCCTCTCCTTCCTTCCTCTTTTCCTTTTTTCCACTTTCGTGCGCTGCCGCCTTTTTTTTCTTAGGACCCAAAGAAGACGGACTTTCGGATTTTTTTTTTCTTTTCTTCGTGTGCCCCTCCGAGAGAGAGGACCCTAGCTTTTCTTCTCCCCCCCCTTTTTTCTTCCTTAGCGGTGCGCCTTGATGTGCGTCGATTTTTCTCTATTCGAACTCGAACAGCAAGGCTCCTTCCCCCGTTTAACCAAAAAACCCCCTTGTTCGCTCCTTTTTTCTCGTGCGGAACGTACTCCGTTTTCCCTCCCCTCCTCAGCACATGAAGGATGCCGATGATCACCCTTCCTCGCACGTCGGTCGGCAGAGGCGGCTCAATCTGCTGCCATGATGCGTCGTTCCCCCAGCCCCAGTTGTTTTCCCTTTTTCTTCTTTTTTTTTTTTCTCTATTGCACCAAAATCATTCTGGCTACGACCATCTTTTTTTCCTTTTTTTTTTACCGAAGTGAGCGGCAAGGAACGGCGGGACGCTTTTTCTTTCTTTCTTGCTGAGGAGTGGATGTCGGTGGAAGGATGGCCCGTGAGTCCTTTTCTCCCCCCTTTCCCTCGCTTCGCGCGGTGGGCTAAAACGGGTCTCTTTTTTTCTGCTTGCGGTTGAGGTAGATCGCTCCTTCAAATGATCGATTCGACGCACACAAGGCGCAACCTTGCCTCTGGGCTTCCCTTTTTTCTCTCCCTTCGCTTGTTCTCCCTCCTCGAGAGGGCGCACACCTCCTCTCCCCTTTCCCCTCTTCCTAAAAGGCCCATCCTTCTTTGCTTTTCTCCCACGATTGTCCACCTGCCCAGCGCCTGATCGTCGCGTCAACTTTTCCCCTTCTTTTTTTCCTTTTCCTCGCGCCGGGAGACAATGGTTGAAGATCGCCTTCCCCTTTCCAAACAAGTCTAACCGCAAGCAGCCCCAGAAATCCTACAGACAACGGAACCGCATTGAGACTTCCTTTCTTCTCCTTTTTTCCCTTTCTTCCCTCCTTCAATAGCCATCGCTCCCCCCTTCTTCCCTCGAAAACTTAATCGGACTCGTCCCCCCTTTTTTTGATCTAATGAGTATCGACCATAGCATGACGCGACTAATAAGTCCTTCTCTCCTTTTCCCCTTTTCCTCACCAGGCTTGCGATACACGACCGCCTCTTTTTCTTCCCCACGCCGATATAGACCATGCCCCTCTTTTCGCGGCCACTTGCCGGGCTATTTTTATCGAACAGGGTGATCTTTTCTTTCTTTCTCCCCACCTGACTCAGGAATACTTCTCTCTCCCTTTCTCCAATAATGATGACACCCCCTTTCTCAACGTGCCGGAGCTGGAAGAAATCTTGCTCCTCTCCCCCCCCCTTTTCCCTCCCAATGCCTTCGCGCCGCAGGCGGTCCCCCTTCTTTTTTTTTTCCCCCCGCTCAGACACCTGCTCCCCCCTCTTTCTTGGACAGCGCCTATGAGCAGCTCGTTGGATCTTTCTTCCTCCTCATCTCCCCTCTTCTTCCTCCTCCATAGCCATGGTGATGTACCCCTTTCCCCCTTGCATCAAAAGGGCTCCCTTTTTTCTTTCTGGAATTGAGTAAATATCGGCATAAATGCCCTCACAACTCTCTCCCTTCCTTTTCTTTTCTCCCCGGCTGTTCCATACCGGCGGACTCAACTTTTCCTTTCCCTTTCTGAATGACGGCTTATGCGCACCTTAGATCCACGGCCAGGAGCTAGACTTTTTATATCCCCCCTCTTTGTTCTTTTTTTCTTCTTTTTCCCTTTCCCCTATTAAGTTCATGCTGCATCCTTTCCTTTTCCTTTTCTCCGATCTTCTCGGAGCCTTCCTTTTCGGCGGCGGCCTGTGCGCTGTTACCTCCTTTTTTTTCCTTCCTCTTCGTGCCGACTTTTCCTTTCCTTACGGAGACAACCTTCACGATGCTAGACGCCTGCTTTCCTCCCTTTTTTTCTTCCGGCAAGGCGCTGATTCTCCCCTCATCGTCGACAGACCTCTAGTGGCGCCGGGGCAACTTCGGCGCTTCTTCCCCTTTCCCCCCCTTCCTCCAGGAACTGGAACAAACCTTTCTTCCCCGGAATTCACCGTCTTCCCCCTTGCGCCGCAGCGCCGACATGCGCTTCCTCTTTCCTAATCGTCGACCGCTGGCCTTCCTCCTTCGGTGCGAGACCTCTTTCCCGCAGAATTCGAGATGTGCTTAACATCTCCCTCCCTTATGCCTCCCATCATCGGAGTGACCGACGACCTCTTTTTTTCTTTCTTTTTTCTCATCGCTGAGAAAGAAGGACGACGATTTGGGATTTTAGGGGGGGTTCTTAAGGCGACGTGATCCGGCCCTTTTTCCCCCCCAAGTCAAGGTACCAGAAAATAGGGGTTCCTTCTTCTACTCCCCCCCGCCACAGGCAAGGTGATGCAGCTCGCTCTTTAGTCGGCAAAGGATGCTTTTTTTTTCCCTTTCCTTAAAGAGAAAGATAGGTTGGCATTTTCCCCCTCTTTTTCTTTTTTCTCGCCTTTCGAACCTGCAGTTAGACCCTTTTCCTTGACCTCCTCCTGGCAAAGTGGAGTGCCCCCTTTTTTTCGCCCCACTGCGTGGACTCTTTTTTTCCTTCAAGGATCTGACGATTGATTTTTCCTTCTTTTTTCCCCGGCGCAGAAGCCCGCGATCTTCGCTTTCCCCCCCTCCCTTCTTCTCTTCTATTGCCAAACTAGAACTCGTTTTTTCTTTTTCCTTTCTCCGAGTGAAGGAGATTGTCTTTTCTCTCCTTTGACGATTGCAAGAGATCGTGCTTCATGGTTCCGCTTTCTCTCCCTCCCCCCTTTCTTGCCTTGAGCGTATTCATGACTTTCCCCGTTGTCGTAGGGATTGCCCCTTTCCTGGCAATGCCGTGCGCCTCGGCGCCTTTGGTGTCCGCCTTCTCTCCCCCTCCCCCCCTCTTTATTTATGATTAGGCTGACCCAGGCCGGCCTTTCTTTTCTTTTCCTCAATCGCCAGGCTGCGCTCCCTCCCTCCCAGCCGATCACGGCGCGGATGAAGGCTCTGAGCCTGCCCTTTATTCTTAAATCCTCCTGCATGCTTTCTTTTATGGCGGAAACCCCCCTTCCGCTCAGAGAAGCCAGCGCGCAAGGTTCCTCACGACTCCCCCTCTCTCCCTTCCTTCCCCTCCTTTTTTGTGCACAAAGCTTGCTTCTTTTTTTCCTTTGCGCATAAGACGCAGAACCATGCTTTTTTTTTTCTCCATTCTCGCGCAGAAGCTCGTTGCTGATGTATCGTTTTAGCCGCTTCCTTCCCCTTTCCTCCTTTTATGCAGACAGCAACGATCTCTCTCTTTTTTTTTTTTTTTCGAGAGATCGGTGCGGTTCGGCCTTATGGCCGGACCGCGGCTACCTAACATCATCCGAGCCTTTTTTTTTTCTTTTCCTTCATCGTCAAAACACAATCCTTCTTCCTTTCTTCCCACCTTTTGGAATGAGCCGTCCTTTTTTCCTTACGACGATTTCGCGGAAAGATTGCAAGGCCGACATTCCTCCCCCCTCTCTTTTGACTTCGGATGCGGAGCTTTATCAGAGTGGGTTTTTCCCCTCTCTGAAGGAGGAGTTCGCCTCTTTCCTTCTTTCTCCTCTCCGTGATCGGCTGGGCGCTTTTTTTTTTCCCGCAATGGAGAGGGCTTTCCCTTTCTTCGCGCCGGCCGGACTGTGGGCCGTTCTCCCCCTTTTTTTTTGGTGCCAATATGCCTTTTTTCTCCCCCCCCCTGCGTCGAGGCGAAACTTTTTTTTTTCTCCTGGGTCGGCAATCCCTACGACAACGGCAACTTCACCAGCCTCCTCCTCTCCCTTCCCCCCCTTAGGTCTCTTTCTTATTCCCTCGATTCACCATGATGAAGCCGAGTTTTAGAGCTGGAATCGCCCCCTCATCTCCCTTAAAACAAGAAGAGCCTGCACTCCCCTTTTCTTTTTTCCCCACGAGTTCGAGGATTGGCCCTAGCCCCCCTTTCTTTTTTTGCCGGTCGTTGGAGACGATGAGCGATCTTTTCCCTTTCCCCGCAACGACGATCCTTTCCTCAAGAGTGAAGAGCCCCTCTCCAATTCTCCCCTCCCTCTCTTTTTCCTTCTCACCCAAGGGTGCACTCCCTTTCTCTCCCTTTCAGATTCCAAGTACAACTTTGGGGTTTTCTCCATGCGAGACCCGGCCTTCGGAAGAATGGGTGACAAAGCCGCCGCTCTTCTCGTTTTTGTTCTTCTTCTCCATCCGGAGAAGACTTGTCGCCCCCTCCTTTTCTTTCGCTTAAGCCTTTTTTGCGCGAAACGAACGAAGAACAAAACCCTCCTTGACCCCCTTCCTCCTTTTTCCAGCAGGACCAGGCAGTTCCTTTCCCCTCTTTCAGATTTAGTAATGATTCTTCCCCATGAACGACCTATACACAAGCGTTCGTCGGGCAGCTCGAGCCCCGCTCGGAAACTGCTTTCCCCCCCCCTCCGAATTAGAGGTATCCCCTCCAGGTCATTCCAGAAGGTCTGCTCCCTCGCCCTCTTTTTTTTCCTCCGGAGAGGCCGGTGTATTTTTCTTTTTGGCTTGAGTGGCATAAGGTTTGTGCCCGTTTTTTTTGGGATGTGGGGGGGGGCCACCCCCTCGCGCTTCCCCTTTTCTCTTTTTTCCGGACGAAAAGTCGGGTTTTTTTTTTCGGAAATCCCGAGGCGGATGGAGGTATGAACCCCTGAACACCCCCCTTTTCTTCCCTTTCGGATGGCATCGGCGGCATTTCCCTTTCCGGCGGGATGTATAAGTCATTTTCCCCCGCGCGGCAAGCCGCAGGCGCTCCAGCCAGGCCATGTCCCCCCTTCCCCCTTTTTTCCTTCCCTCCGCACGCCGGAGATCCTGAGGCGATTTTCTTTTTTTTCCCTTCTCCTGGAAATGCGGATCTTTTCTCCTGATAGGGAGCCGGCAAGAAGAAGTCTCGTTTGCCCCCTTCTCTCTTCCTCTTCCATTTCGGAGCAGGAAGGGATCCTTTTTTCCTATGATAAGGATTTTCCTCCCCTGGGTTGGATTCTCCCCCTCGCCGCCGGTATTGTCCCTTTTCTTATCAAGAGTTCTTTCTCGCGGATTGATGGAGGGGCAGGGCTCTCTTCCCCCTTCCCTTTTTCCATACATCATGAAGTGATGATTCTTTCCTTGGGATGCCAGGGTGTTTTTCTCCCCATGGCGATGTTTTATCCCTCACGGCGGCAGGCGGCTTCTCTTTTTCTCAAAAGCAGCGCCATAATATGCGTCCTCGATCTAGAGCAGGTTGAGCTCTTGAATTGAGCCCTTCTTTCGGCCGCCTTCCCCCGTCTCGAGGCCTGTTTTTTTTTTCACAAAAAGCTGGGTTTTCTTTTCGCCCAGGATGTATTCAGATCAGGAAAGTTTTGCGCCACTTTTTTCTCCATTTCTTTTTGCGAGAGCGGCCGCAGTCTTTCTTCCTCTTCTTAAGAGAAGTTGGGATTTCCTCCGACCCGATCACAATGGAGATGAAGAGCCTTCCCCTTTTCCTCTTCTTTCTTTTTATGTCGAGATGGCGTAGGTTGAACTTCCCTTTTTTCGTGGATCGAAAGTGGTCGGCAGGCTTGCTTTTTTTTTTGCTTTCCAGTCGTAGTAGGGGATCGCGGGCGGCTAGGTGGTCGAGGATCCTTCTCCCCTTCTCTCCCCCCCTCTTCTACTGATGCTCGGAAGTTCGCGCCAGATTTTTTTCTCCTTTTTTCTTAGCGGCCCCCCTTTTTAGGCGACTAAGGCATTCTCGAGGCGGGCAGTTTTCTTTCTTCTTTTTTTTTCCCTTCTGCTTGCGGTTAGACTGTTGGGAACTCCCTTTTTGACGCGCTCCCTCAGGAGCGCGTAATAAGCCTTGTCTGAGACTCTTCTCTTTTTCCCCCCTTCTTCTCATTCGCGGGCAGGTGGACAATCGTGCGCCTTTCTTTTTTTAGGCAAAGAAAAGCCGTCTTTCTTGGGATCTCGTGTGCGCCCTCCTCTTCGCGGATCTCCCTTTTTTTTTTTTTTTCCCTCTGCTGAGCGGTGCGCCTTGATGTGCGTTCTTTTTGATCGAAAGCGAACCGCAAGCTCCCGTCCCCTTGTTTAGCCCACGCGCGAGCGATTGATGATAGTTTTTTTTCCCCTTCTTTTCCCTCCTTCCCCCCCGCCAGCACTCATCAGCCCCCTCCTTCTCTTTCCCCCCTACGATACGGACGCCCGGTCGTGCCGCTCTTTCCGCAGATGGGTTAAATATGCTTGCCATTCTGGTCGTCAAGCCTTCGATTGTTTCCTCTCTTTTCCTTTTTTTTTTTTTTTTTCGTAGGATGCCCCAATCTCTTCGGCTTCTTTCGCCTCTTGAGCAGAATCTGCCGACCGACGTGTTTTTCTGGTGATCAGCGGCATCCTCATGTGCTGAGGAGTGGCTGTCGTGCAGGATGCCCCTCCTATTCTTTTTCCTCTTCCTCCCCCCCTCCGCTTCGCGCGGTGGGCTAAACGGGGGTTCTTTTTTTTCCTCTTTTTTTTTAGGTTAGAGGTAGATCGAGACAGACGAACTTTTTTTCCCTCAGGCGCACCGCTTCAAGCATTCGGTCGGGAAAAGGGGTTTGCAGTCCCCATTCATCTTTTTTCTTTCCTCCCCACGAAGATCCACGCATCGCCTCTCCTTCTTTGACCTTCATGTGACAGGCGGCCAGGCGCCTTTCTCTCTCCGTGCGTTCAAAGACGCCGCGAGCTTATCGGCTTCCACTCTTCCCTCTTTTCTTTGGTGCCTCGTGTCCGCGGCACCAAGGGCCCCTTTTCTTTTTTCCCCGAAAGAGCCTTCAGCTTCGCCTTCCCTTCCCCCTGCACCGCATCGAGAATGCCTTTAGTAGCTCAAAGACTTTTGACCTCACTCTCCCCTCCTTTTTTGCTCAAAAATCCTCGCCTCCGCTTCCCTTTTTTTTGGTTTCCTCTTTGATCTAAGGAGGTATAGACCCTAGAATGCAAGCGCTTTCTACCCTCCTTTCCCTCTTTCTTCCTCCTTCCCCCGTGTGACCCAGCTTGCGATCCAAGACCTGCCCTTTCCTTTCCACATTAAGACGATTCTTTCCCTCTACAGGCTGGCCGAGGCACTTGACGGGTCGGTTATCTCCTTTTTTTTTTTTGCTGGCGCCCAATTTTCCCCTTCTCTGCTGCAATTAGATGAGGAAGGCTTCTTTTCCAATTGGGCGGAGAACAGTGCTCAGGTCCCCTTCCTTTTCTTCCCCCTCTTGTGTTAAAGACACACTTCCCCTTTTCTGCGGACAGAGATCGCGGGCTCTTCCTTTCTTCTCGAGAATAGATCATGAATTTTTGACCCTCTCTCTTTTTCCTTTTCTTCCTTCCCTCCGTAAGACGAATGCTGCCTTTCCCCCCCCTTTATAAAAGAAGTACCTGATGTAAACTCGAGGCACCACAGGGCATCCCAGTTCTCTTCCCCCCCCCTTCCTTCACTTTCTGGAATTGCGTAAATTCGGCATCCTTCCCCCCCTCCTTCCCTGCGAAGCTAGTGATTTCCATAAAGGAGGACTAAACTTTTACGGCAACAACTCTCCCCTTGGGAAAAATCCTTGATCCTTCCTTCGATAAAGGCACCTTTCCTTGCAGCTCGATAGAGTGATCGGGTAACAATTCTTGGCTTTCCTCTTCCTTCATGATGCAAGCATCCTCCTCTTTCTCCGATCTATGAGAATCCTTTTTCTCCCCGGTGCGCGAAATGTGCTCTGGACATTCCTCTCATTTTCTTCTTTCCCTTTTTTCTTCTGTTTTGTTTTTTTTTTTTTTCTGGGGCATGACGGATATCTTGCACGATGCTCGACGCCGCCGATTCCCCCATCCCTTTTTTTCTTTGCACTTCGCTGATGCATACCGCCCATCTCTCTCCTCCTCTGGCCGCGACGTTTTTTTCCAACGTTTCCGGCGAGCTCTGGACCACTTCCCCTCCTATGGCGACGGAACAAACCTTGCTTTTCTTCCCGGACCGGCCCGTTTTTTTTTTCCCGGCGACGCCGCGCGCCAGGCTGTTCATTTCCTTCTTCTTCTATCGTCGACAGCTGGAAGGACATTTCCTTTTTTTTTCTCTCCCTTTTATCCCGCCCTCATTTTCTCCATGTGCTGTTCCAGCTCACGCAATTGCCCTCTGCCTCCCCCCTTTTTTCCGAAGAACGCTTTTTTTTCGGTCGGATATGTTTTGCGCCATGCAGACTAATTCTGGTTCCTTCCTCCTCCGGAAAAGGCAGGGGCCGTTTTTCCCCCCTTTCCCTTCCCGCATAGGTGGTTTTTCGTTGCCGCGAAATCCGCCACCGGCACGTTTTTCCAAGCGATCCTTCTCTTCCTTTTCAAGGTGAGCCGGCGATCCTTCCCTTTTCCTCCCCAGCGAAGCTGCGGCGTTTTCTTCTAAGGAGGGTATCGCATTTCGAACTGAGTAGCCCCCTCCCCCCCCCTCCTTTCTTAAGTTTCTCGGGAAAGGGAGTGCACCTTTTTTTTCCTTCCCCCTTCCCCCTGGGACGTGGGTAGTGATCATTGCTTTTTCTTGCGGTCAAGGCGGTGCTCGTGGCGTTGGCCCTTCTCCTCTTTCCTCTCCCTCGCAGCGTAGACAACTCCTTCCCCCCTGCTCAGATAGATGCCAAGGCCCTCCTTTTTTTCTTTAGCCCAGCGCCGAGTGCAAGGAGTCTTTTTTTTGTTGTCTTCTCTTTCCTTTGCCGATGCAGCGTAGGCTTTCTTTTTCCCTCCTCCCTTTTCCCCTCCATAGAACTAATAGGCCTTGAGCGTCCCTTCTTTTTTCGTGTCGAGGGATTGAAGAAACGGCTCATGCTGGTTCCCTTTTTTTCTACGAGCCTTGGTGTAGTCGACAAAGGAATATTTCTCCTCTTTTTTTTCTGGATAAGGCTGAAAAAGTCCATTTCATAATAAATGAAATGTCCCTTGTTCCGTCCATAGAAATTTTTCCCCCGATGATAGGAAATCTTCCTCTCAAGGAGAGGGATGAATGGACCCACTTCTCTCATCGGAAAATTCTTTTCGGAACTTCTTATGAGGTGATGTCGGAAACCCATCTTCTCTCTCCCTTCCTAAGCCCGAGAGAAAGGTCTTTTCTTCCTTTCTCTCTTCCCAATAGCTGAAGAGCTTTTGGGGAAAAAAATTATTCGGTTTTTTTAATTTCAAACTTTAATGGAGACTCCCTCAGAAGCACCTCTTGAGTTCCTATGCCATCATAGAGAAGACAGCTCGTTTTTTTAGCCGTTAGCCGAGGCTCCCCCCCCCCCCTTTCCGGGCAAAGAGATGGATTCTCCTATATCATATTTAATAATAAATAAGTTTTTGTTTTTTTCGAGTCTCTTTCCTTTTTCGTCCCATCCAGAGAGTGGCCCTTCCCCCTTTTACGGAAAAAGTCTTTCCTTTTTCCCTAAGAAAAGAGATGAGGCGCCGCGTGAGGATTTTTTTTCCCTCCCCCCACAAGCGGGTGACTGATGAGCCCGTCCCTTTTAATGCAAACTACACTTCTTTTAACAGACTCCCCCTCCTTTCGGGAAAAGATTTTCTCCCCCTGGAGAGAGGGAGTCGGCTTCTCTTTTCTTTTTTGTCCGAAATTCACCTACCTCCTCCTGCAGGAGTGATTTTCTGGCCGTCGTGCTCGACGCCTTCAGCCTTTCGCTTTTTCTTTCTTGGCGATGGTCCTTCTGCAGACTGCCGCCGGCAACTGAACATGGTACTTTTTTCTTCCCCTTCCGGGACTGGGTTCCTCTTTACTCATCAATCCGATCGCGGGGGTTTTTTCTATGCCTGTGGCGACTACACCCAGGCGATCGAGTCGGCACCTTCCTTTTCCGCCAGCATTCAGCCGTTTCTTCAAATCACTACGACCAGGCCGAAGGAGCTTCGCCTCCTCTTTTTCTTTCGGAGGGCGATTGGGCCTTTCGATAGAGAGTCAACCCTTCTTTTTTTTGCGCGGCATCCTTGCACCTCCCTCTCTCCCCCAACGCCGCGACTGCAATCGGCGCTTTTTTCCTCAAAAAACACAGAGTTCTCCTTTTTCCCAGAGAGAATGGGTGCAGGGAGTGTTCTCCCCCTTCGCTCTCCCTGGCTGGATGAGCGAAGACCCTCTCCCCTCCGTGAACTAAAGCGTCAGAGCCCCCCTCTCACTAACAATATGTACAGCAGTTTTAGTTTTGCTGTTACCCCCCCTTTTCCCCCATTCCCCTAGAAACTGTCAAGAAGATTCACTGTCCCACTTTTTTTTCTCTTTCCTCAGGTTCGAAATGCGAGAAAAGAATTCGTCTTCTCCGAAGCTTCGCATGAGGGAGGAAGGATAAATCCCCTTCTCTTTCTCCCCTTCGAAGAATTGACGTAACTCCCCTCTTTTCTCAGATAGAGATTCAGACCTTTTTTTTCAGTTGAGAGAAAAGAATGCTCCCCCTCTTTCCCTGAACTTGGAAAGAAGGCCCATTCCTTGAGGATAAAGTAGAATTCTTTGCGCAACGATGGAGGGACAATGGAGACATCCCTCTTTTTTCTAGAGATGGGCTTGCAATCGTACTTTTTTTAGCTGGAAAAGACACCCCTTCCTTTTTGAGTGCCTCTCGAAAAAAGATCGTACATGTCTTCAAGTTTCTTACTCTTCGAAGCCTTCATCGTCATGGCCGCTCTCTGTAAGAAGGGTGTGAAGCAAGAAATAGGGGACCTCATCCCCTTTTCCTTTTTTTTCCCTTAGCCTGGAGTGATGTGTTTGGCCCTTTCCCCTCAGATAGAGCTTCCAAGTAGAGGACCTTCTTTGATGCGGATTGAGGTATGCACTCTTTCCTTCCGAAGAGAAAACTTTTTCTCGGAGGAGTCGAGGAACGTGCCTCGGTTCTTCCCTCTCCCGTCCCCGGGACCCGCGGACAGCCTCTTCTCCCCAAGCATTAAGAGTTCCCAGAGCAAATGGGGCCCTCCCCTTTTCGGCGATCCTTCGGGCGCGAGAGATCGTCTCTCCTTTTCTTCTTGATCATGAACTGATAGGCGCTTTCACGACTTTTTTCCCTCCTATCGGAGAGAGGAATTTTTTTCCTCCTGGCCGGGATAGAATTTTTTTGCCGACGCTGCAGAATGGTGGCTACAGTTTCTTCTTTCTTTCCCAGCGCGGGATCCCGTCTCTTCCTTTTCCTTGCTTGATGAGGGCAAGGGATTTCCTCGATTGAAGCAATTCCCCAGAAATTCAACTTTTCTTTCTTTCTGTTCTGCCCGGTTTTTCGGGGGACATCACCATTTGATGTTGTCGTCGTTCATACGATCTCTCTTTTTTTATCCTTCTCCTACGCCACCGCCGCGTCTCCCTCTTCCTTCAGACCTGTCATTGATCTTTTTCGCGATCTTGCGAGCCAGCGATGCTCGGCCTTGTTTTCTCTCCCTTGTCGTGAAACACAAGCATTTTTTTTTTTCTCTCCCCCGGATGTATCCAGATACCCCTTACCGCCAATTGAGTGGCAGCATGATGTTCCGGAGCTTTTTCTCTACTTCCCTCTCGAAGTATTCGCGAAGTTGGTCGCCTCCCTTCTTTCCCCTTTTCGAGGCAGAGACCTCCTTCTCCGGTTAGGTTGCGATGGGTTCCCTGTAGGCTTTTTTCTTCCGTTCTGCAGGTAGTGGATCGCAATCTTTTTTTTTCTTCGTGATGGGCGTCCAGTCGTCTTTTTTTCTGCTAGGGTCGAGGAATCATTAGTACCACCATACGATTAGTCCCCCCCCCCCCCCCCTTTTTTTTATTCTCGGAAGTTTAGGACAGCTTGTTTATCTTTCCCCCCCTTTGTCGGAAGTATTTGAGGCGAACTACATTTTTTTTTGTAGGATTCTTGTAGAAGCTGAAAGGCTGTGTGCCGTTAGAAATTGTGTTTTCCAGCGTCCTTTTTTTCCCCCCCCCTTTGTCTCAGCGGCGAGCTGTCATAATCTTTTCGCCTTTCTCTTCCTTTTTTTTTCCCTCGGCGATTTGACGCGACGGATCAGGCCTCTTTTTTCCTGGACGCCGGGTAAGAGATCTGGAAAAAGAAGACTTCAAGTCTTTTTTCTTTTTTTTCTTTTTTCTTTTTTGCGCCCCTCTCGAGCTTTCCCCCCTCCTGCTGTTTATGATCAACCGTTTCCGCTTCCCCTTTGCGCCTTGATGTGCGGCGAATCGCTTTAATTGGCGTCTTCTCGATCCCTCTTCCTCTCCCTGAAAAAGCTTAGACAAGTACGGCCCCGTTTCGCCCCCCTTCCTCTCCTTTCTCTTTTTCCTTTGCGGAAAGTACTCCGGCTTTTCTCACTCCTCAGAAAAATGAAGGATGCCGCTGATCAACCTTTCGATCGTCTTCCCCTTTTTTCCTATGCATCTCATCTGATGCCAATTTGGTCTTTTTCCCCCCCTCTCTCTTTGCGTAC
>Ga0179593_1504465_pt1 | contig 12519 bp, 11 predicted proteins | sample CZODoug2_1_08_16_FD_185931 | JGI IMG/M metagenome (GOLD analysis project Ga0179593, IMG submission 185931) | Vadose zone soil fungal communities from Angelo Coast Range Reserve, California, USA - CZODoug2_1_08_16fungal (PacBio error correction) | ecosystem: Environmental > Terrestrial > Soil >... | reverse complement strand
TTTTTGAGCGGAAGATCTCTTGTCGCTCCAGCCTAACCTTTACCTTTTTATGCCGAAACCGCAAAGCGGGTCTACCAGTCTTTTGTTTTTTTTGGTCCTTTTGATGGCCTGACCAGAACGATAGGCGGAATCTGGAATGAAGCTTTTTTCCACGTGTGCCGTTTTTTTTAGGTTTTCGCCACAGCCTGTGACATGGCGTCTAGTCTGTCGCATGATACCGATTTTTCTTTCTCCGGCCGGTCGAGGGAAAGTGGGTAGTTTCCAGTCTGGCCGTCTTTTCCTTTCCCCTGCCGACATGGACCTCCTTGTACGCTCCCGGGATCTATCCCCCTAGATGAGCGCCGGCTAGCGTCGCTCTTTCTTTCCTTTTTTTGGTTTTTCGGAGAAGTATGTAGAATTTTTTTTTGCCCTCGGTCTGTGCACATGCCATAAAACTACGCGGGCCGTTCTGAAACGCGCGCGCCGACTCGTCCAGACCCGTCTTTCTTTTCCCCCCCCCCATACAAGCTTGGTAGGCGCGAGACAATGCTCGCAACCGCGTGCGCCTCTTTCTCCGAGCTCCTCCCCTATTGCGGCCCTTCGCGGACCTTTTTTGACGTTATCGTCTGGTTGACGCGGTTTGCGCGTTTTTCCTTCCTAACTACCCTGCTTTTCCCCTTGCACACTTTGATTGCCCCTCCTGTCTTTTTTTCCTTCACATACCCGCGCATGCGCGACGGCGTATCCGCTCTGGGCCTAACGTTTTGCCGCGTCTCGTTTTCTCTCACTAGCCTTTGAGGAAGAGCGCCGTATCCTTTTGCTTTCCGCCAGGTTGCGCCTCCTACGCTACGTGAGGGATTCGGGCGTCGCACGATCAATTTCGGGTATCGTCTTGCTCCCTCCGTTTTTCTTTCTTGACCGCTTTACGCGGGACCCGCTTGTTTTCCCCAACTTTACGCTTGGCTTTTTTTTTCCTTTCGGATCAGTGCATGTCGAAAGCATTCGACGACCCAAGGCGTTGTCAGGCGTCGCCGGTTCGACGATTCTGCATTTTTTTGCTTTAGAAGGCATAATTAAAGGAGTTTCCCTTGTTTTTTTTTTGTACCTTCCCCCCCCTTTCGCCCATCGGCTCTCGGGGGAGGATTCGCCCCTTCTCGTGCCTAGTGAACAATCTGGTCGCGCTTTTTTGGTTTAAGAGGAGGGCCCTGACTTTTTAGTGCCCTGCTGAATTTTTCTATACCTTCACCTCACGTCGCTAGGAGAGGTCCCGGCCCCTTTCTTTTCCTCCAGGCCTTTGATCGCACTTTTTTAAGCTTTTTTTTTTTCAGATCGTTAGAAGAAGTGGTTGATTTAGATACTCCGCTTTCTTCAGGCTCGTGTACGCGTCCGGCAAACCGAGCGGCGCCGCTTCGTGGCCACTGACCGGTGCTTTTGCAGTTTTTGGCGATCTTTAGGGTGAAGAACCCACCAACCCCCCCTCCCCCCCCCCCCCCCCCCCCCCCCCCCCCCCCCCCCCCCTTTATTCTTCTACAGCTACCCATTCTTCTCCGATCCTCCCGCAAAGAATGAGAAGATAAAGAATCTTAATTTTCCTAGACGTTTTTTTTCCTCTGAGAGTAGACTGCACGCTGGCTTACGAGGCGGGGCTTAGGCTTTCCCTTACGAGAGTTTTTATTCCGGGCTTTCCTGCCGTACCAGCTTTCTCGAAGTTCACCCCTCTTCGAGCAGAGACGTTTTCCTCCCCCTTGCTTTTGTTCTCCCCATGCGGATGGGTACCCACACGTTTCTTAGAGTATTCCCAAGTTTTTTTTTTTTTTTGTTGATAGGAGTCCCAGGGTTTTTTAAGTACCTCCTCAATCGGGTCCCACATATTCTTTTGTTCCCTCCCCCCTTCTTCGGCGCAGCGTGAGAATGTGCACCCTTCCTTTCCTAGTTATAGCCCTCTTCCGTCCTTCACCCCCTGAGAGCCCTAAGACCATCCGTCTCGTTCCTCATACATCCGCTCTCCGCCCCTTATTTTCCCCAACGAGAGACCTCGTAGTCCCTTGGACCGCTCCTTTCACGGGATCCTTCTGAGGTACGTCCTATTTTCGGTTACTCCCTAGTGATAAACTTACGGCCTTCCCTCTTTCGAGAGCCGCACCCGGTCAGGTTGGCCTCGATAGTTGCTCTCGTGCCCTTTCCCCTTCTTCTGTTTACACTGCTTTTCCTGCGACTGTCTGTGTTTTTGTGCGCTGATTTAACTTTCCCCTACTCCTGCCGGACCTACGGCAAAGCGGGACAGTGATTTTTTTTTGTTTTCTTTACAACGGTGTCCCTCGAGGTGGCAGTCCCCCCGTCACTCAACGCTCCTTAGTTTTTCCTTTTCGTAGGTTCTCTGTTTACTTCCGCAGTCAGCGGAGATTTTCAGCAAAGTTCCCCGCATCGGAGATTGACAGCGCGCCGTACGTGTTGTGAATTTTTAAAAGAAGAATTTCCGGTCTGTCATCTTTCCGAATCCGGAGCTCAGGTTCCTTTCTCCCCCCCCGCTGAATGCCCCATACCCCCCCCATTCAGATAGAGGGTTTAAGGTTACATTGCGCCCTCATTTTTTCCCTTTTTCCAGACCTCTAAAAATAGCTTTTTACTTTACGTTTCTCCCCTGATCTCGTATCCAGCTCCCGTCCCGCCCCGGGCGGCGTCCGTTTGGCTTTGAGCTTTTTTGATCCAAGATGTCCTCGTCCTTTTTCGGAGTGCGGAGGCCCCTGAGCCGCGGACCCTTGCTCCTCCCTACATGCCTAAGTCCCTCACGTAAGAGGCGGTGCGCATACCCCCTTGTTCTTTGACGTGACACCCCCCGATTTCGCGCCTTTCCTCTAGGACGTTTTTCGCTCTGAAAGCACCTTCGTTTGCCTCCCGAGGTTCCCGCGCGAAGAGCATGCAACTGTCTTCCCCTGAGGACCGTTAATCCGCCTCTTTAGCAAATAGACTTTACTTGCCTTGTGCGATGAGGACCCTTTTCCCGTCCTCGACTTACCTTCGGCGTAAGAGAGGATCTCGGTAGCTTTCAGGTTCGACCATTCCCCCTGAGGTCCACCGGATCAGTCTTTTTTTTTGACAGTGGAGTGCCCTTTTTTTTCCAGACCCGTTGATACTTTTATAGCAATCGGCACCCTCCCCCTGAAAGTGTGCCCATCCCTGGTATCCGCCTCTTAGTGTACTTAGTTTTCGGTGGTCGGCCCGCGACTTGCAGGCGCATCTTCCCGCTTGACGTTTTTCCAGAGTGACCAGCCTCGTGTCCTCGTCCGAGACGCTCCCCGGGGAAGACCTTCTCTTCACCCACAAGGGAGATTCGTTTTTTCCTAGCGGCTCTCGTCAGCGCCGGCGCTCCACAGGGATCGATATTCCCCCCCCCCCTTGCTCTTCCACATTTTCCAAGCGATGCCCCCCCTTTTGGCGGGTTCCGCTCCTTTCCCGGCGTTCCTCTTCCTTTTCCCCAACATTTTAAAGAGGAAACCCCGTTTGACTGCTCTTTCCGGTTCGTCATGCCGACATGACAGACGGTTACTTTCTGTTGGTTCGTAGCCACCCGCACGCCCTTCTTCAATTGCTTCTGCAAGAAGGTTTGGGTTTTCGGTGCTATCCCGTGTGCCGCACGAGGCGTCGGTACCATAATTGCACCGTTGGTCCCCACCTCCCTGCCCTTCCCGTGTTTGTAGAAGAACACAGTCTTCCTGCCCCCCTTTTTCCTTTTGGTCTCCGCTGGAGCGATGAGGAGGCTTTCCTTACAACTGACCTTCCTGCCCCTTTTCACTTTCAGGCTAGAACGGGAGCTTTCCCCTTCCCTCCCTATGTACGTACTGCCCCCGACTCGAACATTCCACGCATATCTACTGGCCTTTCCTGATTTTTCATCCTTTTCTGGATTTTTATATGCGATAGCCTTATTCTTAGATTCCCCCCCTTGATGGATTTCCGCCCTCTTTTTGGAAGATCCCTTTCTTCGGCCTGTGCTCGCGCCGCATGCGTTTCTGGCCGGTCTCTTGAGGGCGAGGGTTCGATGGAGTTCTTCTTATTTTTTTTCTCTCTTCCTCTTTTTGTGTTGGGTTGAGAGTCCGATCAGGGGCACACTATATCACGGGGGCCTCACCTTCCCCTCGCTGCCTTCGCGGCCGGCTTCGCACGCTGGAGACTTTTTTGTTTCTTGACTCTTTTAAAGTGAATATGTAAGCTCCTTTTCACCTCAGACTGCAATTTTTTCCGATCGCTTATTCAACACTCATGAGCTCCGGCCACTTCGCCGCCTCGATTTGAAGTTCGGTTTTAGCTTGAGCGGGTTTTTGCCTTTTTCTCCTCGTTGACTTTAGATAGGCAAACGGTTTAGTTTTTTTCGACCCTTTGGTGAACTTCTCTTTGTTTTTCGTTACGAGGGATTCGACTCATCCTCGTCTCCCCTTTTATTACCCCCTTAGTGAATCGTTTTTGACTTCCCATTTCCCCTTTTTCCTCCCCAGCGGGTGGGACCCTTTTCCCCCTTTTGCCAATGGCCCGAATGTTATTGGGCCTTTTCCTTTCTCGTTAGAAGGAAGGGGCCTCCTTCCCCTCGTTCCCGGTGCTTTTCTTTCGAAGCGCCGGTCCTTGTTTCTCCCCCAACCAACCCCAGTTCCCCTTTCCTCTTTTCACGTTTTCCCCCTTTGAGAAAGTTTTTCCTTAACCGCCCCTCGGGGACGTTCCGCTGGTCCGGTTCTTCTGCTGTCAACGCTTTTTTGCCCCGTCTCTCCTTTCGCCCTCACCGGTCTCGGAATCCTTCCTTTTTTTTTTCCGCTCGATCCAATGGAGCGTTTCGACTAGATCAGCGCGTCGAATGCTTGCTCTGCACTTTTTTTCCCCGGGTTTTTGGAAGTTTTAAGGTGCGTTAGAACCGGTTCTTCGTCTTTTTTTGCGGTGTCCACGCTTGACCGTCTATGCCCGCTTTTGCCACGTTCATCTTAGAGAAGATCTCCCTGCCGTCCTTCCCCCCTACCCCGTATTCGTCTCGATACAGAGCGCATCCTCGGTTGGTCTCCTATGTCTCTCCCTTATCCTTTTCTCCCTTTCCCCCAAGTAAAGAAAAGGATTGTCCCCTCCCCTCGTTCCTTCCCCTTTCGCGTCTTGCCTAAACTTTCCTTACGACAGCTTCCCGCGAGCCCCCTTTTTTCGTCCGGAGTGTGTTGGTTTTTTCGCGTCTCTGCAAGGCTCGCTCGTTTGCGATCCTTATTTTCTGAGCCGATAGAGAGGAACACTTTATCAACGTTTCTTCCCCCCTGTCGTCGAGTTCTGGCCCATATGGCTCTTACTGGGTTTTAGCGCGACCTCCTCCTGCGTCCTCGCCCAGAAAGGTACGTCTACCTTTTACTTCATCCTCTTCGAATGCCCCCCCCTCCGTCGCCAACTTTTCCCCTCGTTTTTCTCAAAACCGCGGCCGCTACCTTTCCCCGGGAAGATGTGCCGTGCCCATCGAGGCCTTCTCACCACGGAGCCCGGGCATGAGCGAAGCTTACTCCATCCCAGTTTAGACTAGCCATTGTCCCCTTTTTTCTTTTCGGGTGAAGGGAACCCCCTATCTGGCTTTTGTAGAGGTATCTCATTCTTTTTTTCCCGAGTGTAACCGCCAGGACCCCTTTTCTCCCGGAGAAATGTTTATTCCTGAAATTGTAGTGGCGTGAAATATGGAGGACTTTGTTTGAAGTACTCTCTCGAGACGGCTTTACTCCCTCCGGAGTGAATGCACGGAAACGTGTCACTGAATGACTATTGTTTTGTTGGACGACAGTACGCTCGCACTTGTCTGACCTACTTCAAGCCCCTTTCAGCAGTGCCGCGCGGCCACCCCTATAAATAGATCCGCTTTTCTACGGATCAGATGATTCCCACTGGTATCCTTCAGAGCGATGTACGCCCCGAGCGTCCAGCCGTTCTCGTACCCGTGAACCTGTGAGGTTCCTCCCCCCGTGTCAGCTTTTTCTCCCGGTTCGGGTGAATTGCCCATCATTCTTGTTTTTACGCGACGCCCTTGATCCTTCTGCTTCTTCTTCTCGACCTGCGTGCGTTTTTAGTGCTCCGAGTAAAGGCTGCCTTCGGGGCGAGGCCTGCCCTTTTGAGGGGATTTAGGGTCTGATATTCCCCAGGCCCCTCGCGCATGCTGAGAAGCGGGCCCCTCAATGTTTTCCTGCTTCTAAGAAGTAGGTTACTCCCATTTTTTTCTGCCGTAAGCACACCCCCCCCCGGGCTTTTTTAATATCAGTTGTTGTTTGTTTGGATATCTCGGTTTCTACGACCATAAGCATGGGGTGTCCACCCCGACTTTTTTCCTTTCCTTTCTGTAGAGACTTTATTTTTCGTTCCCCTGAGACGGCCGCGACATCCGCGTCACCTCAGTCACCCCGCGTGCTTCACTTTCTTTTCCGCGCGAGAATTTCTGGCTATCTCGTCCTCCTGTCGGCGAGACAGTGGACTCCCCCGTCAACCGGCGTCAAGTCGGATTGACGATGCTGGTTTTTTTTTTTCCCAAGAAATACTTAATCCCTGTGATTCGTCTCCCCCGAGGTCGGGATGCGCACCCGAGTCGGTCGGCTTTTTTTTTCTAATCGCTCTGAAATTTTGGTTTTTTGCGTTACCTATGCGTCGCCTGCCGCCGCTTGGTGCTTGCGGCGCGGCATCGTTTTTTACTTCCCTAGTTCACCGGCCGCCGATCTGGAATTTTCCGTTAGTGTTGTATTACTTCCGGACCTAAAGACCAACCGTCCACCTTTTTGGACTTATTGGAGTGACTCGGTCCCGTTTTTTCTGGACACGATAGCCTGCCGTATTTACCCCTCTTTTCCTGTTCTGCTCGAGTCATTAACGTGTGACGACTTAATGTCGCGTTGTCCCTTTCTTTTTTAATTGGCGGCGAGCGTTTCCCTCCCCTTTTTTTAGAGGCCGCCGCCGCCTCCCTAGCGGTTCTTTTTTTTTTTATTTTTTTCGTTTTCCGAGAGAAGTTACCCTTTTTCTTTTCCTCGCTAGTTCCATGAGCCGCTTCCTTCTGCCACGCCCCAGGCCGTTCGTGGGTGAGCCTTCAGGTTGGGTCGCCCAACGAGTTCCCCCCCTCCCGGGATGGTGGAGGTGCCTCCTGGCGTTGGGGCGACGCCTTTCTCGCCCGATTTTTTTTTTCCCCGGAAAGGTCGTAGTAGTATCTGTTTTCGGATTCTCCCATGTTGGAGCCCTTCGGGTCTTATCCGGTCGCGCGGCGCCACCCCGTTTTGTAAGCCTAGGCCAGCGCGCTTTTTTTTTCATTCCCCCACGTTTTTTCTCCCTTTTCAGTGCGTCCTCCGAGCATAGTCCATCTGCCCCCATGCGCGCTTCCCCCTTTGCCCTTTTTTTTTCCCCTTTTGACTCAGGCTGTCGGCACTCCGTTTTCTGGAATTTTCCCTCGAAGGTTCGCAGACATGTCTCTTTTTCACCCGAGCCGTCGAGCGCATTCGTTTTTTCGTTTGTCCTCCTCGCCGAAGATAGGGTTCTCTCAACTCTTTTTCGACCTTTGCGCCGTGTATCTCTTCCCGAAGCGGATCTTCCGGCGTGGGTCGTCCGTCCCTTGAAGGAGAGGGACGTCATTATTTTTTCAGTTGGTGTCGTTGCAACGCGACTCTGATTTCCCGTTAATCAGGCTCCCAGGGGTACTGACGTTCCGAAGTTGATTCCCAATCGCCAGCATCCTTTGACCTTTCTGCCCGAACGTCTTCTATTTGATTTTTCCCCGGTTCTCGGTAACAAGTCGTGGGATTTCCCGGTTGCTGGCGGCCCCGTGTCTGTGCCTTTTCATAGAGGAAAGGTACCCCCCTCAGAACTTTCGTTGGCCTGACCGAGGATGGGTCGTTCGACATGAAGCAGACGTTGTACGAGGTTGCCGCTTCCCAGTCCAAGGGACGAGGAGCTTCGGTCTTTAACAACTTAGTCTGCTTCTTCCGTTCCCGCGCGAGCGTTCGGTTCTCACATTCCCTTTCCCACGGAGCCACTGTCTTTTTCTTCCTTTCTTTTGTGTAGACGGAATCCGGCTTCCTAAGAGTTTCAGTCATATTTTCCCTGTCGAGATTCGCTTGACACCCCGGCCCCCTTGCTCAAGTCCGCCGCTTGCCTTTTTGCGAGCGTCCCCCCCCGCGTGCGATCGGCACACGGACGCTCAGCCGCTCCCTCACGCGTTTTTTGACTTTCGATTAAGGGTCTCGCTTGTACCGATTTCTCTTTTTTGCACCGCTGGCCATTGATTGGCCCCATCTTTCGGCGGAAATTCACCTTGCTCGTCGCCGTTTTCGCCCGTCTTTCGAGAGCAGCCGGGAGGTCAGGATTTTTTTCTGGTCTGGCACTGTTCCTTGGCCGAATTCTCTCCTCTTTTACTCCCGTCAGGTCAAATGCATCACGGGTGCTCCAGCGAGCCTCGCCCTCCTTTTTTTTGCGTTTCTTTCGGCGCGGCACCTTTACGTGACCACGTTCGCGCTCCCTTCTGTCCGCTCTGTTTTTCCAATCATGGCCAGCGGCTGCAAGCTCGATGCAGTGTCAAGGCGCTCTGTCCAAGGGATCGTCCGCTTTTTTTTCCCAGTTGCAGAGAGATTGATGGTTGTTTCCGCTCTTTCCGTTCTCGACCCGGGAACCGCGGGCGGGGACACTTGCTTTTTACGTAGTAAGGTTATTTCTGATATCCAGATTAGTTACTTCGTGCCCCCCGCTCTTGATCCACCTTTTTAGGTTACGACAATCGTTTTGTGCCCTCCGTGTTTTTCCCTTGATGGGCTACCCTGAAACGCTCGTGCCAGCCGTGCCGGTCACCGTGTTTATCCCGTCGACAGCCGGGCTGTAATTGAGGTTTTCCAACCAGGGACATGGCCGTATGAGTCACTTGACGCTTAATTTCGAGACCTTTTTCGTCCTTCTTTGTGTCCTCCCTCCTGGCTTTTTCGGTCAGTTTTTTCCGGAGCACGGTATCGGACGGGTACCCCTTTTCGTGTTGTTCCGGGATCTTCCAATGATGGCCGTTTACGAGTTGTCCTCATGCTGCTTTCCTGCCTGTGGGTTCCCTTTTCACGCTGTTCCTTTTCCTGTGGGAACGTCTTTCGGGTCTTTGTCGAGACAACGTCTCGGTTTTCCTGCGCTTTGCCGTTCCCTGAGCGCTTCGTCTCCCCATCCGGCGCTCCGTTGGGATGACACCGTCTTGCCCTAGCGCACGGTCCGGTGCGCAGTTTTTCCTTGAGGCTTGCGGTCCACCGTGAAAGAAAAGGAAGATTTCTAAGTGTTGATCGGTCCTTGATTCCCCTCTTCTTCTTTCCACTCTATCCCTCTCTGAGCAGAAGTTTGTCGAGTTTCCTTCTGTCCTCGCGGGTCACACACATGCGGCGCCGACACCCCGCTTATTCTTCTCCTCCATGGTAAAGGGCCTCAGCCCTGTTTCTTTTCTTCCCCCTTTTTCCCGATTTTGCCCTGCATCGCGACAAGCTCACCACGTTTGATCCCCCTCAGGGGTGTCTGAATAAGCCCTCTGACTTAGTTATGGAAGTAGCCACATCTCCCTCCGGCGCTCACGCGTCCCCTTCCCACGGTTCCCCCTCTTTCCGCGTGACATAACTTTTAAGACTTTTACAACCTTGATCGCCGGGTGGTGGCGTTGAGCTGATCGAGTCCTCCCTGAACCCTGATCGCCCAAGTCGGGCTCGGCGAGGAGTCTCCCCTCTTGACTGACGCGTCCCCCCCCTTTTAGGCTTTTCTTTTTCTTTGCCATAGGGATTTTCCTCGAGGGTCCTTCTTACGCCCGCCGCCCTCCTCGTTTTTTTTTTGCGCCCGAGGAATGCGTTTTTCTCCCTCTGGTTCCCGGTTGCAGCATGAAGTTCTTTTTGACCCAGCTGCACTTTTTTGCTAGGTACCGTGCCCGTTTCCCTCCACCCTAAGTGCGAGGACTCGTTCGGTTGTGTTCCGTTTTCCAATGACGCCAACCCGTGACCAGACTTCTTGCCTTCCTTGCCGTTGAAGAGAGAGTCGACCAATAGTCCCTCGATCCCGTCCAGGTCCTTTCTACGGCCCTTCCTCAATTGCCGTCGGCACCCGCCTCGCGCCCCCGAGAGGCTTCTCCAGTTTTGTTTTTTTTTTTCACCTGAAAAACAACTTCTTTTCGCTGAAGATCTCCCCTTTCGGCGTCGTCCGAGGGCTGCCCGACATATAGTCGTATCAGCATGGTCTTTGATTCCCGATTTCCCCCCTTTCTATTTTCGGTCTTTCTTGAGCGAGCATTGTTTTTAGGGCGGTGCTTGAGGTGGCACAGCACGTTCTTTTTTCTGATGTCGCCGCCGTACGTCAGCGGCTCTCGAGCCCCGCCCCTCCCTCCTCTTTTTTCGGATTTTTTCCTTCCCCCCGAAAATCTGATGGAGCTTCTTTTTCACACCGGGTATCCTCTTCTTTCCCCTCCTACGTTTTGAGATCTCCTTTTGCCCTTACCAGCAATCCGCTGGGCTGTTACGACCCCCTGCCTTTTTTTTTTTCCTGACCTCGGTGCCGCTGCTGGAGTACCCGTTTCAGGACTCCCCCCGTTTTCCCTAAGGACTCAGAGGCGTTGTTCCTCAAACGCAGAGAGACCCAGTATTCTATCTCCCTCCAGCCCCTTTCCCCTTCCCCTCCTCCCCCCCCCCTGCTTCAGCCGGGATTCTTGTGGCCGCCCTATGATGGCGTTCGAGCTTCCATCCCCTCGTCCCTCTTCAATGCGTCAGCCTCCTGTCGTGTTCTCCCCGTAAGGCTTCCTTTAGTGATCGCAGCATCGTTGACTTGGTGGACCTCTCGTCCCTTCCGACTGAGACTGGGTGCGCGCTTTTTAGATGGCTCGTGCGGAAAAGTCGGCACCGATTGCCGTTCTTTTTTTTTGAGCCCTTTTTTTTTACCTTTTTCCAAACCCGCGCTCTCTTTTCGAGTGATGAGGCGACAGGGCGTTCTGCCCATTTATTCATCGTTATCCAGTTCAGTAGGAGAAGCCCGCATCCCTCTTCCACGGACTTTGACTTGCAGGCGCGTCTCCCTCTGGCGTCCAGGACGTAGCCGGTTACCCCAAATCAGTGCCTGTCACCAACCTCCTAGAATTTTTGGGGGTGGCCTTTTCTTCCCTTGGTGTGGGACCGAAGGCAGACGCGCTATGACCCCGCGAGAGGTAGTAGACTCCGTCAGCCTACAGTCCCTCCTCTCCCCCTCCCCCTTCTCCTTTTGTTGAGAATTTTTCGTTCTTTGTCTTCATTTCCCTGTTGGCGGATTTTCCCCTGTCTCGCCCGATCGAACTTGATCTTTGGCCCCCGCCGTCAAGTCCCCCACCTTCGAATGTCGGAACAAAACTGGTGGACTCCCCCCCGGTATCGGGAGGAGGAGACTTTCGTCCGATCTAGTTGAAGCCGAGGGCCAGATTAAGCGGCCGACTCGTTTAGGCACGTTCCTGGAAGAGCCCTTAGCATGCGCCTTCGCGCATGGCGACCGACCTGTTAGGAAATAGACTCGCTAATCGTCTTGTTTTTTTCGCGTTCTTTTCCTTCCGCACTTTTCCCCCGAGTTCAAACCTTCCTCTCTCTTGGAGTCGCGGGTGTCCCGCGCCTTATTGGAGTGCACGTTCCCCAGCAGTTTCTTCCATGGGTATCGTCCCTTCCCCTTTTCCTTTTTTTCTTTTTGTAATTTCCTGTGCTGGGGAAGTTGCTGCCGTGTGTCTTTCCGTCGAGCACGGGATCAGCGTCGTCCCGTCGGAATTTTTCTGGGCCCTTTCCCCAGGAAATCCTTTCCGCTTTAACGATTCAACCACCTGGTCGCCCTCCTGGACTCCTTTCCTTTCAGAAAACTTGGTTTCCTTCATGTTGGACTTCGCCCGGTAACACCCGGGGAGCCCTTTTACCAAGTAGGGTAAACGTCCTCCCGGTGCGCGACCTTTCTTAAGTCCCCTTTCCCTTTTGTCGTGGTTCCCCCCCCGTTAGCGTAACCGTTCCCTTCTTTTTGCCGAAGCGACTGTTTCTCGCCGACAGACGGCCAGTCACGGAGTTTTTTTGAGTCACTTCTCCGGCGCTTCTTGCAGCACCCCGTTACCCTTTTCTCTGATTCCAAGGTCCCCCCCGCACTTTTTTTTCTGTCTTCCTTGTGCCCACCCCTCTTTCCCCACGAGCCCGACCACGCTGTCCTAACGTTTTTGCCGGCATTCCCGTCCCATTCTTGGTATCATCTTTTTCCAGGTTCTTAGATCTCTCCTCACTTCCGGGCCGCAAATTGCCTTGCGCCTCGCACCTGCAGAGAGATCCCGTCAAACGCGATCGGATCTATGCTCTCACCCCTTTTTTTCTTCGGCCGGCCCCCCCCCTCTACAGATGTTGCCGGGAGCTGCCCTTCTGTTTCCTATGCGATACACGACGTTCTCTGTACTTGGACGTCCAGGCGACAGAGCACTTTTTCTCCACACCCATTTCTCTTTCTCAGATCTCTCTCTGGAAGCTTCCTTTTTTGCGAGGGATTCATGTTCTTTGTATAAATTTCTTTGTTCCCCCC
>Ga0179593_1484019_pt1 | contig 12519 bp, 12 predicted proteins | sample CZODoug2_1_08_16_FD_185931 | JGI IMG/M metagenome (GOLD analysis project Ga0179593, IMG submission 185931) | Vadose zone soil fungal communities from Angelo Coast Range Reserve, California, USA - CZODoug2_1_08_16fungal (PacBio error correction) | ecosystem: Environmental > Terrestrial > Soil >... | reverse complement strand
GAAGGGTTGCCACGCACCCCCCTACCGGATTCTTTGGTTTATATAGTTCTTTATTGATTTGAGCTGAAAACTCAGCAAAGAATGTTTCCGTATCAAGCTCCGGAGATTTAGATTGTTCTGAAGAAACTTAGACCCAAGGATTTCCCTCTCGGACATCGCCTTGCCGTCCCCCTTTCCTTTGTTGACATGACAAGCAGTCAGGATAATCTTTTCCGACTCGCGTAAAATCCACTTGAGGATCCTTTTCCCTGTTTTCTCTTTGCCGAATTTGCAGGCATATCATTTTCCACGAACACAAGAGCGTCCTTTTCACCCCTGACGAAGTAGCACCTCTGACTATTTGCACGATTGGCCCAGCGGAGGCTTTAAAAGGACGCGACAATTGGGTACCGGCTACATCCTCCAGTGTTTTTCAGGAGGGGTGGGAGCTTCGAGTGAGCTACCAGGAGACACCCTGGGAGACTTTACAAAAAGAATTCTCAGATCCGATTAAACTCGTGGTTTCCGTAATAATGTTTTTTTCATAGCTAACCGACCGCCCCTCGCCCTGCCAGAACAACGAAGAAAAATCCCCTTTTTCCCGTTGCCCCCCCAGTTTTACCGACCACCTATCAGGTTTCCCCAGTCGCCCGTGAAATCGACATACCAACCTTTTCCTCTCCCTTGGGAATTGTCTTTCGTTCTACGTTTATAGGGTCGGCATAAGATTTAGTAATTTACTTACCTCTCCCTCACTGTTTTCCCCGGGGCGTTTTTTTTATCGGCAGTCTCCCGAATTGACCGGATACATGTCAGATTTCCCTAGCGTGTTCCCCAGAGTCTCATTTCCAGACGGTTAAAAGTTGGCTTTCGCTTTCTGCGTGAGTTTTGGTTGGCAGAAAAGCGTATCACCCAGCCCACTCCTGTAAAAAGTTCTTCTTCTTCTATTCCATTTTTAATGACAGGTTTTTTTCCCAATAATGAATACAAAATCTGATTCATTCTGCTCTTCTCTTTCACTTCGAAATACCCCTGTGGGTTTAAATCCCTTTATCGGTTACACTGTGTAATTACCTACCTTCGTACCCCCCTCCCACTTGAATCATCAGTTGCCACCAGGAAATATCATTGCAATACGTTGATAAGTGGACCCCTTTTTAGGCCACCCAGCCTCTTCCGTTTAACTTATAGCCCTCGCTGGCAAGCCCCCTCCCTTATCTAACGACGCACTCCTGCCTCTTTGATCCACGAATGTTTTTGCGCATTCCCGAACCCCCCTTTGGATACCCCACTCGCCTTGTGCAGCGTTATTAATTGAACCTGCATTTTGATCTGCTATTGGGTTCTTCGTTTTGGGCCATAGACTTTCCTGCCCCCCCCGGTAGAACAACTGTTTTATTTTATGCGGTCATAGTATCGTCAATTTCTTCCCCAGGCCCACTCTATTTTCTTAGCCCGTTCTCCTTTTCCTATCTCCCCCCCGGTAGGTGTGTACCGGAGTGTAGTTTCACTGGTTCTCGTTGCTTTCTCTGTGCTCAACGCGTTTTTCCGTTACATGGCGGAGGTTACAAAGCGCAGGCGCCCAATCGGTTATTTTCACCTGCTCTGCCATTCAAACCTTTGCACCAACCCCGGGATGATGCCCAATGAAGATTCTTGCTGAGATGACCCCCCCTTACCCCCTAAGTTCCTGGCCCCTGGTTTTTTCTTTTTTTCTCCCCGGCCTCCAAGTGGACTCTTGAAGATCATCCACCGGGTGACCTGCTGAAACCTTCACCGACTGCCCCAATATGAACAAATAACCTACCGCCCCTTTCATTCATCCTTTTCCTTCTGTTTGTGCCCCTCCATACCTGCCCCCCCTTCTTTCTTGGCACACCCTCTCTTTTTAAATTTCCCTTTCTTCCTGGTGGTTCAGGCAACTTAAGGAGGGGATTTCAAGCACACGGCCGACTGGGTGCACTGTCCTTTACTCTGGAACTGTGCCCCGGCTACGGACCATTCTAAAACGGCTCGGTCTTTGCTGACATCTTTTCGCCCGGAACGTCCTATTTACCATTCAGTATAGCCTGATTGAGGAGTGGATGAACTGGTCAGGTTCCAGATTCAATTTTAATTCGGTACCCCCTCTGGGATACGCCTATAAGTCCTTGCTAGAATTAGGATCCCTTTTTGCAAGGTCTACCGCTTTTGGCCCTGTATTTAATTGACTTCCACTTTTCCCATTTGACGTCGGGACCCCCGCCCTTGAACAGGGGGGGTAACAGGAAGAGAAGGTAGAACTGATACTCCGAGTCGGCAAAGGCGTCTTTGAACCCTCTGCATTTCTCAAAGTGAGATTGTTTCCCCGACGTGTGGGTGTAGTGGGACCGATCCACTAAGTTGTCTGCTGGACTCCCTTTTTCTTCTCTTATCAGTTTCTTTCCCCACAGCAGCAATGCCTGGGGATACTTTGAGCTTTTTTCTTTCGATTGGTCCGTTGCGGGTGGCACGAGACGAAGTTCAGCTTTCCTCCCTCCTCTTCGTTCCAAGTGAGTAGGGCGGGGGAAGCAACTTCCTCTTCTTTCCCGTTTCTCTTTTCGTCTGCGTTTCCATTGTTTATTTTTTTCTGTGAGAAACCCCCTTTTTTCTGAGCGGTGCGCAGCTTCGTGCCCCGATTTCTCTGCTCTTTCGGTCTTTTCTTCCGTTTTCCCTGGTGCTCTTGAACACATAGCAACGGCACCCCTGTGCTCGTCCCTAAACAGTATCCTCTACCTATAGCTTTTTGCAATCCTCAGTGTCTGGTGTGTTTTCACCGCCGTTTCGTCCCTTTCCCTTTGAACTTGGATTGGGGCGGATTGTTATTATCTTTTCCTTCTCTGATGGAAGAAATCACTTTTTTGTTTTTCTCCTTCTTCTTTGTCCGAGTAACTAGCAACACCCTCCCAATCTCCGTCCTTCCTCAAAGGTTCCCCTTCCCATTGACCACCACAAGCAAGGGAGGATGGACAGGCGGGCCAAGCTTGCGCCCTTCCGCGGTACCCTCTCTCACCGTGAATTTGGCTAGGGGGAAAAACAACCTTCCGAAAACCGTAGTCCCTCCCTGTTCCTAGCCTCCCGCCTCGCATCACTTTAGCGGCGTGTACGAGGTCGCGCCCTCCGCCAGGAGGGTATGTGTTAGTTGCGAAAACGAACGGGTGCCCCTGGCACACATGTTCGCGTATTCGCCGCGGGGCCCTTCTCCTTGGTTTTCCCGCACGACATAGAGGCTGGGTGCCCCAGAAAGGTTCCTATTATCCCCGCTGGGGTGTCGGGTAAGTTCGGCGACCGATACCAGGCCCTGGACAACATACGCCCCATAGATAATAGATGCAACCAGGGGACCACATGATTGAGTAGGCCACTTCGCTTCTCATCTGCTCTACATGCTACCCCCTTCCTTACCCACCCATCCTCTACCTTTTACCATAAGAATTTCTTATAAGATTGAGCACGCCCTGGATTGGACCTCCTCGAATAACAAGGATCGTTGACTTTCCTCCACTTATAGTCGAGACCAATGTTGGGAGCTTCCAAGTACCGTGCCCACAATACGGTCCCCACAGGCGCCTTGAGGTCTAGTAATTAGAGTTGACCCTTATTTTTCACCCCAGTTTCCCCACCGTAGCTGGTCGCCGTAGTTAAATACGTTCGTTACATGCCCCCTTTTGCAGCTGAAATTCCCGGTTTCGACTCCCAAGTATTCGATGGAGGTTAGAGGAACCCCCCGCAGACCTGCGTTCTTAGGTAACGGAATAAAGTCCTCGTGCGACATCCGCAGTCCCCTTCCCTTCTTCCCACCTCCTAGCCCGGTTGTCCGTCATCTCGAAGCTCTGCCTGGAGAGATTATATCCCATCCTCCTAGTCATTTTTTTTTCCCTTTGTTTCTTGGATTCCTGTTTAGGCAGATATAGGAAGTGAACCTGCACCCTTTCGCCTTTTTCGTGCTCCGCTCAGTTCCTTTCCGTCGACATGTCTACCCATCGTTTTGTAGAACCTCGAATGTTTACAACCCCCTACCTATAGGATTGATTTCCATCCCAACAAACAGATACCCCTCCTCGGTGATGAAAGGGGTGGGGTAGGTAATATCCAATTTTCCCGCTCATCCTTTAAGTTGTAGGCCGATCACCCCGGTGCATTAGCAGGAAAATTCCCGCGGGTGTGACTGGAGAAGAATGGAACGGGAAGAAGGGGTGCAGATCGAAGCCTTTTATTTCAGGAGAATTTGCAGGTTCCTTTTCCTGCGTCCCTTCAGGCCGTTTATCACTGGAAACTCCTCCCTAGATTTTTGTCTCTGTTCCCCTTCCCTTCCCCTTACGGGCGGTTGCACCATCCCCCCCCCTCCCCAACCGGAACCCCCCTCAGCAAGAGCAGTAGATCCCAACCATGACAACACTCCCCCCTCTATTGGGATCCATCCCCTCTTCCTTCCTCTCCCCTTCTGGTTGATGTACATTTATCCACAGGCGGCCCCTCTACTCCTACCGGCAGAACACTTCCTCTTTCAGTTGTTCGCCCTGGTTTAGACCTTTCTCTACCAGAGGCCCCCCTCCTACAAGGAGGCGAGGAGAACACGAGCAGCTTTCCCGCCCAACGGCCGCGCGGTACCCGGTTGTGTATTATTTGCATCACACCCTTGCTCAGTCGTCGCAGTTTCTATTGTGGAAGACCTTAGGGGTGCCCTGGAGATAGGTGATAAGTTACTTGACGGTCTTTTTTTGGTGCCGCTTGTTCCCATTCCTCCCCCTTTCTTCATTCCGCCGCTCATGCTTTCCGTGATCCGGGGACGTTTTCTCTTTAAGCCTTCCTTTCCCCCCGCCCCACTGACTGGCTTCCTATCGACCTGGCCCCGCCACAAAGGCCAGTATGAGCACGGCTCTGCGTGTGACCCCCTTTTTTTTTCCCCACCCGGTTTCCATCTTTTAACCTCTCAAGAGTGGTTATGTGGAGCCCCATATGACGGTTGGTGTTTTCCTTTTTTCTACACCCAATGCACGTTCCTCCCATCCGCCCCGGCTGTAAACATCCTGTCCGGAACTGGACCCCACCCCCAAAATCTAGTTCAGTCCTTTTCTACCACTGTAACCCCTTTTTTTCCTCAGTTTATGGAAAGGTCGGGAGAGGACCCCCAATTCGAACCTCATTAACCTCTCCCCCCGTCGATTTTCTCTTCACCCCCTTTCAATTTTGCCGCAGGGCCCGTTTTCCTGATTTCGGCATACTGTTGCCTACATAGTGGTATCTCCGGATCTTTTACGGTAACAAGTTTCCTTTTTTTTCTTGTTTCTCTTCGCTGGTATTCCCGGTAGAATAGACACACAAGTAGCTACAGGAACAACGCTGGGGATAATTCTCCCCTGTCATGAGACTTAGGTTGTCATCTTTTTTAGGTTAACCCTCACAGTGAGGGACAGAAGAGTTCAAACACCCTCCGCAACAGTCTTAGTACGGTCCCAAATAGTTCTCAGACTCGAAACAGGTAGTTCGGGCCCCTTTCTGGACGTGCTGGTGTCAAATTTGAACAGCGTTTATCAGGGTACACGTGATTTACCATTCTCATAAAATTCTGCACTACAACTCGGCCGTTTAATGTTAATCAGCGGCGAGAGATAGGTCTCTACTTACAGGAGCACTACTTCCTGGGGCTACGAATTTGTACATTGCTGACAGTCGCCCCGAGACGATCGCTTCTCGCGGAGGACCCTACACCTCTTTTCTCCCTCCCTCATACCCCCATATCGTTCTCTCTCTCCACTACTCTTCCAGAAGCTAATACCCACCTCCCGCCCCCCGTTCGTACCCCCGGTCCTTTTTCCTGTTTTCTCTTCCCTTGACGAAGGGTCTGGCACTCCCATTTCCCCCATCGCCCCCTTCTGTATGCTGCTCCTGTTTTTTTTAACTTCACGACTCTTAACACACCCTTCCAGATCCTCTCGGCAGAGGCATTTCCTCTTTCCCCTCCCCCCCTTCCGTTTTGTTGTTTGCGTCGCTCTTCATTGCGCTGTCCATGCGTGGTAAGATATTTCTTTTTTCTCCTGCCCGATGCTCCACGACGCTTCCCGCCGGCTGTATAATGTCCCCTTCGTTCCTGCCAGAACCCCCCCTCATTTTAACGACAGAAACGCTGCTTTCCCTCGCAATTCCAGAGGGTTTTTCCTTATTGCAAATGAGAACCATCAATCTCTCCCCCTTTTGCCTCATCTTTTGTCCCAGGTTTTGCCTAGGATCCCTGATAAGTCTACCCCGCATTGACAGGTATGATTACGTGCTTTCCCCCAACAGAGTAAAAACCCGCGATTCTACAGCCCCGGAAAGGGTCCACCCCGTCACCAGCTATTAACCGAGCAAGGGGATAAATGAGGGCGAGAAGCAAGTGACCCTCTTTGGCCAATCGTCGAAGAGGTGGATTCGTTCGTGCGACGAGTCCGGATCTACCCTACGATGGCCAGACGAAGCCCCAAAAAATTTCACAGGGCTCGACGTGAAGCAAGTGGTGGAACGACTAAGGTTTTTGTGGCTAGGACCCTCCCCCTCCCCCGCGACCCCGGACGAACCAAGTACACACCATGAACACGGTCAATTGTCGACCCCGACCAGCTTGAAACCACCAGATGACGATGCGGTAATGAGGTTGCCCGACAATCTTCCAGGTTCCCCAGACCGGCGCAGGGAAGGTAGTAGAAGTCGTTGAGAGGGTTTATTTTTTTGTTCGTCTTTTCCGCCCCCTCGCAACTACTCGTGCCGGTTTGCCGGCATGTTCGCCCGCAGGTGCCCGGTTTAACCTTGCGGTTAGATTTTCAAAGATGATAGTCATTCCCGGTTCCTCGTTTGTAGTCTCTTTTTTTTGCCGGAGCTGGTGGCCCTCACTTGAAGGATATGAAAAGGAGTTCCAAAGTCTTAGGAGATTTGGCCCCGTTTTCCTTTTCCGGTCCCCATTGGTCCAGAAGCACTCTCGCCGAACCCCCCCCGGCTATATTATATTTAATTTGGCCCCACACAAGAATACTCTTTCCCGCAGCCCGTCATGGTGGTCCATTCGCCGAGGTGCCAAAAGACCAAATTCCGTAAGTGAAGGAACCGGCTAAAGCAGGATGGCCGGTTTCTGTTCCCCTTCTCCGTGTAGCAATGACCCCGAGTCCCCCCAACCAGACCGTCGTAACAGAAGCCCTTTCAGGGAAATCCCGACAGTTCCACCGATCCTCGTCTTCGTCTTTCGTCCGTGACCACCCCTTTTGTTTTGGCGGCCGCACTTTTTCTTACCGGGCCCCCCTCGCTCGGAGGTCCTATAGAAATAAAATCATAGGCTTTGATTCTCTTGCCTCTTTGATTGAGCCCTCGATTGGTTCACACCCCAGGCAGTCCTCCCACGGTGAACCCACCGATATTCCCCTTTCTTGGGGAGAGGGCCTAATTTGGACTAGTAAATTTCCCCTCCTATGCCTCCGTTCCTCGGGATAGTGACTAATTTGAAATAGAGGAGGGGTACGTTTTTACGACAGAGCAATTTCTCCCGGGTAAAGGAGGTCGCGGGCATCCCGTTAATGTGATCAATCCCCCTGGTGCACGGGTCTTTCTTCGTTACCCCCCTAGTGCCCGGCGAGACTTCTCCGCCCACGCCAAAATGTCTCGGGACGTCACTTATCTGCAACTTTTTCCGTTGTGTGCACCAGTATAACCGATCTGCCGTTAGATGAACAACCTCATCTTCCCTCAAGGTCCCGCCCCTGATAGCCCCTTCTTCCCACCTGTCGAGGGGAAGACGTTTAAAAGCGGGGGAGTCCAACCGGCAACGGTGTTATAAATTGAGTTTCCCCACTTCCCCACCTTTGTATGACTTAAACTCTCTGTGCTTTTACGTGTGTTGCTGCCTAGCCAATCCGATCTTAGGGCTTTGACCCATTCCTTGGTCTTCCATACCCGGTTTCCTTTGCAAACCGAGCCGGATTGGTTTCACTCTAACACCCCGTCCCTATTGTTTGCCATGTTTCTTCACTAGGGGTTGGAAAGAAGGATTAAACCAGCCCCCCCCCCGTTCAAAACCCCCCCAGTTTAGGAGGCGTCTATAGATCGGAACGCGCGATAAGTACTGGCAAGTTAGCGCATTCCCCTACACCCGACTCTTTGTTTAGAGTAGAGCAACCGGTCGCGGTATGAGGTAACCCCTCTTTCTGCGTATCGTAGGAAGAGGGCCAAACACGCTCGTTTTTGACCGAGTAGCAGCGACCTTCCCTAGACGGGGTGCGACGAGACTCGTCTTCGATTTTAGATGGCCAGATTTCCGTGACAAGGGCCACTGGCCTGTATCGTTACCCTATTTGCAAGTTGTGACGGTTGCAGCGAATTCGAAAAACTTTTTGAGCCCGCTTCGCGACCAGTTCAAGGTCCGCTGGGACCCCTCACTAAGTGTCGGATGTCCCTGACTTTTTGGGCACCCAGTGGAAAGCCATAAGTGGGGCCTGAGGGTCTCCATCAGTTCTATCTTCTTCCAGTCTTCCCCCTATTAATTGCCTTTAGGACTTCGCTGGAGTGTTAGTCAATCTGTTGATGGAAGAGTGTGGAGCATGCTTGAGCCTTTCTAGGGGCTAAGAGTGAGACCAGGTCATCTGGTTTGTCTTCGGTGAAATCCCACTTTTCCTGCGTACCGCTCGAGAATTCTTGGCCATATTGTTACATTCATCTATGCGGGTTGCAGCTCCTTTCAAGCAGGAATCTTGATGACCCCCTTTCTACTTTCTTGTTTTGTACTTCCGTTTTCGCAGGTTGTGGTTAACCCACTATCAACGTACCGTTTCTATGGTACTACGTAAGTAAAAGATGAAAGTGGCCTTTACAGAAAGTTCCGAGTTGGTTAGTCTCAACCCTCCTGTTTAGCCCTTGCGCACTGATGCCCCCCGTGGCTTCTGGGAGTGATTTATCCTTCGTCCTTAATGTCGCGTAAGAACTGGGGGGAGGGGGGAGAGCAGTCCTCGGTCGATTTCCTAAGCTCAGCCAATGTGAATAAAGCAAATTCTTCACTTCATGAACGGTTTACCAGGCTGGTGCCACCCCCAGAACCGGGAGGAGTGCAATTTTCATCGGCCGCATCCGATGGGACACACACCGTTAAGGGTGTTCCAACCCCCCTTGCTCCAAGTCACCAATCCCCTTCCAGAGCCGCCAGTAAGCGCATCTTTCCCAGCTTTGACAGATAGCGATGAAGTTGCAGCCAAAAAACCTGCCCCACTTTTCCTCTAACTCTAACGTTGAATGCAACATTATTGCCAAGCAACTGACCCTCTCCCCTGTGCCACTCTTTATCGCCCGCTTCATGTAACTGCTCTACCATCAACAGGGCAAGATACCGACCAGCAAAATCAGACCCGAGTCCTCCAGTGCATCTTATTGGGTGTCAGCCCTTAGAATATAGCCTGGATTTTCTTCAACATGCGAACGCAAAGGAGGGAATTGCGACTCCCCGTTTGGTTTTTATCCAGCTCCACTGGGAGCCCGATCAGGGTTAAAAAGCTTCCCTGGTTTTCAATCCTCGGAATGTTCTTTGGCGATTCCTCCCCGCGTGCTAATTATCGGCTTGAAACCAGGGCCAGGCGGATGTCGTCCCTAGCTTGTTTGACCCCCCCGTGTAAAGACCCTTAAATTTATGTGCAATCGCGCTGTCCATTTCCTGTCACTCTCGCCCCATTTTCGTATTTATCCAGGCGTGTTACCTGGCTTTGTGTTTACCTCCATCCATGAATTAGTACCCACCGGATTTGCCATGACTTCCTCCCTACGCCTCGTTAATGATCGAAGGATTTTTCCCTTCGGTCGGCTTATAGCCCTCCTCCCGATTTTTGTTCTCCTGGTCTTTTTCCTACGGCCCTTCCAGCAGCCCGGGAATTGACATGACCCCCCCTTTTAGTTCCCGTTTTGTCGGCTTTCGACCCAGACTATGGGGAACCCCGCATCCTTTTTTGTTTGGTCCTCCTTCCGACTGTTTGCAAACGCATAGGGTGAGCAGAAACACCGCTTCACCCCCCACTATTAGCTCCATGAAGGGTGTTTTTCTTCTTGTTTACAATCTAAATTTATCACGCTTTTCGGGGATGGGTAGTTCCCCTCCCCCACCGTTTCTCTCACCCTGCCCTAACGGTACAAGATGAAGAGCCTTTGGTAGGGCATGAGATCCGAACTCTTCCCTTCGTCTGAGACATGTGGTACAGGAGAAGACGTCTCTTTCCGGTTTACTACGGTCCCTCGTGAACGGACAGCAGTACATTTGACCTGGATCCCCCTCGTGTTCGGGTCGCCACCGGCCTTGGGAGCGCGGAAAGGAACCTTGGCAAACGGCACTAGTTTGGAGCACAGAACTTCCCAGAGAACCATGACAGATCCAGTACCCCCTTTGCTCAGAGACACCACATCCAACCACGAATATTATGGTAGATCCGTCACCTACGCTCCCTCACCACGATTTGCCTTATTTTTGTAGCAAAAGACGAACGTACCCCCCTAAAACCCCAACGTTGCCTCTTCTTTCCCGCGGTTATCCGCCTTTTTATCTCCATCACACTATGAAAAGATATATCCAAGGCGGATCTTTTTTTTGGTGGCATTCAATGCTATTCGAGGTTTTCCCCCTTCCCCCCCCCCCAGGCGATTTCTGCCTGGTCTTCCAAGGGGGTTTTTACGTTCTGCCCGGCAAACTTTTTTGAAGCTTAGCCGAACTCCCTATGATCCTTTGTAGATAGTCGTGCTGTCAACGCGCCAGGGGATTCCCGTGTACTGACGCGTCTGGGGCCGCTTTGTCACTTTTCTCCCGATCTCTGAACTTTCCTCTTCCCCCCCCCGCTATGACCCCCTGACTGAAGGGTAGGCCCGCAAAGCGCCGTACCCATACTTTTCGCTACTGATCATTGTGATTTTTTCCTCCCATATCCCCAATAGATTGAGCAAGGCTATGCTTAGAATTTAACCGTCCAAATGGAAAAATATCATTCCTCCTTTTTCCGCTGGCCATTTTTTTTTCTTTTTTGGTTTTCCCTTATGGTCCGGCGCCTTACACGGCCAAAGTTCGCCAGATGGAACCGTCCTGCCGTCCCTCTTCCCCCATCTTCGCCTCTCCTGTATCCACGTTCAAGCCTTGATACAGTGAAGCATACAATTTTTCTGGTGATGAGGACTACAGGAATCCCTCCCTGCCCCCCGATCATAAATCCCCTATTCCTACAAAGGTAACGGTCAGAGACACTGTTTAACTGGCGATTGTTCGTACACGGTACTCGGTTTCAATTCTTGGTAAAGTTCCCCCTGTAAACCTTTTGCTGTTTTTCTGAAGTAAGAGTTTTTTCGGTTTCTCATGCACCCCCTTCCCCCTTCGTTCACCGTGACACCCACCTCTGGGATATCCGGCCCTAGGAGAATGTTGAGGGAAATACACTACCCTTCTCCTTTCCTCCTACTCTCTCTTGCAACACGCAACAGATGAGGTGGTAAGGTCCACAGTCTTTAATTTTCCTACGTGCAACGGAGGGGAGTTAAGCGGCTGGGTTTGTTTAACTTCAATGGCTGGTTGTCTCTTGGAAGTGGGAGTTTACGACGTCCCTTCGGTCCTCCCCGTTAGCCAGGCCCTATTTTCAACTTTTTGTAAGGCAGGAGGTACGAGGAAAAGGGTCGGACTTCTGTTACCCGTGGCAAGATCCCTTTTATGGGCCAGGATTCCCTTCATGTTTATAGGTCCAGTGCCGAATGGTGTCTTTCAGCCTCAGGTGATACTCATTCAGGCTTCCCGGCTTTTGTTTGTAACATTTTCTCCGATCACGCACTTATCACCCCCTCCCTACCTGTAGTGAGTAAAAGGGCAAGTATCTTCCCCTAATCCCCCGTTGTTGTTTTTTATTTTCTCTCGACCCATCTCCACAGTGTAAAAGCGTCTCTTGACCCTGCGGGGATTCTGGTACGAGGGTATCTTACTCTTTCCACGCTAAGCCCGTGAAGGTTTCAAGGATTGTTATGAGACCACTCGACCTTTCCTATCAACCTGCAGTGTACATAGAAGCGGAGGGGCGTGTACACCCCATGCTGAACTGAAGTCGACTCCCCTTTTTGACTTTTTCCGCTTCCTTGACAGGAAAGAACAGGTCGATGATACAAGGTTATATGTCTTCTTAATTAAGCTACGGCCAAATTTAACCACTCCCACCCCACCGATGGACATGGCACAGCTAGATGCCCGAGACCCTACCTTTTTCCGCGGCCCTAGGCGTGGACAGCGACTTAAGGTGGCACCGGGCCTGCCTTTCAGCCTGCAGCGTCTAGCTGGTTCTGCAGAGTGCGCCTTTGATACGGCTCGCGCGGCGATCTTGAAAGCTTACATCTTCAGTAGCAGTGGTTGCCTGTTCCTTCATTTTCTTTGGCCTTCTAACCCTTTCGATTTATTAATAAGAGCACAACCCCAAAAAACATTCCCCCCGTGTTAAGTTCTGATCCCTTTCCACGATCTCCCAATGGTACTCTGGCGAAAACTCGAGAAGTACCAAGGAG
>Ga0179593_1346380_pt1 | contig 12519 bp, 16 predicted proteins | sample CZODoug2_1_08_16_FD_185931 | JGI IMG/M metagenome (GOLD analysis project Ga0179593, IMG submission 185931) | Vadose zone soil fungal communities from Angelo Coast Range Reserve, California, USA - CZODoug2_1_08_16fungal (PacBio error correction) | ecosystem: Environmental > Terrestrial > Soil >... | reverse complement strand
TGTTGTTTTGTGGTTATGGTGGGAGGTTTTTTGGGTTGTGTTGGAATTTTTTTGGGTTGGTGGAGGCGTGTGTTGCCTTTTTTTCCTTTTCTTTCCTTCTGGGAAATTTTTTGGGTTTCTTTTTCTTTTTTTTTGAAATAGCCTAGTTTTATTCGTTGTGGTGCGTGCACGATAGTTCGCGTATCTCTTTGCTTCACCTCTATCCGCAGCCTCCCGTAGTGCATTTAGCTATCACTCTCTTGATCGTGACAACATCTACATTCTTTGCCCCTTCTTCTCTTTTGTCCGGGACAAAGTGTTGCACTCTTTTTTCGGCTTTCAAAGTAGGTCCTCTCGGTTCCCCCGGGTCCTATCATGCCTACTCTTTCTCTCGAACGTCCCCCTACCCCTATAGCGGTGGTTCAAGACATCATTGTATTGACAGAGTCTTCCCTCTCTCGCCGCTCCACACTGATCGAGGCTCTCAGGCTGATATTCTCGCGTTCCCCCCCCCAATCGGATACTGCCCCTCCCCTGTTTGCACCTAGCTCTCTCTTGCCCGCCCCCCTCCCCCACGCCAGTTTACAGAGTTCCCCGACCCCCTTTTGGCGTTTCGCCCACGAGGTATATTGCCCTGGCAATGAGGACGGATTACTTGTTGACGATGACTTCCTGAGACGTGAACACATCTACGTCACCACCCCCCCCCCCCAGAACACATGGCGCACCCGTCATCTTATGACCTCGGGTCCTATTCATAACGTCGTTTTTGAGAATCGCCTTCCTTGGCCCCGATCACTTTGCATAGGAAGTCCCGTCTTCGTGTCCTTTTTTTATTATAGAAGCCGCAGGAGTAGGAACCTCTTTTCACCGTTTCGACGATTTCGTGTCGTTCCCTGAGATACCCCCACATAGCGTTGACCTTTCATTCCTTATTGATATCACGGATCAGGACGGCCATCCTCTTGAATCACTGATTTGCTCCACCATCTTTAGATGGGCGTGTTCAGCCCGAACCATCCAGCCATACTGCTCCTTGACCCCCTATGTTATATTATAAAAGTCCCCCTCCACTTCCGTCTTTGATAAAGCTGTGTTTACCTCTTGTTCGATTTCCACCCTCGCCCCGCTGCCCGCACCCTCCCACGTTCCAAGTCCTCTTGAGTTGTCGCGTGATCCAGGGTCCCCTCTAACTCTCCCCACTCCCACAGTGCCTCCCCCCTCCCGCCTTCTGTTTTTTTTTTGTTATGGCACAAATGTCACGGATTTATTCAAGCGTCATTTCCCTTATGTGGGAGAGCCTCATTCATGTGGAGGAAGACTCCCTACGAGGCATGCCCCTCCCTTGGTCGAGCGGCTTCGTCCCTTCCCACGTTTAGCCGGTCCTCCAACCACAGAAGTTGGTCCCTCCACTCTGTGCCAACAGGTCACAGCCGGCCCCTTATCCTCTTTTGACTGCGACAGATCCGGTGGTTTCTAGTTGCCGCGTTAGGGCGATGGTCCGGTGCCACTTTTTTTTTCAACCCGACACTTTGCCTTCTTCGAACCTTAGACGCGCACGGTAACTTTATCTTGGGGCTTTCCCCCAACGCTCTGCATTTGAGATTTAGCACCCCATATGTTTCCAGATGTCGCGTCGCGGACTTGTTCCAAATCTGCGTGTCACGGTCGCCAACCCTGTCGATTTCACCCCTCTCCGACATCGGTTTCTTTGACTTGTTTGCTCCTTTCAAATTGAGAGCTATTTGTAGGAAGGCTTGCCTTAACGGGCTTGTCTCCTGGATCCCAGTTAACACTGGTTAGATCGTTACGGCAGACCGGCGATCCTCTTTTTATCTTCTTCTCACCATTTATCGACAAAAGAGATACTTGGTAAGAGGTTTTGGTCCTTTTGCAGAACGAAGCTCCTCTACAAGTCGCCAGGATTTCGAGGACCCACCAATACCTTCTTTTTCCGAGCTCTACTCTATTTCCTTTTGTTTTTGAGATTTTTATACGGTGCGATGATCTTCATTTAAGACTTTACTTCTCTATCACATTCTTATTCTTTCTCCGCCGACCCAGCGGACCTTTTGTCTTTTTCTTTTCGCATTCCTTAATTTCCGCGACGCTAGAGAAGTTTATCTTTCGCTCTTTTGTTAGATGGATAAAGTATCGTGAGAAAGTTGCCAGCTCTTCCGCCACGTCTGCGCGGCATTTCCTTTCTAATCATAATTTCCGTTGTATTTTATTCAAGTCCGTACGAGTCCAGTCAACCATCCACACTACATTTTGAGGCCCCCACAGTACTAGACCCCCGAGCCTGCACACAGAGAGTTCTGTCCTTGATTTTTTTCACACCCGATTACGTTTCAGCCTCCTGTTCAGTGCCTTTCTTTTTTCTTACCCTGTGGACCACGTGACACGATTCTTCCCTTCCCACAGCCCCCCTTCTGCTCAAAGATTTGACCGTTTCGACGTTGTCAGAGGTTTCTGCCTCCATACAGAGTGTTGTTGTCTTTGTTTCCTGTTGTCCCTTTGGCGAAGATTATGCCCCGCGGGGCCTTTCCTCATTTGCATTAGAAACTACGTCCCCCTCTCTATTTTTCTTCCTGGCATTTCTTGAATAATCCTTTCCCCTTTTGACTAGTCCACATAAACAACCCCTTTTCTTCTGATCTTTTATTGTGGTTTTTTAGAGTAGAGACCTGGATTAGAAACTTTCGCTTGTTCTTCCCGCCCTTTTTTGGTGTGACGTGAGAGTCTTTCGGATTTCCATCCCATCCATCAGTTACTTTCCCCCTCTAGGCTTTTCCCTTAGTTGCCGACTTGATAGACCCTAAAAGAGGTCCCACATTAGATTTGTCTCCCTTAGCTTAGTACGCCATTTTCTCAGCAGTGTTGCGCTTCGTCGGCACTAGCCCTTCCGTCTTTCTTAACGGTTTCCCCTCTCTTTCCGAAAGTTTTTCCTTTCTTCAAGGTGACTTCCACACTCCGGAGACTTGTTGATCTCTCTCTCAGCACACGGCGTCTTCTGAGGTGTCCGCCCCAGCCCGCCGCACACGTTTTTCATCGCCGTCGGAAGGAGGGCGGGGCGTCGTAGCGACAGCTCTTATGATTACCTCCCCCGTCGCGAATTGGTTTTCTTTTGGGGACCTCCCATGTTCTCAGTGCGGATTCCGTTTCTTCTGCTGCGTTCCTCATCGGACACCTCTCTCTCCTCCCAGTGGCCGTCCATTAGACTTTGGGCACCGCCAACATCTGTCCCGTTTCCCCAAATTGTCGCCTGTGCGATTTCCTGGTTTCTCTCTATCGTTGGCGGCAAGCGTGGTTTTCCCGTATTGTGTTGACTCGTCACATGCCCTTTTCAGGCGCGTCTAGATTCCTTGGTCTGTGAGCTTACCCCAGAGTCCTTTTTTTTTAATCGGCGGGCCTCCTCTTTAGGGTGAGTCCCTGGGCGCTCTTGTTTTCCTTTTCCATCTTTACATGTCGTTATTTGTACCTACACCTCTTACCGCTTCCTAACAGAATTTGCGTCTCTCCCTGAAGTGCCCTTCGGACCCGTTCCTCCCAATTCGACGCCCTGTGAGCTTTTGATTTGTGCCACACCCTGTCCTGTCATTGCCGCCTCTCTTACTTCCGAACTCCGTGAGCGTATCCTCCCCGCCTTTAGCACGAGACCTAATCGTGCTCAGCCTGCTCGAGCTCTTGAGCTGCGCCGACAGAATAAGGCCGACCTTCCTAACTCTGATACGCTCCAACTCTCTTTCCCTTTTATACCGGTTCTGTCTCGATGCGTCCCCTTATGTCTTTTTTATCCTCCCGCGCCCGTCTACGACCTTTATCTTATCTACCAGGAGGCATCGTTGAAATCTCCCCCCCCGGCTCTCCTTCCCGGCGATTCGGAAATTTCCCCGTTGACCTTTCCGTTCTAGGGTAAACCTCGCCTGACCCCCATTTAGTTACACTTTGAGTCCTAATTCCCCGGCTTTCCTGAAGAGTTGACTATAAGTGCTCGCTGCTGTCTCTTTCGCATCCTCCGTTTTTGAGATGGGGATTTTATCATCTTGAAGACGGCCGCTCGGACAGCTTGCCTCCAGAGATATTTTCCCTGCCGCGGTTTTTTTCTTCTTCCAGCTGGCTTTCTCTTCCGCTTGGGCATCAAGAGCCCGATTACCCCCCCCCCACAACCCTCCCAGTCGACTCCTCGTCTTGAAATATAGATGCTCTTTTCAGTTACCATGCTTTTTTTCTTCTTACTTCAGTTCCTTCGAACGCGGTTCGCGCGGCTGGTTTCGTTTTCACTCGCCTTCTCGAGATCCAATATTTACCTTCGTTTTTTTCCAAAAAGCCCAGCGGGCGCCTATTCAGCTTTGATGTGATTCTTTTTACCGTCGTGGCCATCCCGCGCGCCTCCGGCGCTTGTGGTCACACCGAGTGTTCTTGTGTCAGTTTCAAAACTGCCGGTCAGTAACCTCCCTAAGCGAGCCATTTTCGGATTTTATGAGCACACCTCTTGATTCCGCCGCCAGCCATGACGCAATGGTTTTTGGTAAGATCATTTTTTTCCTATCTTTTTTCCCCCCCCCTCCCTCTTTTTGTTTAGAGATTCCCGTACTCCAAGATTTCCCTTAGAACCCCGATCATTTCTTGGAGAGCTAGGAACGAGTTGCCATTCAGCAACCAGTCAAGCGCGTCTTCCGTTTTTCTTCCTGTAGATGTCTGCACTTCTCATTCCCTGTCTTGTCCAACATTCATTAGCGATTTGGACAATAGTCAGCCTTCCCTTAGCGGGCCCCCCTCACCTGATAGCGAATTGGTTTTTTTCCGTTTCCCCGTCACAGCTGTAGCTTAGATGTTCTCCTCATCAGGCGATGATGAGGCACAGTCTGTCGACAGTTAATTATAAGTCAGAAGGCAATGTTTGACCGGATCATCGTCTATGTCGTCCCTCGGTCGAACGTCTTCGCTTCTGGCATGGAGGAGCCAGCCCCCCAAGCAGGCTCGCCGGAACCTTCCAGCGATCTGAGCCCCCCCCCCCATTCCCTCTTCTCGTATCATGGATTCTCTGGTTTTCGCTGTCCCTCGCCGAGGAGTCCCTCTCCGCCCTGTACAAATTAGTTAGTTAATGCCGTTGATCGGGAATTCCTTAGTCCCCTTTTTTTCCCCATCTCCTCGCTCCATTTTTCCTCGCGCGCAAATGCATTCTCCTGGTTGTCCCTTGATACTAATTTCGCCTCTCCCAGCCTTGTGTCTGACAGTCAGCTAGACCGAGGCTGTCCTGTGCGATCACGTTCCGCCTTCCCTGTCTCTCTAAATCGCGTCCGGGAGCGTAATCGGATCACCCCATCTTTATCCGACGGATGGAATTTCAACCACCTAGGTCTCTAGATGACTAGATAAGCGTATCTCTTATCCTAGATGCGTTATGTACTCTCCTGTTATTTACTATCGGATGTGTATTTTTGTATAGTCTAGACAATTTTCCTCTAGTTAAAACGCTGATATAGTTTAGCGTGTCGTTCTGCCACTTTATCTGCCTTCGGTTAGTACTTACAGCACAGCCTTCTCCTTCGGAAAGTGTCCTAAGTAAGATCTAGGCGACAACCCTGTTTTTTTCTCTTACTTTATTGCGGCGTTTATAAGAGCCGACCTTATTTTAGTTCCCTTTAAAACAAAAGCAATGAGACTTTGAGAGAACCTACTGTATCTGGTCCCATCCGGGACAGCTCTTCTCTTCTCTCGACCCCCACTGGCAGCTTTCTCCGCGACCGAATGAACACTTTACCTGATGAACCTTCTGGGACACCCACCCTCGTCGACTTCCCCCCTGGTGTCAACGTCCTGTAACTCCATCCCGTCTCCCGTGCTCACGATTTTCAACCAACGAGTTTTGTTTGTACATAGTCTTTAATTGCCGGACAAAGGCCTTCCCGGCTTTTTTCCTCTTCTTCTCGTCGACCCTACACTTCTCTCCCCTAAACATTCGTCCAGTGTGAGCTTCTGGTTCTCTTTTTTATCGTGGGTTCTCCGACTCCCTCTCTCTTTTTTTTTTTTTGCCGGACTTCTGATACTGAACTTGCCTTCTTCTGGCTCGTCTCGATATCCGAGTTCCTTCTCTTTTTTATTACCTTAGCCTAAAAGGACATTGCGAGCCGGTTTCTTCCGCTGAGTCACGTGAAAGCCGCGAAATTCCCCGATTATTCCGCTCATTTTGGGAGGTCCCAGTAAGAATCTCCCATTTTCAGTCACCGACCTTGTTTTCTTATTATTAATACAAGTCCGACCTAACCCAGCTACAAAGGATACCCCTCTCCCCCGCTGCTCCCATCTCGTTCCCACACGCACCCTTTCCGCGGAGTGTTTTGATCGTGGCGAAGGCCCTCCCTAGAATCGAGGGTTTCCATTTTTTTGTACGGACTATCCCACCCTTTCGAAAGGATTTGATTCCAGCGTAATCCAGCAGTTCCCGATCTCTTCCTCAGTCGTTATGAAACGCAGCCGGCCCCTGACCCGCGCGGGCGAGGGCTTCGCTGTCCGACGTACCCCGTGCCACACTTCATGACGGCCGAGCCGACTGCCCAACAGGCTCGCGTTCACCTAGATCATTCCTCCTGTCTCCGTCACCGCAGGTCCTCTTCACGCTCCCGGTGAAACGCCCTGCCCTTCTCCTCCCCCTGATTACATGACCACTGTACCTGTCCTGAACCCTAATTCCTCCGTACTCCACAATGAGTTGTCGTGTCCTACCGCCATCGCCCTCCAGCCGACCACACCCCACTTTTTTTTTTTGCATCCGCTTTCACCCCACCTCCTCTTTGTTTTATTTTTTTGTGGTGGGTTTTTTCCTTTTTCTTTCTTTTTCTTGGGACTTACTCACCATTCGTTTTTTTTTTTTTATCACACCATAAGAGTTGGTCGGACCACTTTGTCCATTTCTTTTATTTTTTTGACTGTCCTTGTGTACCCACCTTTCCACACCTTACACTCGCTTCACAGAATCCCGACCTTCTTTGCCTGTTGCACATAGTCACTCCAGATATTTTACTCTCAGGGACCATTGCTCTTTACAATTTTACGGCTCTGCTCACTCCGGTCCCATGTGTATTTTTGATTTCACTGGATCGTCTATGTCTAAGACCCTTCGAATCTGTATATCTTTTGAGATGACATTATTATGCTCCCCTTCCCCCCTTCCTTGACCCCAGCAGAGCTTCTCCTGGCGTTACGCAACTCGCGAATCAAGGCAGAGATTCTCCTGGAATAACCTACTCCTTCCTAGTCTTAATTTTCTCTCCCATCTGTTTTTTTTTTCTGTATAGATGAGAAAGGGCTCTTGTTTTTTCGAGATCTGTTATATATTTTTTTCTTTGCGATGTCCTCATCCCCAGAACAATCGGACCTTTCCTCATCTTCTGTTCCATACACTCTTTCCTCTTCTTCTCTTCCTCCGGTTGCGTCGTTTCTTTTTCCTGCGTCACCCCCAGTCCCTTCCCGTTTTCGATTTAGCTAGTTCAACAACTTATCGAGAACATTTAACTTGCGCAGAAGAATACAGCATGAACTCGTCTTCTTTTCGTCCCACTACGGTCCCTTCCTCCGTGGCCTGACTTCTATGTTTGAACACTGCCTTTTCCTATTCATTCTAGGGATGAAGCAGTTCTCTTTTGGTAATTTCACAGACTTCAGTTCTCCCCTTGAGTTGTAAATTTTTACCCCGTAGTCAGCTGTGCTTTTCCCTCCCCCCAACCCCCTTTGGACACCTTTCCTCGATCTAGTCCCCCTTCCCCCCAAGCACCCTTTGCTATACTTCAACGGGCTTCGGTCCTTGAGTCTTTTGACCGTCTTATTTTATCACTTTCATCCTCTGTGTTTTTTGCCGGGGCCGTCAGACAGTTGGTCCCGAATCTAGACCTGTTGAGCTTCCTTTCAATAGGAGGTAATTCCTCGTGGGGTACGCCTCTTGTTCTTCTCTCCTTTATCCGCGATGTCATCAATCCGTTCCCTTTTCTTCTCCCTACAAATCAACCAACCCGCCCGCCCCAGGTTTTTTGTCGTAGTGAGAAGATTTATCGAACTTGGAATTTTCCTGCCGCAACTACCTATGATGTTGCCTTTGGTGCGATGTGTGTAATTTTCTTGAGGTCTGAGGGTCATACATATATCCTCTGCGTTTTTAACACCCATCCTTCTTCCCCGTCGTAACCCTAGTGGTTCTGAACGTCTAATATCAAAAACTATTCAATTTTTATGTCTGGCCGAGGCATGACCTTTGCAAACCCTATACCCTCTGTAGGTGAGATCCAGACCTTACTGCGGAATTGACAACTTAGTCTGTGCGGGCTCATATTCCTCCATGTGAGCTACCAATTGATTTCCCTTCTGAGATGGCGTGGTGGGTAGTGGTTGCCATTGTTCAAAAAGATACTGCTCTTTAAACTCGTTAGGCTCACGAGGCAAACTTCTTTCTTTTTTTTTTTGACCTGTGGTCCCTGCACTTTTGTCCTCCGCGGCCGGACGTAGTTGGCTTCTTTCGCGGATAAAGCAGTATTGAGTTTCTCCAGTCCAGAGTTGATCGCGATGTTGACTCCCTTTGCAGCTTTGCCTCCGTATCAGGCTTATGGAACCGTCCCCCCCCCGATGCGAGCCTTTTCCTCGAGTTAAAAGAAATTTTATCTCTCAGCGTGGACGGTCTTGATCCTATGGCGAACTCACACCAATTTCGTCGGTTCCTCGTGTAAGCTGTTTCCTGCCGGTTGTCCATAATACTTTTGCCTGGCAAAACATCTTTCTCTGACTTCTTTGTTGCAATATTGGGCAGTAGATTCTTAGCTCGCCTTTGGTTGATCTGACTTTTTAGCATATTTGTGTTTTCCTCCTCATCTTCATGCGCGTTTTTCCTTTCTTTTCTGGTTTTTTTGCCCATTCCATCTAGGTCTTTTTTTTTTCGACCATTCGATCACCCGACCCTCTTTCGAGGATGAGAGACGTCTGTCCTTCTTTTGCACCGTCCCCTCTCCGTCCCGTGTATTCTGGATGTTGACGATCCGTTGACGGGCTGCCCACACCATGATCGGGATTATCATCTTGCCGCCCCCTGCAGCAATTCCCTTACTCTACGCTTTGCACTGCCGCTCTTCGAGCCATCTGCGCGGCCTCCTGCCCCTTCTTCGCCGTTCCTCCACCTGAAGACGACTGACCCCCATCCGTCTCCCGCCCATGGCCTTCTTCCAAGCCTTCGAGATGTTTTTTGTGGCGATAACGATTTTCCCTTTTTGTTTCGCTCCCTCCTCCCCTGGCGGCTTTAAGCATGTTCGCATCATCCCCCGGCTGTTAGTCCTCTCGTACCCCTCCGTGGGAGGTTCCACTTCGTTCCCTTTTTTCTTCTTTCTTAACCCTTGCCGCTTCATTTTCTCTCTCTGTCAAATGCACTCCTGGATCCTGACGGTAGTCAAGGGAGCCTTTCTTTCTGAGAATCGCTTTTCCTCGTTCCCATTTTGGGCGGACTCCCTTTTTAGCCTTCCTCTTCTGTACTGGCCGTCAGAAAGCTTCGATTTCTTTTTCTTTTCCGGGTCGCGAGCATGTCTCGTTAGTAAGCCCCTCCGCCCCGAAGCCGCCCCTTCTCCATTCGATGCTTTTCCGTACCCATGCCTTTTTTTAGTGGTGACTCAGTGAGAGATTACCCCGTAGATTTTTCGTGAGTTCTCATCTCGCTGCTCGATACAGAGTCTTCTGCCACATAGTTTTTTTACCAATCTACTCTGTTTTTCCACCGTTGGGAAAACTCCCAACCCTTTGGGGTTTTTCGGTGCTCTATAATTATTTCCCCTCACTTTCTGTTTCACGAGTTTATCCTAGAAAGGTGTTGTTACTAGTTAGGAGTCGTTCAGTCCAGACCATGTTATATTTACAAATCATCCGTGCTTTTCCGTTTTTCGAGATGCACAATTCTATTCCGCCTCTAACTGGATCACATGAGTACGACTTCCTACGTTCTACGGGATAGATCTACTTTCCCTTATTGTCTTGCTCTCCGAGTCGGACATTTGCCCTCTTCCTCGTATTGATCACTAGCATTTATCGTCCTGAGTGTGACCAGTCTTCGACACAACTTCCCACTTTTACGTATAGGCTAGGCCTGTCCAGTTCACTGAGCATGCTCGTGTTGTCCACACAGCCGCTGGAGATTTGTATATGTCCCCACATGATTCGCATTTACTCCTTTTTCTCATAGAGCCCTCTGGTTTTCACGATCCCCAGTTCTTCTGTCGGTTTTGGTTAGTATCATCTCTGGATGCCTACCTCCAGTGCCCCCCTCAGTGTTTTCTCTGTCAGCGCTATGGGGACGTCTCCCGGCCTGATGCTCTTCTTCTCCACGGGACTGTGGTCCGTTGTTGATCTACAGTCTAGAGTCACATCCGCGCTAGACATCAGAGCCTGCCAGACTCCTGAGTTTTCTGGCGGAATCCTGTCGGTCGCCTCTTCGACCCCCTTTCTCTTCCATCAACATTTCCCCATCGGACTGTCTTCCCTGTCTCAGCCACCATCTCGCCCCCCACTCAGACCTTTTTTATCCTGAGCAACCCTTTCCGCGCTCCTGTTCTCCCGATGACTCCCTTTCCCCTCTCTCATGGCGATCACGTTCAGACTCGATCTTCTGATTGAGCTCCTTCTTCGTTTCCGCTTTCTTCGGAGCGAACATTAGTCAATTAGAGTCGTTCGTGGACACCACCCCCTCTCGAATATCGACGGTCAATTTCCTTCATGCCCCATTGCTGTCGAATCGCTTTCTATCATACTCTTATGCCCACGCGTCCCTCTGTTCCAATTCAATGCTGCTCCTGTTTTTGATTTCGCGTGTAGCGACACCCGTCTTCCTGCAACTTATCCCCCTGAAGTATGTCGATTTCATTATTTGATTTCTTTTTATGTCTCTCGGATCCTCCCCCAACCCCCTCCCCTGCGTTTTGGAAGGTTAACCTTTCGACGTCCTTAGTCGCTCGGCCGCAAGCTTTTCTTTGATTCTTGACTCCTTGTAGACCTATTCCCTGATTTTTTTTTTAACGTTCCCCCTCCCCCCCCTCCTCTCCCGGGACGCGCATTAGAAATTCTGCTGCAGCCGTCGTACGATAGTCCGCTCTCCCCCTCCCGAGACGACCAGTTTGACTCCTCTATTGACTTTCTTGAGTTCCCAACAGCCACCCCTCGAGATTCCCGGGTTGCCGTCCCCCCCCCCCGATCTAGATCAGCCCTCCACCTCAATCCCTGTCAGACTCGAAACCTCTCCGCACTATTTTGCTTTTTTCACGATTTCTTTTCTTCCCCTTGACGGCCCCCTTAGCAGGAGTACTCTTACCCTATGTTGAGTTCCCGCGTCGCTACCCCTTCCTCGAAAGTGGCCATGATTTATATGTTTCCCTCCCTTTAAGACGGCGTTGCGTTGCCTCTCCTCCTTTGAGCCTCAGTCGGCCGTAGTTGCTTTTGCTAAGGTAATCTTTCTCGTCTACGAAGAAGTTTTTTCCGCGCTCTGATTTTTTCCAATCTCCCCCGATAGTTTTTGGACTTCCTTTGAGCCCCCAACGGACAGATCGCGTTGCTTTAGGCAGTCCTCTCTTCCCTCATCCTCCCCGCCTCATGTGGCCTCCTTTCTCCTCTCACCTGCGCGGGCGATCACTACGTGAACCTCCGAGCATTGACCTGTTTTATCTCTTTTAATACAAGTAAGCCCCACGGAAGTTCTGATTTCCCTATGTTTCCCCCATTTTTTCTTTGACGGAACCTCCGACATAGCAGCGTCCCTGCCCCACAACAGCTGTCACATTTTCTTTTGGTGAGTCGTTCTCCCGGTCTCTCACTGGCTAGAACGCCACAGAGTCCCCCCCCTGCACGCTGAACGGCGTGGTTGTGTTTGTTTATGGACTTTCACCCTCTTCTGGAACCGGCTTGATTCCCGTCCTAAAGAACTGAGACTTTTCGGCTTTATTTACGAGGCCCTTGACCGACACTCCTTGCGGACGTAATTATTAGCCTTCCCCGCCCCCCACTATGATGAAGGCGAAACAGTTCAACAGTTTAGCCGTCACCTGCACTCCTCGTTTATGCTTACATGCCTTGTGACTGTGAAGCGGAGGGAGTTTTTTCCCTGCCCCCACTCCCTTTTTTTTCTTTTCCTCCCACTGGCTCACGACACTGATCTTGTTCTCCCAACTTTCGTCCTGCCAGGACGCGCATTCCGATTCCCCGAACGGTTCAACCATCTTTTCGGTCGTGATCCTTTTTTTTTTTTCTCTTCCGCCTCTCCCTTCTTGCTGTTTTCGAGAGTTCCTTTAATAGCTTACCTTTTTCGGACGGCGTGCGAACACTTCTCCCTTTTAAGGACCTTTACCGCGACCCACCTCTATCTGCTACGAACATAACCTGCGTCCTCTCGAGCTTGCGCCGACTTATTCTATGCTAACCCATTCTTCGGATGCTTCCTCTGTTTCCCTCTTTTGCCCGACTACTCCGATTTCAATTTGGCCAGAGATAGGACTGAACATCGGAAAGAAGAATTAGTTCCCC
>Ga0179593_1272032_pt1 | contig 12519 bp, 14 predicted proteins | sample CZODoug2_1_08_16_FD_185931 | JGI IMG/M metagenome (GOLD analysis project Ga0179593, IMG submission 185931) | Vadose zone soil fungal communities from Angelo Coast Range Reserve, California, USA - CZODoug2_1_08_16fungal (PacBio error correction) | ecosystem: Environmental > Terrestrial > Soil >... | reverse complement strand
TGCTGGTTGTCTCTCAACTTGCGGCGAACGAGACCCCTTCGAATGCATTGTTTATTACTGTTGATGCCCAATTCCCTTTTTTTTCAAATGCTCCTTCCCCTACTGGTTGAATCCGCTTTCCAATTTCTTCCCTTTTTTTCCCCTTTCACAGTGCTCCTTTGTACGATTCCCGTCCGGATCATTTTTGCTGGTTTTTTGTCCCCTCCCCCTCTCGCAAGCATACTGCGCGACGGAATTTTCAGGGCAGATTTTCATTCCCTCCCGCAGAGCCAGCCTTTCCTTCCTCAAGGCCCAGCCATAGGAAACCCATCCCACCCCCACCCGAAGCTACTTTTCCCCCCTTGGATATACGCTCGCCCCTGGTTCCCACCCCTTCATTTTCCCGTCGACGCTCCACGATAAAGTTCCTGTTCACATCGGTGGTCACAACCAAATCTTTCGCGTCAACCCCCCAGCATGTTCTTCACCGCAAGTTACTTTCACCTCTTTTCCTTAATTTGCTTCTTCTATCTCCCGCTCGATCCGGCTTACCCCGGACCGACACCTTCTTAAAGAATTCCCATTCATCTTACGTTCTTTTTCTTAAATCTTCCCGATAAAAACGCCATCCATCCGTGTGCACTCAAACTTCCCGACATCGGATCTTGTTCTATGCCTGTTTTCTATTTCTTCTTCTTTCTAGAGAATCGATTTTGGGAATTTGCCCCCTCCACCCCCCTTTCCTTTTTTCCTCCATTGAAGGATTTTTCCCCTCCGTTTTCTTCCGTCCCCTAGGGTTCCTTCTCAGAGTCGCCGGTCCCCCTCCAACCCCACATTCCATTCCTTTTGAAAAGGATGGAAGATATCTTCCGTCCACCGCCTTTCTCTACCTTCTTTATGCCTTTAAGTCCCCCATCTTCTGTCTGTCTCACTTTTTTTCTAAAATTCATCAGGACGCTTGTCTTCCCCCTCGTTTTAGCATTCTGGACTTCAATGTTCTTTTTTCTTTAGTCCGGGGTCTTCCCATGGTGCATTCCGACCGAAGGGAGGAACCTGCCCCCCTTCGCCCAGAAAAACAATCCCTTCACTTTTTTTTTCCGCTTTCTGCGGTTAGTGGTTGGCTTTTTTCTTGGTCGGCCTGCAGAGTTGGGTTCTGTTTTTTTTTGCCTTCCAAGGTTCTCCTGTCCCGATCTTCTCTTCCCGACCTTTCAAAGGATTTAACCATTTCCATGGAGTAGCTGTGTTTCTTCTACACCTGCAAGCTTTTTTTTCCCTTTCCCTTTCTGTTTGCTCATGTGTTTCTCCTACTGTTTTTTGTTGATTATAGGAGTTCGATGCCTGTTAGGATGAGCGTTATCTCCTGCCTCCTTCCCCCTAACCTCGGGCGCGGTAGGAAATCCACACCCTTTTTTTTGACCGTCTACCACGCAGATCCTCGTTTTTTGAACATCGTTCAACTATCCGACCCTCGTGTTTTCTGCTTTTTTCCCCCAAGTTTTTTGCGGTTTCTACCCAAAAGTGGCGCGAACCGTTTTAAAACGTTCTGAAAGGTCTCCCCTTTTTCTTGCGTCATCGTCGTCAGACAGGCCGCTTGAACTCTCCTTCGCTAGCGCTTTTATTTAGTCTTTTTCCCCCCCCTTCTCTTCCCCCGAAAGAATCTCTTTCTTCCCCCCTCTCCTTCCCTTTTCTACTTGTGTTGATGTATATGTCTTCCTCCGATGTATCCCTTTACTCTATGAGAGTGTGAAAATTCCCCCTTCCCCCTGCACTTCCTGTTCCTGGGCTAGTAGGATGTAACTCCTCGGCTTTCCCTTTTTTCTTGAGAACTTCATCCTTTTAGAAGAACCCTTTTGTACGGTTTTTGTATCTCCCCCCCCAAACTGCGTCCTCCCTCACACCCTGCTACCCGAACGTCGTGATCGTTTTCGATAAGGGTTCTTCACCCCTTTCATGCTACTTTCCTTCCTTAGCTGTTACGACCTCCCTCTTTTTATTTGGCAGGGTTCCACTTCTCCCCAAGAAGAACACATCCCCAAAAACCGCAAGGATTTTTCCCGCCCTTTCCCCCTCTCCCCCTCCTCATGAATGCTTTGCTTATGACCTCCTTCCTTCCCTTCCATTTCAAGTTTCTTGTGAAAGTACGAACTTTTTTTCTCTCCTCTCGATTGATCGTGCAGGTCCAACCACCGACTCCAGGCGTTCCAAAGCAAACACGTCCCAGACCCCCCCCCCCCCGAACCCCGCCCAAGCCGGGTCCCCCCCCAACACCCAACACAAGTGATTATGCTTTCACTCGGGCATTTTCTTTTACTGCCCCCCCTACCATTGACTTTTTGCCTTAAAACCCCCGACGTCCCCCTTTTATGGTAACTGACTCCATATGACGATCTTTACGGTTTGAGGCGGTAAAGTAAACATGGGACTATTTCTTTTTCATTGGACTTACTTTCGCCCTCACTGAATAGTCTCTTTCTGAGCTTCGGTGGGGGTCCCAGGGAGGTTTCCATGGCCATGAGTGTCAGGCGGGGTTGTTGTAGGCGTGACCTTTTTCCCTCTGGAGTCATTGTTTTCCATGCTTTTGTGAGAAGAAACCTTCATAAATCAGTTTTCCTTTAAGCCCGCTGGCGGAATTCCTTTAGTGCAATGGGCCTCCTCTTGCGCGCCTCGAAGAGCGGCTGGTTGTTTCCTCTTATATACCTGCTCCCCGGGTCCGTTCTCCAGTGCAAGCATTTTGACCCCAGTTTGTCAGTTGTCCTTGTTTAGGACGTGGCGCTACGCTCAGAACCCAGGGGGCTGCTTTTCTTTTGCCTTTTACATTCTTTGGAGCCACGGCGGTCGGGTTTTCCCCTTTCCTTTCTTAGTAGACCTGCAGGGCAGAGTGAACTTTTGGCGCCGGATAAGCGGTGAATCCCCTGTCGTTTTTCTTTCTCGGCGTTGTTTTTTTGACCCCCGTACCTCTGTACAGTAGCCGGTGATCGCTTGCGACTGAAAAAATTGTCCTGTTTGCGTTTCCGATCTCCTTTCATACAGGTTTTTCGTTTTTGGTGTTTTTTTTCCTTTTCTTCCCCAGGTCGGCGATTTTTGGTGGGCGAAGGATAGACTTTCTTAGTTGTTGCGCTTGAATGGCCTTTTCTCCCTTCTCCGCCCTTTGTTGGCATCATTCCGTCCCTTCGTGCAGTATGCGTAGGTATTTTCAATGTTGGAGCCCCCCCTTGTCCCCCTCATGCGGCCGGGGGTCCCGTTACAGCGCGTTGAAAGTTTCATTCAACCTTTTTTCTTTTTCCCGAGATACCCGCTATCGTGAACCCTTTTTTTCCTGTCCTTTTTACGATACGAACGGTCCCCCCATATGCATTCGCGAGGTGATTCTTCCCTCAGAGTTTTTTCTCTTGCAGACCCCCTTTCCTTTCTTTGTTGTTTTCTAGGATTGCTGCTCTTGTTCGATTTGACCTGATAAACCCAGTCGACTTTTCTCCTTTCTTGGTAGTAACTTTCTTCATCCCCCCCCAGGTTTTTGTTGCGCGATCCATATAAAGATCTCATTTTCCACTTTCACAGCGCGCCCTGTTTCCCCTGCCCTTCTAATGCGGGATTCAAATGCGTTCTCTTCCTATCTCTTCCCCCTCCCTACCCCTCCTATTTCCGTTGCTGATTTCAAATCTCATATAAAGCGACCTCGCCAGCCTCCGGTCTAGCCTTTCCCTCCCCTTACTTTCCTCTCTGAAAAACCATTCCCCCCCTTTACTCTTCCACCTTGATCCTCTTCAGATAGGAAACCACACTGGTTTTTCAGTTTATTTCGAAAGATTACACTCCGACTGTGGTTCGAATCGTGTTCCACCACACTTCCGGGCCTCACCATCAGGTTCCGCAGCCCCCACGAAGAAACAGTTGTTTCAATCATGCCTCTTATATAGAGAAAGCCGATCCTTCTTTCGATTTCTGACCCCCATCGCCCAAAGTAGTACCCCCCATTTCTATCTCTCCCCGTTAATTTTTTGCAGGAAAAGTTTTTTTTCCAGGAAAGGAACACACGCTGGGTTCAATCCTCTTTTTCACTTCACCTGGCTTGCTTTTCGGATTTTTTTTTTTCGATGCTGAAGAACTTAGCCCAAGATATAGTTGTAGTTCTTCCTCTAGCTTGAGGGGCAGGCAAATCCTCTCCTTTTTGCACCTTACCCTTCACCCCCCTTTTGAAAATTCTTTTTAGCCCACTTCCAGATCGTCTTGTCCCCGCCCTCTCAGATTGACGGTCCCCGCACTTTCCCCCCCCCACATTTTTTTTTTCTGGTCCCTTTTCTTCTTCCGGTCAAAAGCTCCCCCGTCTTCCTATACCCCTTTCTGTATTGATCTTCCTCTCCTTTCTTCTGCCGCTGGATCCTTTTCCGTGTGTGAAATAAGGCAGGCCTCGATTTCCATTGAGCCCCCCTTTTAGGCCCCGCAGGTGTAGGGCCCCGCCCCTCGTTTTCTTCAAATGTGTTTTCCTTCCGACGAGGACCTGCCTGTCAAAGAAAACTCCCCTTCTGGTTGAAGGGGCTTGGTTTTTTTTTGTTCGATGTTGGCGGCTCGATTTTGTGTCGGTCTTCTCGTCTCTGCTTCCCCCAATCATATTTCCCCATCTTCCCTGACCTTGTTCCTCCTTCAATTTTCAGGGCGGAGTCCTTCCCCCCCACCCGTTCCGGCGAGTTTTCGCCGTGGGTTGTTCTAGCTTTCTGTTTTTTTTTATAAGGTTGGATGGTCTTGCGTTTTGATATAGTGGAGGTTCCCCTTTTTTCATTTCCCTCACCCTCTGTTAAAAATGAAGGATGTGCCCTCCCCGTGCCTCTCCCTCTATGGGATGACCCTCGTCCCCTTTTCTCCACTTCCGGACTGAGGGTTTTCTTTTTGCTTCTCAGTAAACCATTTTTTCGGGCCTTTTTCGTTCACAGCTTTCAGGGGCTCTTTCGTGTCGGCGCAGTGGCCGCCCTCGTATCCTTCCCTTGCTGAATTTTTAAGTTCTTTCCCCCAGGCAGAATTTCATCCCTTTAAAACCAACCCCCTTCTCGGGACTCTTTTCTCTTTTGTTGTTCTAGTCTCCTACGATGTTTTTTTCTGGTCTTCAGGACTGAGTCCTGCCGCTTTGTTTTTCCCCCAACCCTCTCTCTCAATATGCATTCTTGAGCAGGATCTTATCCCGAGAAGGCGGACTGCGCCCCTCCTCCCCTCCATCCACCTTCCTTCCTTATTTATTCTCCCTCTCTTTTGACTCGCTTGAAAGACCGAGTGTTTTGCCTCGCTTTCGCCCCATACCCCTTTTTTTCTTTACTTGCTGCCCGCCCACTTCTTCCACCCGTTGTACGACTTTTGGAAGGAATTCCCTCTTTTTTTGTTGCCACCCCTATTTATCTACTTTTGTCCTCCCCCCCCCCTTTTTATCCTTTCCTATATCACCTGTCCATTCGGGTTTATTTTACCGTCTTTTTCGCTGACGGTTTTTCTTCTGCCTCTCTCCCTATCATCACTCGCATCCCCCCCTTTAATCCCCCCCCCCCCTCCAGAGAACCGCTCCGATCTCAACCCTCCTCCCCTTTGCGGCAATTTTTTTACTCCTTTCCCCCCATTGTCAAGATTCTGCACTCTCTTTGTAGACTCATTTTCTTCTGATAGGTATACCTGAATTCCCCCCCACCCGAAGCCCAAAATGCGGCCTCTCCACCGTCCTCCCCTTTCCCAACTAAGCTCGTCAAACCCACCAATGTCCTTATTTTTTGATCTTTCATTGGGGCCGTTCCTCATTCGTTCTCTCACACCCCTTTTAAGACCCGGACTGCGTTTCCCTACACCTGTGCGAAATTACTTGGTCTTCCTGGGGTGTAGTCCAAAGAAACTTTCTTCTGGCTGCTTTCTCTTTCCAGTGAGCCCCAGTATCCATCCTCCATGGAATTTTGAAATTAAAAGGGTCCAGACAAGGTCCCCTTTTTCCGAGTGCGGTATCCCCCTTTTCGAGATTTGTCCTTCCTGGTTCCTTCCCCTTGTTTCGGGTGTTTTCTCGTTGGCGGGCTTTGCTCTGAAATAGGAGAAGGGCTGTGTGCCCTTTTTATCGGCCTTTTACTTTTTCCCGTGGTCTTTTCTTTTAAAGCAGGCGGCTGACAACTGATTTTCTCAGGTCCTTGCCCCCCCTTGATTGACGCCAGTCCTCGAAGTTTTCTTCCTCTTCCCTACCAGATGGACCGTGATCCGGCCCCCCCAGGTTGTCTCACGGCTTTTATCAGGAGGTCTCTACCGCCCTGCAAACCCCTCAGGTGGGAAGAAGACTCTGTCGGTTGCTTTCCGGTAAAGAAGGTGGTGGGCTCCTTCCTTTTTCGTTAACCGCCTTTTGGGTTCCTAGCTGCTAAGTCTTCTCGTCGCTTTTCGAGCGACCCCTGCGTTCCATCATTTTTTGTTGTCAATCCCCGGAAGTGCCCCTTCTGGCTTCAGCGTTTTGGCGGCGAGGGACCCTCGGTTTGACCATTTGTTATTTTATACGTATATCGGTTTTCTCTTTTTTTCTTTCTTTTGATGGTGGGTGGTTGTTTTCTTGCTTCAGTAGTGTGGGTCGCTTTTATTCTAGGATCGACCCCTTCTTTTTTGTGCGGCTTTTTCTTTTTTTTTTTTTTGATGTCCTCAGGCCTTTGCTGGTGCATCCGATAGCGCTGGGCTCTTTTCCGAGTATGTGTTTTTGTTGAGTCCCCCCATGGTAGTGAATTCTGGTCCTTCCGTCTTTTTTCCACCTCTGTGATTGTTAGCGCCACGCTGCGGGAACGAGTCCACCTCCTTTTCTTACTTGGAGTGAGGGCCCTTTGTTCCCTGATTCATTCACAAGCCACCCCCCCGGAAACGGTTTTTTTTTCATTCGGTCCCGGGTATCGTTCGCAAGAGTTCTCTCCCTCCTCTTCGCCCTCGCTCGATCCCCCCCCTCCTTTTTTTGTGAGAGAGACGTCTCTCTAACTGAGAACGATACCCCGAATCCCGTTCTCAATTGGATTCACCTTTTGTTTTTCCGCACCCTTGGCTAAAGTTTAAAGATTGGGTTCCCCCGCCTTCACCTTTCTTGCCACTTACCCCGGAGGTTTCTATTCCCCTTCCTGCTCTGCTGGCTACTGTTTTTACCACGGCCACTCTTCAGAACTTCCCCCCTTTCTTCTTTTTTCCTGACCCCACCTCTGGAAGAGGCTGCCTGTCTTCTCCCCATCCCGTTTTCTCGCCTTTCCGCTCCCTCTCATTAGCCACCCCACTCACTGAGACACCCTCCCCCCCAACACAACCTCAAGACCCGACTCGGCTCAACCGGATATATAATCTTCCCAACCACAACAACCCCAGTAGTCTCCGCTCCTCTCAACCGCTTTCCATGTTTTGTAATCGGTGTTCCCCACAAATTTTTTTTTACCCCAGAAGGTTTTTCCTCTTTTTCTTCACCCGTTTCCAATTCAGCTGCTTCTCTCTCCCCGGTGTACCGCTCTTTCTCTTCCTTCCCCTCCGCACGCACTTTCACCTTCCTGGTTTCGAAAATGCGGTAAACCGCCCCCTGACCCCACTGACCCATTTTTCACTTTCCCAACTCCCGAACTTGCATCACTTCCCGTGGTCGTCCTCCACGTTCTTAGGTCGTCTCCCTCTCTTTTTGCAGGAATTCCCCCCCCCCAAAAAAAAATAAACCCCAGTCCTTTTTCTAAGGCCTGCTAGCCTCTCACTTCTTCTTCAGCTTTGCTTTCCCGTCTCTCCCCTTCCACTCTATTTTTCCTCCCCCCCCACCCGTCCCCCCCCCCCGAAGTTAAATTTCCTGGGTCTTTTCTTTTCCGTTTCAACCGCTCCAGCTCCCGCAACTCCCTATCCCCTCGTTTTAAGTCTGCCATTCCAGACCTTGTCCCCTTTTTTGAACTTCCCGGTCTCACTTAGGGGACTTCCAGTCTCCTCCGCCTTTGTGTCATCCATCTTTGAGACCCCTTCGCAAGTTTAGTAGTCACCTTCGTTCCTTTCCAAAGGAGTTTCTTCCCGACCTCAGGGAGTCCCCCCCCCCCCCCCCCCACGTTCCCCCCCCCCTTTCCATTGGTTGTGCCTGGCTTTGGCTGCTGGTCCTGCGCTTTTTTTCTTTCGGTCCTCATCTCTTTTGCGTCTTTTTTTTGGGTCTGACGTCTTATTCATCATTTCGAGACAGACCTTTACCGCCGCTACCAGAAGCTTCCAATGTTTTTGCGGCTCCATTTCTCCACCATTCTCCCTTCCCTCTTCGCATCTCTCCAGGGTCTTTCTCAGGTATTGTTTTTTTTGATTTTGTGTCTTAGAGTTATGTTTCCGCCGTATGAGAGGCCTGCTTCCCCCCCCCCCCAACAGGGAGAGGTCGTCCTACCCTCTCAGACCGCCCAGTCTACCAAAATCCTATAATCTTGGTTTTTCTGAGACCCACTTCTCAAACCACGCAAACACTTTTCTGTTTTTGCGTTCTCCCCAAGTAAGTTTGGACTTTTTAAAATGCAGGTCAAGTCCCCCCTAGTCTGTCTCGGAGTGAAGCAGGTGTTGAATTCGTTTTTTTTTTTTTTTTTTTTTTTTTTTTTTGTTTGGTCTTTTTTTTTGTGTGTTTTTTTTTCTTTTTCTTTTTGGGGTTTTTTTTTTTTCTTTCTCTTTTTCGTTGGAGCCATTCTTCCCGTATCCTAGCTTGTTTCTGTTCCCCAAAGAGCACACCCCCTCCCCCCAAAAAACTCGAGGATCCCTCTCTTTCCCTTGTTGTGTTTAGAGAGTGTTCTATTTTTTTTTTCTCGTGAATGAGTCCTCTTCCAAAAACATCCCCCCTCTTCCTACAATAGCTAGAGACGGGCTCCTTTTTCCATTGTTTTCTCGCTTGACCGACAGCGAGGATTAGAGCCTTTGAAGTCGATTTTCGTAGCACCTGTTCTGCCCCCACTGTTAGTCTTACCGCCAAACATTTTCCCAAATCCTTCCCCTTTTTTTTCTAGCTCCTCGTTTGATCCCCTCCTATTCTCTCCGGTCCCGTGGTAGAGGGATCCTGTTCCCCATTCGTATTACAGACGCGTCGCCTATTTGGATGGTCTCAGGGCCCTCCCTCCACTCTTTAAAAACTCCCATCAAACCCTTAATCCCCCCCCCACCAGAACTTCCGAAACACCGAGCCCCGACCCTTCATATAAAGTCGAACTTCTAGGGCAAATTTTTTTTTTATTGACCAGACCGGCTCCATTGCTGAATCTTTTTCGACCTTCTTGAACTTCTGGCGACCTCCCTCCTCTTTGAGTCCAGACCCTCGGCCACAACCCCCCACCCCGCCCCAATTATTTGCTGCTGCCCCCACAGCGTCCCACCCCCCTAAAAGCCAAGTTTCTACCAAACGTCCCTATGGTTTTTTGCTTTTTTTTTTTTGACTTTTTGTGGTTCCAGGTTTACCTCTCCCCTTTTTTTTTTTTTTATTGCATGACCCCTCTTTGATCCCCCTGTCTTCTTTTTCCCCCCCCATGACCTCTGTAAATTTTTTTCTTTGATTCCCCCTGTTTTTTCTCTCCCCGATAATGGCGTGACCACTACCCCTTATTCCAGTTCAAGTATCCCAGGTATCTGACGCCCTTAGATCCCCTCCAGTCCCGGTCTGGAGAGCGGCTGTTTATGGATCTTTTTTCGTGAGAGGAGGTAAAGGTCCCTTGGACCTAGAACTGAGGGGTCTCGGGACCGGTCCAATTGTTCCTTGATCTTTCCCCTCCCCGCGGAGGTAGCATCCCCGCTGCCTAAAGTGATATAATCCCGTGAAAAAATTCCTTTTAGGTTGATTTTTGCAAGTGACAATGACAAAACGAGGCGCGCCCTCCCCTTAATTAGTTTTCCCACGAGGTTCGTCGCATTCCTCTCGACCCCGTCTTTTGAAGAGTGCCATTTGTGTTTGGATGTGTTTTTGTCGTGGGTTCTCAGGTTTGATTCTACGCAGTTTCCTGCCGAAACTCCCTTTTTTCACTTGATTTTTTTCTTTCAGTTCCCAGCGGTACTCGGTACCTCGGTTTATGGCTATGGTGCTACGTTATAACGCCGGCCTGCGTACCTATCCAAGGAAGTCCTTCCCATGAGTGCAACCCCGAGGTTTCTACCGCTTTTAACTGTTTGTTGCACGCCTTCTTTTTTTTTTTTCCCCCTTCGTAACCAGGTTTTCAGTAGTGTGATGGGTCTCCCGACAACTTTCTTTTTTTGCAACCTTTTGTTGGCATATTACGTAGATCCAGGTGTGGCAGAGAGTTCGGTGTTATTGCTTTTTTGTCTGAGGGTTATCTTTCCGTTTTTTTCTTTGCGTTGGGTGCGGCCGACGGCTGGCTTCGCTTCTCTGGTCCCCCGATTGCAGACGGTCGAGGCTTCTTTGGTTATACTCTCTCGTTTTCTTATTCTTCCCTCTCTATTTCCTTGTTTTTGACACCCCACATAGTGCTCCCCGTTTGGTCCCTCTCCAACTGCGCTGCTTACCGTGTCTCAGTTTCCTTTGAGAGATCTCCCCCCCTCTATTGCTTTCTCATTTGCGGGCCAATTTTCTCTTTTTCATTCAGCCGTTCTACAACCCTTGCATTCGTCGCTTGGTTCTCGTCTCTGCACTCTTCTCCAGTCTTAGCCATTATCTCTCTTCCCCCTCCTTTTTTTTTGCGCTCTAGATATCCCCTTCTTTTTGCGAACTCGGCTCCCGATACCCCGCGCATTTTCTTGTGTAGTCAACTTTCTGACCTCTTCCACTTGGCAAGAAATGCAAAGGCGATAGCCTGTTTCGTCGACTTTCTTAAAGCTTCCCCGTGCTTGCCTGAACTTTCACCGCCTTTGTCCTCCGGATGCAAGTGCTTTTTCCTTTGCTGCTACCCTTGGTGTTTTCAGCACCTCCGGCTAATTCATCGATCTCCTCTTGCACCCCTTTGGCTTATGCCCCTTCTTCCACTCCGCCCTTCCCCCCTCCGTCACGCACTCCAGACTCCGTTTCGATCGTAGCCCCAACGTCCAGCCTTCCTATCACACACAACCACCCCCGACAGATCACATCCTTTCCACCTTGGCTCTACCCGTTCACCCCCACAAACTTGTTCCCCCTTAGTTAAGTTCTCCCCCTCTCCATTTACCCTCTACTTCCAGCTTTGCTAGACCTGGTGGCCACCAAACTGCTGGATTACCAGTACTTTTTCTTTTCAGTACCCTTCAACCGGGGACTCTCTCCCCTATCCTAGTAAAGCGCTTTCCGGTATTAGCACCGCGTGGCTCCACCCGAACTCTGATACCGCCCCCCGTCACTTACCCTCTATTCAAACGAATTCCTTACCGCAGGTAGACATTCCCGCCCCGGCTCCTTTTTTCACCCCCCCATACATCCTTCCGCCCTCCCCGCATTGACAATGGCATCACTTCTTCTGGTCGCACTGCGCGCCCCACCTTTCCTCCTCGGCGTTCTAGATTTTGTTCCCCCCAGTTACACCTTTTCCAAAAACCAAATCAGTACTTTTTCCTCCAGGATTTCAGTTCTCCTTCTTTCGTCAGCGTTGATACTCCCTTCAGCGTCTTGTTGCCCCCCCCCTTGCCCATTCAGTTCAGAAGGTAACCTTTCCACCCCCCCGTCCTTTCCACTGAAAAGTTTTTTTTACTGCTATGCCACTCCTGCCCGCTCGAGTCCCTTCCCGCCCCCCCTCTCTCGCCAGAACCCCAGGAACTTCTGTCTTGATCCTTTACGTTCTCATCCCACGTGTCCCGATTGTGGTTATTTACCTTCACTTCTTTCGCACTCCATGAGCGTCAATACGGTCGTGTCCCCTTCTTGTTTCCACCCTAGGTGACCCAAGTTGAGTTCGCACCAGTTAGGTTCTCGTCCCGGGGTTCTTTCAATTTTTCTATCTACCCCAGGTCTTCACCCTGCCCTACAAACCGTTCCAAAAGAAAACCATCCGTCAAGTTTTCTGGGATGTCCTTTTTTCGGCTCTTTGTTTGGTGCTGAGTCCCTCTATTTGTTGATTGTTTTTTTTTGAACCTTTGTTTTCTGATCTCCATCAAATGAGTTTCTTTCTCCAGAATTCACAGCAGTCCAGACTTCCCTTTCAGGAGTATAGGAGTTTCCATCCACACTTTCCCTTTTTTTTTTTCGTGTTTAGCGTCCCCCTGCCCCTGTCTCCGAGATCTTTTTTTTGGGGAGTATACTGGGTTGGATGCTGTTCTTCTTGATAGGAGAGTGGAGGCTTGGATTTTTTCATTCCCCCATCCCTTTAGCACCCCCCGCTAATTTTCGTTTCGGACCGTCCCCCCCCTTGAAAGACAGATCATAGGGCCTTCTTGCCTTCACCCACGTACCCATATCCGCCCCTCCTTTGAGCCATAGGGGTTTTTCTTTTCTTAGGGATCAATACCCAGTTGGCGGTCACGTTTCCCCCCTTCTTTCATGCTCTATCGTCTTTTCTTCCTTCGGCGTCAGTTTTCCTAATGTAGGCCCCTCCCTTCCTTGCTCGCTTTTTAGATTGTTCTTTTTCAAAAGCGCCAGACCTCATTCAGCCGAACAACAAACTTTCTGAC
>Ga0179593_1220699_pt1 | contig 12519 bp, 16 predicted proteins | sample CZODoug2_1_08_16_FD_185931 | JGI IMG/M metagenome (GOLD analysis project Ga0179593, IMG submission 185931) | Vadose zone soil fungal communities from Angelo Coast Range Reserve, California, USA - CZODoug2_1_08_16fungal (PacBio error correction) | ecosystem: Environmental > Terrestrial > Soil >... | reverse complement strand
TTTTCTTCTCTGTCCTCCTGATTCACTGTAACTTCGCGCTCCACTCCTCCTGAGACTTCGTTTAAATGGATTTCTACCATGTCGACCCGGGTGACAGAGATATCTTTCGACCCCCGTTCGGGGTGGCGTGGTCCCGCGGGATCTAGTGTTTCTGGATAAACCTCCCCCACGATTGTATGCGGATTTCTACCCCCCGAGATGATAAATCCCCGGTGTTAAAGCGTCATATCCCATGTAACCACCTCGGACTCACACCCGTTCCTACCCGATTGGCCGGGTTCGCTCCCCATGGATTGCTTCCTTTCCAATTCCTTTTTTGTCAGTTGCCCGGGATAGAAAGGGGAGGGACCCTCTTCCTACCGCTGTCTGCTGCGCGCCAGGGGGACGAGTCTCCCCCCCTAAGAAGTCCATCAGCGCAATCGCTCCCCCGTTTGTGCTCTTTCCCCCTGACTTTCCTTTCCCCCCTTCCTGCGTGGGGGGCGCGCTTTTTTTTTCATATTCCTTTCTTTTTTCCATTGGACCTCCGTTTCCTGTCTACCTTAGGACCTGATGCTACGGATGAATTCTCCTCCCTAACTGTGATCTCGAGGATCATAGCCTGATCCACAACCCTCCCCCCTTCTTTCTGGTCCCCGTGCTTTTTCTTTTTCACCACCTGCATGCTCCCACCGTACTTAAGACTTAGCCCTCTGCACGCGGCTTTCCTTTGAAGAATGTCTTCTTCATCTTCTCTTTTTTCTTTTTCCCCCTTTTCCGGCCGTCCTTTTAGCAAGTTTAGCTTAGCAGTATTTTCTTCGCGCGCGCCCCACTTTCCTTTCCTCCGTCTCGCTTTTTAAGTAACCTGCTGGCCTCCTTCTATCGGGCGTTTCCTCAGGAAGATGCACAGGTTCATGCCCCCTTCCATTCTTCGACTTGCACGAATCCCTTTCAAAAGGATATCTTCCCTCACGCTAAGTGTTCGGTGAAACTCTTCCTCAATGCTCCATGGCTCCTCTTGGCCACATTTTTTGAGCACGGTTTGTGGTCCTTTCGTATCTCAATTCGGCTGTGAGATGGATGACCTCCCGATAATGACACTTGCGGTGAGGTCCTTCTAGCTCTGACCGATGACACCTTCGATACAATAGAACTTATCTTTACACCCAGCAGGACCAGAGTTGGGATTTCCCCCACTCCGGATCGCACCCCCCTCCCTCACTTTCTCTTGACTACGGAACCCCCCACCCCGACATATCCTTGCGACTCTCTTTTTGTCGAGCACCTTCTCCAAACTTTGTCCTTTGCTTTCCCCTTTCGCTTTTTTGAATAGAGTTTCGGTTTGGCCCCATTCCGTGAGCACCCTTAAGGCGGAACTCCCTCGTCCCCCCCGTCCCAGTGTCACCCCTGAAGAAACGGTGTTTAGTTGTCCCTAGGTCTGACACTTTCTACTGGCGCACTTTTTTTTTTTTGCAGCCCCCTGTACCGTAGCGCCCCCATGTCCTTCCCATTTCGGCGTTATTCTCTCCCCTGCGATGATAACCCCTGCCCCCCCACCTTAAGTTTCCCAGTCGCGTCCAGTCACCCCCTCAGGATTGAGCCGGCAACTGGCCCTCCGCATCGTCGTTGCTCCTTGGTTTCCTCCCCTCATGATTCTCATCGTTCAATGGATACACTGAAACCCCTGGTTTCCGGCCCTGGGGTAGACTGATGTTACTCTCCCCCTGGAGATCCGTTGCGATGATTAATAGAGCGTCACCTCCCCGTTTTTGAGATTCTTCTCGGTTTATCGTACGGTCTTCCCATCGAAATTAGGGTGTTAACTGGTAGTTCCGGATTGTTTTAGTGTTTATCTTTGATGTTTAATTGTTCCACCTCCGGCTACTGTTGGAATTTTACCCCGCCTGTTCCATGCCCCCGAATACCACCTGTTCGATCTCCTCGAAGCAGCATAATGTGATTTTCCGCCTTGCGCGCTCACGTCCCTCGTACCCTGATACCCCTCACCGATATTTTTTCTTTTGACACCCTTGGCAGTCCCTGGTTTGACGCGAATCGCGACACTTTCGAGGTTTTTTTCCTCCCTGTGTCGCGTGCCGGCGCTCCCGAAGAAGAATATCGCGGACGGCCTCCTTTTCCTTCTCCACCGGAACGGTAAAAATCCCTCCCAGCCAACTTTATATTCTACGCTTCTGGCATTTTTTCATCCTTTGGGCAGCCTCCAAGAGACTGCCCCCCTATGTTCGGCAACTTACATGGAAAGAGCCTACCCTCCCCCCCGTTCGATTCCTATCTGTTTCGGACGTCTTCTTGCAGAAGACTCTGCTTTTTCTCGAGCTTCGCTCGGCTTCCGACTTTTGAGTGTCACGAATCACGACCTTCCCTCCCGGGCACTGTGACACATGAGTTGCCCCTCCTTCCCTCAAGCATAATCTATTTTCTTTCCTTTTTTTTGTTTCTATTTTGTTCTTGAGTGACTTTCCGACTTTTATAGGCATTGAACCCCTTTGCCACGGCTACTGAGTCCCGGCTGTCGTACACGCAAAAAAATCCTCTCGCCGATCAGCTCGTCTCCTCAGACCTTGATCTCCTTACTTTTTTCATTAGAAACCTCTCGGCGCGCGACCTGTTGGTTTCTGTTTCCATACTTTTGTCTCCCCCGTTTCCGAATTTTTCCGGATGCGCCGTTTAGCCAACCCCCTATCCAATGCCGCCCCTACCCCTTTTTTACTCTCAATCCATATTTCCATGTTCTTCTGGCTGTGGGGCACTTTCCTTCTTCATCGCCTTTCATGCTCTGCCTGAGGAGGTCACCTCTTTCACTCTCAACTCTCTCCACGACTCGCCCTTTGTTAGTTTAGCTTTTTCTTTCCTCGGACCGCCCCTTTTAACCCTCCCAGAACCCTCTAGTTCTTCTCGGAACTCGGAGTTATTGCTCGAGTTAGTCGCACAGCACAGGCTGCCTTTTCCGCCAGCCTTTTTTTACATTCGGTGATGGAGGAGGCTCCGGTTTCCACCGTGCCCGTTGCTTTTTACCCCTCCCGTACAATCCTCTTCCTTTTTTCAAACAGGGCCCCAGGTACCCCCACCAAGAATGTTCGCGTTGGCCGACTTCCACCGCTAACCCTAGAATATACCCAGGGTTCAGTGACGATCCTTCCCTCCAGGATAGCCCCTTTCAAGAGAAACTCCCCTGATTTTCCCTTTCCGTCGGAGCCCATACGTTCTTGTTTCTCCCTCCCCCCTTCTTCCTTATCCGGATTGTCGTTTCTTTCCCCAAAGGAGATTAGACTATGCCGGCGACCCGTTTCGACTTTCGTCCCCCCGCCTGCGGTGCTGTGCGCGTTTTTCTGAAGGTTTTCCTCTGTGCCTCAGAGCGAGTCTTAAGTACTCGTTTCTCTTGACGGTCTCTCCCCCCCCCCTCCATGTGTTTTTTTTTTTTTCTAGACGCCACCTTTTCCGATCCTGTCGAACCGCTGACGAAACCACAACGGTTGTTTTTTGGTTCCCGTTTCCCAATGCGACGTGCCTCACGACGTCTTTTTCACAGGTTTCTTGTCCACTGTTACCTTGAGCCCCACGCACTTTTGTCAAAACATTTCACTGACCTCCCATTCCCCCCCCCCTTTCGCCCGTCCCCCCGTTTGCTCGATCGCCCCATTTTATTGCTGTGTTTTGCAGTAGGACCCGGAATGCCCCTTTCTTGGAGGCGATTTTCAATGGTTCCTATCCCTCCCCCTTTTTACGTTGTTCATGAAGGGACTATCTTCCGGTTTAACTCGTGTCCGGACGCTCGACACAAGCCCCGCCTTTCTCATGCAGTTTTTGCGCTCCCCTGCGACAAGCGTTCTCTTCCCTTAATGTCCCCCCCCGTTTGCTCACCCCTGCTTCTCCCCCGATAATTAATGGAGCATTTCATCTTTTTTCTTTTTAACCGACAAGCTTGATTGAGGAAATCAGGTGTTGTTTCGCGTGATTAGTCCTTCTCCGCCTTCTCGATCGGATCTTTCCTTCCTTGTTTTAGCGCCGCTCAGCATTCCGCGAATCTCTATATGAAACATTCCAAGCATTTTGCCCTTTTTCAAGGTGCGCGTCTTGACTTAGCCCGATGCCCTTCCTCCACCTTTGCTCCTTCCCTCCTTCCTGAATTTTTTGTGCAGCTTCCCCCCTCAGTATTCATAGAAGACTTAGCGCCTTTTTTTAAGATAAAGGTCTGCCGGTTATTTGCTCGATGACTTTTTTTCCCTCCGGTCGGCCGTTAAGAAGGGTTATTTTGTTTGTCGCTTATTGCACTCCCCTGCCCTTCTGAGTACTAAGTATAGTTCTTTTCAGAATTTTCTCCGGTTGTTGAAGCCCCCATGCGGGTATGAACCATCCCCCTTCTAACGCACTTCCCCCATTCCTCTCCAAAGCCCCTCCCCTGGCTGGGCCTGCAGCAGATGATCACTCCTATTTCTTCCTTCTCTTAATGCTGGTGCATTTTGACTACCCTGAGAAAGCCTTTCTTCCTGCCTCAAGAGTGGTGACATACTTGATGCCCCCACGCGTCTCCTTTCTTTCACACTATTAAGCGTCCATGTACCCTCATCCCCCTTAGTGTTTCTCCGCCCCCCAAGGTGGCCTTCGGCATTCCCTGTTTTTTTTATGGCCGATGGTGGTTGTTTTAGATGAATCCTTTTCCCTCCTTCTTTTTTTTTCCAGCGCGGTGTAGGGACCCTATGGACTATAATCCCCCTTCATCTCGTTGAGGTTGATCCATCCCCCCCCGCCAGATCTTCTCCCACTTTCAAAGCATGCCCTGCCCTCCTTGCAATACTTTTAGTCCCTTTTCTCCTCCATTGAAAGGATCTCAGCGGCGATGTTTTATGCTAAGGCCTTTTCAGCGGACTGTCCCTTTGCTTTTTACCTCACAAAGTAGACGATCGCCGTGTGAGCCTCAATTACTCTCTTCCTCCCGGCGGGGTTTTTCCCCAAGTAAGAAAAGAACCCAACTCTCTATTCTCATTGGTACCGAAAGAAATTTTTGTGTTTTTTTTGAGTCGAGATCTGGCGGTTTGTCTGTTTCCACACACTAACGCAGCCCCCAGCTACTTTAGACTCCCCAACCCCGACGAGTCGGTTGCTTGATCTGCTGTCTCTTGCTGATATCCTCTCTGCCTTAGCGCTCCCCGAATAGACAGATTGCTTCTTCCCTTTCAGTCTTGATTCACCTTCCCCTCCACTTAGTAGTGAAAATTCGTATCTTCCCCGATGTTCCCTGTGAGCGTTTTCGCTCTTCCATCCCACCCCCTTTTTCTTCCCCAACCTCCCACTTTTTTCTGCGGAGTTCTCCACCCGTCCTGCTTCGCCAACGTTTCGTTACGATCCCCCTTTTTCTCCCTGTCCCCCCCCCCACCAAGCGGTCCTCCCCCAAATGACATAAAATCCTCTGTCCGTTGTTTCTGCGCCCCCCTCCTCTTTCCTTCCCTAATCGTGTGCCATTTACCCTGGATATTTTGACCTTTTTTGCGGCACCCCTCGTTCCTCAATCTTCTTATACGGCTTTTTGCTCTCAGCTCCACCCCCTCTTAATAGGAGACCATCGAGCCGTTTTTCTTTATTATATTCCTAGTCCCCTCCCGGTCCTTTCTGTGGTCTGTAGTCTGTGATGTTCTTTCCTTTCTTTCCTTTTATGACCGCTGTTTTTCTAAAAGTATCCAGCCTCCCCGGACCTCCACTTAGGTCCCCTACTTTGCCGGTTCAATTAATCTCTTTCACCCCCAAGCTTTACACGGTCTTTTCCCTCTTTCTCTTGTGAAAAAACTGAATTCCCCTCCTTTCCCCGTCCTTCAAGACTGTTATCTGCCACTTTTCTGAGATTATCTCTCCAGGGTTCTCTTTTTCCCCTTTTCTTTTCCTTTCCAGTTTAGGTCCCCTTACTCGTATCAACGTTTCTCCTCCTCTCTCCAGTCCCTCGCTGCTCAACTTTTCTAGGACTATGTTTGAATGTTACACCCCCCCTCTGCTCTTCTCTTTTCTCTTTTCTCGATGACCTTTTGACCCCCAATTTCACCAGGTCTCCGCTTATTCTTCTTAACAAATGTCTCCTCCCTTCCGGACCGCCTCGAAAACGGAATTTTTTCCTAAACGAGAATTGTATGTTGACCGATGCATGCACCTTTTTTTTAACTTCAAGTATTTCCTCCCCCCTTTTTCTAAAAGGTTGTGGTAATTACTTTTCGGCTCATGGAGTTCAGGGTCTCTTGAGGACTTCCATGAAACTCTGACAGTATCACCCTGCGTGGCGTAGTCTCTTGAAAACCCCTCGTGCCTGGCTTGATCCACCCAAGATGACAGTTATGACCCCTCCCCCTGAGCAGCATTTCCTGTATTCCCTTTTTCTCGTTGATAGACTCCCCCCCCCGAAGGATCGTGGTAATTCCCCACCCCTCCTGACCTTTAGAGAGATCCCACCTGACGCACGTGGTCCTTGTCTTTCCTTGACGTCCTTTCTCTCTTTCGGTTCTTTTTAGAAAGTCCCCCCTTTTCTTAGCACCCATTTAATCTTCCCGGTCATTTAGTTTTTCCCCCTATCCACCCGTTTTCGTGCCTGCAAGCCTTTCCTCCCATAGCTCTAGACGTCTGCTCTCCTGTAGGTCTGCACGGAACCCACCTATCGTTTTTGGATGTTCCTTCTTTTAGAATGTTTGATTCATTCCCCACTCAGGACAAAGAGAAGCTCCTTCACCGGTTGCTCCCCCTCTCCCTTTCAGAAAACCACCTGAGACCACCCCCCCCCTTCTGAAGCTTTTGTCGAACCCTGAATAATGATATTCTCCAGATTCCCCATGGATCCCTGCTACCCATTGGAGACCCCTTCCTTGGTACGCGCCTCGGTGAAAGTGCTCTTGATCCGATAATCGAGAGTTACCGGTCCCCCTAGTTTAGCGTCGATTTTTACCCTGCTCTTCGCCTCCTGAACTTTTTTCTTGGTAAATGGTAGTCCGGAGGATCTAGATTTCGTTCTCAGGTCCCCCACGTCCGCCTTTTGGCCACCCGCCCCATAGCCGTCCCTTTACATGTGCGATTCCTCGCCGCCGCCTTTATTCTCAGACCCTTGCGCGATCCCCCCTGACGAGTCTTCTTCCAAGTACGAGATCGTTTCCGTTTTTGTCGGGACAGTTTCTCCTTTTTTAATCTAATCGACGCCCACCGGTATAGTCGTGGCGCGGTTTGTGAGCCGTGACCTTCTCTTTCTCCCGACGGTTAACGCCCTTTCCCTTGCGGGTGTCTTTTCCAGCGCACCCCCCAGCAATTCCCTTTATATTCTAGCTTCTTCGGGAATTCCCCTTTTTGGGCAGGTCTTCAAACGCCTTCTGCCGTCTCCCCCCTTCCAAACCCCCTCTGGCCTCCTCCTATTCCCCTGTCGCGCCCCCTTCTTTTCCTCCGTCAGTTCAGTCTAAAAGAGATTCTTTAGCCCTTTTTTTTTCTCCTTGTTTGCTTTCCTCCCTCCCCTCCCTCTGATTCCTGGGCCCTGTACTAGACTTCATCTCAGGAACAACCATTTCCCTCTCTCCTCCTCGTTTTTCTGTGATCTCGATGGTTTGGCTACTCCTCTTTAACTCTGAATTTGCCCCCCTGTTTTTCCGGCATAATCCCTTTTCTCTTTCTACCAGAAACACAACGCGACTGTTGAGCTCCATGAGACTGGGTACCAGAATGCGCTTCTCCGGTGAATGTCCTTTTTGAGACCTGATCGTTTTCCCGACCTGGATATGGCGCTGGCCTGTACTGTTGTATACTTCCCCTCTTGCCTTCGGTTTCTCATGCCCAAAGTTAGGTCCTTTCCGCACTACATTCCTTCTTATCCTATTTGCTCATCTCTTCCGGGTTTCCGCTTTTTAATCGCCGTAACCGTAGGCTTTAGGACTTCTTCCTTTTTTACCCGCTCCAAGAAGAGCCCGCCCTACTTTTTTCTCGCTAGTTTTCGTAAAGGGTACCCAATTAAAAGAAAGTCCCCGATAGACTTCCCTTCTTCTCCCCTAGGAGCCTTTCTTTTCGGATTTCAGCGAGTGTGGTCCTCCCACACCCGAACTCATTTCCAAATTTCGCGGTATTAGCCTTTTCCTCGCGCCAGGTGGTTTTATCTGTATGGCTGCCCGGTTCGTCAGGTTCCCACACTTTTCTCCCATTGGTGTATTCACTCCCCCATTTCTATTCCCTTTTACCCTCCTTCCCACCAGTTACAAGAAGGTCCTCTGGAGGCCTTCGCTCACTTTCCCATAGATTTCCAAAGTTTTTCCCTTTGCAGTGAGATGATATTCCTCCAGTCTCTTTTTGGTCATACGACCTCCTCCCCCTTTAAGGCTCCAATACGGAAGGGGTCCCCCTTCCACTGATGAGCCGCTTTTCGCTCATTTTTGACCCCAAGGTTCTCTGCTCTCTCGTGCTCTCCCGGATGGGCAGCAAGCGGGTTTGCTGTTTTCGGCGCGCTTTTATCCATTTGTTGCCGTGCCAGTCTCTCCTGAGCTCCGTTTCTTTTCTTCCCTTTCTGCAGCCTCATTGGAGAGAAAGTCTGCTGACTCTTTTTTTTTTTTTCTCCGCGGGACCCCACCCCCCTTGGTTTTTTTTTCGGCTTTTTCCCCTTTCCGTTTTCGCCGCTTCGTGCCCTTTTGACTTGGAAGTGAGCCCCCCCCCCTCAAGAGAGTAAAATTCCTGAAATTTGACTTCCCCTGTAACATTTTTTAATTTCCCCCCCCCCTCAGCACGGATTGGCGGTGTTTCCATGTAGACGCCCTGGGCATTGGATTCTCTCCCTTGCCTTACGAAGATCAACTCTTGGAGCTTCTTTCCCCAGTTGCTTTCGGGCTCCCTTCCCTTTTCTTTTACTCTCGACCGGCCTACGCCCTTATGTTCTTCTTCCTTCTCTTGGAGCGCTCCTTTGCCCCCGGTCAAGTGGGCTTTTTTTGCACCCACCACTTTTTAATTTGTAGCAAGCTAATTCGGGAGAAGTTTCATGTTTCCCCCCTCGGTTACCCCCTCTTGCGGCCCCTGCTTTGGTCGAGGAGGGTAAGTCTTTTTTCGTTTTCTCTTTCTCCCTATCTGGAGAACTTTTGAATTGTCATAGGTCTCCATACCCTCAAGAACAGATATGTCTTTCCGCTCGAGAGCCACTCACAATTCCGAGAGATTCCATCTCCCCTCTCTCTTTTCGCCCTTCTTGCCCTTCTTTCATTTCTCCAGTAAGTTCCGGAACCCTTCCCGTATCCCGCTGACGACCTCAAGTATTCCGATCAGCTGCCACCCAGTGAATATCACTGTCTTTTTTTTTCCCTTGTCAGCGTTCCTTCTCTCTCACCGCGCCACTTTCTCGAAGAAGTTTTTCACCGTTTTTTCCCCTTCCTGGCCCCTTTGAATTTTTCTACTTTGATTCTTCGAATTAGCTTACCCGTTTGATCCGCATGCTTTCCCTTTCTCGCAGTAAAATTCATTTTTTTTCACTCCCTTTTAAGATGAACGCCCTCAAAGCTGAGACCACTTCCCGGGATGGGAAGGTGCCTTCGGCACCCCCCTTTCCTCCCGGCGTTAGGATGTCTTCTGGATTCTTTTTTCGGCCCGTCATTTTTTTTCCCATCCAGCAGCGTGCGGAATTTGATTGACGAAAAAGGTCGATTGTCCCTTTTTTCCACCCGACTCCAGGACAATTTCCTTCCAGGTTTCATCCCCCTTTAACCAGCTCTGGTCCCGTCCTTGTTTTTTAGTTTCCGCTTGTGGATGTGAGATGGCTCCCCCCTCCCCTCTTTTTTTGCCGCGCGGTGGAGAACCGAAGACAAGTCCTTTTTTGTCTTTTGTGGACAGCACCCCGCCTTGATTCCTTTTTCACGCTCAACTCCCCCAGTCCCCCCTCTGTCACTCTCCTTTTCCCTCGTGTTCGTCCGGTTTTTTTCTATCACTCAGGGACAGGTCGTTCTTCAGAGAACCATCTGCCGTGGCGCGCTAGTAGGCTCCCTCGATAAGTCCCTAGCCCTCTTCATGCCCTCCTCCCCTGAAGACGGGTGAGTCGAATTCCTGTGCGGTGTTTTTCCCTCTCCTCCCCAAACGCCGAGATCCTAGAGGTTAAGAATCCCTTTAAGTTGTTTTTGTTGCGAGTTTTTTTTGCTGGTTTTTGGGCGTCTTTTTTTTCCCACCCACGACCCCCGTCCCTTCGCGTAATTTCCTCCCCGTTCTCCCCGAGGAGGTTTCTTTTTGCTTGTGTAGCGTCTCTCTGAACCATAGCTCTCCCCCCTTATCGCTTTCGTCTGCTTCCCTTTCTTTTTCTTCCATTTAGACCCCTTCTTTACCAGCGATATCGCTAGGATGCTTGTTTATTTTGGTAGAGATCGACTCTCTCTCTCTTCCCCCCGTCCAAAGCCGTGTATGCGAGATTCCTTCCCTTTCCTGTCTTTCCGTCATCCTTCCCCCCACCCCAAGCGTCCTCCCACCCCCAGTCCAAAAGAGATGTAAGTTTTATTCACCCACTGTTTAGATTTTCTGTCCCCTCCTCTGTTTAAGAACCGGATACTCCCTGTTCCTTCCTTTCACCTCTTTCCAGTCTGCTGTAAGAGACGTCCCTGGGCAGATATCTCAACTTTTATTAACTCCTTAATCCATCTGCCTTCCCCTTTTGCGCCTCCCCTTCTTCCCTTCCCTTCCCGGACGGCGGTGGCGCCTTGTTGTTTGCTGGCTATTTTATTCATGACTCCGTTTGTTCTTTTCCCTTAGATGCGTACACCCTTCCCTCCTTTACGACTTCCTCTTTCTGCGGTTCCTCTCCCTCCTCAAAACAACCCTCTTTTCCCCACTTCTTAGGTCCTCAGTTTTCGGTGAAAAAATTCCTCTCTCCCAGTCCCTTAGACCTTCTCTATCAAGGAGGCTCTGCCTCCCCCCCTTGTGAGTATTCTTTCATTCCCGTGCTGTTCCGTCCTTCGATAAGGCCCGAAGTATCCCTTTCTTACCTCATTCCTCCGTCTTTAGCAGAGACCTTGCTTACGGCCCTTCTTATCTCACACTTCCTGCGATGACTCGATCTTCGATGCGGACCCAGTTCCCCTCTTAAATCTTAAACCCTTTTTAGACACGTTTTTCTTTCCCCAATGCTTCCTACCGACGTCAAATTCCCTCTACCCCCACCGGAACCGTTCCCAGCAACCGACCCCCTCTTTCGGTGACCATGAATGAAGGCCCCCGTTCCATATTGGCCGACCCCCTTGCCATAAAGGTTTTAATGATGTAGCGCCAAGGAGTCTTTAGGGTGCGAGCCCTCTCCTTTGCTCCCTTTCGGGGGCCCCGTCTTAGTTAGATACTAGGTCCACGTCTGCCGGATGAACCTAGAATTCCATGAACCCATTTCCCTTCTACAGCACAGCTGTATGTCGGCAGGGCCTTTTTTCTTCGCCTTACAAGCCACCCCTCCTGTTCTCGGGGTCCTCTTGAACCACCAAAAGAAAGTCCTCTTCTAGAGACCCCTGACTAAAAGTGGTCCCCTGGTAGGTCCCCTTAGAAATTTTCTCCCTAAGTGACTTCGGGATCACCACTTCCCCCCTTGAGAAACGCCTCTCTTGAGTTTTTCAGTATGGTAAAGAACCCCCCCCCTTTTGGGTGGCCCCCGGAAGACTCTGAAACTCGCGGTCCCCCCCTCTCGTCCAAGTAGGCGCGAACCGGAATAACTCTTCCTCCCTTCTCCCTTCTGGTCTGACCCCGAGTACCCCTTTTAAGGCACATCTCCGCGTAACGGCTTTCCCTCAGCCTTTCCTTTTCGTCTGCCTTTCCTTTTTCTTTTCCTTTCCCCCTGGTTTGTTCTTAAAAGAATACATGATCGCGGTTCCCTTTTTGGATCCATCCGTTCATGGAGAACTGGCATCTTACGAGAGGTAGATTACCGTGCCCGACTGGACGAGATCTTCCTTTTGAGTTCCCCCTTCCCCCCCCACGTTTGAGACGCTCGAACTCCCTGTTTCGCGTTCGGCCTCCCCTTCAGTAGGCGTTTCTGTAGTCGTGATTTCTCCGTCGTCGTGTAGGCATCTTTATCCCCGCAGCTATTTGGAATTACAAAATCCCGCCCCTCACCTTCACACCTTTTTCGCTACACCTACGCATCCCTCTGTTAATCGCAGCGAGAGTTTTCCACTCTCATTCCTGGAAGCAAGTACCCCCGCTCTTTTCCTGACATTTGCACGGCGTAACTTTACTGTAATCGACGACACGTTTTCTGCGTAGGCTCTGTCTTGACCCTGTCTTCCGTGCGCGTTGCCTGGAGATCTGGCCGCCGCCGGAAGTCTGATCATTACGGCGCTGAGTTCATTTGCTGTCAATTTTCCCTCCCCGCAGCCCTATCACTATTCTACTCGTGCTTCTGCGGAAGTTCCATCTTGGGCCTTTTTTTTTGTGAAAACGCGCCCTCATGTTGTGTTTTGTTTTTTTGGTTCCCCCCCCCCAGTAACACCAGCCTTCCCTCTCTCAATCCAGGTCGCGCCCCTTTTTGAGAAGTCAAGTTCAGTCGAATCCTCTGTTTCTTTATGAGACTTT
>Ga0179593_1728124_pt1 | contig 12520 bp, 12 predicted proteins | sample CZODoug2_1_08_16_FD_185931 | JGI IMG/M metagenome (GOLD analysis project Ga0179593, IMG submission 185931) | Vadose zone soil fungal communities from Angelo Coast Range Reserve, California, USA - CZODoug2_1_08_16fungal (PacBio error correction) | ecosystem: Environmental > Terrestrial > Soil >... | reverse complement strand
GCCGAGCCCTTTTCGCTTTTTCGGAGCCCTTTTGAACTTGGCAGCCACTTTTTCCTCCGTCCCTTTTTTTTTTTGCCCCCCTTTTGAGCTTTTGAGCACGTTTCTCCGTAGATGTTTCAGTCGACTTCTTAATCGTTCTTTTGTTTTAGGCCGAGCTGATCCGGTCCTCCCCTTTTTTTGTCTTTCCCTCCAGGTTCCCCTTTCTTGATGATGTAGCGGCCCCTTTAATGGCTCCTTTTTTATACAAGAAAACTCCTCTCTTCCTTTAATTGGTTCTTCTTCTCTCCTTACTTCAAATCGGTTTTTTTTCGTGCGGTTTTTTTCCTCCCCTTGGTAAAGACCTTGCCTGCTAAAGGGTCTCTTTTTTTCTTTGTAGGTGTTATCCCCTTCCTTAAGTTCCTTCCTTTCCCTCGGGATCTTGACGGACCATGGCTTCTTATTCCTCTTTCTTTGGAATTGTTTTTTGAGTTTTGTTTCCCCTCCCCCCCCTCGAAGCCCTCCCGTTCGTCGCTTTCTCCCCTGAGGATTTTCCCAGGGGCCCCCCAAAAAGGATCATTCCCGATCCTCTTTTCTGGCTTTTTCGCCCTTGCCCCCAAACATTCTTTCCTCGGCGGAACGCTGTTCTTTGCGGTGCAGGGTTTTTCCTTTTTCGCAGCCGGTCTGAAGAGCATTGGATGTATTTCCGCCTTCAATTGAGATCATCGTCCCCTCTCGTTGACGTTCCTCCCCCGTCTCTCCCAAGGAGACTTGACCTCGACATGGGATGTTTCTTCCGATGTTCCATTCAACGCGAGGTGCCTCTAAGTCCGTCTCGTCCCCCACTCCTTCCCCCGAGACACAGGAGGTTCTGCAAGGATGGCAAAAGCTTTTCTTTCTTTTCCTGTCGGGAGTGGATTCCTTCCCTCTGCAGCACGGTATTCCCCCCTTTACGACCCTTCCCCGAAAAATTATAGACCAGGGGCCGCCCCTCAAGATCTCCGAGGGACCTTTACTTCTAAACTAGGCCGATTTTTTTCTTTTCTCCTCTCGGGGTCCTTTTCCTTCTCGACCATTTTTCCCTTTCCTCGTCTGTCCGTCCCTCCATCGCGGGTTCCCATTTCCCGGTCCGGAACCGCGTTTTTTCTTCTTCGTTTTGGTTAACAAGGTTCAACGATCCCTGTCGGCTACAGTCCTCTCTTCGATGTCCCTGCGCGTCCCTTACGACTATCGCCACGTACCTTCCCCGTTGGAGGTAATCTTCCTGCCCCGACCCTTCCCCCCCGGATAAGCATGCTGTACCTCCCTTTGGTTCACTTCATGCCCCCTCCCTTTTTCCCCCGGGTCTTAGTGCTATCGGGAGGATCGAGTTTTCCCTTGCATGAATGTCGTATATCTTGTCTAGCTTCCACAAGAACATTTTTTGGCCTTTAACCCCCGCGGAAAAGCCGCTCTTTCTTTTGTCTTTTCGGCTCCAACCCCTGATGTTCGAAGCCCGTTTTCCCTTTGGAGACTCCTTCGACTAGGGTTTTTTGGGAAGGAGGACTGGACAGATTCCCTATTTCTCTTTTTTTTCCTGCTACGCGCCCTGTTCCTTCTTTTACTTAGTTCAGGCTTTAGTAGTAGTCTCCGTTGCGGCTCATCGCCCACTGAACCGTTTTTCCTGTCGAGCACGTTTTGTCTTTTTTTTTCTTGGATGTGTAGTGGTTTTTTTCTTTCGTCTTCCAGGGCCTTTGTTTCTCCCCCTCCTCCTCCGTTGTGTGTTCTGTTCTTATCCAGAAGGCCCTGGAGCTGAAGTCTCTTTACAACACCCTTCTCCCCAACGTGATAGACAAGTCCCCCTTCATAGTATGGCTTCTCTCTCCAACTCGGTTTTTTCGACGTCCGACCTCCTTTTCGCCCCTCGCAGGGGCGATCGTCAAGGCGTGTCCCCGAGGGATGCCGTTCCTTTTTGCCTCATTCCCAACGAATCGCCTTCGCTTCCCATTTCCCAGCGGCCTGAGCCAGATTTCTGGCGGGCAGGACTTCCGCTCTTCGAACGATATTCTTTTTTCTTTTTTTTAGGGCTGTTTAAGGAAAACTCTACCTTTGGCGGCAGGATAGTCTTCTTTCCCATTGGCGCTCACTTTTTTTTCTCGCTCCACTGTATTTCCTTTTTTGGTGCATGTAGAGCATGCGATTTCAATCGGATTTTTTTTTCCTTTTCGCAGGAACATGATGGTCGTCTTTTTCTTTCCCCCAAAGGCCCCCCCTTGGCGTAGTCGTAGAGGTTTTCTTTAGGTCGCCGCAGGATTCCGTTTTCTGCGGTTTTTTCTTCTGTTCTAGGAACTGCGTGACCCCCTTTTCTGTATACGCCACCTCTTTCCTTTCCCCCCCTACGTGCTTTTCATTTTTTGAGTCAGGGACGACCCTGCGTCCCGTCATCATCAGATGTCTCCGAAGGGCTCTTTCCTCCAGAAATAGGCGCTCTCTCCTTTCAGTCATTTTTTTGTTTTCCTTCTTTTCTGTTGCGGGACGACTCTTCCTTGTAGAGGGTCGTTCGTCCAACAGATCGAGAAGATTTCCTTCATCAAGACTCCCCTGTGTAAGTAAGACGTAACCATCCCTTTGACTGGTTCCCTCCGTGTCGCGGCCCCGTTTTTTTGACGCTTGCGTGAACGGAAGGGTTGGTTTTTTTTTTTCCATAGGAAGTACCGTTTCCTCCCCAAACTTTTTCTTCCCGTGGCCGTGACCCTTTTTGCGTGACAGCCCCGTTGATAGTAAGAGGGCCCCTTTCCCTGCGGACCCCCTCCCTTGATAGGCAAAGACCCTTATTGTTCCGTCCTTCCGCAGATCCCCGGGGTAGTTCAAGCTTACTGTTTCGAAGAATTTTTTTTCCGGTTTTTCAAGAGTCGGCCCTTATCGGAAGGCGTTCCCTACGGTTCTAAGGTGGCGGGGGGGACGTAAAAGTTTCATCCTAGATTTTTCCCCTAGGAAGAGCTTTTCGGGCGTCTCCCGGATCATCCCCCCCCCTTTTTTCCCACCCTTTCTCTCTTTAGAAGGAAAAGTACACTGGGGAGTCCTCTTTCCCAAGAGGACATTAACAATCGGCCCTCTAATGCTCCCCACCCCTTTCGCCCCCGATGGTGCTTTTTTCTTAACGGTCCTGTCTCCCTTGAAATCCAAAGCGGGGTCCCGGGCAGCATTCCCCTCCCCCGTGTTTTCTATCGTAAGGATAGAGCGTCTGGATCTGACCTTGCAAGTTACTTTCTTTTCCCCCTCTTCATCATCCACGACCTTTTTTTCTTTTTTCGACAAGAAAACTTTCGCACACTAGCGGAGGGACAAGGCCTTCCCACCGGGCCCAACTCCCCTTCGGGAGAAAAAAATTTTTCTGCGAAAATTCCCCCTTCTCCCGGCTTTTCTCCAAACAGCCATTTCGTTCCCGAGACACAGGTGAATGAACAAGTTCCGGACCCCCCCCCCCCCCCCCCCCCACTTCTTTTTACTTCTCGCGGAATATTTTTTTGTTGTGAGCGAGTTGCCGAGCAGTTAGGGGGAACTCTCTTGTTTGCAATTGTTTTTCCTAGCAGGCCGACGCAATGGCTGTTCTTGGTAGCCTTCTTCTCAGTGGATGACTTCTCAAACGGGTGGTCCCCTTTATCGATGATTTGTGGGACCCTTTTTTTTGATAAGGGTCCCCCTCCTTTTTCCTTTGTTCGGCTCTGTTGCCACAGCGTTTTTTGCCGTCGTACTTTGGTTCGGTGTGCGATAAAGAACGCTTCTTTTTTTGTAGTCCTGTTCCTCTCTTCAAGCAGGTAGAGACCACTTTTTTTTTTTCTGCTCCTCCTGGTTCCCTTCATCGCGGACCGGTTTACGCGGCGGCAGGGTTGTAGGTTTCCTTTTCGCTTCAGGTTTTTTTCTTCTTGAAGTTTTTCCAGTCTTTTGAAATACTTGTAATTATACCCTTCGGTCCCTTTTTCTTTGTGGGGAGTTTTAAATCCCCTTTCATATTCCACCTAGGGTCCTTTGAGGGATGCCCGGGGAATCCCACCAAGACCCCTTTTTCCGAATCTTTCCTTTTCCTTTTCCAGATAGGCTTCCTATTGTGCAACTTACACACGGGCTATTCGGAGAAAAGCTATCTTTTATATGGATTCTTCTTAGGGGGATAGATACCGCCGAATCTTTTTGAATTTCTTTCTCTCCTTTGGTGATGTTTTCCTTGATCTTCCCCCCCCGGAAGATATGCTTGAACTTTGATCATTCCTTCCTACAATTTTTTCCGGGATGAGAGGCCTGGTCGATGTACGAGGAATTCCTTTGTTTTTTCCTTTGGATACGAGCCGGAGAGGTTTCACAGGCTTGCCCCCCCCTACCCAGTTTCTTGTGGACTGAGTCAACCTCGGGGTGGAAATGGATGATTGGGAGTGGCTTCGTTTTCAATGAGCAGATATGTCGAGCCTTTTCCCCCTCTTTCCCCCCATCCCCAATTTTTACCCCTTATTGCGCCTTCCTTGTACTCCCAGATTTCTTTCCGCGGCGAACTCGCCCGGATCTCCCCCTTTCTTCTCCTTTCTCACTAGAGACATAGAGTCTTTTAGTCCTTTTGCCCTTATTAGTTCCCACGTAGTACTTAGCCGGCCCCGAGGGATGGCGTTTTTTCCCCAGGTTCCCTTCATTTAGCCGGTAGGCCGACATCGGCCCTCTTTCTTGCGCCTGGATGACCCTCCCCCTACGCTCATCTCCACGTCATTTTTTGGAGTGTTCCGCAAGGGAGCCAGAACGAACATCCCTTTTTTTTTCCTATCCTCTTTCCTTTGTTTATGCTAGAAATGCCAAACCCTCGGTTCGATTTTTCCCTTTGAGACCCCGCTATTCTTTCCTCCGTGATTTTAGCACATTGAGTAATCTTTCTCTTCATGCCCTTCCACAGCATTTCCGTAAACCCCTCTTTTTTTTTTCCTTCAGCTCAGAGAGTTCGGCTTTGTGGTGAACGGAATCCCCCACTCCCCCCCTCGGGCTTTTTTCGCCTAGGTTCATGATTCGACTACCTTCGTCGGCCTTTTTTTTCCCCTCGGTAAAGGAATACCTCCTTGTTTCTACCCCGCTTTTCCTCTGTCCCGGGCGACTATTTTGCACGTAGGTCGCTTGAGTCGTCGTTTCTTCTATTTGCTTCTTCTTTCTCCCCCCTTCGATATTATACTGGGTGCCTTGTAGACTTGCTCCCGTTCTTTTTTTGCTGCTTGATGGTTTTTGAGAGGATTCCGCCTCCAGGGCCTTCGGTTCTCTTCCTCACGTCATCAGTTCTCTTCCCTCAAGACCGGGTCCTTTTCTTTTCCGGAACAGAAGGACCCCCCTTTCCTCCCGCCTGGTCCCCGTTGACTTCCCCCCCTTTCCTCTCTACATCGTCACCCTTTTCTTTTTTCTACGGCTACCCGACGACGACCGGCGTTCCCCGAAACTACGTCGCCAGCCCTTTTTCGTAAAGCTTTCTCTTTCTCAGATCCCCGAGGTTGAGGCCTTTCTCTTCCTCAAATCCTCCTCTTCTCATCCATTGGTTCTTCTTTTGCCGGAAGCCGATGTTTGGTGGGTTTTTTTTTGGGGTTTTTTTTTTTTTTCGGTGAGATTGAGTTCCCCCTCCTACGTCCTCTTGGAGCGGTCCTTTGGTGTTTACGGCCCCTTGACAAGGGGTTCTTGTCTCTTTTTTTTCGTCGAGGCCCTCTTTTCCACTTCGACATCACCAGTCACTTCTCTGATTTCTCCCTTATTCTATTCCCCTCTTTGCATGGTCGATTTCTTTTTCCGGAGAGGACCGCATGCCCGGCTCCTTTCTGATGGTCTGTTCGGGGCCAATTCTAGCCTTTTCCCCCCCTCTTTCCTTTTTAGATAGTCGTCGATTTTCTGTGTAGCTGTATCCTGCTCCCCCCCCCCCCCCCCCCCGAGCGGGTCCTCTTTTTGTTTCAGTATATGTATCGTTCAATTGAACCACAGGATAGCCCCTGGGTCCTCTAAGGGGAACGACGCGAGTACTTTGAATTCCCTCGTATTTTTTTAAGGAATACGGCGAGGAGATCATGAAATAAGCCTCTCCGGTCTCCCTAGGGGTTTTTGTTGGTCGTATTTTTTTTTTCTTCTTTATTCTTTTTTTTTTTCTTTTTTTTTCTTTTTGCGAGATTTCTTTGTCTATCTTTCTTTTTGCGGTCGTTCAGGCGGCCCCTTTTCGGCAGCCCCCTTTCCTGGCCCACTTCAGACCCTCCCGATCTTTTCCATCCACTTCCCTCCTCCTGTGTCGCGGGCAAGTCCTCACGATTTTCTCCCCGTTTGAACCGTTCTTGCGGGGAGTGTTCCTACATCGGCCTCCTCCCTTCCCATTTCTTTCCCCCCCTTTGGTACGGGAAAACTCTCCCGCACTTCTCGATCGTGTTCCTAGGGCGACCTCGGTCCATAACCCACGGCGAGATGCCTACCTTCTTTCCTTTTTTGTCGAACCCTTCCTTCAACGGTATACGTCTCCTCTCGGGGTTTTTTTTTAGAGAAGTCGGCCTTTCCTTGCCCCCTGTCCGACGGCGACACCCTTTTTGCCACCAAATCCTCGAGTTTCCTCTCCCTAGACTTCTTTGGACTTCTCTCCCTTCTCAGGGCTGGCCCTACCCCCTGATCCCCCGGGCGGGCAAACATAATTTCTAGTACGTTTCCGAAAGCCGGGCCCCGTCTCCCAGCCATTTCAAGCGGCCGCAATGAAGCGTCTCCCCGACAACACATACAAACCCGATTTTGATCCAGGACAAGCTCCTTCTGACCAGGTCTTTTTTAACTCCCACTCGTGGTTCATCTAAATGTACAGAATTTTACCCTCTCCTTTCAAGGAGATAGTCTGGCTGCTTCCACCTGCGAAAGATCCCTTACGGCGTGACAAAACCGTCCTCGGTGGCCCCCTTTATACAAGCCCCCCCACACATTGATTTCTGGGAAACTTTCTTAGGGACTAACCCTGGACAACCCTTAGGGTCCCCCCGGTGGTTGTACAACCCCCGTCCTTCCTCCTCCTTTTTCCTTCTTAAAAAGACATTGCTGTCTGGGTCTTTATCAGCTCTGCCCAGTAAAAATATCCGTTCTTCAGTGTCCCCTCCTTCTTGGCATACTCTTTCTCCTAAGTTGTGTGGTTGATCTCGAGCCGTGGGGGACCTGTAGCCTCCTTCGTTGTCCACTTTTTTTTCAAATTTGCTTTAGCATTTCCGATAATGGCGGTTCCCCCAGTTGTCGCAGTCTTTGGCTTTATGTTACAGTAGACTGTATCCATCCTGATAGGGGGTTAAGGTTGGGGGAGTTTTGAGCAGCGTCCGATCTTTTTTTTCTTGGTAGTAGTTGGCCTCACGTTTGCCTTTCGAGTGGATGAGTGTGTATTGTAGGTCCACTCTCGGGAGACAGGTGTCGTCACTCCGCCTCCGATAAGGACTGTCGTTCATCCAGAGCCTGCCAGGGGTTACCAAGGCGTTGACGTATTGAAGACGGAGTTAAATAGTAGAGTTTTTCGTTGATCCCTGGGTGCCCGTTTATTTTTTTTTCCCCGATTTTTTTCTCTTTTCAGGGCCTTTTGTAGGTCCTTTTTAAGTTTTCCTTCCGGGCCGGCTTCTTCTTCCAGGTACTTGTACTTCTCCTCCCAAGTCTTTTTGGGCTTCCCTCCATAGAAGAGGATCTCTCGCTCGTCGATGTCCTCTGTGGTGCTTTTCCTGCCCCCCCCCGTAAAGAAGGCCACGATATTTACGTCCGCCCTTCCCCCCCACACAAACAGCTAATTCCGCCTCGGTCCAATAGTGTCTCTTGCTGGGGATCGAGACCACTTTTTTATCGCAGCCATACTAGCCTTTTCCTTCCTCCAGGTCGAACTTGATCTTCATCCTTTCCTGATTTCCCCTGTTTCTTATTTTCCCCTGCTACCCTCCCATGGGGCCCTAGACATTTTTTGGCGGAAAAGGGTTGTCCGACTCCTCTCAGAGGGGACCCGTCCCTCTTTTTTTTCTCCGGCTAGATCCCCCTTCTGAGGAGAATCCCGGGGGTCCCCGATCTTTTTTCCTCTGAAGGAACCTTTTTTTTTTGTGATCGGCTCTCTTTCTTCTGTTCCTTCCCGCAAACACCATCTATAGAAAAAGAGGAGTCCCGCCATCCCGCTCCCTCTTTCTCCCGACGAGCGAACTTCTTTTTTCCTTTTTCGTAGTCCATCCCTCCTTCCGAATATGTCCCTAGAGAACATTCTTCTGAAAGGGAAAATGTAGTCCTCGTTCCCCCTTACTCGGCCTTCGGCCTTCCCCCAGCGTTTTTCCCTACGTCCCTTTTACCGGTTCACGATCCTCATTCTCAACCCGGTCGGCCTTTTCGTGATACTTCCTCTCCAATCGATCCGCCCCCCCCTTTCCGGTCCCCGTCCTTTCTTTCCCGTGGGAGGTACATGGGAGCCCCGAATGGCTCCCGTCTCTTTTCTGGTCCTTTCAAGGGGGGCATCATTGTCCTTCTTGTGGTCGCTCCTTTCCGCGTAGACGTCTTTCCTCTTTTTCGAACCTTGACGTATCTTCTTTTCCTGCCACTTCATAATTGTATATTACTCCGGTAACCCCCCCCCTACATACGATATAGAGTTTCTTTTCGTTGGCTTGCCTTTTTGCCCTCACCTCCTTCTCCGTCGCCGCCCGGTCCTCCCATGGAAGGAATAATCTCTTTCCCTCGGTCAGTCCTCCCTTCTTTTTCCGAGATTGACGTCGCTTTTTTCTCTTTTTTGTAGTCTTTTCCTCTTTTTTCAGGACTCTTTTTTCTGTAGCCGTGAGTTGCGGATTTCCTCCTTTCTGCCTCTGTCGATCTCTAATGGTTTTATCACGTGGAGTCCCCGTTTTTTTTTTTGTGTCCTTATGGTACGTGGAATTAGCTTTTTTTGTGGAATTTCTCGACTCTCTTTCCCCCTCTCTTGTTGTGGTTTCTTCCTTCTTTTTCATGTGAGCTGAAGCTCTTCCTTACACCATCAGCTCAAAAGCCTCCCCTTACAAACCAGATACGATCGTACCCTTTTTTTTCTGTCCGCAAATAGGTCCTCTAACTAGTATCCTTTCTCCCGAATATTTTTTTTTTCTTGGGAGCCACTTCTACCTGGAGGAAGGACTCCACACTTTTCCTCCTTTCTCATGGACATGACCGAGGAGGCGACTTTCTCTCCAGCTTTCCCCGACTCTCCTTGATACAAGCTATTCTTTGGGTCGAGGCGGTGTTTAAGTCCTCTTTGGCCCCTTTTCTCTCTCAGAGACCAAGGGTGCTCCCTTCATCTATTTTTCTCTGCTACTGGTTTTTTCCTTTCCTGTCGAGCATGAGTGCCCCCTTTTCTCGGAGAGGAAAGGCCCTGATGGTCCTTCCTTTTCTTCGATTACATCCAACGTGGCTAGTGCGCGATCTCTCGATTTCTTTAGGTCTCGTCATGTTTACAGATAAGGGCTATCGTCCCTGGTTTAAGTCTACTGGATCCTCCCCCTGGGATCTTTTTTTCTCCCCTGGCCGGAAGACCTGCTTCTTTTCCCCTGAGCTTAGGTACTCTATTCTAGATGGTAGCGAGTTTTTTTTCTAGCAGCGAGGGACTCCTCCTGCAATCTTGCTCTTCGAAGGTAGGACCCTGTAGAGTTTTTTCTTATTGAGTGTCAGATTGGTATATAAATTTTTTTTGTCGTTCATCTTCCAGATAGAGACTAGTCTTTCCCCCTCCCTTAATACACAACGCCCACAGCCCCTCCTCATATTTGAAATCCGGGGTCGACCGAAGTTTTTTTTTTCGGAGCCGTCTTCGCCAGGTGAACGTACCTCGGCTTAGTTTCTTCCATTTCTTTGCAGCATACCATCGTCTTTTTTTTCAAATCGGAAGTGTCCAATCTGGATCACAACCGCCCCCGATCTGGGAGATCCTGGGAGACCCTCTACATCCCCACGGAAGAGTTCGGCCCAATCCCTTCTGGCTTTGCCCCGATCCCCTCACTCCCCATAACCGTAGACCTTGCTATCCCTCATTTCTGGGGTGTGCGTTGCCGGAGAAGTCCCGATCCCTGCCCTGTCCTTAGACGTCTTACGGGTCTTGGGATTCCCGTGCCAAACATCCTCTCGTCCCTTGCTGGACACTCGCTCTTTTGCTAGTTCTGGGGTTTTTTTTTCCCACCAGGATACCCCAAGGGAAGGGACTCTGAGCCTTTTTCCCCCTCAAAGGGCATCTTCCTTCCCCCTGGAATGCTCTCCTCTCCACTTCCACTCTTCCAAAAGAATCCTGAAGCGGACTTCTGAACCCCCTTGCCGAACCGCTTCTTTCCAGTAGGACCCCGTTCAAGGTCATGTACGGTCTTCATGACCCGCACTTTTTTTCCCATTCCTTAACGTATCGTGCATTCCGAAGCCCTCCGGAGACTCTTTTTTTGAGTTATGGATCTCCCTGGCTCAAGATGCCATATTTCGTACCCCCCCCGCCATAAAACGACCCCCCTTTCCCCTTTCGCTACCCTCACCCAAAGAGAAGCGTGAGGGATCAGCTCCGACCCCACGGGAAAACACACGAGCACGCCTTCTCCAACACCCCTTTAATGGTCCGATGCAGGACGAACAAGGAACTCCAACTGGTTACCCCCCCCCCATTGCGCTTTCCTCCGACGACTTTTCTGCAAACCCCCTTTCTTTCTCCGGAAGGTGACTCCCTCAGTCCAGTTCCTTTTTCTTTCCTCCCCCCCTTGTTTTGAGAAGTGAGATTAGGTTTTCCCCATGGAGTATACTCCCGTAGTTTTTCCGGACTTACCTGCATGTCGTCATTCTAATGGTTGTTATTTTGTCAGACTTTTCGAGTGGACTTCTATTCCAGTCTTTTTTTCCGGAAGAGATTGCTTGGGCAAGTTTGGCCTGAGTCTTTCAGAGGTCTCATCTGGGTTTTATGAAGGTAGGGTTTCGACTCAAGGCCAGTATTAGCTTCCTTTTTCACGCCTATTGAGCAATGTTTCTCCAGAACCCTCCGGCCTCATTCTTGGTCTCTTTCATGATGAAAAACGTAAATTTAAGGTCCCCAGGCGTTTTGGCAAGGTCTTTCATGACCTTTTTCTCTTCGTGTCATTCTTTTTATAACCATCGTCGGCCGGGTTGTAGTTTTATATGACTCTTCCTTTTTATTGTAGGTCCGCTTTTTCAGTCGACCGGGGAGGATGCCCTTTTGTCTCTCATGAATGAGGCAGGACCTTGTTCTCATAAGCGGGTCCTGTACCTCCGACTTTTCTTTGAGACAGCTCCCTCGAGGGTACTCGGATTTCCCAGGGGAAAATAACCTTCCTGCAGGTTTTCTCTAGACTTTAAGGATCGATAGGAAGATTGGTCCCCCTAAAAAAAAACTTCTTAGACCCGGAACCCTTTTTCTATGGAGAGTCACGGAAGTTCTGAGTTACCCCTCAATATTGACATAATCTAGCAGTGTTTCTTTCTCTTTCTCTTGCTATGAAATATTCTCTTTTTTCCTTTCCACATTTTCTGAGTACCGATCGTTCCGGACCTGGTCCAATCGTCCCTTTTTTTTTAGGCGGCTCTTTGAAGGCCGTGTCCCCATCCGAGGGGACCCCCTTTAACGGCCTCTCCTTTTTTTTTCACGACTTGTCCCGAACACCTGCCGGTCGCCGCCGGCTTTGCCCTCAGGGGTGGACTTTCGGAACCTCTTCCTTTCTTTTTTTTCCGAACGAGGCCTATTCCGCGCTGACCCGCTACCCACCAGCAAATTATCTTGTTTGCACCCCCCCTTCAGTTCCCGATGATGTCCGACCGGCGAACTTTTCTGGCAGGATCTCCCTTATCGGCCTTCCCCTTTTGACAATAGAGGATATGACCGGGAGGTTAGTCCGGCTCCGAGGAGTCCGCAGAAGCTCCGCCCTTTTTATTGGCGTGTATTTCCCCGTATCCCGGTGGTTATACATTATTCCCTTCCCCAGGAGGCCGCCTTTCCATTTCGCTCCGTAATTTCCTTCAAATTACGCCCGCCACAAACCCCGTCCATTGTCTTTTTTTTTGAGTAATCGCCGTAGGGACCTCCCCCCCCATTCTTCCCTGACTCCTTTCTGATCCTATCAGATGCTGCAATCCTGATAGACAGAAACTAGCATTCTCCTATACTTGGATCCTCGTAGGAAACCACCTTTTCTAGTGATGTCTTGTTTTCCTTTTACGAGCATCCCTTAAACCCGGATTTTCTGGCCGCCCCAAAACTTAGGACCTTCATCCTTCGATAGTAATGCTTTTTTCCCTTTGAATACAATCTCCCCCCTCCGTTCTTCAGTCGACGCCCTCGTTTTCTTATTCCCTACCCCTCTGGGTTTCCCTTTCTTTTTCAACGAGTCCAGGACTCATTCCTTTTAGCGCTTGCTCTTCCCTGATTCCCCTTCTGAGACAGGATGTAGGTCTCCCTAGTCGTCGTAGTGGTTTTTTCGGGATCCTCCCCCTAGTGACGATTGTCCGACTTCTTCTTTTTCCTTTTTTCCTTAGGCTGGGGAGCGTTCTCTTCTGTTACTGGAAGGTTTTC
>Ga0179593_1504580_pt1 | contig 12520 bp, 14 predicted proteins | sample CZODoug2_1_08_16_FD_185931 | JGI IMG/M metagenome (GOLD analysis project Ga0179593, IMG submission 185931) | Vadose zone soil fungal communities from Angelo Coast Range Reserve, California, USA - CZODoug2_1_08_16fungal (PacBio error correction) | ecosystem: Environmental > Terrestrial > Soil >... | reverse complement strand
CAGGGATAGACTTCCTTTCCCCGTCGCGCGAAACCTTTTTTTTACGAAAACGCGGCCCTTCTTCCCTGGTCATGCTCACGTCCTCAAACCGCCGATAGTTGATGAAGCTCTTCGGCCACAAGTCCATCGACAATGTGTTATTGACAGTAACAGTTATCACTTGCAGGTAGTTGCAGATCTAGAACTTACTGAAGAAGGTCCCTACCCTCTTTGCCCGCTGAAAAAGTCGAGCGGGTGTCCATAGCTCGCGCTTCGCCGTTCGAAAAGTTATCCTGTTTTCCCTTAATAAGCTTCGGACTTCAGGAAGCTGTTAGCCCCCCTGTTTATTTTTTTTTCCCTGCCCGAACGACTTAGTAACAGGAACACGATAGAACAGAAGATTTACCTCAAGCATTCAGCGCGAGATACCCTGGGGAAGGTTCGCTCCCGCATTGACGTCCTGCCCCCTGACCTAAAATAAGCCCCAAGCGCAGGAGATAGGAACCACCATCGCGGTAGAAGGCGGGACCAAGCCTGAGACGTGGTTCTTCGGATCGCTCATTAGAAAACACAACACACACACAACCCCCTCCCATCGGCCCTCATGCGGAAATGAACTTTTAATGATCGCCCGGACCCCCCCGTTACATTCGAGCAGGTGTCGATGGGTTTTTATTCTTAATTTTTTCTCTATAGAGGACTTGATTCAGTTCTTTTTTGTATGGTTCCTTCTTCTAGGACCGTAAGAGGATAAATTAGGGCTTGACTCCAAGGCCCACTCTCTCCTTTATTAGACCCTTATACTGTTGCACCTCGTTCTACTTGATCCAGCCAGGCGGTTATAACTTCAGTATTTAGCAGAGCCTTCCCCCATGAATCTAGTACAAGACCCGTAATTATGGATAGGAGGGCGCCCTAGGCCGAAGCTCCATTTTTGGGCAGTGTAGCTTGATCCTTCCTGCTCCGGAGTCGGACGCCGTTTCCCTATTCATAGTAGCTTATGACGGCGCCGTTCGTTGCCCTCTTCAACCCAAGCACTGGCCCGTGTAGTTCCACTGGGCCCTAATTTTGACGTAGATGCCGTATTCCTCCTATCCTCTTTTTCGACCCGACTACCCATAGGTTGATTGCGGAAAGACCACCCTACGGCAGCTGCCCCCATTGTGAACCCGGTCGACTGTATGCCGCACCCTCCTTTTTCGTTTTGTTCGCTGATTGGCAGAGGCACCTTATCGGTGTCCGCTTCGATGATCCGGAGACCTGCTTCGGGGTTTTCTCTGAATCCCTCCCCCAGTCCTTTGATCTCGATCTCTTCGCTTCTACGTGTTCCGTGTTCCTTATCGAACCGGCCGGACAGGCGCTGCGGTATGGCAGGTTCCATTACGGGTCGCCCCTGGATGCTGGCTTGCGCCCGGCCGGTCTTTTTTCACAGAGGTTGATTTCGGGATCTCCCACGGATGCGCGCCGTCGTCGGGACCCGATCGCACGTTTCTTCCACACCTATTTACCCTGTGGAATACTTCTGCCTCTAAGGTACCTGCAATGGTCTGGTCGTTTTTTTGTTCACTGATGATAATTCTGCGGTGAGCCCTGGTAGCGCCTTGCAAGCGCGGTTTAACCGTTTCCCAATTTGTCCTTCTCATAGGGGCGGTCCCTGTGCCAGGCCGCGGACTACTATTTGCCTCATCTTTGTTGTTGTTGAGTGCCTATTACGCGGCCACTTGCTGGACTGTACGACCAAGCCGTAAGAGCCCCTTGGAAGAGAACACTTTCGATGTTTTGCTACGGATAAAATGGCCTTCCCTCCCCAGAACTGCCCCTCATTTCCTTTGCGACCAGTATATTAGCAGATCAGGCAAGACGACCCAGTATAACAGCAAATTTTTGTAGTCAGAACTCCCCGTGTTGGAAAACTTTTCGTAGATCCCCGACTCTTTTATAATGGGTCGCTCTTTGCACTTCCCACCCTTCGTTCCCCTGTCCGCCTCTGAATAAAGCGTTTTGCGAGTCCTGGACCGAAAGCTGTTCATCACGCTCCGTGTCTGGAACGACCCTACTAAATATTTGCGGCAGGTCCTCCCGCTTTGGTTTTCTGATGCATCGTCCACCCAAGAGAGGCCACAAAGACGGCCTAGCCGCATGCCGGTCATCTGGAATTGTTTGTCTTTCACCACCAGCCCTTCTTATCGGCACAAGTCACCTCGATTTCCTTCCCCTCTCATTCTCACCGTTCTCTGTGCACAGACCGCGGACTTTCCCAAGATGAAGTTGTTCAGTCTTTTCCCGTCCTGTGCGTAGCATTTGGTTTACGAACGATCGTACCACTTTATGCTGGAGAAGGGGGGAGTTGCATTTCCACCCCCTTTTTTCAAGTCCTGCTACGTTAATTATCGTTCCCTGGAGTGTGAGAGACTCGGCGAAGTTTTGTTTTTGTCCCCTTCCCGTAGATTCCCCTTTTGCGATCTTCACTGTTTCTAGCAACCCCTTCACCCCCTATGCCCCGTCAACTCGCGAACCCCCTCCTATACCAGAGGTTATTTATGGAGTAAGCCCCCGAACCTTCCTCATCCTAAGATTCTATGCCGCCGCGAGTGCGACCGGATCTTCCCTAGCGATGCTTGATCGATCCCGGTGATGAATCAGCTCTTTATCTTCCGCTTTATGACTCAAGAGCAGATGTAGGGTTAACAGTCGTTGCTGAACTCCCAGAGTTTGATCTTTCCCGATACGGCTCGTACCACACCCAAAAAATTGACCTCTCCCCTCTTTTTTTCCGGAGATGAGACCGTCCAAGAGTAAATCTATCTAGACATGCCTCTCGATTCCATCCTTTTTGACATACTTGCCCCTTGTTCTGACTTACCCGACACGAGATCCGCACGTTCGCGCACCACAAGCTTCGTATCGGTTGCCGGCGACCCGGTTGTTTTCTATCCTTCTCTGCTGGAGTTTGCTGGCCTTTCGGGCTGGTTCTTTGTTGTAAGAGTAGCCTCTGACCTGGATGAACTCCATTTACCCCCTTCCCGCCCTCATTGATTCAAGTGGGTTCGAGTTTCGCCGGTTCGTATTTTCCCTCTTCCCCATAATGCTTACAGGCCCCCACGGTACGCTGCCTCGTTCCTTTTCCTATTTCCCCACCTTCCACCCCCCCCCCCAATTTTGTCCCCTCGAGCTCCTCTTCCTTATGTGTTTACCCTGGCGGTTCCTTTCCCTCGTAGGCCCCTTCCCCTTTTTTCGGCTTGTTTAAAGCCGAACAACCTCCTTCTCATTTCCCCTGCTTATCTCGTTATCCTTCATTTTCTGTGGCCGGAAGCTTCTCGCAAATTTTGACGTGCCGAGCCTACCTTCGTTCCTCGTCAAAATTCCTCGTCCCTGGTGCTTGGGGGATTCGCGTCGCCTTGCCTTTTTTTCCTTTCTGGAATCACCCCTTCCCTTCTCTCTCTTCCCCCCTTTTTTTTATCTGGAGATTCTTTGACCAGAACCCTGCGTCTCTCCCCCGCAAAGCTCACCAGGCTTGCGTGAGTGAATTTATCATTCCTCGGTCATGCGTCCCCTTCAGAAAACCCCGCTCGATCTTGCCCTCTCTCTCTCCCACAGCCGTTCCCAATGCGCTAAAGCCTGGATGAAAAAGCCTGGCTTTCAGGTCGGCTGGCCCTCGCTCGAAGTCAATTTTACGGCAAAGTTAAGGGTCAATACCCCCTGACGAGACAGATGATCCGAACACTTTGGGTGGAGCTTTCGAATAGATGCTGAGGGTCCTCGTGCGTTCTTCAGGTCGTTGAGACTAAGCAGGTTCGGCCGTCGTGATTTCGGCATGCCGTCGTCGTAGTCCTCTCCCCTTTCAGAAAGGTGTCCCAGTCCCGCGACAAGATCGTTCTTCCTGTTCGACCTGTCGGCATCCTGATTCATCAGCCTCCCCCCCTCGACGTTCCCTGACCGACTATCTTCCCCCTTCAAGAGGGATAGTCCCACGGTCTCTTCTCACCCCTTTCGCCCCTCGTTTTTGTGCCCGCGCCGTTCGGCGAGACTTTTCGGGGCTCCATCGTCCCCGAAGTATAATAAGATCACACGTCACCTTGGGTCGAATTTCATTCTGCTCGCCGGGGACGCCGTGATTTCGTTTCGCTTTTATGTGGATCCGTCAGGTGCCGTAGCAGCCGTTTGATCTTGCAGTTCACCCTTTTTGTAGCAGTCTTTCTTCTGGCTTGATCCCAGACTGCTCTCTCTTCTGGCGATCCGGTTCTTAACTCGCCTGCCAACGCCCGAGGACGTTGCAATGCCAACGAAATTGCTGGGTTTTATGCGGGATATTTGTGCGACTACTGTAGCCTCTGCCACCTCGTCTTCTTTCGTCTCTTTTTTAGACTTTGATAGCGGTCCGGAGGTAGGGGTAGAGACACGCCGTGATTAATCTAATCGTAGTCACCCCACCCCCCCCCCCCCCCCCCACCCCCCCCCCCCACCCCCCCGGTTTGTGGCCTCCCTTTTGCCCCCCCCATCAATCGCCGCGCCTGGCGGACGAGTTCTGTAGCTCATTGAGCGATGCGTAAGTTTGGTTGCCGTCCACTTTTCCCCGGGTTGACAGAGCCTACCAAGCGGTCGTAAAGTCACCCTTTGACGGCATTGTTCCCTCTCTGTGCCACCGAGGAGAAGGGAGACCCCGCATAGGCGCACTGTTGCCGATGGCCCCGGTTGTCGATTCTCTGGGGGGAGGTCTCAGTAGCCTGCGCCTCGTTGTGTTCTTGCTCGCTTTCCGTGACTGCATTAACACGCGGTTCTCTCGCTCGTGGGCGTGGATGTTCTTCTGGTTTGTTCCGCCTATCCCAGTTTAGGATCGGGCGCTTTTGTTTTTTTCCAGTCTCTCCCTTTCCCCTTATGTCCTGCGGTGGATTTGGAGGACGGGTGGGTGTTTCGGCATTTTTATTCCCCCCTTCTCTATTCCCGTGTCGGAGATCCTCAGACATTATCCACCGCGTCGGACTCACCTACCACCATGCTGTGATATCAATTGTTCGGATCAAGATTAAGGATCCCCAGTTTGCTGGTTATTGTTTTTTCCTTGGAGCACGTTCTTGGCTTTTTTCGGCAACTCGACCTTTCCCGCGCCGGATATAATCCGTTCCCTTGTTCCCTGTTGCTCTTGCTCTCGAGACGGACGAGGTTTTCCAGCACTGGCGTGATATTCTCTCCTCCCTTTGTTGTTGTTTGTTCTCTCTCTTCCCTCCGTACAATGGCGGTCGGTTGCCTCGATGAAGCGACCCTGCCCTTCGGTTGAGCCCTCTCTTCGAGCCTGCGCTGGAAGGCATACCAGGGTCAATCACCCCCAGAAAAGCCCCGAATGGTGTCCCGGACGACCCCAGAATTGCCGGTAGCCTTATTCAGCTCCCCCACTGTCTCTCCACCTTTTTGGTAGCCTACATCGTTGTTTTTAAGCTTTTTTTCCATCATTCTGATCCTTTACACCGTTTTCGTCTTACGACAGTGATCGCAAATTCGACACATTTTTCACTGTTTTTTAATCCCAATTTTTCCTCTTTCATAACTCGGAGTCGCCCTCCTTTTCCACCAGAACCTTCATACCGCAGCGACTGCGCCGGTCGGGGTTCCAGATCCGGAACCAAACGTACTTTTTAGTCATCACCTGCGCTGGATAGGGCTTGTTGCCTTAGATTTTTACGTCACGTGTAAGTCTGCTCAAGGGAGACGAGACTCCGTAGCCGGCGCTCCCGTCCCAGAAGTGTTCACAAGCCCCCTTTCTTCTGTCGGTCCTCCGCTCCTTCGTTAGCGTCACAGATCCGAGGTGGACCACAACTTCCGTTTTTTTACTTTCACCCCCACCCGTGACCGAGGTAGTATACAGGTCGCCCCGACTTTTTTTTTCCCTCCGTATGATGTAGCGTCTCCGTAAACATTGCCCTCTCAAGGCGGGGGGCTCTTACATCGTTCCGTGGCCCCAGTTACAGTTGTTTTATCGCTAACTGCCTCGGCACAGTCGAACTATGACCAGAGGATACGGGCTTTTCGACCCCTACCCCCTCGGCATTTCTAGCTCGCAGTCCGCACATGTCCTCTGCCCGGAGGGATCCCCCTCCATCCTTTTCGAACATAGATTCTCGATCCTGTCCGGTAATAAGAGCTCGCTTGAAGTTTCCTTTTCCGATAGGGACCTTCGAGATTTCTTAGGTGCATTCATGCCGCTCTATACTTTTGCGCCCCACACGCGCAGTCGAGGGGTGCAAGGGTTTCTGACCTTCTTTGATTCTCGTCTTTTTGACGGGCTCACCAACCAAGAGACTACTTTCATTGCGAATATAATCACGGCATGCGGAGCAATCGACCTCGACCCTTTCCTCGAGGTGAGGTGTTGCCGGGCCGATAATATGCCTGCCTCTTTCTGCGGATCACCGACAGAGTTCTCGCGAACGTTACGCCACCAAACGCCTTTTGTGCGTGTTTTGGTCCGCCTTTTTGATGATCTCGTCGCTGGAGTTCTCTCCCGCGTCTTTCAGGATTTTTGAGGTTTGACGGACCCGCGCTGATGCCTTCTCCCGAAGTAGTACACCAGTCGCTTTCTTCTTTTTTCTGCTTTTTGTACACCGGGATCGCGAGCGCGGCGGCTCTCTCCTTTTGAACCTTCCCTGGTTAAACAAGTCTCTGCCGCTGCTTTACTCTCACCTCTCGGACCATTTCGCGCGAATTGGCATATTAGAAACACCATCTCCTCTGTGTTCTCCTCATCATGTATAGTAATTTGTGGTTATTGAACTGCGTTTTTTTCATCTTCGTCTCTTTTTTTCCCAACTCCTTCTTACACTTTTGGCTTTGTATTATCTGTCCTCTTTTTTCCTTGTCTTAGTTTTTCGAGCGCAAGTTCTCGTTTTCTTCCCTTGCCGTCGCAGAAAAGTGAAGTGTTCTCTGTAGGCAATCCTCGCCTTTTATGGGTCCTTTCCTGCTCAATTTTCCCTTATGTCAGTCAACTCTCTTTTCCTCCCTTTTTAGCTATATTTTTTGACCAGAGCCAAGGTCAAGGCGAGCGCTCCCCCGCAAAGCCCTTTTCCGGTGTTTTGCCTGCCCCCCTTCCACGTGCTAAATCGTTCTGCTGTGCTCTTCGGCCCACAGCCCGACAATGTGGGATTTAGAAAAGCCAGTGTAGGTTCAAGTGTTCCCTTCAGATTGCAGTCGGCTTGGCCCCCGCTCTTCAGCCCTTGCCGACGTGAATCCCCTCTGACGGACTCTGAACTTAAACCTCTTTAGCGGTTTTCTAACCCCTCGTGCTAGTTCGAAAAACTTGAGAGGTTGTTTATCCCGGCTTCCTTTCTCGGAGACGGACGGTCCCCCGAGTGATTTGAAGTTTTTAGCGTGCGGACCGAGGAAGGGACCTCAAGCCATGCGCTTGGCCGATAGGTACTGACGTCGGTTTTTGCGTAGCTGCCTCGCCCCTGACCCGAACTGCATGCCTGCACCTGCTGCCGGTTATCGGCACCAAAGGGTTCGGATTTTCCAAAGCCTGACGAACCGGCGTTTTTTTTTTCCCCCCTTCGTGCGCGGGACAGCTGCGAACTTTCCTCTGCTCGCCCGGATAAAGCACACCTTCGAGCATTTTTAGTCTCTTTTTTATCCTTTCGGTACTAGTCCATGATTTCTGCTCTTTATCTTTTGGTTCTCTGCCCCCTTCTTCGGCTTTTGTTTTTCCCAAGGCCCTCGGGAATCGTTTTCAGCAACTTCTTGTCCCCCCCGCGCTTTTTTTTTAGACCCCGTCTCGCTGATGATCCGCCTTTTCCTTTCTCCTTTCTTGACGAAGCGGCAGATACGGTTCACCTCGCTGCCGGCATAGTCCTTATTACTTTTCTTGAAATCTTTTCAGGAAATTCGTCGGACGGGGCGCACTCGGGATGATCCCTTTTCGGGACATCTGCTGTTTTCTTCTGACTACTGATCGCGGTCTTCGGTATGGGTTCTTCTTGCCCCCGTCCTTTTCGTTTCCGTCTGGCAGTCCTCCACCCCCCAGCCTTTGCGCTTTTTCAGGCGTCGATGTAGTCGACCTTGGCCTTGATGGACGAATCGGTTCATGCCGTTGCCCTTAGGTCTTGGTCCCTCGTTTCTTACCTTCCCTCTGCTCCCCCTTTTGTGGCGGAAAGATGTATCCATTCCGGCAGCTTTGTGCTTCCCGGTTGGGTGGTTGGGTAGGATATGTGCCCCCGTCTTTTCCCCCTCGAGTCCTTGGCTTTCGCACATAGGCCTCCCCCCCTCTTTTGCCGCGTCAAAGATCTTGGTGCCGCCGGTTTTTCCCTCTTTCCGATGTATCCGAACGGCTCGTCGCTGGTGATGCTTCCCTTCCTCTCACCTTAACCCGCGGGTCTCAGAGCTCCGCTCGCAGCTGGAGGGAATTTATTCTCTTTCCGTCGCAGGCGGCGCAGCGCTGCTGTCCTCTGTTCCATTACGGTTCTCGCCCTTTTTTGTTATGGCGACATGGGACGCCCCGGCAGATGTCCCCCCTGCTGGGCTCTTATGCCTCTACTGCTATCCCCACGTTTCGGGGCTTTATACTATTCTTAACACCGATGTCGTTTTACTACAACATTGCTTTTATTTGTTAGATGCGATCCATGTATTTTGGTAGCTGGCTCCTTTCCCATGATCGTTACCATTCTTCATGAGGTGGTTTTTAGGTATCAAGACTGCGCCGGCTCTCCACTTTCGCTTTCTCGTCCCCCTTCCTTTGTTCTAGGAGCAGGTCCTCCTCAATTAGTTATATCTTTTCCTCCTTTTTTTTAGATCTATCCCCCCTTTTTTCCAGTGCTGAGTAATTTTCCGGCCCCTAGAGCCGAAGCAAGTTTCAGCAGGGGCACGAGCTTTCTTTTTTGAGAAGGAGCATTGCAGGGAGTCAGGGCCTAAACCGCATCCCCCAGCTCCTCCTCTCCTTCTTTCTGCAGTCGGACGACAACCATGCAGGTTAGGAATTGATCCGCAGCGAACCCAAGTATCGCCGCCTGGTGTTTAGCGAAATCGGTGTATGTACCACTGTTGAGCTCTGTTCCCATCGGCCCCAATTGCAGCAGTTCTCTACCTAAGACCGGCCGGTGCGCTATGTGTTTTTTTTCCGCTGCCCCTTTCCCTCTGAGAGGGCGAGCCGCAATGGTACCAGAAAGCCCCCACCGGCCTTTTTTTCGCCGTCCTTCCGGAACACCATTTCTTCCCTGATTTTTTTTCGAGATCAGGCGTTTTTGCTTGACGCCTCGTCAGTAAGTGAATAAAAAGCCGGACTGAGACCTGAGCCGCGTGGACCCTCCCCCAACTTATTTTTTTCCCGTCACCATTTCCTCTTTATCGGCACCCGACCTCCTATTTCTTTTTGCCCGCCTGCTCGGCCGCCGTTTCGCCCGTGTGCACAGTCCGCCAGGCCAAGGGCACAAACTCCCCGTTCCATGTTGATTCCGCAACCCGCCTTTTTTCTTTTTGCGGTCGACCCCTCCCGATCTGTGCCCATCCGGGGAGACCCCTGTGCATCTCACAAATTCTTTCGCCTAGGCTTTTTCTACCACTCTCTTTTTCCCGTTGCGTTTCGAAGTGATGGTCCTGCCCCGAAACGTCTCCTTTTCCTCGGACCCTGAAGATTATCACGGGATTTCCCATACTCCGGTCCTCGCTTTTTCTCCTGAAGCTCGAGCCGAACACCCAAATCTGTGCATCGTGTCCCTTCCTTCTGGGTCCTCCCCTATCCCTGACAGTTTCGCCAGAGATTGTCGACTCATTTCCCCGTATCCTGGCATGACGGCGCCTCTTTTGAAGACGGTTGCGTAGTCATGATCAGGAGCCGCTCTCGGTGTCCTTTGATCCCTGCCGTTTCCCTTTTTCCCCGTATGGGGGTGTTGCACAGGCTTCGCTGCCCTACCGATGTGAGATACATAGAAGAGCTAGGTCCCTTTTTTCCTCCCCCCAACTGAACTACTGAACTATGAGCCTATCACAGGCTTGCGGCATTTTTCCCCCCCGATACCTTTTTATAAAGACAGGTAGTAGGCCAGGGTTTTCCCATCCGGGAGTCTCATCTCCATGACCTTTTGATGGAACAAAGAGATAGATTCCCACTCTTTCCGCGAAACCTTTAAGTGATCTTTGACCGAGGTCAACTGTAGGTCGTATCCCTTCTTTTTTCTTTTGATGTCTCAGGTCCCTTTCCTGGGACCTTCTGGGATGAATGTGCTCTTGAGCCGAGCCCGGAGCACCTTTCCCCTGTCCACTATTTTTGCTCATGGTTGGGAAACGGATGCGGGAGCCGAGGACGGCTCGCCTTTACGTCTTTTTCGCGCGTTTAAATCACTCCGTACCGGCTTTGCGTCCAGCCTGAGTGACGACTCCCACCCTTTTCCCCTTTTTTCTCCGCGAGGCTCCTAGATGCATCACCCGTCTGTGTTTTCATTCGTATCTTTTTTCGTCATGGCCTTTATTTTCCCTCGTGCTTTGAAGACGTTCCCGCCATTCCTCCCCTTCTTCTCTAGCCTTTCATTTCATTGGAGGCTGTGGCGCAACGCGCCATAAGCCCTTGCCTTTTTCGCCCGTGTTTGAGTTTTGATAAGATGTGTAGTTTCCCCCTTCCCCTCCGCCTGGTTTTTTTTTTTTTTATTGATCTCTTTTTACTTCAAGTTGGGATCAGTCAAACTCTCTTTTCCTCCTACTGGTACTAGCGTTGAGGCCGCCTTTCTCTTCTCCGCTCCCGCCAACTCAGTTTCGAGTAATTTGGATACACGGATAGTCATGCTTATAGGACTTCAGACCAGCTCGATCGTCTTTGCTCTTCGCCACAGCCGCTTTTTTTAATGAGGTCTCCTGCCGTGATAATCCAGGGACTGAGACTATTATTTCATGTCCGTCTTTGCCTTTTCCTCATTGCAGAAGAGGAAATCCGCAAGAGTCTTTAAAATGACTCTCCCTTTTAGAATTTTCCCTAGATAGCCGCCTTTGACACCCGTCATGTGCCCCCCCTCTATTCGGCGCATTTTTCTTTTCGGTTTTAGGAATACCTTTAGTGACGCTTGAAAGAAGTCTTCGCCGGCCCTCCTTCTCATTTCTCTTACGTTTCTCAATGCTCTCGTTCCCCTCTTTTTACCTGGGTGGACGTAACGGCATTCCGGGATCGGAAGATTCCTTTGCGCGTTCGCCCTCCTTCCCAGGACTTTTCCCTCTTTTCAGCCAAACCCTTTTGCAAGAGAGGGTCGTTTACCCCCGTCGGTCCCTTTTTTTTTTTTTCAACTCCGAGTACGCACGGATGGTTCCCGACGAAAGTTTTTGAGCTCTGTTTTTTTCTCATCTCATCGGCAATGTTTAATAATTCCCCGGTGCCCTCCTCGACATCTTTAGTGGAGTCGAATGTGATCGCTTATCGGGTATCGCCCCCGTATGATCCTCGCAACCTGGGTACCATTCCGTTTCTTTTTCGAGGTGACCCTTCTTTTTGGGCAGCAAAAGAGGTGCCCACCCACGAGCTTGCTTCGCCCTTTCCCCCGTCTCTTTTCTGATCTTTCCCCCCTGCGATGTCTGCGAGACACGTTCCCCTCCCCCCTCTCTGCTCTCCTTGATACGGCAATGAACAAATAGGCGTCATGTTAGGGCTCGGGTTGTGTTTTTTTTTTTTTGCCTATTTTTCGACTAGGACGTTCCGATGTACCTTTCCTGCACGTACTGATCCTTTTCGGATGTAGGGGCGAGCGTCCACTTGATCATCCTATCTGTCGAGCTTGCCGTCTTTTTGCAGAGACCTTAGCCCGCGAGGGAAAATGAAATTTCGTCATCCCCTTCCCTGATCCGGTCCTTTTAAATGTTTTTTTCTGATGACGTTATCAAGCATAGCAAGGATCCCTATCGTGTACCGAATCGCTCCCATAGGTAGGTTCCTGCGCAATTCCATGAAGAGAATTTGTATCTTGACGTCCTTCTCTGCCTGTCCGATTTTCTTCAGGACAGGGCCGCTTTCCATTCTATTATTGCTTTTTTTCAATTCAGCGTGATGATCCAGGCAGAATAGGAGCTCTCCTGATTTTCTTTATGCCTCGCACCGTGACTCGACATCTCCTTCCAACAAGGGTTTGCCTGATTCGTTCGCTTCGGAGGAAGGACGTTTCCTTTTGTTGTGCGGTGTTCGGTTCGGAAACGGTCGAGCTTCCTCTCTGTTGGAAGATTGTTCATTAAGGGATAGAACTTCATTTGAGTTATGACCTCTACCTTTGATGACTATCTTTTCCGACTTGGCCTTTTGTTTTAGGATTTGAAGACCACCCCCCCCCTTTCTAACATGCCCACCGTCGTATTTGAGAGATATACTGACCCTCCCACCAGATGGAGGATATACCCCATTTGCTTGGCCTATACCCCTTTTTCTGTGCCTTTTTTCCTTTTCCCTGCAGATTTATTGCTCGCATGGGAGATGATCGTTCTTTCTCTGTCTGATGGTGAGGATGTACCCCGTCCAAGCACACATTCGCAGTTAGCCCGGTCTTTTTTGTCTTTTCCACTCTTCCCTTTGCGTCCATATTTTTTCCTGGAA
>Ga0179593_1379263_pt1 | contig 12520 bp, 8 predicted proteins | sample CZODoug2_1_08_16_FD_185931 | JGI IMG/M metagenome (GOLD analysis project Ga0179593, IMG submission 185931) | Vadose zone soil fungal communities from Angelo Coast Range Reserve, California, USA - CZODoug2_1_08_16fungal (PacBio error correction) | ecosystem: Environmental > Terrestrial > Soil >... | reverse complement strand
ATATCATCCGGGTCCACTTTCTCTCTGACCTCCTCCCAAAGATTCTCCGCGGATTTCCCCAAGTAAGATTGAACTCGCTCTAGGGCTTTGGCCCTCTTGCGTGGAACACGTTTTTAGAGGAAATGTGAGGTCGCTCGACCCGGGTATGCATTCGTGCATACTTCCATTTTTGAAAAACCGTCCCTGGAGTCCTCGATCCCCGTATAACCAGAATCCCCCCATAAAAGCCTCCCCCGACATCCCCGCAATTAGACCCCGAAGCTACCAGGCGTTGAGTAGCACACGCCTGCATCCATGCACCTCCCTGCCCTCTTGGCCCTCTGAAGACGCACGAATGACCCCCCCTAACTCAGGAGGGCGCCCTCCGAGACCCTTAACAGCGCTGTATGTTCCAGCCCCGAAGCTTCCCCATGTAGCCAGGGAGTTCGACTGTCCCGTGACCGCCGCCTACTTTCAGTTCTGACGAAGAGCCCCCGATTCCTGAAGAGGTTTTTTTTGTCGACGAATCACAATCAAGGCTAGTTACAGTCTTGACGACACCTACGCCCCGTCCTGTGAGGGCGTACTCGACCCCTGGCTGTCCCCGATCCTCCCACATTCTGACCAGGATATGTCAGTCTCTGATCACGCCTTCTTTTTCTGTAACCGAAAAGAAACTTAGCGTTTTTATGTATCTAATTGAGCTCAGGTGGAATCTAAGCAGACTCGGGCACGTTAACTACCTAGATCAGCCCGAGTCCCGGAGACTCCCAAGTGTCAGACATCGACGCGTCAAGCCGTGATGATGAACCCATAAGGCTGTTTAAGAGCACCAGGTTTGTTTTGGACCGACAGTGTTCTCATATGCTCTGAATACTTTCCGTCGGGAGGTTTTGGTTACAGAGCAAGTGGCTGGTGTGAAGTTGGCCCCTAGAAGGTTAAGCAAGCTATCATCAGTCTGGCCGCCCGCGCGGTCCCTGTTCCTTGTCCGCATCTCCGTCACTTTCCCCCTTTTTTACGCCGCTCGACTGCGTCCCCTGTCACTATTCCGCCCCCCCGCACCCGCGGCCAGCGACAGCCCCCCAGGACGGCAACGAACCGGTTCCAGGGTCTTAGACAGCCCTACACGCATATTAACATACATACTGTATAGATTACTTTCCTCTCAACTTTCGGCTTGGTAGATCCATGAGCCTGCTTCCCCCCCAATGACCGGTCGGGAGAACGTGGTAGAAAGAAAATCCCCGCCGTATTTAGGGGGCAAAGTCGCACCCTCCACTGCGCTAGTCTTTCCCTCCTGATGGATAGATGCGTGCCCCCCCCCCTACCGCTGGGTTCTTTCCCCCCCAAATACTGGCCTGCAGGGTCGCTTTTTCCGCCTCTTACTTGAGCTCTTCGTTTTCTTCCCTGAGTCCCTTTCGGGCGAGAAGGGATTCTTCATTCGCTTTTTTTTCTTTGATGGTACTTTAGTAATCCTTTAAATGAGATTTTTAGCTCGTTTGGCTCTTGTAAAATTCTCACTGCTAGAGGTGGTTACTTACTTTTTTTTATGCCCTTCCTTACCATGGCTCTACATTAAAATTGTTACTAGCTCCTACCAGCTAGGATGACCACCGACTGGTACATTTCCGTCCAATAAACACCGATTTAGGTGGGATCCTGTCTGCCTAAGTCCGCGTTCTGATACATAAAACGCTCGAGAGCTGCTTCCTTCGATTCTTAACCCCGCGTCGAGAATGGTTTCAATACCCTAAGCTCTAGCTACCCCTCTCCCTCCGGTCTCCCCTTTTACCTCCGCCCCGACTTTTATCCCCCCCCTACCACCGCACCACGTCTGCTTCTCGCACGACTACCTCCTAGGGAGGCAATCCCTCTCTTTTTTATCTTCCCCCCCCGCATGCCAACAAGACCCCCCCCCCTACCCGTTACTCTTACCAGTCTAGCCTCAGTAGGCCAGGACACCGTAAGTATTTGTGGAAACCTGGTCTGATTCATTCATGAAAGCCACGGTAGTTGAGCAAAAGGCCAGAGCAGAAGAATTTGGTAAAACCGAGCAGGGAGAGAGTAAGCCTCACGAAGCATCAGGCGCCATCACGCAGATCCCGTCTAATGAACCACGCCTCTCCCGACCGTACAAGACGCATCCCTCGGACCCCTTCTCGTTCCTTGCCTTGGGAGATTCCTAGAATAGAACTTTTCGTTTCAATTCACACTGGGTTTTTTCTCACATTTTTTTTATTCTATTGTTCCACGTCGCTAGCCTCACTATCAGGACCGCTGGCCCCTACTTGCACCACGAGAAGCCCTTTTTTTTTTTAACCCCTTGGGCGTGAGGCTGACCGTCTTCCCAGCATGGGATCCGTCCTCCATGGGCTTTTCACTTTTTTTTCGTATTTGAGTACGAGTTTCTGCTAGCCTGCGTCTTAGGCGTCGGATTTGCCTCTGGCGGCCCAACTCAGTAGTTCTATGGTGACCCCAATAATGCTGGCACTCATATACTCAGTATTGATATGACCGACCTGCATATTTTAGAAGGTCTCCTCTCTACTGTTTGCGCTGCCTTTCAGGATACCCAGTTTTCCTCTGACGACTTTAGGTAACTCCGCAACCAAAAGCGTATTTTTTTGGGGTTCGCTAACGGATACGAATGAGGCTGGACTTATTTCCCTCGATACCCCCCAGCGCCTCCCGTCCAGTCACTCTCACCAGGTGACCCTCTCCATAGTCATAAGCTCCGGAATGTAAGTCCCCGCAAATTTTCAATTCCTTCTTTAGGTTTCACGGAGTCTGAATTACCTCACGCGGCTTTGCCGCCACAGCGTCTTCACAGACCTGACCAGCATAAGCCCCCTGTTTGATCCCCACATCATAGTCGAATAAATATATTGGACTTCTTGATGTTTTTCGTGGATTTCGTATAGCTTGAGCGACCCTTATAGAAGATTTGCTAGGTTCCTGTCCTCCATATGAGAGACCCATTTGGAATTTGATTACTAGTTTAGTGTGGCCAAGAGCAGTTTTCCTAAGATATATCTCTTCTGGACGTTACACGATGTTCTGCGTTCTTATGGCCCCCTCATTGTCCGGTAATACCTCCAAGAACACCCTCTTTGTAGATGATCCCGGCCAATCCCGTAGTATCCAGACGTGGCCTAGAAGCCACTTTCGAAACTAGTAAGAAACGCTTTTATTCATTGCCGTAATTATTCTCTACGCAGTGCGAAGTAGACCCCCAAGAACGCCCGCTTTCGGGGGTACAGCTACCCAGACCCGAAAGTTAGTAAACTTTCTGGGTAAAATGAGCGCGCCGTTTTACTAATTCGACATTGCAAAAGTCTTTTGGCCGCAAGCAACCGCTAAACTGTTTCCACAGTGCTCTTGCTTCGTCAAGACTAGGGAAGTTTTCCCGACAGACACGTATGATGCCCTTTGCCTCGTGACTAGGGCTATCTGACTCGACCCTTCTCACCGATGAATATATTCCGGCGAGATCTGTTGATGAGTCGTCGGCCAGCTTCTTCGATCAAGGACAGTTTTTTCCCCCAAAGCCGCTCCAGCGCATCTTCTCTTACCTTGAGTAAGGAATCTTCGTCACCATAGGCCACCAACCCACAAATTATGTCTGAACAACTTCCGTAATCTTCGTTCAGAGTCGGACAACTCCCAGGTGTACCACTTCAGGATGGCTGGTTTTTTCCGACCTGCCTTCCCCCCGATGCCCCGATAGGTAGACTGCACACCGATTCGCGGCCGTTTTTTGGCGAGTCCGTCCCCCGAGTTGCTTTTTACTCCTGCAATTTACTCATCTCCAGTACAGCCAATCCGGGAGCCGGAAAGAGGACGTAGGGAGTGAAGACATATGCCAGTTGTCGGTGGAAAGTCGGATTTTTTCGCCCCCCCTTTAAGATTTTCTTGTATCCCGAAACACCCAGACGCCGCTTCAGATACCGCACCCTTATCCTTATGTGACGAAGTATGATCCATCCTTAGTGAAGTCAGCTATACTTTTCCCCCTCCCACCTTTATTTTCCAGTCGGATTTGACATCGCAACTTCCCCCAGATGGAGCTTGATCCTTGAAGCGCTCGTTGTGGTATTGCGATTTATTCTAAACGACTTTTAGAATCCCCTATCCGAAACCGAGGGATGCAGGAACTGGCGAGGACAATAATCTCTTTTCCTATTGTTTTAGATATTTCTAGTCCATTCTCGGGATGAAGCCTGCTTGTGCTTTAACGTGTGTTTGTCGCATCCTTATCTCAATTTTAACTAAAAGTCCCCCCAAACAACTTGTCACAGGCGTTTTAAAGGACCAGCTAATGCAAGGAGCAGCCCCAGTGGCAAACCAGCCTTAGACTCGGGGGCAAGTTGATAGGAGCAAGGGCCTATCATATACTACTGAAGTAATTTCCTTTGTTTGCTCAGTGTCGACAGGATTTTAACCTGAGGAGTGTCGGTGCCGTCGTAAGGACACAGCTCGGCTAACCGGCCAAGTTCCGCTGCTGGCTGCACCCCTTCCTCCCCTCCTATGTGGGCGCCAACCCGGCCTTTTTTTTTCGTTTCGCGATCGAGCGGGATCCGCCGTCATTTTGCGCCCCCGCGTCGCAGCTTGTTTTGGCCTCCTCTTTTTTTGTCTGTACGCTTTTGACCTAAAACCGCTAAGTTTTAATTCTTTTACCACTAATATGCTAGACCTTCGAGTCTCCCGTGGGTCCCCCCCGTGCTTTTGCGGCTTTCCACTCCTGAAGAACTACCGAACTCCCCCCACCTCCCTGGTGTCAGGTTCCTGTGCCAGATATATCGGATCGTTTTTTGAACTGAATCGCTTTTTTTAGTCAGTCGATCGGAGGTAATCCGTCTCTTGGGGCCCCCCTAGCAGCCGTCGTTCATCCCTGATCGCTGTTTTTCCTATCTCCGCCTACACCCGGCCGTTCCGACGCGCTCGTGATCGGGTCCGTCTTCGAGCCATGTGTACCTTCTTTTTCTAATTATGACACGGAGAGCCTCAACCTTTTCCCCCCTCATCTCTTGGGGTACCCAAGGAGCTGCTCTTGCTTAGAGGCGTAAATGGTAACCCCGAGAGCCGTTGTCCTGAACGAAGATAAATTGCTGCTCACGAGGGATTAGGAGCCCACACCAAGGCGGCACCCCCAGGCCAAAGTACTCTTAGAATTTCTTCAAAAGACCCCGAGTGCAGACGAAAGGAACATGAGGTTCAACGGACAATGAGATATACTTTTGAGTTCGGGTCTGGGACACGTCGGTTGGCCAACACCGCATGTACCCACATTTTGACTTCGCTAGAGCCGCTCCGGCACACGCAGATTCGGCCCCCCCGTGATATCAGTGTGTCTGCCAGAACGAGGCTTGAGATGCACGCCCCTGCCTATTTCCCACACCGTCCTTTTTTCGTCGAAGACCCTTCACTTCCCCGTGCTCGCCTGAGTCTCACCGCTACACGTACCACACCCCCCACAACTACTTCCCAGCCTAATTGGGGCAGTCGCCAGGTCGATTAAACAGCGTATTCGGGAATTTCACGAAGGATTCTGTTTTTTACCTCAGCTTTAATAGTTTATCTTCCCCGTAGTATGACCACGTTTTTAATGACCAAAACTAACATGAAGACGGTGCACTTGCGGCCCACTGATCATTCTTTGTATGTTTTCTCAGGTTTCAAGACTGGCCCGAATTTCCTAGCCCCCTTACGACTCAGTCCCCTGAGCAACCCTCTTAGAGAGCCACAGGAAGAAGGTTTAGAAGCGTACTCCCAACTGAATTGAACCCCAGAGAACCAAATAGACGCGGGCTATTAGGTCTAGTAAAACCTGTCGGACCGACGCTTAGGGTGATCCCCTTTGAGATACCATTCCCTGTTAGGGCCCTCCAACCATCCCCCCTCATCTTACGCCTGTACTTTATTAGTGTTTAAGTAATCTCATGGTATAGTACTGTCCCCATTACTTTCTAGGGGATCAAATTGGACAAGCACCGTGGCCCCCCCATGCGGCACTTGACAGCCTGTTCACCAATATGCACACGGCACCGCTACTACCCGACGTCTCGTCTTTGCACGTACCACGACCACCTCTCCGGCTGTGATCGGCTCCCCCCGTCGAGTCGACTTGTCCATCCCTCACCCGTAAACCAGAGACATTCGACCATTAAGGCGTCTCCTTTTGCCGGGGTGGTTTCGTCCACCCCCAACTGCAGATCTCTCCTCCTGTCCCAGCTAGCGTACCCCCTGTTTTTTTGAGTCTCCAACTTCGTATACCTCTTGATAAGCGCCCACCCGACACTTAGTCACGGGTCGACACTGCTTCTTTCCCTTGTTCTCTACACGGAGCCGGCACCAGAAAGGGAGATTTAACTTCTTAGGGTGAGTAGCGCTGTTGGACGACTTGAAGATAGGAGGAGCATCAGCACGGATCTGAGGCCGAAATGAGTCCGTGTAGACCCAGTTCGCCCCGCACCGGTGAACATTTTTCTAAAACTGACTAGTACTTGAACGTGACTAGGTTACCCAACGCAGAAAACGTTCTGTAACCTGATGGTTCCTCCCCCTCCCCCATATAGAGTGTCGGGAAACTTCGCTGTTCGGTTTAAGGCTTCAAGACCTGAAGATGCCTACGGTGAAGGAGGCCGGGCTGATAGTGCTCACTAGCCAGTACCGACTCTCCCTATTTGTTTGAATTCTCCCCACCGTTTTGTAGTCCAGGGGCTGATTGGTCGTCCAATGACCCCCAAAGGAGAAGTTAAGTGCGCTTCGGAACAGCTGAGCCAACTGCACCGCTTCTGCAGCCTGAGCACACCCCTGTCATACCTGACCCCGGTTTTTTTTTTGCTCGTTTCGCTGACCCCTCAAGCTTGAGCATAGCGAGAGTCCCATCGGGCTCTTGTTCGATGCTTGGTGTTGGTCGCGTGAGTGTCCTCGCTCCACGCCAGGTTTATCGTACTACACGCCTTCTTTGCTCCCCTGTTTGACAGGCCCGGTCCACCGCATGCCGTTGTGGATCTGACTAGTCACCATATGATACGTGACGACCCCGTCCCGAAGTCGATGCATCTAGCACAAGTATTCTTTTGGCCGACCGTGTTTCCACATAAGACTCCGGACCCCGCTCCTGAAGGTTCCGGCCATCCCCCCACAGCACATCTCGGGATTCTGCCAGGTACTCCACCTACCTTCTCCCAGGTTTTGGAGAACTCAACTTTATGTCCGTCCCCCCGCCCAGCCACTTGTAAGACTTTTGTCATGAACTTCTTTTTAGACACTTTCTTATGATTTTTTTTTTTTCGGGTACATGGCCACCGGGCAACTATGCGTGCTGCAGTCTCTCATTCTCTAGACCGACGCGGCTTCGGCGTCGTACTCCCCCCACCTAAAAACCTGACGGATCGAGATGTCCTCTTAGCGGGTAGATTACCTTGGGCCCCTTCCTCTGACTTTATGAGAGGCTTTCTTCCTCATCGCGAGCGCAGACTGGATTCATCTATCATTTCCCGTAGCTTATTTCAGCGGGTCTGGATGAGAAAGGAAAAAACCGATCGGAGTTTGAGGTAACGTACCAAGAATACCCCCCCTGAATGAATCTTCATCAACTCAGGACAAGGATGCAAAAGAGTTGTACCACGGGTATAGCCAACATTACATATCACCGGAAGCAGACTGAACGCCACCTTTTAGACTTGTCTCTTTAGGAGTGTGTGCCCTTGAACTTGGATTACACTTCTGGACATTCTGAGCGTTCCCTCCCTGGGCCTGCCCCTTCACCCAACTCTCCCCCCTTCAATCTGCTACCGCGATCTGAAATCACACCCCCCCCCCCCTGGTCTTTTCCGATATTCCTTCCTGGATCTAGGATGTGACCTTTTCGCAGCGCCCGGTGATATCGCGAGTTTCAGGTTGAATTACATTGCACACTGGGCACGAGTGCACCGTCCCGTCGTGGGTTATTCTGAGAGGAAGCCCGTTTTTCCTGTCACCCTTATGTCTTTTTCTATATCCTTCACTCGCCGTCGCAGCCAGCAGGTGTCCTTGATTTCCGTGGTCCTGTTATTAAGGATTAGAGGACCGCAGACGCGTGGGAATCATGGAGCATTCTGATTTCGAGTCATTACTGTCCCGGAGGAAGAAGAAGGAGTTGTTTGGACTCTTTGGATCGGCTCCGTTTTAGTGCTGTTTACAGAGTTTCAAGGAGGTTCCTGGTCGCCATGACGGGCGTCCTCCCTTTGCCGGGGGCGTGGGTGGATTCCTTAGGTTGGCTGGTGCTGGGGAGCTTGGTTCCTTAGTGCGGAGTCGTGTTTAGTTGTGTCCGCTTGGCGCTCGGGCATTGTCATGTTGCTATGATGAATTGAATTCTCACGTTTCCCAAATTTACTATCAGCACCAGCTTGCACTGGTCGGTCCCGCGAGTTACGGCCGTCACTCCCCTCCCTCCAAGATCGCCTCCACTCTGAATGCAGATCCCTACGCGGTAGGGTTTCTGCGAGGCGTTGCGCCTGACCTTTTCTTCATTACCTCCTTCTAGTCAACCTAGGTGTTTGTTGGTTGACCTTTGGATCGCCCGGTCCCATTCGTCTGAACCCCAATCGAACTTCCACCCCCGCGCTCCTTTCCGCCAGTATCGTCACTTCTCCTGGAGGCTGCTCCTAGCGGCTGTCTGGGAACCCCCCTTGCTCTTACCGTTCCCTCCCGGATGCTCTTGTATGGCCGGTCCTTTTCTTTTATATTCGTCACGTCACCACTGTACCTCTGAGATACGACAAGAAAACTCCTAATTAACCGAACCGCCCCCTCCAAAACCGCCCACCACCACCACTAGCCCACGAATTAGCCCCTACAGACCATTGGTCACGTCCTTAGCGACACCTTTTCTTTCCCACATTGACGCGTGTCCCTGAGTGAGAAGAACACCCCCCCCCCCTATGTGGAACGCCGCTCCGCCTGAGCAATGACCAGCTACCTGCCAACACTTTTCGAGGTTAATTAGAAGAGCGGTTTCAAATGCAGCCCAACAAACCCCAATGAGGCGCTCGTACCCCTCCCATCAGACGAGATCAAGTACACGGCTTCACGAGTTTAAGTCCGGACTGAATCAAGGGAGAGGTTTTATCCCAGAGACCTTTCTTCCCCCCAATATACGCAGCGCCCACTGTGCTTTGGGACCGCGTCTGCCTCCCTCCCTCGCCTCGAGAAAAGTGATATGAGACAGATACCTCCTCACCAGCTGCCGGATCTACAACGATCGCAAACCCACGCCGTGCAAACGAGGAGGGGGTCTGTATCTAGGACCAGCTGATCTGCAACGTTTAAGGTTTATTAAGAGGCAGCTAATCCGAGCACTGAAGGAGAAGCACTATGTCAAAGACGCGTTCAGTTGCGCCATCTCCCATGACGCAACATGCCGCGTCGTAGATGTAGCCCGTGCGTTCCCGCCCCATTCCCAAGTTGCTTTCCCACAGAATTGCGCGTCACTTTGGATTTTCAGATATGATTTTGTCGACACCCCCTGTAGTCCTTGCTGTAGGTGTAATGATTGAATGTTCCCACGGCCGCTACTGTCGCGGCAACTCCGAGCCTGCGCCCGGCTGGCTAGTCACTCTCCGGTTAGGTAGCACTCCGCCCCGCCGCGATCCGTAGCTCGTTTTATCCACCGCGCCGTTCCACCCGCGCTGATACCTTTTCTCAAAGGTCAGGGAAGATGGCGGCCCCCTTACCGATTTCGTCAGATTGTCGCCCGCCTTACTTGCATGACCTCCTGGGGTGTCGATATTTTCCGTGACGGCCCTGACTGAATCCTCCCATCTGACTCCGTTCTTTGGACCGTCGCCCTCACATCTCGACCTCGAGATGTTTGCTTGGCTCAGAACCTATGGTTTCTCCGGTCCCTTCGAGCTTGGTGAAGGGTTTACCAGTTCTGACATAAGCTTACAGAGGTTATATTCTCCCTTCTTCGCGCCGATTGTTTTCAGGAGCTCCCATGACCCTGGTCACCCTATTACATCTGAGGATTTTGTACATTTCTTCTCCCCGAGGCCAGGGTAGCTTGCGGAGAGATTGATTCTGTAACCATTGACGTATTGCCCTGTAGCCTTGTTTCGCGCGTGCTTTGTCACGAAGCCGATTCATTACCCCATTCTATCGTTCCCCCCTTCACGCTTTTGCACTAGTACCTTATTTAGTTTGGACTTTAGGTATTTTTTGAATTCTTTTCAAAGGGCGCTTACCTGTAGTCGTAGTTTGGCTTGTTGTAGAACCGCTCACTTTAACAGCACACAGATCTCCCTAGCGCTTTTTCTGGACCTCTATATGTGGCGTCCATTTGGCCCGCAAATATCATGAATGCCATCTGGTTTGTCCCCCCTAGGTTAGGGCAGATGACCTTTTTTTCGTTATTTGACGTGTTCTTCCAGAGCGATGCCCTCCTTATGCGACTCTGTACGTCCTTGCCCGAGGTTATGCAAGATTGATTTCTCCTTTCCCCCCCAAGCCTAAATGCGCGCAGATATAGTGCTGTGCTACCTCTTTAGCGAACTCATCACTTCCCACCATGCCCACGAAGACCTCTTAGTTGGCTTTCGTAGATATAGCCTTGTTGATACCACTTTTTTTACATCGCCTGAAGGGGTATTTTTGCTTGGCTTCGGAGCCAAGTATGAGTGCCTTTCTGCTTCGAAACCTTCGCTTATCATTTCGTCGATTTACCGTATAGGAGCCGCCTAGGCTTAGTATTATTCCGGGGAGGTGACCACTTAGGAGCCGAGTTCCTGCTGTAAAAGGTATACTTTCAAAATCTATAAGGCCTCCCAGATTATTAGAAACTGATGATTTATAACTCTCCAATAATACCCCTATCTATCGTCGGGATGTTCACATAAATTACTTACTCGGGCCGTTAATCCCAATTTTCCTGGTCATGAAGCCAGATTTTAGACCCCTCCCCCGGGCCCGGAGACTTTCACCGTTTCCATTTTATCTCCTGCCCCGTCGGAGGAGCTATTCCATGCATACGGCCCGCGCCACAGTCACCCTAAGAATTTTCACCCGCTCCCTTCCTTTACCCCCCCCGATGCCCTTCCCCTGCCCGTTGATCCGTTCGCAGCCCACTGTCTTCGGCGGCCGAGGGATTTTTGTCCCCGAGCGAGAGCCTCCCTTATCGAGACTGAACCCTCTATTACGTTTGTTGAACGAGTAAACGGAGCATCCCAGATTTGAGAGGCTGCCGAGCGGGCACCAGTAGTGTGAGTGTCTTGCTGGGTAGGGTTTTAAGTCAGACGCTTTTCGATTACTAAACATGTACATGGTTTTCTTTTCCTCCGAGAAACGTTTTGGAACTATTTCGTGACAGTTTTTTTGGCCCACTTTCCCCTCTCTCCTCCTCCCCCCCGTACGCAATTGTTAGGCCCGTGGCTCCTTCCCTCTAGCGCAAGTGAGGACATTATGTTCACCTGGTTCCGTCACAGGTGATGCCCCATTTTTGACGCCAGTGCCAAAAGAGGTTTAGCTCCGTCCCCCCCGCCAAGTCTGAGCGACTTATCTTGCCACGACCTTCACCGTTTTTCTCCATGCCTTGAGAAGTGGAGACAGACTTTTGACCTCTCCCCGTCTGACCGAACGAATTAACGTAACTTTCGCTACAATCTTTAAGTTTTGACAAATTGTCGTGCTTCCCCTTGTCTGATAGTAGAAATCTCCGCGTGAGATTCTTATTGGTTGAACCAGAGATCCCCCCCTTAATGCCCTAACCGCCCATTCTATATCGACGCGGTTGGTTGAAAGGCTAGATAAAGTGACTAACCCGTACCCCCGCTGGGCGCGGATATCCGTCTTCCCCTGTCTGTTTCCATGGTCATTCGTCTCGTCCCCATCTCACCTTCCCCCGACGGCGATCTCTACTTCCCCCTTCCTCCATACGATTAACTTGCTTTCGTATAGCAGATCTCTTTCCCTAACCTGAGTAAGTGCTTTTCGCGCCCACAATACTCCTATGTTATGACCTATGCAGGGACTCTGAAATTCGGTCTTTACATCCCTTTGCGGTAGTAAACCTAGCGGTTGTTTCCTTGTTTTCGGAGCTCTTTGGCTCGATCTTCCACCCGTGTAGGTACACTGCAAGGCATTGCTGTTTCCGGTTTTTGCAGCCTAGAGTAGGCCCCTGCCTCCTCTCTGTTGGTAAAAGAGGATTTGCCCTTCTCTAGTCCTATATACGGTTAGTTTTGCCGAGCCGGCTTGTGGAGCCGTACCTTTCTCGGTTAATCCGTCTTCGTTTCGCCCACACCCTAAGCGCTTGACGCTCTCAATCTTTTCCTTTCGGCCCCTGAAGGCTGACAAAGGGGTCAGGCCAGTCGAGGAGCCCCATGCCGGGGCCGACAGCCCGTTGTGCAGTCCTGTTGCTATTTCCCGGCCTGTTCATTGGATCGGGCGGTGTTCAGGGAATTACGGTGGTCGGTGTCTTTTCCCCCGCCCCTTTTTCTTGACTCTCACCCCAAGCGGAGCCCCGATTTTTCCCCCACCCCGTGAGCGGAGAGCCGCCACCTGT
>Ga0179593_1335388_pt1 | contig 12520 bp, 27 predicted proteins | sample CZODoug2_1_08_16_FD_185931 | JGI IMG/M metagenome (GOLD analysis project Ga0179593, IMG submission 185931) | Vadose zone soil fungal communities from Angelo Coast Range Reserve, California, USA - CZODoug2_1_08_16fungal (PacBio error correction) | ecosystem: Environmental > Terrestrial > Soil >... | reverse complement strand
TTCTTTTTTTTTTCCCCCCTTCCCCAAACCATGAGAAAGGTAAACCCCCAGGCTTAGTCGGACTGCTTAAAGGTTCCTTTCTTTCTCGGCAGGAACGTGGAGTTTAGCGTTCCCTTTTTGTGCCTCTCCACCCCCCCCTCCAAGTTCTCCCCTCCTTTGTTGTGACAAAAAGAAAGGCTAAATGGCGTTTTTTCCTGGCCTACCTTCTTTCCTCGCACCCCGCGACCCCTTCCCCCCTTATAGGGAACCTGTCTAAAGCTTAACAGTCTCCTTCCGTTTCCTATGACCCCATTCCGACGGTCCCCCCCAACCCCTCACAATACAGTCTCCCATTTCCTTTTCCCCTCCGTCCCTTTTGAAAACTGTCTCCACGAATCTTCACCTTTTGTTCCTTTCTTTGTCCTAATTTTTTTTTAGCACTTTGTTCCATTTACCCCCTTTCCCGTCCATGGGCCGTTTATCCTCCTGCTTCCCCCACATTCGGGGCCGGCCCTGTACACATATTTTTTCCCCGTGGCGGTTTTTTACTTTCCCCGTGTCCTTCCCCTTCCCCGTTGGTGAATGCTTTTTCAAAACACTCGTAGAAGCTGTCTGCCGGTTTTAATGGGTGTTAACAAGCCCCCTAACCCCCTCTTTTTCCTTTCCCCGATTCCTTTTTCCGGCCGTCCCCCTCTCTTTTTCCTCCGATTTCGCATTGGCTCAGCTTCTTGTTTGGTGTTCTTTGCGGAAAAATTCTTCTCTCTTTTCATCCTCTTTTGTGTCTTCTTCTCTTCTCCCCCTGCAAGCACCCAGTCCCCCGGTTCTCTTCTTCATCCTTGAGGGAGTTTGTCGTCGAGTTTTTTCCCCCCTTGCACCAATACGGGTTGATTTGTTGGTTTTTGGCATTTACCCTTGTTTCTACCAATTATTGTCATCTAAAGCCCTTTTGGTCCCCCGTCTTACCGAAGTCCTTTGCTTTGTCCTGGACCTTTTTCCGGCTCCCCCTCTGTTTTTCCCTCTGTGCCTGCTTGCAACACGGGCCTTTTGTTTCCAAAAAGTAGCCAAACCCATGGCCCCAGACAGCTTTTTTCTTCCTCCACGTACCCCCAAAAACGTTCCTTTCCCCCCCCTCCCATTCCCGTCTTTTTTTTTCCCCCCGTAGTCACACCCATGCCCTGGTTCACCTGGGCTGGAAGCCCCCCAACCTGTCGTTTGCTGAGGTGGTTTCTCTTTATAGGCTGCGTCTTTCTTTCAAGTTAACGTTTCTTTTTGCGCGGTGGCCCCCCCGCTTTTTCAGGGCGTGTGGTTTCTACAGATTTAAGTGAAAGTGTCCAAATTCCTCTTTTTTGTTTTCAAGACAGGCTCTTGTCCCAACTCTTTTTTTTCCACCTTTAAGCTCGAACCCCAGTCCCCCACCCTCCCCCTTTTTTCTTCCGTACTTTTTTCCTTCCCTCTTGCTCCCCGGGTGATTTACCCTGTATATTACGGTCACAACCATCCGCCCAACCATACCTTTTGGGACCCTCCTCTTCGTCAGGGGGCCTGTGTCTTTTTTACCCAGCCCCCCCTCTTTCTACCCCCCTCTGTTTTTTTGGCCTTCTCCCTCCTGGTGCTTGATTTTCCCCGTGCTCAAAAAATCTTTGCCGCAAACCTTCACTTCACATCGCCTCCTTACTCCTCTTTTTGACGCTCGGAAACTTGATGTGACCTCCCTATTTTGTTTTTTTTTTTCGTTTATGTGCTTTTTTGTTAATATCTTTGTTTTTACTTATTGTATCCTGTCCCGTTTTTTCCTCGAAACCAGTAGCTCTGCTTTTCCCTTCCTTGGTCCCCCTCTTTACAAGTTCGTTGTCCCCTCTTTTTCCATGCGGTCTTAGAGGGCTTAGGATGATGGTTTTATTGGCTTGATTGTCTTCACGGAGGCCGTTCGTCCCTCTCTTTCCTCGATCCCCATAAAGGCCTTGTGGACCCTCCCCCTGGTTTTTTTTTTTTTTTCTTTGAAAATCCCACCAAGACACGATTACTTCCGTTTTCTTCAGGGTGACGGGGGTGACACCCAGCGACTTCGTCACCACAGTTCCCACTTTTCACCCTTCGCTTTCTCTTTTTGTCCCCCTCCCCTTATTGTGTCTTTTAGACTTCCTTGACGGCTTTCCTCCTTTTTTTTCCTCCCACTTGTTGCTATTGGGATACTCTCCCCCGGCTCCTCTGTTGCCGATGAACGCTGCTTTCTCAATAGTTTTCCCAAGAACCACTGTTTGTGATCTTTTCTATCTTTCCCCTTTTCATTCCCTCCGTTGTTTTTTCTCATAGCTTTAAGGACCTCGGCCACGTGAAAGGTCATTCTTCTCAAGAACTATTTTCTTCCCCTTTTCCTACGACGGGTGAAGATTTCTTTAAGCCCCTTTCTCCCTTTGCGTTTTTGTCATTTAAATTTTGAAGCCGTCTCCCTTCCCGTAAAAGGTCCTCCCTCCCCCATATGCTAGTTCCTTCATGATGGGTAAAGAGCCGATGTCCCCACATAGCGGTCCTGTCTGGAACCCCTTTCCTTCTTTCCTTTTTGACAATGGTCCAGCTCCCCTTCACACGGACTCAATCGTTTTTGTTTCCTTTCCCCCCCCTGCCACCAGTTACAAAAGTTCTTTTCTGGGATTTTTTTCTGCTATACTGTTCCAGATTTTCTGCCCTTTTTCGCCTACAAAGACCCCCGAAGGATCCCCAAGCCCGACCTGTTTTTAGCACCTCCCACTGTGTTTCATTTCTTTCTCGGCCCGTAATGCAGGACAAGTAAAGCTTCCGTCGTTCACCCTTTCATTGAGAATGTGAGTTTCCCCCCCTGGGTCCATCCAAATAGCACGACAAATACGGGACTTTTTAGTTTAGTAATCCACCTCTTGCCTGAGATGCGACCACGAGCTACCTGACTTTTCCCCTTTGTTTGTTATTTTCCCTCCCATGCGTTTGCACATGTTTCTTTTCCTTTTCCCTTCACTCACCGCTTACGACCCGCTTTTGATCGGAGATCTTTTCTCACCGGCCCCCTTTTCCCCCCACCCCCCTTAAATTCGCGAAGGTTTCCTCGTTTCCCAATTTTTTCTTTTTTTTTTTTTTTTTTTTTTTGGATCTTTTTTTTTTTTTTTCCCCCCCGGTCAAATGGATGGCATTACCCTTCCCTCTCGCGCGTAGTGCAAGCGGAACCAACTTATGGCAGGTGACCATTGGTTCTTTCGTTTTTTGATTTTGGCTTTTTTTTATTGAAAACCCCCCCCGAGAGTGGGTTCTTCACCATACCCTTTGCTTTTTGACAAAAAAACAGCGAATTTTCCCTTCACTTAAACTGCTCTTTCATCGTTTCCCCAGAGTTCCCCCGCAGATGCCCCAAGCGTACTGATTAAAGGATAACATATAATCTCCACCCCCCCCTTTTCCACACTTTCGACGTTGACCATCCTTTTTCCCCTTTTTCTGGCTGGAAAAAGTGAACTTTTTTTTTCCTTTTTTTACCTTGGCCATGATGGAATTGTTCCCTTTTGTTTTGGTTCCAATTTTTTTAGATGTCGGTGCCCCCCCCCCTTTCCCCCGTGGATGGCCTTGGATGTGTCTACAATTTGCGCTCCCCCCAGGGGTCTTTCGTGGGTTTGGTCTTTGTCCCTAGCACATATATTTCTCAGGCTAGTTTTTCCCCCCCCTTTCCAGGACTTTCATTAGCCTTCTGTTTTTCTTTCAACTTTTGAGACGCTTTTTTTCTTTTTCCCCATGATGGAGTAGCCCCCCTGGTTAGATGCCTCTCCCCCTTTCCCTTGTTCCCTTTTTTATGGACCGACAGAGTGGCCCGGCCGTGCTGTCTTCTTTTTCTCGCCCCTTCCCTTTTCCCTCTTTTCTGGCTGGTGTTGCGGAGGAAATCGCATTTCAATACCTGTTGTTGTTGTTTTAGCTCCGCCCTCCCCCTCCCCCAGTCCCTGAGGTTCGTTCTGATTTACGACGGCCCTGAGTTCGTCCAGCTCGTGAGGTTTTTTTTTTCCCCCCCTCCCCAACCACTGGGGTTGATTGTTGTTCATATGGGGCACCCCCCCTGGGCTAAAACTTAATCCTTGCAATCCCCCTCCCTTTTTCTCTTTGTTTTTGACCGCTTCCCCCGGTCGACTTTCCCCTTTTCCCTTTCCTGATAACTTCCGGACTGCCTACACTTTCCTTTCCCTTCTTGGACCTCGCCACCCCTCTTGGCTCTTCCCCGTATGGAAAACCGGGTCCGGGACGTGCATCCCTGGGTTTCTGCCCCTCCCCCTTCTCCAAAACCCCAAATAATGCACCACCCTCACATTCCCCCCCCCTTTTCTCCCTTTTTTCCACCTTTCTTTCAACTGTCCCTTTTCCCCTTTTCGTGGGGAAGGACATGAACAACTGTATGTTATGATTTTTGTTGGGGTATAATAGGCCCCTTCTTCCTTTCCTCTACAAGTTTAGTGTCCCCTTTCTACCTTATTTTTTTTTCTTATTTTCCACATCCCCAGTACTGAGGTCACAATCGCTGGATTTGTCAAAGATTATTTTCCCTTTTCTCTTTCCCCTTTTTCTCCCGCCAACATTCCCACTTCGACCCCCCTCCCCCACGTTCTTTTTGGACACCTTCCTTTTTTCTTTTCCGCCTTCTCATTCCTTCATAATTTTTTTACTTTCTAAGGTGGTTCCTTACCCCTCTTTCGCCGCCCCTCCACCCTTTTCCTACTTCCGTCTCCATTTCCATTTGGTGCTTTTTTTTTTCTTTCCCTTTTCTATATCAAAAGTTTTTTTCTCCCCTGGAGCCCATCTTTTGGCTGAGAGTGCTCAACAAAAATTTGGGTCCAACCCATTCCTTTCTTCTTTAAATTTCTCTGTCCGATCCTTCGCTTTTTTCTTCCCCAGCTTACGGCCCCCTCGATGCTCCCTTTCCTTTAAAGTGGTCGATGGCGGGCCCCCACGTGCTTGCTTTGTTGTTTCCATGTTTTTCCTTTTTTTTCCCTTTTTCCCCCTTTTGAAACGCCCTCTGCGTTTTTTTTTTTTTTTTTTGGTTTTGTAGGGGGACCCTTCCTTCCCCCCGTTCTGGGGGGAGGTCCACCCGCGGATTTTTCCGGGTTATTCTCTTTTGAAGCTCTTCTTTTTTTTCCCCGTCCTCCGGGCCGCGTTTCACGTTTTTTTATTAATCCTCCTTCACAACAGCCCTCCCTTTTTTTTGTACCGTGGAACTTTTTGCTTTGGAATCACCCCTTCCCCCTCTTTTCCTTCTCGTCAGTGGCCCCGGGGGCGTTTCCACAATGTTTTGATTAACTCCTCCCCAACACTTCCTGCCAAAGGGTTTTGCCCCGATGTGTTTTTGACCGCTCTTTATACGTCTTCATTTTCTTGGGCCCTCCTCTTTCTCCCATATTTTTCGCCCCCAGGGACACCCCTTATGATATTTGTTTTTTCTGACAGCTTCCCCCCCCTTGCTCTTTTCAATTCGATGCGGCTGCTTTGCCTAGCCGGTGTCCTTCTTTCCCCCCCTTTTTGGCGTCTGGTTCTCTCCACTCCTCCGTTTTTTTTTTTTTTGACCTTTTTTTTTGAGCTACTCCCCTCCACCCACATGCAAGAAAAAGATTTCTTGTTTACTAGCTTTTCAGTCAAACTATTCTGCTCTTGAAAGTCCTAGTTTTTTTTTTTTCCCCTTCTGTTCGCCCCCCCCTTTTTAGATAGCCAGTTTTTCGACCCCGTGGAAGCCCTCCCGCTTTTCGTAAAGCGCGCACTTCCCCTCATTTTTGATAGGTTTTCTTTCTGATTGTGACTCGCTGGCAACATCGTCAGGTCGTGTCCCGGAACTGTTTTTTTTTCTTCTAGGACCACCAACCCCCCACCTTTAATTTTTTTTTCCCCGCTTCACGTTTGCCCTGTGAAGAAGTAAAAACTCGTTCTTGTCATTTTTTACAAACCGGCCCCCCCCCCCGTTTGCGGCCACAGGTGCTGTGCTGTTTTATTTTTTTAGCTGATTATCCCTGGGGAATTCGCTCTCCGGTACATTCGTGCCCCACTACCCCCAGCCGGCGCTCCAAGCCCCCCCTCCCCTCCCTTGCTGTGCGCCCCCCTACCACTTTTTTGGCATGTTTAGTGGTCTCGCACTCCAGAACCAATCTGCAGGCCCTACTCCTGATTTCCAGTGTATGCTCCCCCACTGTCGAGTTTGTGACCCTCCCCGTTCCCCCCCCCCCATCAAATGTTGTTTGTTCGCATCGGACCCTCCTGAATGACGCCCCTTCCGCCGTTTGCTTTCGCGTTTTCCCCCCCCCAAGACGGCCTATTCCTCCATCCTGTGCCTTTCCCTTTGGCCCCCCTCTCCCTATGCAGGGTTTGCTCAACACAAGTTGGTGGATTTTTTTGACTACTTTTACTCCGGCTCGGATCCGCTTCCCCCCTCCTTGACCTTTTCTCCTTTGACTGAGCTGTCTTCTTGGACACCAGAACCTGCACCCTTGAAACTTGCGAGTTTTTTCCTTGTTCTCGTCACTTTTTTGGGGGTTCTTAAGTGGATTGTTTACCCGTTTTCCCCCCCCCTTTTTCCCCTTTTCCCAGTAACCAATCCACCTTTGTTCCTCCTTGGCCAGTTCTTCCCTTCCTGAACCTGAAAACGGTCGAGGATCCGCAAGGTTACCTTGTTTGGCTTGCGGATTCCCTTTTTTTTTCATTTTCTTGAGTTTTTCCCTTCCTTGTTTGTTTTTCATCCAAACTCCCTTTGCTTGAACAACCTCCCACTGACGGTGGGACGTTCAAGCCTTCTTTCACTTCGCCCCCGGCCATCCCGTCATTCTCTTTGCAAACCGTTTTCCAACTAACCCCTCTTTTTCCCCCTTTAGATCCAGCATACAATTCTTTGACAAGTGAGGGCCCCCTCCCATCAGCTCCCCCCTTTCATTTTTTTTTTTCCTTGTTGCTAACCGTGACCCCTTCCTTTTTTCTACCTTGGCCCTTCGGTACTTGTACATTTCTTTTTTTTTTTTTCCTTTAATTTTTTTAGGACTGTTCGGGTTTTTCCACCCCAAAGGACGTTTCCCTGTTGATTTTCCCTCACATGTCTGCAGCCAAGTCTTTTTTCGGCGTGGTACTCAGGTTGCACCCATGTTCAGGGTTCCTGTTTTTCTTTGCCTGACCGTGACTTTTCCCCTCCGGCTTTTTTTTTTTTTTCACCACCCCTCCCCCGAGAAAAAGTGTTTTATTTTATTGCATGTTTGATTTCGGGGAGTTAGTTGCCCTTTTTTTTAGACTTGCTTTTCCCCCCTAAAACCCTTTACGTTTTTTTCCTGGTCCTCCCTCCCCCCCAGCTGCCCCCCTCTCTAGTCACCTAATATTCGCCTTTTATGAGTGTGTGTGCTGCATCTTGCCTCTCTCTCTTTCCTCCTCCAAGTTTGTTGTTGTTTCTCTTCTGTATTGGCATCTCCGAACCTGCCCCCCTCCCACCACAAGTCAGCTTGAGCCCATTGCAGATCGTCTGGATAATCCGCGCTCTTTTTCATCTTTTTTTGTCGACGACAAAACTTCTTTTTCTTTTCGTCTTGGGCATTCTACCAGTTTCCAGCTGCCCTTTCCCTATACCCTTGTTTTTTTTTTTTTGGTTACCCCCCCCCCGCTCCGGGGGAATGAGTCCTTGGCTGAACGGTTTTTCCTCCCCCAGCACCAACTATGGGTTTCCCTTTTTCCTTCCCTCCCGGCCCACGCCTTGATACAAATGTATTGACCCCTCCCCCTTTTGTTTCCCTTTTTTCTTTGCAAGTCCCCTTGTTTCTTTGATTGCCCCCGAAAAGTTTCTTCCAAAACCAATTTTAATGACCCAAAACCGCACACTTCCCTTAATTTCCAATGTATCCCTGGTTTTTTCCTTCTTGTCAATCCCTTTCAACCCCCGCTCTCTGATTTGATTGTGTTTTTCTCTCTTTCAGGAAAATGGTATGCCCTGTTCCCCAGTCCCATTTACTTGTAGGCGCGTGTGTTTCTCACTTTTCCTTTGCCTTTTTCCGTGTGTTGGAACATTCCTTTCTTCCCCTCACCATTCTTTGTCAACCCCCCCCTCCAATTGGAGTCACGTATGACCACACCCCCCAAACTCTATGTTTTCCCCAGATGCCACCCTTTCACCGAAAACCCCTCTTTCCTTCCTTCTCCATCCGTTTCCTTCGGCCAGAGTATTCAGTTGTCTCTTTCTCATTTTTTTAAGGGTTTACCCCCCTTCCCATTTCCTTCCCCTCCAACCATAACAACCCCCTTTGACGGACACCTTGACAAATTTCTTGGGTCATTTTCTTTTTTCCATTTTGCTCTTCATCCCCCACCCCTTTCTGATGTGCCGTCTCTGGCTGAGTCCCGGTCTAAAAAATTTCTTTTCCCCCTTGAGCCACCATATCAGTTGGACCTCCCACTTCCGTCAGCGGATCTCGTTTGGTAAGAGACCTTCCAACGCTTTTTTTTTTTTACTAAGTCCTTGTTCGTCTGCTTCCCCCCCTTGCTTTTTTTTTTTTTTTTATTACCCCTCTTCCCTTTTCTCCAACACACTGGGAAGCCGCGTATGTCCTAGCGTCGACTCCATCTCGGTTTCTCTTCCCTTTCTTTTCTTTCTTTGGCCGTCTGATTTTTTTTCCCTTTTCGCGTATTCCCCCCGTAGGTTCCTTTTTTAAGTATACCTTCCCCCCCCCTCCCCCCGCCACGCCTGTGTTGGGGAACATTGTGGGTCCGTTTTATAACCAAGACCTCTTTCCCTTCTTCGTTCTTCACTTTTGGAGGCGTTCCCCCCCCCTTGGCGACTTTCCTCCTCCCTCCCCAAACATGTACGTTGCACGTTACCTTTATGTTTGCCCCGGCGATTTCTCAACTTTGGCCCAGTATGTTTGCTTGGGCTTTTTTCATCGGTCCTTCTTTTTCCCTCATCTTGCACCTGCGCATGACGATATTCCTTTTTCATGCTGGCCCCATCGATCGCCCGATTTGTTCTCGTCAGTGAAGAAGTGAAGTTAACTTTTGGCGAGGTCTTATTTTCTTTTATCCTCAAGTGTTTTTTTTTTCCTCTTCGTCTAATACCTTTTCAAAACCATCCCTCCATTCCCTGTTCCCATTCGTCCATATGCTCACTGCAACCCCCTCTTTCCTATTTCATTGCCCAAAGAGGCCAGTTTTAAGACTTCTGTTTCCCTCCCCCCTTAGCGCCAGTTGGTGTCGATGACTGAGCAAGCCGTCTTAGACCCCCAAGTCGGATCCTGACACTCTTCACCCCTTTTTCCTGATTTTTCTTCCTCTTAGGGAAACTCCTCCTTTTACCCCTAGTCAACTCCGTGCGGATGTTTGAGAGGCGCGGCAGCCCCCCCCTTTTTTCCCTTCTTTCAAAGTCCCTAAGGACAATACTCGTTCTTTTCAAACCCCCCCCCCTTTTGCCAACCATTTTTCGTCCACAGGGGTCTGGGATGTCCTCGTTCGACCCTTTTACCCCTCGCCCCTTTTTTTCCAACCCGGGTCTTCCGTCCTCCACCCCCAGACCCCCTGCACCAGTGGGGTTTTGGGGGGAACTTCCCCGAAATCATTTTGTCGTCCCCCCCCTTCCCCTTTGAACTTTCGTTCTCTTACCGACCGTCCTCCTACTCACAGGCGTTTTTTTTTTCCCCCCCTTTTTTATGAGAACCCAATGCTTTCGATTTTTTTTGACCCCCCGTCCTCACTTTTGGCTTTCCTCGAACCAAATTTGGTGTTGCGTCATCAGTTTGCCCTTTTTCCTGCTTCCCCCTCCCCCCCCCGCCTTTTTTTTTATTGCATCAACGTGTTTTCACCCTCCTTGTGATTTTTTTTCCTTTTTCAAAAAGGGGAGCCTTTGTCGCACTGGGTTCCCTCCCTCTTTCCCCGTGTTCCCATTTACCTTTTTAGTTCTCTGCTGGTTTGCTTTTTACCCCCCCACACCACCCCTTTCCCCCAACTTTTCTCTCGTTGTGGATGTTGAATAGAACTTCCAATTCCCCACATTTTTGTTTATTTGTTTTTTCCCGGGCGAAGTTGGTCGTTCCCCCCCGGTCACCCCCTCGCCCCTCCCCCCTTCGCGCTCCTCCTTTCAGTTGCTTGAAGGGTTCCGCGATGTTATCCTTTCTTGCCCAGGGCTCTTTGTTTTTCTTTTTTGTCTTGTAATTCTTCGAATTTCCCCCCCCTTAGAATTTTTTTTCCTTCCATACTCCTTTGCTTGTGACACCCAAGACCCCCGGGAATTTGACCCCCTCAGTTACCTTTTCTTACGGTGCACCCTTGGAAATTCCGGAACCGTTTGAGGTCAAACTCCGCCCCCCCCTTTCCAAATTCTCCCTTCCCCCATCCCATTTCCTTATACTCTGCACCCAAGAAATTCAAAGCTCCCCCTTTTTTTTTTCCTTTCTCTCCCTCCGAAAGTGACCCCCATTTTTCATGGTTGCTCCTTGGCCATGCATGTAATTGAGTTTTTTTTTTCTCCTTTTTTTTTCGACTGTTAGGGTATCCATTTGTACACTAACCCAGGACTTCGTTGCCGATTTTTTTCTCCCTTGATTTTGCCAAGGGATCGTGGGGTTTCTCTTTCCCCCTTCGTCCCCCATATTGCTAAGGGCTCGTGACTTTAGTGACAGCCCCAATTCCTCCCGTCCCTTTTTTTAATCGTGTTTTCCCACCCCCCTTCCCCCTCGCAACGCTTACTGTCAAGTTGATCGGTCTTTTCCTTTCTTTTTTTGAGGTTCCCCCCCCCCCCAGCTCCCCCACTTTCCAACCACCCCTTTTTTTTCCTTTGACGACGCAGTGGACTGCACCGCTTCTTCCATCCCCCTCCTCCTTGGTTCTCAGGTGTGTGTTTATGGCGTAGAAATCTTCTTTCTCCCTTCTCCTGTTTGGTGTTTAGGAGAGATGTCTTCTCCGCACAAGTTCACAAGCCTTTTTGAGCCCTGCTCATCGGAGGGAAGTCGTCTGCGGCGCGTCCCAGTTTTTTTGTTTTCCGAGTCCCACTCAACGTCCCTTTTTCTTTTTGCTTCTTGGGGCCCACCCCCTGATACAAAGCCCGATCCCTGCCATCTCCCCGAGTTCCTTTTTTTTTTTGACAAACACCCCCCTTTTTCCGGTTGAAAGCCCGGGGCCCTTTTTTTTGGCAACCGGATCAGGCCTATTTGCCGCTCCCCCAAACTCTTGTGGCCGGGACCTTTGCCCCCCAGCCCCTTTTTCTCCCCCGGTTCTCCCCCCGGGAGTCTCCTTTTTCCTTTTGTAGGGCTTGGAAACCCGAACCAGTCTTAAAAAAATAGACAATTCCCCATGACCCCCTCCATTTTCCCCAATTCCGTCAACCCCTGCCCTTGTTCCCTTTTTTTCTTGGGACTCCCCTTTGAAAACCCTCTCCTTGATTTGTCTTTTGGGGTTCTTTCTTTCCTTTGTAAATATTTTGCTGGAATCTCCCTTAAATTTTTCTTCCCCCTTTGGCCTCGATTTCCGTGGGTTCTTGCGTTCTTCACCCCCCTTTACTGACTTTTCCCCAATTGTCTTGTAAACCAATACCCTGGAGTTTTTTTTTTGACACTCTATTTTTCTCCCCTGACCCCTTCCAATGAATCCCGGTAACCCAGCCAAACGCGTCTGTTTTCCTTTCTTCCATATCAGTTTCCTTCGCCCGACTTTAGGCAGATTTCCGGTGCTCTTCACTCTCTTTTAATTTTACCCCCCACCCCCATTCTTTCCGCCCACCATACCCCCTTTTCCTCTTCCCTTCTTTTTTTTCCAATCGGGGGCACGTTTTTTGGTGCCCCCCACCATTCCTTCCCCCCTTTATACACATTTTTCTTCCCTTCTCCCCTCCTGCTGTTGAAGTCCCGTTCTCAAACAATCCTTGAGAACCAAACCTCATGGGCTATTTTTTCATACCAACCCCCTTTTTTTTCTGCCTTGCGGATCCCTTGATGTTCGGTGACGGCCCGCTCAACCCTTTTTGCTGCACGGAACTTCCTCAAGGGTCCCCCCCCCTTCTTCTTGCCACTGCTTACTGTCTTTACATAGCATTGTTTTTCTTTCCTAAACCGGGGAAAATTTCCTTCCGCTTATGTCTTTTGTTATTTGGGCGCCCTTGACATCAAACCTGGGGGCTTCCACCCTTCTTTTGGCTTCCTCTGGTCTTGTGGTTTGGTCGCGATGCTACGTGATCCACGCTGAGTTTCACTTACTACCGACCACCCCCACCCCTCCTTTTTTTTCATCCTTGGGGAAGTCATTTTACCACCCTTGACTTCCTTCTGTGGCCCTTTCTTCCGGGACCCCCACCATTTGCGACTTTCGCACCCTTCAACAGTTCCGCCTGTGACCCTTTCCCCCTATGTGCATTCGCTTTTAGCCATACCTGCCCCCTATCAGTTTTCCTCGCTCCCCCTTCCCTCCATAGCTTCTTTTTAGCATTCGAAACCAATGCGTGCCCTTTTTTTATGAACGACTATTCCCTGGGATTTGTCCATCTGTGCGCGAATTTTGCGGAGACTCGTGGACGAAGACCCTTCCCCTTTTTCTTTTTTTT
>Ga0179593_1503786_pt1 | contig 12521 bp, 8 predicted proteins | sample CZODoug2_1_08_16_FD_185931 | JGI IMG/M metagenome (GOLD analysis project Ga0179593, IMG submission 185931) | Vadose zone soil fungal communities from Angelo Coast Range Reserve, California, USA - CZODoug2_1_08_16fungal (PacBio error correction) | ecosystem: Environmental > Terrestrial > Soil >... | reverse complement strand
CCCAAGAGGTTTCCTGAATAGGGCACTGCCTCCCTCTGAATTCCTTTTCTTCTGCGCCGCCGCCTCGAGGCAGTAGCGGAGCCGTCGTAACCCGTCGGAAGTGACTGAACAGGTTTGCTTCCCCTTTTTTGCGTTCGCTTTCTCTTCTACTTTCCCGCTTGATTACAGCAGATCCCAAAGTCCGCGCTGCGGTCTGTGAAATTCCTGCGGCTAACCACGCAGCCCGGCCGCCCTTCCCCTTCCTCGGCTTCTCCCTCCTCACCTCTCAGGCGGATTGTTGCCCGCGCTCCCCTGCCGGTGCGTGAAGGGCGTGTGTACCTGCGATCCAAATTCTTCATCGCGGCAGACAATTAATTCGGTGCTCCCTTCGGTTGTTCCTCTCCTGATGCCGACTCTCTTCCCTTTTTCGAGGGGAGATTCCCCATTTGAAAAAGCCCTAGTCTACATAATGTTCCCATAATTAGACGCCTAACTGAGGAGGGCCCCCCTTTTTTCCACTTTTCTATTTTCCCTGATCTTTCCCTTTTGAGCATCTCGAGAAAGGACGGCTAGATCAGTTTTAGCTTGATTCTCAACTTTTTTTAATTTATCTGGTTTTTCATCCCGGCATGGAAACCTTTCTCTACTAAGCCTTGATCTTCTTCTTTTTAATTTCTTTCCTGAAACATCGCTTCATTGAATTAGGCGGATTGGATTCGTATTAGGAGTTGATGGGAAGTGGCTCGTGCGATTTACCGAACAGGCATTCGGCTCCCCTCCTCATTTTCCTTACATCTGCCCGACTCTTTCCGTCGGCGGTATGAGGGCCATTTCCCAATCATCTTGTTCTTTTGGACTCACAAACAACACCCCCCCCCCCCCCCCTACCCCCCCCCCCCCCCCCCCCCCCCCCCCCCCCCAATTTACTTTGGGCCGATCTAATCTATTCCCTCAAAGTAATCCCTGCGGGTCGCCGGCGATTCCGGGCTGTATTTCACGGCGTTCTTCTCCCCCCCCCCACCCCTTCGGATTTTGTTTTTCTTCCCCTCGAATGGCCGACGCGTTATCCAGGGACCCTCCATTGTTTAGGGTTTGTGTCCCTAACTTTTATGACTGGCCGTACTGATAGTAATCCTCCGGTTACCCCTTTCTCCCTTCTCCCCCCCGCCGGCGGTCCTTGAACCGAGCTTCCCTGCACTGGGGATGACGCGTCACTGATTTCGTAAAAGTGGAACTACTTAAGTCAAACTTGCCCACTCGTCACGAGAAGACGCGCCCCTTGGGTAAGTTATGGTTTCCGCTGGGTCTCCTCCCCCCCTCTGGTCCTTATCTTCCCTTTTTTCCCTTGCGCCGTTGAATCGCCCCTTGAATTCTCGGGCAGATGTATCCTTCAATTCCGCCCTCTGAATTACAGTGTATCTCTATTTATTTTTTGTGTCTCTATCCCCTCTGTGCTTCGTCCCCTTTCCTCCTCACGAACCCTTTCTTCCCCTCTCCCATTCCCGGCGATAAGACCCGGGCGCAAGGAGCTTTAAGTATCCAATGCGCCTTCAGATTATTCGGGAGCCACACGCCCCCTTACCACTTGTCCCTTTTATAACCTTCCTTTCCCGCTTCATGCTTTAGCCGGGTGACGGGTAAAGGGGATCGATACATGAATACTCTTCCTCAAGCCGTGCCCTTTGACGCCGGCTGTCGTTAGTTTGGAAGTCTATGATTTCCCTTCAGGCCTCCGCCTCCCTTCGTCCCTCCTCCCCTCCGCTTGTACTTTATGGATACTCGGAGGGTTCCCTCAGGCTCCAAAACTTGGTCGTTGGAGCTGAAGCTCAACTACCCCGTTTTTCCTTCCGAACCCCTCCCCCTATTCCCCCCTGACCCCATAAGGGATTATGCGGCCCCTTTGCTAAAGAAGCTATACATTTTCTCCTTTTTGCCCCTCCCTGAAATCCCCTCCTTCCTTTATGTCACTCCGCCTTCCTAATGCGAAAGACGACGACAGACACATAATCCGTTTTGTGAAGTTTTGAGAGAACTTCACGCAACCCGCCCAGAAAAGCCCCTTTTCCGAAATCCCTCCTCCTCTTCCCCCCGCTCCCTTCCTCCTACCCCTGTTTTACTTTCAAGAGTAAGTTTATCTGTCCTCCTCCTTTTCCCTGCTAAAAAGTGCTAGAAGCACATTGCCTTCCGGTTAACTTTTCGCCTCCCCTATCCCTTTGACCCCCGGGACAGCGGCGCTCCTTGACTCATGCCCTTCAACCAGGATGCTGCCCCTGATTGCCTATGTGCTGAAAGAGAAGGCCATACGGTGACCTCTTATTTCATGTTCTTTCTCCGCAGTCCGCCTACTCCTGGTAGGTAATTATAGGGACCAAAAGCGGTCCCGAAACGTAATATGAGATCAGTGCTTCCCTCCTCTTCCGACCTCTACTTCCCCCCCACCTCGCCGAGTTGCGGCAAAATCGATGGTAGAGGGGACTGGCCGGCGGAATTGAGGAATTGGGAACGCTTTGTTTTGTGTTTTTTTGTTTTTTCTCCTCCTTTTTTTTTCCTTGACTTCTCTTTTCGACGGTCTTCTCCTTCCCGTGGCGGATAGTTCATAAGTCCTTCGACGAAGTAGAAGACTGAGTCAATATGACAAAGTCAGGCTCTTCCTGACAAGCTTTGCCCCCGTCTCGGCGGTTAACGTCTTGGGAGGCGGCCGAAACCTCCGGTCGCATTTCGTGCCCGTCCACTAGAAGGTCAAACTTCCTTTGATCCTCTGTCCGCGCCGCTACAGCGCAACATCAGCTGAGCTTATATTCTCGTTTTTCTCGTCTCAAACAGATCCACCGGCGGTTATTTTCTTGCTATCCCCTCCCCGGCAACCTCCCTCCTAGCCTGGAGGTTTCGAGCGCCCTTATTTCAGCTACGAAACTGCCGTTAAAAAGCTCCTCTCCCTCTCCGAGTCTTTCCCTCCACGTCCCCTTCCCCTTTTTAGGTTTAAGAAACGATAGTTCCGCTTTCACAAGAGTCTCGACAGTACCTCTTCCCTTGATCATGTTCACCCCTATACCAAGAGCGAGATGTCAGTCGACGCCGCCCCTTGGGCTCTTTCTCTTCCGAAATCGTCAGCCTGACGTCGCGGGGCCGATCCACCGCATCTCTTTTTCTCCTCGATACCCTTTCCTGACGACATCTCTGGCTGGGAGGAGCATGCCTACCGGCGCCGAAATTTTTTACCAGCTGAGCTCGCCCCTCTTTTTTTCCTATTGATCTCCCGATAAGATCCAGGAGTCCACACAATCCTCTCCCTGTCTATCTTCCAACTTTGTCGACCTGTGAAGCTGGCCCCTTGCCATCTCCCAAATTCTGTTTCAACCAGCTTCGCCCCCCCCTTTTCCGTCCTCCCTGACGCATACCCCTGCAAGCCCCAACACCCCACAGTGTCCCGTCACAGCGTAATCTAAAATTAATCCTTTGGCCCCTTCTCTTCCGCCCACCCCACCCCGTCATCAAAGGCGGAAAGATAAGTGTCATAACCATTACGGATCTTCTTTAACTCCTCGATTTGGAGAGAGATCAGTAGGGAATTCTTCCTTACGTGCCCCCTCCTTTTTTTTAACCGGCTTTTTGATGCTTTTGGTTGGAGGACAGAGATCGGGTACTTGGGGGAGACATGTTTTTACTTTCGTCTTTTTTTTCGTTTTGGTCTTAGTTTTTGGATGGCTTCAGTCCGAAGTGAGTTAAAGATCCCCAAAAAAGTGTGGGGAATTTCTTTTCCTCTTACGCTCCTTTCTCGGCCAGTTGGGATCTTAACATCAGAGGATAGTATGGTTTAGACTCCGCTAAGTCGTACTTGAGAATAATAGAACCTTCTCTCTTTTTTCCCCAAAATGGGAAATTTAGGCACAGACTTTACGGGTCTTGATTGAGACGTAAAAAAGATTTTTTTAGAGGATATCTTTCTTTCGCTTTGAAGATAGGAGTTAGCCTTTGTTGTAGGGGCCCGGAGACGTTAATCTTCCCCCTCGTGGCATCCCCTCCCCTTAATCATTGGATACGTGAAGACGCCTAGAGCTACTCTTTGTAGATTTTGCTTCATGAAAGCGGCATCAGGGGTGGGGTACACTTTTTTTGGTGCACCCTACCGGGAGCCACATATCTGTCAATCGGATGTAGCCTTGCATGAAACTCCGTCTTTTCACTTACCTTGGGATTTCGATTGAAAGACCCGGCTTTTGTCCCCCCTCTGACATCACTCTCTTCCCCTCTCTCTCCCGCCGCGATGCTGGGAGTTTCCCCTCGTGCAGAAAGACCCCCTATTCAGATACCCTCCGCTGGAGAGGATCTTTGCGCGGGCAATTCTCTCAGAGAGTCCCCCTCGTAAGGTACGCGTTTTTTTTCGAGGCGATTGCAACCGAATTTGATTCCTTCCGATGCCTTTTTTTTCCCGTTCATGCTCGACTTTTGTCTTTTTTCCGAACAGCGAGGAAGTCACTCATTTTCAGGCCGGAACGCTTTTCCTTCCGGGCGAGGAGATGCCATTCGGAAGATGAGTCGGTGTTCTAAGGACGTCACGATCCTAAGACTCCTCACACTTCCGTCTCTCTTCGACGACGAGCCCGCGGGTCCCTCTGTTGTGGAAAACGGCCCCCCCCCTTGCACGCCTCATTTTTCATACTTTAGACATACCTCCCTCGGTTTTTGCAGAGTCGTCGTCTGGGGGTTAACTTCGAGTTCCTCTAGCGCCATTTCCCCCTCCTAATACGCGCCCATTAAGTGAGGGGCTTTCCCCTGAGGTTTGACGCCTCGAGTTAGAAGTAGAGTATAGGAGCGGGGATATTCAATTCCCTTCCTTTATCCTTTCCCCTCCTTATTTGAAAGCCCACTCTTCGCACCTTGTCCCGATCTTCCTACTTGCCCCTCCGATAAAGATTCTCTTGATTTTTTTTCTTCTTCCTTCCCCCCCTTGTTTTTTGATTCGATCGGCAATGATGGTTGGAGAGACGTTGTAGGATGGAATTTCCATTCGTCCCGCTTATAATCTTGTCTCCTTTCAAATTGTCTTACTTCTTTTCCGGAAACCTTCTTCGGGAATTTCGGGGTTTTGTTATAGGATATTTGCTGTTTTCGTTGAAGTGATATGAGTTTTAACGCACTGTATCTCTTTTCCCTTTTTCTGCACCCCTTTCCCCCTACTTATGGCCCCCTTCCCGCGGAGGAATATGGAGGCCCACTCCCCTCCCTCTGGTCTCGTCAGAAGCCACCGCTTCTCAGGCTCTAGATCCCTATTTCCCTATCTTTTTTTTCTCCTGGCGCTGCCTTTGGTATGTATCAGCTTTCCTGTGAGCACCCACCTTGAGTCTGATTTTTTTTCCCAACGGTTACGACGCTGTCTAAAAGGGATACAGGTGTTCTTTTTTTCCTGACGACTCTCTACTTCCTTACTTCCTTATCCGTACCTTTCCCCCCCGGGTGCAATCGAAACCGCGCCCGGGCTTTGCACCCAGAATGGACTGGGGCATTCGTAGCTTATTGCTGTCCCCCCTTTCCCACAAGTCCCCCGTCCCCCCCTTTGAAATCGTTGTCCTGTTCGCGCCAGACCGGCGCAATTGGTCCATGGATGGGTATTTTCCCGATCGTGGGATCCCCCCCCTCTTCCCCTTTTTATCGTCATTTTCCTTGCCCGGCTGTCATCAGAATGATGGAATGCTTGTTTCCTTACATTTTTTTTCAATTCTTCGGTCTCCTGCGTTAATCTGTACTCTCCGTTGTGTTTTTCTCTCTCCCCCTTTCATTTCCTTTTTTCCCGGAATTGCAGTCTCCCCTTTGCCCGATCATTTCCTTTCTCAGCAAGCCCGATTCCAACTAGACTTCCGTTTGATCTGGATCGGGAGCAACCCCTGAAAGACCAGAAAACTTGCGCCGCTTCTCCTCGAACCATTCCTACCGCTGTCCTCGCTCTCTTGTTTCCCGGCAAGTATTGCGGTTCCCCCCCCCTTCAGTATGCCCCAAGGTCAGCAAGTCCGATTCCGGTGAAAGAAAGATTCTTTCGCCTTTCCCCTTTCTTTCCTGACTCTCTTTCCCCTTTTGCGTCAGGCCCCCGACTCGACCCCCATACCGTTCCCAGAAAGATGTAATTTAAAGTTACCAGCGTAGCCCGTAGAAACACCTTACGCGAGTTGGTGCGCTCCTCGATGACGCCGGGGGGCCAATTCTTTCCCCCTTTCCTCCCCCCTCGATGACCTGCCGATCACGTAGCTTAGCGTTGCCATTACGACTTTGTGGACGACCCGGCCTAGACAGCAGTTTGAATTTTTTCTTTTTAATTCCGCAACGGCATATTAAGGACTAAGTCCGGCCTTTTCCCCCTCCCGCATACTCCTTCCCCCCTCCCGAGTTGCGGGACATTGAGCGGAGCACGGAAATGCCCTCCCCACGATTAGCCTGCCCACTTTTCCAGAGAATCGCTGCGAGTGAGGACATCATCAATGGTAGATCAATACTCTCTAGTTCTTCCTTCCCTCCTTTTCAGCGCCAAACTTTTTCCCCCCCTTTTATTTTTTTCCTTTTTATTGGCCGCCTACCGACCCCGAGAAAAAGGGACCGGCCTTGCCGCTTCTTATCCCTTCCCTCCCTTAGCCAAGGGATCAACGTCCATTCCTTATTGGTGCCAAGTCCAGATTCCTCGATTCTCCTATGGTTTCCGGGAAATCCCCCCTTCTGGAAACCGATTTATTATCTGAACCCCCCTGTCATCGAAAGTAATTCTTATAGACTCTGGGTAAATTCCCCTCTCCCCCTCTACTTTTCACCCTTTTTTTTAGCGTCTTCCAATCCGCTGGCGCATGTGAGGTGATGAGGTTTCTTTCCGATTTGATGCCGTTTTTTCCTTTTGTTGAAAGAAGAAGGCTTTACCCCGAGCATGTCAGCTCTTCATTCCTTCTGGCTACTCTTGCCTCAGGTGAGGCGTAGCCCAGCGACCCATCTGCCCGAAGGATACTCTCAAAAGGTCTAAGGCCCGAGGCTTTCTCGGTCTTGGCCGGTTTCCCCCAGCACTCCAAAAACGGTCGCAGGCTTTTGGTTTCTCCAGGGATAAACCGGATGGATAGAGTCCCTCCCCCCCCTCCCTACCCTCGTTCTCCGTTCTCGCTCTACGACTTTTTGAATGACCCCAACAACAAGATCACCCTAAAATGCTATGTATCGCACGGTGAAAAGAGGAACTCCAGATCTACTTGCTTCCCCCTTCTTAGAAGATTTCTTTTTCCCTTTTCCCCACTCCTTGTCTGGGTTTCCCTTTTTCCGGGCTTCCAGCAGAAATTGAAGGAGTACGCCTGGGCATAAGCTCTTTCTGAGATCGGGCGCCAGCGGAATAACCCTCGTCAGGATTTCCCTCCTTTTTAGGCCCTTTCCCTTTTTTTGGCCCCCCCCATGACCAGTCCGCGCGAGCGTCAGTCCTGAAAGGCGTTGTCCTTTCGCAGGCCGAAATAGGTACCCCTGTGGGACCGCTGCACCACCTCCTCGAATCTTTTCTCTCTTAGATCTCTTGCTTCGACAGCTCGGTGTTTCCTGCTAATTAATCGGCAAGCTTCCGAAATGCCCTTTCAACGCCGAGATAGCTAGCTGCTCCCCTTTTCTTTTTAGAAGTCTTAATTTCCTTTTTCTTTCCCCCACAATCTGTTCCTTCATTCTCTATATTCCACCAATGGCCTTCTCGACGAACAAAGAGATCCCCCTGGACCTCCGTTACGTCTACTCCTCCCCTCCCCCTCCCTCCCCCCCCCACATACACAACATAGGATAACACGAAATGGATAGTAAAAATCCTCTATGGTCCCCCTTTTCGTTCCCTCCCCCCCCCCCTTCCCCACGGCGGTCCCACGAGTTGTGAAAGATAATATATTACCTTAAGGCTCCATCTTTTTTCCATCTACGTGGTTTTTAGGAGATAAGGTGGCCCATTATTCGACGTGTCCCCCCCCCTTTTACGTTTCTCCTTTTTTTTTTTCCCCATCGCATTCAGCGAGAAAGTCGTGTGGGAGTCATTACCTTTTTCATTCCAGGTGGCGGGTGGCTTTCGTGTCTTTTTTCCCTTTTCCCTTTTTTTCACTGCTCCTCTTTCCACACGTTTCTCCCTGAGCCCTTTTGGAGCGGTGTTTTTTTTTTACCTCTAAGGGTAGATTGGTTTTTTTTCCCCTAGAACCATTCTCCTCTTTTCCATTGTTTTTTTTTTTCTCTTCCTTCATTGTTTATGATTTTCTGCTCCCAGACCGACTTCTTCTCCTAGGGAAACGGAAAGTGGCCTCCCCTCCTCTCTTAGAGGGACCCCCCCTTTCCCTTGCTCCTTTCTCAGATCCGCGATTCTCTTTCGCGCCCGCTCGGCTTGGTGTGGCGCCCTCGGTTTTCCCGTTTTTTCCGTTCCTTTTATGACCAGATGTACATAGAAATACCTCCAGGGCGTGGGTCCCTGCTGACTTTTTTTTCTTTTTACTCCGTCTGGGTTCGTGATTTGCCCAGCAATGCAACGGACCTGCTGAAGGTTTTTTTCCATGAGCTGGGTGAAATACGAGGCGCTCTCAACACCCCCAAACAGCAAACACCCCCTACCCAACAAAAAAAATCCCCTACCAAACAAACATCACCCCAAAAACAAAACAAAAAAAAACCCCCCCCCCCAACCCACATTGTTTTCCCCAAAACCAAAAAAACAAAAACAAAAAAAAAAAACAAAACCAAAAATTTTTTTTTTTTTTTAACCACCCCCCCCCCCCCAACAAAAAAAACACCTTTTTTTTTAGTGATTATGAAATTGATGAAAGCGTTAAGGATCCTTGGCTGTTCTCTTTCCCCCCCTCCCCCCGGCATTGGTACCGTGAAAGTGGAGCTCCCCTACTCGATTTGGGAGTGAGCGGGGCCCCCCCTCCACTTGATAACCCTTTTTCGCGATTGAGGATTTTCTCTTCTCTGACTTTTCACGGAGATTTGGCTCTCAGAGAGTTACATCTGTAGAGGACTCTTTTACCTCCCCTTCCCCCAAGAACTTTTGATCCTGCTCGAGGCCTGGCAAGCGAATCTCGGGAGTTGGAGGAGCAGTAAAGGCCAATCCCGTCAGCTTTCTTCCCCCGCTTCCTGCGAGTATTTCCCCACTTTATTTCATATTGGTGGAGGCTACGTTTAGCCACTGCTCATTTTCCCTCGAAACAGAAGCAGCCCTCCTTCCCGATTCTGACTTCCCTTCCTTGGAACAACAGTCCCGGCAGCCGCTCGGCCCCCTAGCATTCGACTCCTACCCGCGACCTGATTTGCCTTTCATTTTTTTAATGGATGAGTTGGGCGCGACTTCCCCCCTTCATCGCTAGATAAGAAACCGTGAGGATGAGGAGTTGGCCTCTTTTCCTTCAGCTCCAGTGTATTGACCCCGAGCTTGGATCTCCGAACCTCCTTTTTTAGTCTCCTCGATGGAATTTCCCCCCCAGTGAAGAGCTTCCGTCTTTTGGTCTCCTCCCTTTCGTCCTTTTTTTCGAAAGGACGGCTTCTTTCCCCTTACTCTATTTGTAGGGGACCCCCCTCTTCCATAGGCAAGTTTTGTTGGGTTTTGGGGGGAGGGCGCTTGGTCCTTCCCTCTGAGGGCTTTCCGCCTTTCCCCTTTTTCGATTGATTTCGTCAGGGTCTCCTTCTGTTCTTCCTTTTTTCCCTAGAGGAGGAATTATTGGCCCACTTTTGCTCGAGTGGTGGGAGTTCCGTTTATAATGAAGATTTACCAGAGGAGGTTTGACTTCCCTCTTTTTACTTATTACCTTCCCTTCCTGACACTGGGTCCTTTCCTTCGTCTGATTTGGTCCACTTCATCCCTTTTCCGATCCCGGTCTTTGATCTCCCCCCCAAGATTAGAATGGAAAAATACATTAAGCCTTCCTTGTCAACGTTTTCTCGTTTGTCTTTTTTTTTTTCTCGCTTCCCCCCCTGCGCACCAACTTCGTTGCTGGTGTTGTTCCTTCACGGCTGTACGCCGCATCCCCTTTTGACCCTTAGAGTGCTTTCGTTTCTGGCGACGAAGTTTTCCTTTTGGTCTATCTCCTCCCTGTTCCCACTTCAGACCCCCTCGCCGCGGGTCTTTGCATCTCCAATCGGACTTTGCTTTAAGGATTATTCATCTGATTTATAAAAGTGACTCCTTCGTTACCCCTTCTCTCCCGACGACTTCTGCTCCCTTTTTCCCTTCCTTTGAACGTCTCCAAGTTTGTAACTTCTGTTTTTTTCTGGGTGCTCGCTCGTGTGAGCCGTCGGCGCCCTGTTTCAGTTTTCATCCTTTCCTCGTTTTTTTTATGTAATAGCCGGTCTGATATTAAGGAAAGTCTTTTTTTCCAGAGAAGGTTCCGACTTCCCCTCTTTCCTTCAATCCCCCTCTTTTTGTGGCGAGAGCCCCATCGTGTCCTTCGCCCTGTCGAATTTACGTTTTCCGCCCGATCATTCGGCTATTCTTTCAGACCTTCTCCCCCTTCTCTCAGGCGCCGACGCGTAAGAGAGGGAAACCCCGAACGCCATCGTTTCCCTGAGCCCACCCCTTTCTTTCTCCATCCGACCGCTGTCGTCGCTGTCTGGTTGGACGGACCTTATTGGTCACTGGTCTCGCACCCCTCCCTATGCTTAAGGTAAGAAAGTCAGATTGTGAAAAGTCCGTATTCTCCTTGGAACCTGGCTTTCTCCTTTTGACTTCCCCGGTCAGGACTATCGGCTGAAGACCGACAGTCACCTTTTCCTATGTCCGGGTCCCCACGGTGCCGTTCCGGAATGAAAACACCCCCTCGACTTTTTTGCCCCGATTCCCGCACAGCCCTCTCTTTTCCCCACCCGGATTCACGGGCCTCTCCATGTTTAGTTGCCCCCAGTTAGAAGCTCTTTTTGAGATGCAAGAACCTCTTGATCCCAATGGCTTGAAGTTTCCAGACCATTCCGCCTTACGGGCCTAGGCCAGTTCATCGTCCTCTCCGCGCCCTTAGACGTGCAAAAAATCAGAGGGAGATCTCGAGCAACGGCTTAAACCTCTTTCCGAGCCCCCCAAGTTTTCCCTCATCATTCGCCAGTAGTTTTCTGAGCAAAGATTTCTCCCTGAATCTCCCACTCTAAAGCTTCGATTCTTGCCTCATTGAATTTCCACAATAGAATCCCCAACTCCTCCCCCGAACCTTTCTCCCTTTGTTTACGGGTGCCCTCGCCATTTCAGCGACCACGGGTACAGCGGCGGCCTCCCCCCTGACGCATTCCTCAACAATGGGGTAAACACACAAAATTTTCGACCCAAGGATTAAAGAGCCTGTACTTATGGCTCAAGCTTTCCCGTATCCCCCATAGGAGTACCGTGTCTTCCTTTTCTATTTTTTCAACTCCTCCGCGTCCTTCCTCCTTTCTGCCCCCCCCAACACCGGTCCGACCTGCAGTTCCTGATTCCTCTCTCGACAGAAGTGGGATTGGATATACCTCTCATTAAAAAAAATTTGGCCTTTTTAGAGGTCCCCTCTTGTCTCGGTCTTTTCCCCCCGGCTTACGATTCCTATGATGAGGAGCTTTTTTTCCAATTCCCGTTCCTTTTTAAGCGCTCTTCTTTCCTCTACTTCGTGGAGATATGATTAATAAGCGTGAAGAGGCCGCCTTCCCCCTTTCCCTCTTTCCGGTACTCTCGCCTCACGCTGTCCTCAGGAGAATTATTTTCACGCGGGGGGGGATTCGGCTTCTGCCTTTTTCCGACCTCATTCTTGGCAGCATTGCCTTCCCTGCGGGGCCCCACCGTTGCGCGATGTACCTTCCCCCTCCCCCCTACAGAGTAAACGAGATAGTTCCCGGGATCGAGGTCTTCAGCCCCCCCCCCCCCCCTCCCCTGCCTTCCCCGAGTAGGTGCCTGCCCACGTTGGCAAGCCCAGCATAGCCCCTTTTCGTTTTTTTTTCTTGCCGCGCCGCTCTTTATGACATCGACACCAACGCGGTTTTTTAGATCCCTTCCGCCCTCTGGTGACTCGTTTTCATCAATTTTTTTCGACCCGGGCAGGAGTGGAGTTACTCACACAGAGCTTTCGCCCTTTTCAATGACGGTTTTTCGATCCTGTCCCCCTCTACCATATCTCTCCGTGGATCACTCTCATCACTTCCGTTTTCTGCAGGAAGAAATCGGGACAGGCCTGGCCCCTCTGGACCCCCCGCGCATTTTCCCCCTTCTATGACTTGATTGTCCCGACAGCTTTGCTGACGGCGCAGGCCTCAGGCTGAGAGGAGGTTAATCTTTAGCCTCCTAACTGTCGCTCTTTCAGAACGACAGATAAACTTCTCTGTGTCCCCCCACACCCTCGAATACCATGATGTTCTCGTACCTTTCTCTATGTCGCTCCCAAAGCTCCCCCCCTTCTGCATTCGGTTTCCAAACTTTTTGAAATCGCAGGATTCGACTTCCCCAGAAAGCCCACCGCCTTCCTGAATCCCATCCTGTTATGCCCACCCCCCGAGATGCGACTGAAGCCCCTCCCCCCAACAATGCGCCCGATTTGTCTTTTATCCTACTTCCCTTTCGG
>Ga0179593_1425209_pt1 | contig 12521 bp, 13 predicted proteins | sample CZODoug2_1_08_16_FD_185931 | JGI IMG/M metagenome (GOLD analysis project Ga0179593, IMG submission 185931) | Vadose zone soil fungal communities from Angelo Coast Range Reserve, California, USA - CZODoug2_1_08_16fungal (PacBio error correction) | ecosystem: Environmental > Terrestrial > Soil >... | reverse complement strand
TTTTAGATCCACCCACTCTTCGACCCCTTTTTTCTTAAAGCTTTCGATTCTTCCCCCTCCAACTCTCTCTTTTTTTCCTCAGAGCTTAGTTCATGGTTGTGTCCGGGAGACATCTAAAGTTCTCTTCGCGCACTCGGTTTTAATCTTTTGGCGCAACACCTTTCCCCCCCCAACTTTTTCTTAAGATTTACATGCTCTTGAGTCAACTTTGCTTAACTCTGCATTTTTTAAGAAAGCAAATTCCGAGTTTGACCCCCCCCACATCACTTTTTTCAACCATTTTCTCTGCGCTGCTTCAGCTCGATTTAATTGGAAAAACAGAATCTAGGTCCTCCCTTCTTCTCTGATCCCTGACCCAGTTTCGTATTCGGATTTAGGGACAGCCGGCAGGTTACGTTTCCTCAGCGGATTTTTCTTCGGGGTCCCTTCAGACTATTCGATTCAACGAAATGACTTGGGTGTTGGACTTTCCTCCGCCTTAGTGCATTGTGCTTCCTTGTCACTCACTGGAAGTTTTTAGGTTCTCCCAGCGCAGGGCGCCCCGGGTTGGCAATTCCGAGGAACTGGTAAGCGGGTCACGATCCTCCCCACCTTTTTTACGGCCAATAAGCTACCTCCCTCCCTGTGATGCTTTCGTCCTATTAATTAGACAATCAACAAAAATGGCCTCCGTTGGTCTTGGAATTTGCGGGGTTTTTCCCCAACAATTGATAGCGTCGGTAGGATCCCTTTCTGCCCTTTCGACCAAAATGCCGATCGCCAACATCGATCCCCGATTTAAGGTTGAGCTGAGTCGCAATTGAGTGCTCTGTCTGCTTGAGTTTCCCGACAGCATGCCCTTTTATCTTTTCCCTCCGTTCGCCCTATCTGAACAACTTTTTCTGTTTGACAATTTCTTCTCCTTTAGACTTTTTCGAGACACATTGTCACCCCATCGCCAGTCGTCATTGAGGGACTGAGTTAGAAATTTGACCTCGCCTTGCCCCTAAATTGGTCAATAGCCCCCTCCCCCCTATTAATGCTCATATAAGATGCGACAAAACCTCTTTAGTCTTCCTTCTTGATGCCGATCAGCATTGATTCCTTTTTGCCCGGTGGAATTTTGTTTTCCTTGAAAACGCTTTCCCTTTTTCGCCTTTCCTTTCTTGCGAGTTTAACCCCCCCGGAGAAAGGTTTCAGGGATTTTTGACCTCCTCTCTTTTCTCCAACAGTTCGGCCGGCACCTTTCTACTCGCAGACTGGAATTTGACCCCTCCGTATCATTCCCCCCCTCCCTGAGCACGAGACTTGCTCCGAGGCTCCCCTGACATCCGGAATTTCTATTGTTGTTCTCTGGACCTTTTTAGCACCTACGTGCCGGCTGATCTGCTCATGTCAGGTGATTGCCTTCTTCCCCGGCCGCAAAAGGCGCAGATGACCCATCAACCCTTCCAACACTTTGATGTCTTCACGCCGTTTTTAAAAGAGTGTCATCATTTTCCTGATAACATTTAAGGAGATGATCTGTCTGTCCAATGCTGTAGCCCGTTTTATCTGCCTCCACCTGCCGTGCTTCGCCACGCTAAGTGAGGGGGATGTAGTTTCTGTGCCAGACGACAGTCACCCGATCCCCTGATTCCCCTTTGCTCTCCGTTATTCTCGACCGTTTCGCAACCGCATTACCTTAATCTGATCACAATTCTTCCATTTGACCCCTTTGGTCGAAGCAGGGACTTTTTTGTTTTTCTTGTCCCATGATAACAGCGTCTTTTTCTTGGTCCCTCCGCGTTTTTCTTTCTTGGTTATTCATTGATGCCCGGACGCAGTCCCCCGCAAGATCTTGTTTTGTTTTGTCGGTTTCGAATCGGCGAGTCGTCCCTCCTGATGAAGGAAAGTCGAGCATCCCCAGTTCCCACTTCCTTTTCTTTTCCAACCTCGGTCGATGCGTGCGTACCTTCGTCCCTCTTCATTTTGGGATCCCTCACAGAAAAGTAGGACTGATTAAGATCATTATGTCATAATATCGTGCCCTTTTGAAGACCCATCGGACCCAGAGATAAATTTCCTATTTCCCCTTTGCCCCTCCGAGTAGTTTGGTGGCGCCCCCTGGTTTGTTGGAGCTCTCCCATGCACTATCACTCTTAGAATTGAGAAGTGTACAGCTTAGGACCCAATTGCTGGGACCTGCAGCCTACCCGCAGAGACCGAGTGCGTTCGGGACTCCTTCGAATTGAGTCCCTCTACTCTTCCCTATATCTCTCCTGTAAGAATATATTGTTGTTTTTCTAGAGACCGGTTCTGATCCTTCTTTTTAGGCCCTGCACCGAGGGCGTACTAATTCAGCTTTCGCCTGTCGTCTGCATTTTTCGACACGTCCGGGGGATGGCGGGTTCTGTTCCCTTTGGTCGCACTTTCTCCTCGTGCATGCTCTGCCGGCTGGAACCCCCCCCCCCTTTTGGCGCCCCACCTCAACCGTTGATTATTCGCCTCGGAAGATTTTCTGGTGCGATGGGGGCGGTAAATTCTCGATATGATTTTTTGACTCTTCCCTTTTTTTTGAGCGTGAGGGTCGGTCTTCAGACTTCCAACCCTGTCCCTCTGAAACTACCGCACGGCCGTGACCTGTAACTCCCTAACTGCGGCAATTGAAGTCCCGGACCGTTACGCCCCCCTGCTTCTATGAGAAACCCCTCACCCTCTTTTTTTTCTTTGGTCCTTCGTCTTCCAGCACTTCAGTACCACCCGATCCCTTCCACTACGGCCAGTGACAAGTTCCCCCGACGGCGTCTTTTTTCCGAAATGTTGGAACCACCGCCACTTTTACCCCGCCTAAGATCGGCCTTCTTGTCGATTCTCCTTGGCTTTTGCCGTTCTCTATAAGGTCGCTCCTCACTGATCGAGCGATTGTTCCCACCTTCTCCCGTTTCGATGGGGAAATGGTCGTCGACATACCTCCCCCAATCGAAGTTGCGTGCTAGTGTTTTCTTCTCATCACCCCTTTTCGTGAAGAATTTGAAACTCCTTTCCAGAGCCCCATTTGATTTTTTCCCTCTGGTTTTTATTCCTTCTTCCGAAGTAGGGACTTGACAAGGTGCCAATTGATGGCGCTGAGCCGATTCCTCTTCCTGCCGGGATTTTCAGTCCCCCCTTCCCACCTAAGCCACGAGCGCATTGCTCTTTTTTCCGTACACACGTCCTTTTCGTCCTCTACAACCCGACTCACTTCCTTTTTCCGGTGGCCCCCCCTTTGGTCTCTCTTGGAAACCGATCCTGTTTGATTTTTTTTTCTTCCGGGCCCCTGGGTCATGGATACTTAAGCTTTGACTCTTCCACTGCATGCTTGACTGATATGGGCTTTCAGTTGACTCCCCCTCTGACATGGGTGAGAGTCAAAGTCCGGTTCCCCCCGCAGGGCTCACTTTGGTAAGAAAGTTCTTCCAGGTCGCCCGCCCAGGAGTGGAAATTTGAAGAGCTGTTTGGTCTGTTTCTCCCAAAAACCTTCCCCAGAACTAATCACCGTTGCCCTCCCCTCAGGCAGCTGAATCCTCTTTGCGGATACATCTCCTCTTTTAGGACTTCATCTTCCCTTCCTGGAATCTTTCGTTGACGCAACAGATTGGATTCCCTTTGCGACGATTTGAAGATCCTACATTTTTAGTTTACACTTCGTGTCTAATTACTCCAAGCTACCGTATAAATCCCTGATCATGCCCCCATTTGTTCGATCTAACCGCGGGAGAGAGGATGCTGGCGTTCACAACTGCCCTCCTTAATCCAGAATTCACATTGCGCTCCCTCGGCTGGGACCAGGGCCCCTTTTTTCAATGCCGATCTGTTCTTGTGCTCTTTTACTGGGGCTGATATCCACGGAGCGAAAATGCCTTTCGATGCATCTACCCATCGTTCTGACTCCCTTTAACGACCTTTTTTTTGCTTCTCACGATCTTACCTCTGATTGGGTCCCACTGCTCGCAGGCCATAGTAGCGTTTTTTTCCCTTCCGCTCTTTCTTTTGCGCGCTTCTGCTCGTGACCCCTGCTCTTTCCGCTTTCCCGTTATTTCCCGCTGTGAGGAAACGAAAACACACAATGAATTGTGGCTGACAGGTGGCCCGCACCATGGAACCGCCCAATTCTCGCGACCACCCCCAACCAAGTACGCTCCCTACGACGGACCTGAAATTGCCCCAAACCCCAGTAACTGGCGCGCAGCTAATCCGAACTCCCCCCTTCCGCCCGGTCCCCCCCATCGTACCAATTTTTGTTCAGAATGCTGGGCCCCTAAATTGAATGTTACACTTCCTATGAGCTGGTTCAAGAGGGATGCTTCATGCAGCCTCAATCCCCACACCCACCCCCACAACACACCACCACCCCACCCCCCCACCCCACCCCCCCCACAACACCCCCCCCCCACCCACCACACACCCCCCCCCCTACAAGTCCCACCTTCCCCCCCCCACCCAAACCAAACCCACCCCCCCCACCCCCCCCCCCACACCCCCCCAAACACCACCACCACCCCCCCCCAACAACACAAACCCCCAACAACCACACACCCTAAACCAAACCCCACCCCCCCCCCAAACACACACACCCCACCCCCCCCCACCCCCACCCACCAAAAAACCACCCCCCCCCCCCACCCCCCCCACCCCCCCCCACCCACCACCCCCCCACCAAACCACACTCCCCCCCCAACAAACCCCCCCCCCCACCCCACCCCACCCCCCCCCCCCCCCCCCTCCCCCAAAACCCACCCCCCCACCCCACCACCCCCCCATCCACACCCCCCCCACCCCACCCCCCCCTCCACCCTCCCACCAACCACCACCCCCCCCACACCCCCCAACACCAACACAACAAACCCTCTTCCCCCACCCCCCACCCCCCCCTAACCCCCCCCCCCCCACCACCCCAAACCACACACAATACCCCCCACCCCCCCCCCACCCCCACCAAAACAACAACCCCAACTCCCCAAAAACCCAAACCCACCAACACCAACAAATAACACCCCAACCCCCCCACTCCCACCCCCCCCCCCCCCCCCCCCCCCCCCCCCCCCCCCCCCCCCCCCTCCCCCCCCCCCCCCCCCCCCCCCCCCCCCCCCCCCCCCCCCCCCCCCCCCCCCCCCCCCCCCCCACCCCCCCCCCCCCCCCCCACCCCCCCCCCCCCCCCCCCCCCCCCCCCCCCCCCCCCCCCCCCCCCCCCCCCCCCCCCCCCCAGAGCAGGTTTTTCCCCCCGTGCGTTCCCTTGGTTTCCTTTTCAACAAGTTCCCGAGTGCGTTCGGTAAACGCCGCCCTTTCAGAATTTGACTCCCAGAGCGCCATGTAGCAGATGCGAACCAGTGGTCAAATTGTTACTCCCCCAACACCTTACTTGCTTCTTTAATAAACTGTACATTACCCCTCAAATTCTCCCTTTTCCGTTCCAGCAACCCCCCCCATACTGTTGCACGCAATCTCCTTGTTCTGCTCATACACAACCCGTTCAGCGTCCCCCCCCAGATGGAGCTTTTTTTGAACCTGCTAATCTTTTCAATTTAATACTTTGTTGTGTTTGCTAGATATTTTCGTTCATTTTCCCCCCCCGGCTACAGACTATGGATCCCTCTGACTCTTTTCTTACACATTACGCTTTTCTTCCGTCTTTTTTTTCATTCTGGTTGTTTTCGAAGGGGAGATTCTTAACTTACATAACTATTCAGCCCGCCCTAGTCAGGTTTTGGCGCACAATAAAATGTGTCGCCTTTTTCTTTAACATTGCTTTTTGGAGTAACCGGGTGCTGAACTGCTCCCTCCCCAAGAGTGACATGCACACACCAGTTGACCCTTGGATGGACACCATTGCATGGTTATCGTATTATCATTGGACCCCAACCAGTTTCATAGGGATCTTACTTGACTTTTCCTTTCCCCCCAAGCCTAAACTGCGTGAGTTATTTTGGTGACCCTCAGGCGGCGCGTCGTCATCGCAGCCCGGTACTTTTTTATCGGGGTGCAAGATCCCCCCATGCTCCTACCCCTGTACCTCAGTCGGCGGATACGCTTCCTCTCCCTTCCCTCAGCCTTTGTGCTTGCCTGTCAGCACCTGCGTTTCGTGATTTAGGAAGGCCGCCTTTTCATCAGCTCCTCCAGATTTTACCGGTCACTTGAACTTCCTTGGTTACGAGCGCACCTTTCGCTTCCCTGATTTCACATCCCCCCTTTTTCCTCGACGTCTCTCTGTGCGGAAGATCCCTTGACAACTCCAACCCCCAAGTTTGCTCCTTGCCACCTTTTTTCACCCTGAGGAATGCGCAAGATAAAAAATTATGGAGACCTGTCATTTTTCGGCCTTGCCCATAGGAAAATTGCACGACCCTCTCTTTCAATGAAGTGCGCCCGCTCTCTCCATGAAGGAGCGGATTTTTTCGTTTCATGCCGAAGGTCCTCTCGATTCCTCTTCCGACACCACCCTGGTGAGTGAGCCATCTATGTCTGCGCCTTTCGCTTGGCCTCGTCCCCCCCCATGCCTGACCCTTTTTTCTACGAGCCTGGCTTATATTCTTGACTTTTGACAATTGTGAACCCTCCCGATTCCTTCTTTTCCTAATATCCGCCTCTTCCCCCCCATCCGGACTTCAGCACTCATGGTCTCACAACTCCGCCGATTAAGCAGCGCTGATTACCTTTGCCGGTTATTTTATGTGTGACCCCTTTGAGTTCCTTGACAATCTGTTTTACACCGGAGGAGTTAGCTGGAAGTGCTGCGCTCCCCTTTTCCCTATACCCCCAAGGCTCCCTGTCGGGGAACAGCCTTGGAATCTATTTCGATTTATTCGTCAACCGCTCCACTCCCCCCACCCCCCCCCGTATGAATCCCGGCCTGGCGCGGTCACAAACCCGTAACGCATACATGCCACTGGTCCTCCTTTTTCCCTCTCCAGAGTCCCCCCTGTTTCTTTGTTGTGCCCCCTTTTTTGAACCACACTGGAATTCGTTTATAGTCCGAGTGTTTCGCAAAATGCCTTTTCTGCATTTTGCGCTTCGCTATGTTTTGATTGCAGTCACTGCAGCCCGAGGCTGGTTTATCACCTTTCCGCGCCAAAACCCCTTGCACCCCTTTTCTTCCCCGTGTCGTAATCCTGAGGCATACGGTCATCCGTCCGATCACATCTTCTTTCGGCCGTATGTCAATGCTGTTCACTGTTATCCACTTTCTTGGACCGTTCCGCTCGAGGTGTTGCGCGGTCTGTTGCCGCCTGCATCACCCGCTTTAGTTAAACTATGTCAAGTTGGACAGGCGCTCCCCGATCTTCAGTCGCCTCGGCGAATCCCACTTCTCACCCAATCTCATATACTCTAATAGGAAATTTGGACCTTTTCCTCCCTCCCTTTGACGTGGCTAGGCTTCATCCCTTAGTTTTCTGTGTCATCGCTTATTGCCGTGTCTTTGGTTTCTCGGATTTGTCCGGATCCTCCAGGCATCGCCCAATTCTTTTGTTTCTCATAATTCCGCTTTCTTATTTCTTTGTCTTAACGGCTCGCTCGGCTTATTGAAGTAGTAGCTCCCCCCACAAGCTTTTCCCGACGGAGCTGTCAGCCGCTCTTGCGACGCAGTGTTACCGAGACCCGTCGTGCTTGGAAAGATGACCTCTCAGGCTCTCACCTTTCCGACACTACCAAAAATCCTTCCTAGTGGAATAAGCCCCCCAAGGTTCTTCGGAGGCGCCCCCCCGGGTTTGGCCATCCCTAATGCGAATTTCAAGACCTGCCCCACCGGTTTTGAAAGCGCCCGGCCAATCCAAGAGTGGAGCTTTCAGCTGACAAGAGACTTATGAAGCGTTCCCGCGCATGAGTCAGATCTGACATCTTCAAAGAGCTTATCTCTTTTTTTTTTAATTCCTCTTTGGTTTTTAGAGAGCAAAGCCCCCCCTTGGCCTCTTTTTTATTGTCACGATGCGCGGTCCGCCTCGCGGTTTATGCGGTTCTCCTAACAAGGAGTGGTTGATTTTCCGTGGGCGATTGTCAAACACCTGTTCTCCATTTTTTCGATCTGAAGCTCTGCGCGGTGGCCCAACCCTTTTTCCCCAGAATAACTCCGCGGAGTGCTCAGGTAATTCCATTGTGCCTTTTGGTGAGAGGGGGCCCGGTCAAATTCTATATGATGGCCTGTTTATGATATTTTTTCAGGCGCCAAGACGTTGCGCGTAGTTTGAAGTCCCGGCCCAAAAGGCAGCTAAGCTACTCCACACTTTCTTATTGATCTAACGCACACAATTGCGAGAGAGATCCTCCCCCACTGCTCGACGCGATTTTCGAGCATCAGCAAAACTAAAAAGTCTTTTGAGCTTCCTTTGACATCCCCCCCCGACCATCACGCACTTGGTCATCAAATGACACCACCTTACCCCTCCCTTTTGAGTGAAGCCATTTAACCCGCCACTCCCACTATACGTTCAAAAATAGGTATCGGAGCTTCTCTTTCTCTTGATTGCTGACTCCTCAGGGATTGATCCTCACTGATTCTTTCTGAGAATTTTCCCCCATCATCATTTTGTGCTCGATGGTTCCCGGTACAATCCCTAAAATCCACGTAAGTGTTGTCCCTTTACAGACGGCGTTTCGCTCAAAGGTCCTTTCAACAGCAACTTTGAAAGAAGGAAAGCAATGACCTTTTTTCATCGGTGAACGCTGGGCCTGTTATTATTCCTGACTTTTCATGTGACCTGCAGTTTGCGGATCTTATTTATCGAGAGAATCTTTATCAGTTTGTATTTCCTACACCTCACCCTTCCAGTCCAACCTACAGCGCTCAGCATTGTCCCAACACTTCTTCGTCCCCCCCCCTACCCCCCAAGTAAATCACTCTCATGGCTGCAGGGTTTACTTCGACTCAAATGCTTCCGTTTTTAATGACGTGTTTGCGGTTGTATCTGAAGGTGTGCCCTCTTCGATGACCCGATTATACTTCGTTCATGTTGACGAAACTTCCTGGGATATTCCAAGTCCGGTTCACATTACCTGGGCGCCTTGGTTGCCTCATGTGATCCAACGCCATCCCTTCGAGACCATCGCCGTTTGTTAAAACATCCCCCTTCCGAAACCGTACCAACGTTGAAGTCACATCACCTTTCGGCAGCTTGCGGCGATAATTAGTTTCTTGTCTGCGTCGGCTGGAATCGCTGATATTGGACTCGCAGCGCCCTTTCCTTTCTCGTCTTTCCAATTTCTTCCCCAGAGCCGCGAACTCAGTCTCCCCAATTCGTATGACGGATTGTTCGACCCCGAAGGCCTCCGCAGTCATTTTCTCCCTGAACCAGTTTGTTTCCGAGGCACGACCTTTTCTCTAGAGTGATGTTGGAACCAGCTCCCGCGCCTCATTTTGAGCAGCAGCGCTTCGCACCCCCACCGTTGCTTCCCTTCCGCTTGGATGGCGTTGTTCTTCAGTGCGATATACCTTAGAACAACTTGACTCGAGATTTTAATTTCTTCATCAGCTTTCACCTTGGCCAACCGGCTTCCCTTTTTTTTCATTTTTTTTTCCATTCGACCAGTCCCTTCCCTTCCGGCCGCTCGTCGAGGCTCTTGTGGAATATTAGAGCGCATGCGTGTTGACCCCGCTTCAGTCCCCCTTTTCAATCGCCGTCTTCTAAGATTCCTCCACCCACGAAACAGACTGATGCCTGCCAAGCCAATGGCTACGCCAAAGTCGTAGTATATTCGTTAAACCCCCGTCGAAGTTTTCTTCCCCTTTAATCCCATGGAATCGAAAATCTCCAACCATACGGTCTTCTCCTCTCAGCGACGCCTCCTCTAGCCTCCCCCCCTCCATTTTTCCCTCTAGGTAAGACAGATAGAGGACAAGAACTCAGGGAAAGTGCTTTTGCAGTTCTAACTTCGCCGTCGATAGGTGAAAGGAGCATTTTTACCAATCCCGAAAAGTAATGGTTGTGCTATTTCACTATTGTCACTCGGTGTTCTAAAATCAGCCCTTCACATGGTCCCCCAAGTTGCCCTCAACTCTCTCCAATTTCAGAAGATTTCTCCAACCTTTGTTTTTTTTGTTCAAATGTGTTCCCCACCAAACACTGAAACCTCCTTCGGGATTCCCGTTATGTACACTTAATTTCCCCCTTCCCTCCAACCATAACATTCGCCTCAGTCCTCACTGTGGGCAGTCCTAAAAATATTATCTGTAACCGGTCAGGGCTGACTCAACCTATATTTTTCTCCTCCCTTTTTTGATTCAGTAGATTTCCTGGTGTCACCACCTCCTCTGTCTACCCAGTCTGGCCGAGAAGAAACTTAGATATGCGATTTGCGCTCTTAGCGTTCGTTTCGAAGGTCGCCCCTTCTTAATTGCCCATAAAGTTTTCATACTAAATAGTTCGGGGCCCCTTTGCCCCCCTGTGTCGACGTTCTTAAATGCTTCCTTGAGTACCCGTGCTGACGTAGCTCTCCCCACTCCGCCCCCTGATTCCTTCGTATGACCGCCAACAACCATTTTCCAATTTTCTGGCCCCCCAGTCTTGCGCGGCTCTCTCGATATTCCACCCAGGCCCCCCTCATAGGATTTCAATTAATGGGTACCTCCGCCCATTGACCATCTCCATGTGCGTCTTGCGTGCCTTAAGGAGGTCCGGCTTTTTCAGCTATTTCCCCCCCTTTTTTTTGGAAATTTTCCCGACCAGTTTTTTTTTCCGCTGATTTTTTCCACCCTAACTTAGCCTTGGGTGGGCTATTCTCCGCCTTGCTCCTTGTTGTTACTGTCTGAACCATGATTGTTTGCGCGTTTGTGTCTCCCCGCAAGGAGTCGCGATTCATAGGCCCTGAATCGCGGGCCCCCCCTCTCGCACCTTTTTTCCCTAGTCCCCTCCTCGGCCACGACCTGCTGCTCATCGGTTCGTCTTTGCGCCCTCTTTCGTCTAATCGCCAAATGACAAAAAATGTTGAAAGCTTGTCCCACCGAACTTTTCCTTAGTCCTTTTCCTCACCTCTTGCTTCGCGTAATGTCCGTCTTCTCTCGCCATTTTTCGTCTCCCTCCACCCTCTCGCTTCATTGCCCACGAATTGGGTTCTCAGTTCGCCTTTTCCCTTGCCCAATTCCCCAGTGGCGCGGCTTCTGGTTTCTCAGCAGCTCTCTCGCTTTCGTCCGCCACACCAACGTGAGACGGCCTTCCTTCTTCCGTTCGTTTGAGAGTCACATCCCTTCGCCCCCTTCCCCTTTGGCGACGTCAGCCATGGAGTCTCTTTTCGCGTATGGCCTCCGACGATTTCCATCAATCTGTGCGTCACTAGTCGCTACCCTCCTGAGTCTATCCTTTTATTGCCGACCAACGAATTTTAGACTCTCATCTCTGACGCTTTAACCTGGCATTATTTTTTTTTTTCTTGAGTAAGTTGCGCCTTTTTGGTTTGCGACCCCTGTATTGGAATGTGCCGTGCGTGATTGTCGCGTTTTCTCGGGCCTGTCGGGCCGGCATTTTATCTCCCCCTTTTCTATGATCGTTTAACTTTCTTTCCGGCCCTCTCCTCGAATCGGCCTCTTCAACAGTAAGTACACCTGCCCCGTATTCCTTCTTGCTTTTAAGCCCGGTTGACGTCCGAGTATCCACCTTTCCTAATCACCACATTCCTTTTCTTGTTGGAGCCTCCGACCCCGTTTTTTCAAGCGGGTCAAGAGCGTGACGATCGTGGCTTCGGTTCTCTTTCCCCGGTCCCCAGACTTTCGCTCCGATCTAAGCCCCCTCCCACTTGAACTGGTCCTCCCCCTGAGGTCTCCATGCCATTCAATGTGGCATATCACATCCAATTTCCCAGTGTCAACATTGCTGTACGAACGGTTCCTACGAAACCGTGCCTTCGCCACCCTCTCTATTTTTTGTTTTTTGACGAAGCCCACACTTTTTCACCTGATTGCTCCAGTTTCTCCAGGGCTGATATGCCGCTTTTCTGCGACAATCCTTTCCCCCAATCAAGAAGCAAAGGCTTAGCTTATGCCCCAGGTGGTCCCCCCGCTTCCAGACCTCCCTTGAAAGTGCGGCGTAGTTCAACTTCAAGTTTTCCCTGGTAATAGTTTTTCTTGACGCTGTAGTTTCGGTTCTTGATTTTTTTGCCTTTCGGCGGCAAAGGCACGCCCACGATGTTTTTTCCGTGTTTTCGGCAGATAGTTCCTGATTTGAACTTAGTCGCGCCTTTAGGTACAGTCTTAGCTGCAATAAATCGGCAGCCCCCCTTCTTTGCGTACGGGCGTTGGTCTCTGTTTTTTCCGAAGGTCACCTGGTTACTCGCGACATTCTGCGCGCTCCCAAGTCCTCATGAAACGTCGGCCAACATATCCTTTGAACGACCCCTAGGCAAACAGGTGATTCCCTAGGTAGCATCATAGATGATGAGGCTTCCTTTCGGTGTTTTCCCGCCCGCTCCTCTCATTAAGATATAGCCTTTTTCCCCCCCCCCCATTTGTTGACATCTCCCGTACCCCCCTTTAAGTTTTCTAGACAAGAGAGAAGCATAAGGTCTGCTATTCGGGCGCAGATCTTAGTCCTTCAAGTCGT
>Ga0179593_1578749_pt1 | contig 12522 bp, 7 predicted proteins | sample CZODoug2_1_08_16_FD_185931 | JGI IMG/M metagenome (GOLD analysis project Ga0179593, IMG submission 185931) | Vadose zone soil fungal communities from Angelo Coast Range Reserve, California, USA - CZODoug2_1_08_16fungal (PacBio error correction) | ecosystem: Environmental > Terrestrial > Soil >... | reverse complement strand
CGCCGTCTGCCGCCCTTCTTTTCTGACTGGTGAGCTCGTTCTCTATGGCGGATGTCTCCTTTTCATCTCCGTTCCGCTCCGTTTCCCTCCTTCTGGTACTCTCGTCTGGAAACCCTGAGACTTCCTGTTCGGCCTTTTCAGTATTTGTCACGTTATATCCTTCTTTTCCCGTGCCATTGGCTGGAGCCACGGCTCTGGCCGTGACGCGTCTTATCCTTCCCTCCGGAACACGGAGAGTTCCCTCCCCTCTGAAGGACCCTCCGCCGAGCACCCCATCCCTGACCTTACTCTGAGGGTTCGCCTGCTCTTTTTATGAGGGAATGTCGCTTCGCCGACCGCGTATCGTCTGTTTGCTATTCCTCGCCACTGGGCCGTTTTTGCGAATCTCTGAACCTAGCTGGGGCTTGACTGGACCTCCCTTCAACAGGTAGCGTACCTCGTCGCGTAAAGACAGAGCGGTCTCCGGCGCGGCGATTCATTCGGATCAGCTTTGTTCGAGTGACTGAGGGCTCTTTCACTTCTTCGTCTCACCCCCTCCCCCGTTGGCGCTTGTCAGTCCCTTCTCGGACCCTTTCCTTGGGTGGCCTCGTGTCCCCCGTCTGCCCCTCTTTTGAGCCCCCTGCCGATTGAGACATCCTAGGTGTTGGTTCGTAAGTGTTTTTCGGTGCTGCCGATCTTGCCCCGGTTCCTCGGTCGCTCTCACTACCCACTCGTTGTCCCTTCGTGTATTAACAGGCGGGTACGCCTCTTTGTTGATTCTCACCTTCTTTCCGCTTGCGAACGGTGGACAACGCGTGATCGAGGCCGGCGTACCATGTCTACATCAGGATCTTTTTCGCGCACAGGCAAGTTATGACTCCATACTTCAAAAAAAGTGTTTCTTCTTTCCCCTATGGAAAAGTGCCGTCGCTTTTATATTAACCCCTTTCCTGCATCCACCTTTTGTCCCTTTCGTTTCTTGCCAAGGATCGACCATCGTCCTCCAACCGATATTGTCTCCGCCTTGGTTCTGTGCTGCGCAGAGCCCCGGTTTTTTTGGCAATTCGTTGTTCCTTCTCCAGTTGAGGCGGTGATTTAGTCCGCTGCGAGTATTTTCTTCAGGCGGACTCCTTCACGATTGTTTCGGCTTTTCGCCATACACTCAGGTGCGGAGCTTTCCTGCCTTAGCGTCCTCAGTCGGAACGAATAAAACGACGTTCGCGAACCTCGATTTAAAGTTGGACCTTCCTCTCACAGAGCTACTTTCCGGGTTTTGCTACACGCTGTTCAGTCTGCATGAATGGTCGGACTCTCCTCCCTAATTTTGTTAGGGAGCTCCTATTCTGCAGCGTTGGACCTGAGTGGATCCTTCCTCCCCCGTTCACTTTCCCACTGGTTTGAGACTTCGCCAAACGTGTTTGAGAACTCACCCCCGGCGAGCTTTTTCGTCTGGATCGCTTTTTTGTAGATCTCGACTACGGATGGACGGGGATATAACCTGAGGTCCCTGGCGTTCCACGCTTTTATCGGTGGGGTCCCCCTGACTAGATCTCCATGGAGCTCTACTGGATCGTTGAAAAGGTCCCCTCCTTTTAGGCGCCACCGCGCTGCGACTGATAACCAGGGGTTTTCTTTTTGCCCTATCTGGCGATGTCTGGCTCGCACCCGGAGCAGTGTCTTGCAGCGATCACCTCTCGTCACTTTTACCAGCGGCACGCGGACACCTTTTTAAAGGCCCGATTGCAGTGCCGCTTTCGCCTGAAAGGCCCCATATGTCTGACATTCCGACGTGCCAGTGCCCTCTGGTGACTCCCCCGGTGAACGAAGCCCCCGCGTACCTCCCCCCCCCCCCGTTGAATACACGGTGTCCACCACCCGATTTCCCCCTAGTGATTGTCCGAGCGGAAGCGGCCCCCCTATCGGAATCCCCGACTAAAGCCGCAGCTCGTTTTTTTACGTCAGCTCTCCATGTCCGTCCCCTTCCTTCGTTTTTCCCAAGTCGGGTCGCGCTGTAAGCACCCCTTTCTTTTTAGGTCGTCCGTAGGGAATCCGCCCCCCAGAGCATCCGTCAATCGCCAGCATCCGCCGCTCGGATAGTCCGTTGATCCTATGCTCCTTTTGTGCTTGGGACAGCAAGTACTCGGCTTTTTTTGTGAGCTTTCAGGTCAAGCCCCATCGCTGTTTCGAGCGTTAGCTTACGTAACATTTTTGCCAGCAGATGCGGGCCTGATTTTTTTTTCCCCCCTGACGTGATTCCCGCTAGCTCCCCCTGCTGTTCGGCGAAGAGAGAGAAGCACGAATCTCCCTGATGAAGATCGCGCCTTCTTCTTTTTTGTAGCCTAAATCTCGCGCGCGGTATCCGTCGGCCCTGTCGTAACTCGGGATAGGCCTAACTCCCTTCTTCGCACTTTCCTATTTTTTCTCGTCCTTGAAACTCCTTTCTTTTCTCCGCCGTACACGCCTACCCGGCCCTTGTCCCCCATTTTTCCCTTCGGGATTGGAATTTCGAACTTCCGGATGGAATCGAACCCCTTCTCAAGGCTGAGACGCCGCCGACAGACCGAGTCCCCCCCCGTCTGATCATAAAGTTTCCTCCTTCTGGAAGAGTTCGACAGCTCACATTTCCTCCGCCGTTTTTTTTTGCTCTCATTTTTCGCGGAGCGGCTTCCCTCTCAGACTGCTCTGCACGCGCTGAGCATACGCGAGATTTTTTGGCGGGTGTAGCACGTCGAGCAGGACCGGTTGCCGAAACTTCCAGTCATTTCCCCGAATTCCTTTAAGCAACGCACTGGTCACTTATAGGTTCGACGGGTGTACGGCGCCCATTTTTTCAAGGTCCCTGTTTTTTTTTGGATGTTGCACGACGCTCTTCTTTTTAGTTAGCCGCTTTTAAGGTTTTTCTAAACAGAACGCGCTCCCTTTTTCTGCAACTTGCCTTTTTCGGCACCTACGGATCGTCGAGGTTAGTTTCTACTTATGCGGGGGGTATCGCTCGGACACTGTCTCGGCGAGCCGATCAATTCGGAATTTCGCCTTCCCCCATCAGCGACCAGGCCTAGCTCCCTTAAAATAATCTCGGTTTCCCTGGAAAGAAGTCATTCCCAGGTCCGCGTTTTCTGAGCGAGACCCTTTTCTTAGCACGCCCGCATAAGGTGGAAGTTCCGGATTCCTTTCCCCGACTTAACGGCTCTTAATTTCGGCAGGTATTCAATAGAGACCCCTGGGAGTACAGCTGAGGACCCTCGATAGACCCGTCGGATGTCTTGAGGGTAGGTATAGCGTCTACTCACTCGCGGCTGATGATGTTAGTCGGTATTATTGCCCCGCGTCGATCCATCACTAGTTTGTTGTACTTTCAACCCCGGTAATCACCTTATGAACGGCTATTTTTTTGAGTTGTAGCACGGCAATCGGTGACCCCCAATATTTCTTGACACGGCGCCCGGTGTCGACACAATGCCTTTCATACCAGGTCCCTCTTTCAAATACGCCTCCAAGTATGACACGGTGTCTGGAGTGACGTTTTTCCCAATTTCCTATCGTTGATTACCGCTTCCATCGGCGGCACAGCCTACCAAGACTGCGACTGTCGCCTCTCTCCTCCCTGACATTACTTGTCCCGACCAATGGCTGTCAGCGCGGCGCCGACGACTTCCCCCTGTTCCCGACAGGAGGTTTCCCTAGTTTTCTCGCTTGTCGTTTAGTGACGCGTCCCCTTTTGCCCCCCGTCTGAAGAAGAGTGTGCCGGGTGCCCCCCCTCGGTCCTCTTCCCCCGGTCGCCAGCAGCCCCCCGCTCCGCCGCGGGGCGGAACCCCTCCCCCCCCCCGCGTTCTCCGTTTCTTTTTGTTCGCACCGTCTCTCGAACGTTTCCGATCCTCCTACTTCCCTCCCAAACCAGTAGGATTCTCATGTCGCTTCCGGGTTGGGCTGCTTTTTCCTTTTTGACAGCGGCCGGAGATCTCTTTTTCCCCTTCCCTTTGTTGGTCTAGTTCGCTATTGCTATCTCCATTCCCGTTGACGGTCTTTCCCTTTTCAGCCTCCCCGCTCAGTCCTACTGGTTTGCGCACGGGCGCCCCAACGTTCGATCCCTTTCGCTTTTTTGAGGTCGTTTTTTTTTTCCGTTTACCGATCGGTTGTTGGATGATCCTCCGACTCCGGAAGTGAAGCTCTTTTATACCCCTTCTTTTCGCGCGGACCCGTGTCCTGACGTCCCTGAGAAAGAATAGACTTTAGCGCACTGGAAGACCTTTTCCCCTTATAGCCTTTGTTAACCAAGTGCCGACTTATTCTGCGCCCCCTCCCCCCCCCCACTGTTCTTAACTAAAGACCCAGGGTGTGTGCAATTCGTTTTAGATGCGTCAAGAAAGAATAAGTCGTGTGCCGCAATGAGATCTCGGATCGCACTTTTACCCATCCTGTCTCCCCCGTTTTTTTGCACTAGGCGATCGGGTGGGCTTTCCCCATCCTTCTAGATGATGTATACATCCTGTTCGCCGTGAGCACGCGTGGTCACCTATGTTGTTCCAAGGCTTCGAAACAATTGAGCCGGTCAACCTGGTCCCTCGAGAATGGCGCCCCCCCCCTAGCCGGGAACATTGACCGCGCTCACGCCGAGGACCGATAGGCCCTATAGCCCGCCTGCCAGCTCTGCGGCTTTTTTTACGCGCTGCTAATTTTTTCCTGGCCATCTGAAGTCGTTTCGGCCGTACAGGTGTCGAGCTGACAGTTTCCTGTGAGGTCTCGAATGTACCCCTCCCCCTCCCCCAAAGACTCAATCCCCTTGAATTTCCCATAATACGCATCCATTGCTGGATGCCAGTTTTGACGCGACGAGTTCCGGGGCCTGATTTTACGCACGCAGTACTAGCCTTTTCTTTTTTCATCACACGCGATGATTTCGAGCCCGGTCCCCCCCCTTAGCCGATCCTTGAAATGGGAAAGAGTTTAGGCCATTGGCGGCGCGATAGTCGTGATAGGAAGACTCAGACGAGACTTTCTCCTCCGACACTTTTGCCTCCGGATCGCACTCCCCCCCCCCTCTATTCCACGGATGGTTGGCCGGAGGTGAAGTCACGAGTCCCGCTTTGAACCGAAAGCAGTTCGAGCAACGGCTGTCCTCGTACTTCCAGGAGTACCCTCTTTCCGCCGAGCTCTGTCCTGTACTTTTTTGCCCTTCCCGGCTGGTATGCGTAAACGCCGGCCAGAATTGGCCAGGTTGCCGTCTCCCGTGGGATTGAATTTACGATGGTTCAGCCCCCTCATGCCTGGAATTTACCTTCGACACTTTTTTGTCTTTTCCGATTTCGACTGGACTCGATGGAAGCTTTTCCCTAGTGAATCTCCAGGCTTCTTGTTTTCTCTCCAGACTGAGCTTTCCCCCTTCTATATTTATTTTCTCCCCCTTGTTGTCGTTTAGATATTTGTTTTGAAGGATTTCCTCTCTTCCCTCCTTGCTAGCGCCTTTCCCCCCCTGATAGTATTCTTTGATGAATGATTTCGCCTCGTCGCCTGACGCGACCATTTTCCCCCCCACTTACAGGTGTCTCACATAGTATTTCCCAATAGCAATCACCTGAGGACAATTTTCCACTCTTTTCTCTTCCTTGTCCTTTACTTCCCCAGTCCTTCTAATTTTGAGTTCAAACGACGCTCGTTCAGACTTTTTCCTCCGTCGAAAGATCAGTTTCCGGAAACAGTACGGTGGCTAGACGCGGTTTGTCCCCCTCCTCTCCGGAATTGCTGCAACTCCGGATATTTAGACTTCCAACTTGATCGGGGAGCTTCCGACTCCTTCCCCTCTCTCTGAGCGAACACATCGCATCTCGAAGAATATGAGCGTTTGGCCCAATGTTCATCTTCGCCGAACTCTGACTCTTTGTCCTTCAAGTTCACGTCCTAATCCTTTTCCCCCCTCGTACAGTCTCAGCCCCGGTCTCTCCCGGAGCGAGCTTGACGCCTATCTGCTTTGATTCAGGTCCTGATCCGGCTTTCGTCTTTGGATACCTTCAACGATTCCCGGCTCAGCAGGACGCCCTCTATTGAGTCCGCACGAATTTCCCCCCCAGTCCCTTCATTCTGGAGACGACTCAGGGAGCCGACGTATGGATACACCCTCTTGCTGATCTGTCTGGCTTTCTCCTCTTTCCAGCATTGTAGCGGTTACTCAAATCCCTTCGTTCCATTAAAAGTGCTTGGTAAGACATTCGTGCTCCTTTTACCTTTTTACCCTGATCACCTGCTCTGGGTTTTGACGTCTTTCGCCCGTCGGGGCACTGTAGGGCGCGATCAAGATACATCCCAGTACTTTCCTCAAAAACCCTTTGTCTCTTTTTTTACTGTAACCGTGCCGATCGTATGAATCGCTACCTCTCCCTGGCTTCCTATCCAATTGATGCGATGCCAACGGTAGAAACATCTCAAGCTCATATTTAACCGAACCCAATGGTTTATTGAGTTTGCCGCAGCTGGAGTCTTTTTTTCTCCTCGTTAGGTGTTACCCGCTCTGATCCGTTATTTGTCGGCCCTTAGTAGTTCTGTCTTTTCCGGCCCTTCTCTTTTCCCTACTCTACGGCCTGCTTGTCGCGTTGAGCCGACTCTTTATGATCACCGTACCTTAGCGTTGGCTCGCCAGCCAGAAGCTCCTCCCCGTAGTTTGCACCCCCCCCCGTTTCCCTCGTTGTAGGAAGAGTCTCAAAATTTTTTCTCTGAAGTGGCTATCTTCCAGTTTGCGTCCCCCCCCTTAATGTACTCATCGCTCAAGTCCTTCAGAAGGTCCCTCGACTTTCTCATATTTCCCAGTTGTGTTTGAGAGCTCTAGTTTTCTCTCCCCTTCTTTCAGAAGTTTTGACCGGCTTGGATCTTTCTCCCGCTTTCCTTTACTCTTTTTGCCACTTTTTCGATAGACCCCCGTGGTCGCCAACGGTCCCTGGTTAGATCTTGTTCCGCCCCAGTTGAGGAGCTTTTTTCCCCTCTCCTTACGCCGTTTAAGCGGGGATAATCACCTTCGGTCGGCGACAGAAGACACGTTCGTCTCGAGTCGGCATGAGCCCTACACCTTCGCCTCACCCATCCTTTTGAAAGCCGACCGTCACTGATAGTAGGATTTAAAACCTTCAGTTCTTCTTTCGGGATACCCCCGCGCTCGCTGCCCAATCAAGAACCCGGGTTTCCGGGGTCAGACTTTTTGGCCAGAGGCTCATAGAAGAAGGTGCTCACGATGACCCCTCAGATGTTTGCGATCCAGACTCTGGTGCACTTTGTCAGAGCTTTTTTGAAGAACCCCAGCGTTTTTTCATACGTGACGGATTTTTCACCGCGGAAAGCCATCTGGATGTAGATCTTTCCTCCTCTGCCAGTTAGCACGAGTTTTCCCCTTACACTATTCCTTTTGAAGCCCCCCCAGGTCAACATGAGGAGAGCATGGCTTACCACCCGCCTTTTTTAAACCCACATTACGGAACCCGATGGCTTGCTCCTAGTGCCTCTCACGCGGCCAGACGGCATCCAACTCTTTCGTCCCGATTATAACTTCATTCAGGTAGGCTCGCCTGAACTCGGGGCAGTCCGGATAAGAGTACCTTGAATTCCGTGTGTCCCCTCCGTATTACGTTTTTTTGATTTCGTCCCTCAGTGACCCCGGTCAGACAAAGAGTCAGTCGTTTTCAATAGATACAGTTCCCCAGACAGATGTTGCCCTGAGAGTATCGATAGACCGAAGCCGGATTCTTACCGTTTGAATGTTGGGCATGCTCCTGAAGTACGCGTCCTTTCATGACGGCTGTCCATTTTCTCCCCCTAACTATGATTCGTTCTTAGCAGTTGAGACGACCTTTGGGCCTCCTCCCTCCCCTCTTTTTTGCTCGATTGTGACTCGGTAATCCTCGACTAGAAGAGTTGGGCTTTCTCCCTCCTTCCTCCTCGTTTGCTTCTATTTTCTACTGGTGATTTTTCTTGCGGCAAGAACGCTGCAGACCGCTCTCTCCCCCTTCTGTTCGTACATCTGGCTCGGCTACTACCTTCTCCCCTTCGAAGAGAGTCGTGTGCTTTCACTTTTAAAAGCTGGTACGCCTCACGCCCCAGGAAGTCGATTGTTTTTCTCGCTGGTATTTTCCTCCCAGCAGATTTCAATTCCCTCTTGTCTTTACTAACCTGCGTTTCCTTCTCCTCGGCGAAAGCTCAGCTTTCATATTACTATTCCCAACCTGCATTCAGCAGGAGCTTAGTCGCCCGCCTTTTCTTCCTAATACACTTGTTGTTGTTGAGTCTCAGCCTGTGTCTCCCTCGGTGGATTCTTCCTGATAAGCACTGCTTTCTAGCATGTTGTGACCTTCTCTTCTCTCTTCGTAGGAGGAGTGTCGCCTCGTTTTCAGTAGTTTTCTGGAACCCCATCCATCCCTTTTTTTTCCCAGCTGATCGTTGGACATTAATTCACCCTCTCTCGTCCATGGTTTTCATTGCATGTACGGCGTGTTACTTACTCTCAACCTGAAGGTTCCCAATTACCCATTGTCTGCTCCCCTCCGCTCTGACGCATGTATTATCCTATAGATTTTCCCCCCCCGAACGGTCCCACTCCCTTTTCCCGACCCTTCCTCCGCAACTCTAGCCCAGTCATGTCTGCACTCCGGCAAACCCTCATACTTTCCGTCCAGAAGGAGTCTCTCTAAAGCGTTCCTAGAGATCCTTTCCTCCCCGAGCACCGCTCCAGACTCTGCCGTGTTCCCCCCCGCCGCATCTCTACTTCTCCGGCTTTCCGACCGCTCTTCTTTTGGCCTTTGACAGCCCTTCACTCCCACCAGGTTTCGCTCAAGTCTGGCTTCCAATACGACCTGCCCCTTTCTCTCCCTGCCTCTTTCCCTCTCTCATCGTGGGTGTCATCTTCCCCGAATCCGGCTTAGCTTTAGTGGCGGCTTTCCCGTAGAGACCATCAACGCGGTTGAGATACCAATTACTTTCCCTTCTTACCTGCCATGAGGCCCCGTTGAGAGCCTTGACCCCAGGCTGGGCCTCCTCCTGTGCGCCCCGACGTATGACGACAACTCTATCCTGCGCTGCTTTGTAGGTGATTCCGACGCGGGTCCTCGGCTCGAGCCAATAACTTCTTTGGGTCCCTTTCTTTATTTCCCCAGTCTTGTGGGTATACTTTTCCCCCCCTCTCCCTTCTGTTTGAAATTGTCTTCCCACGTAATAGGTTTATCGGTGACCTTTCTGTCACCTTTTTCCCGGAGGTCGAAATCCCCTGATCTGGTTTTCGTTTTCCCTCTCGTTTCCTTATGATCCCGTAATTCTCACCGTGTTCTTCTTTAAGCTTGTTTTTCCCCTTTCCTCTCTTCTGATCTTCCCCTCTTTTCATAACGGTCGTTCTCCTTTTTTAGGATTGAACTGTCGCCCTCTTCCCTCAGCCCCCCCACCGATGGCCGACCTTGGTCGAAATTTTGGTCCGCGAAGAACTTCCGGAAAGCCGACCTACTCCCCCATTTCTTTCTTTCCAGGGAGGTTTCGTATTTTCTTTGTTTTCCGTCCGCGCCGAATTCTCCCTCTCAGATACTCGTTTTTGTCTCTTGATTTTACCACCGCTTGTGATGATCCCCCGCCTGGAGTCCTGCCCCATCCCTCTCGATCCGCGATTGGTCTTCCCCCCAGTAAACGAAACCGTAATGCCCGTGTTTTTTCTTTACCCGTTCGCCCCCCCATTTTTCTCTCACCTTTCTCTGCTCTTTTTTTTTCAAACAGTAGCCCCCTTCCTCGAGGCGTCTGTCAACGCCGTTTTCCCCAACGGCTGCAGACTGTCGACGCCCACGGTCTCCTTTCCCCTTCCTCATTTTTTTTTTTTTCGATAGATCGGGCTGCTTTCTTCTGCCGCCGTCCAATTCTTCGCTTATTACCCTTTTTTGCGCACGGCTCATCTTCTCCCCCCCTCTTAGTTGCTCCCTCCCGCGAACCCTTTCTACAAGGAGAGGACTGGGGGTTCGAGTTTTCGGACCCTTACTTCAGGACCTGCGTTTCTTGTCTATCTCTCTATTGATTCTTGAGAGGGGACCAATTCTTTTTGTTCGACCCGCGACACTTTTTACTGGCATTTGCCACGGAACCGAAATCGGTCCCGCTCCCTCCCTTTCCTCTCCCCTATGTCGTCGGCTGGAACAAGGACGACTTCTTCGTCCCCTCCCCCCCCTCCTATTGCATCAGTCAGACCGTTGTTCGGAGACCCAGACTTTTCTCCCTCGATTTCTGTTTGGCATGCACGCCCAGGGGGGTTTTTTTGTTGGGTTTTGGTGGGGGTTTGGGGGGGGTGGGGGTGTGGGGGGTTTGTCGGGAAAACAACTTTTTTTTTTTTTAAAAAAAACCCAACAAACCCCCCCCAACCACAAACCCCCACCAAAAAAAAAAAACCCCACTTGGGGGGGGGGGGGGGGGGGGGGTTGGGTGTGGGGGTTTTTTTTGGGGTTGGGTGGGGGGTGGGGGTGGTGTGTGGTTTTTTTTTTTTGGGGGGGGTGGGCCAAACCCCCCCGACCAACACCCCCCCAACAAAAACCAAACAAACCCCCCCCAAAAGGGGGGGGTGGTTTTTTTTGGGGGGGGGTTTTTTTTTTTTTTTGGGGGGGTGGTTATTTCTCCCTCTTCTTAGCCCCGCTCGACGATCTGTGTGTCCCTCCCGCCTAGCACCCTTTGGAATTAAGGAGCTGGTCTTTCTCCCCTTTTTTAAATTCCCCCCCGTACCCCCTCTCACCCCCGGTTGCCCCCCTCTCTGATTTCTCCTCCATTTGGCCTCGTTTTTAGCACGCTGGTTCCGCTTTCTTACACAGGTTCCTCTCCATAATTGAAGCCCCCTTTTTCCCCCTTTCTGAGCTCCTGTTTTCCCCGCTTTGTTTGAAAACCCCCCCCTGAAGGAAAAATAGTGGTCTGTTTCTCCTCCTCCGGTTGGACCTTCCAGATGCCTCACGTACAATCCGAAGAGACTTGGCGATGTCGTATACTTTTTTTCTCTCTTCGGTATTTCCAGCCTGAAGCGGGGCATTAGTTTTGGAATCTCATCGCGTACCCCTGCGTTTCCGAGCGATGAACTCGTATCGGGTGCGGGCGTCTACCAGTGAATACCTCCCTTCCCAACGAGAATCGAACTTAACTAGACTTTCGTCCCTCCCGTTTGAGACTGTAACTCTCGACTGACGCCGGACTGACCTTTTCCTCCTTTTCCGCTCCTGCCTTCCGCGGACAGTGCCCGTTGTCTGTAAATTTTTTCTCCCCCCTCGATTTATTTTCGTCTTAAGCTTTCGTGATTTTTTGCCAGACCTAGTCCGCTGCGTTCCCGGTTTCGTGTCCCTCTTTGATAGTGATCTAGATCTGACTTCCTTTCGGTCCAAGCTCCCCTCCCCTCATCGTCCGGCTCCTCCCGCTTTGCTGTGCTACTGAGAGTTTGGTCGACCGCGTCTCGAAAAAGGATTTTTGGTAGTTACTTGGTTCTGTACTTCCTCCTTCTTTCTACGTAGCTTCGTGCTTTTTCCTCCAATGTCCTGAAATCCAAAGGTGTGCTACGACTTCACTCTTTTCCCAGGCCGTCTTTGCTCTTTCGTTCTCGTCGTATAATCAGTATGGTCATTGAATTCTTTTCAGGTCAGTCCTCCGCTTCCTTGTCGACTTGCCTCCCCCTCCCTCCTCCTCCCCGAGGACGATGCTGAACCTTTTTCCTTCTGGAGTACTCTGATCCATTTCCTCCATGGGTGCCAACCATCTCCCTCGTTGTTTTTAGATTGGCGGTCTGAGCTCTCTGCAGCATTTCTCTGCCTCTTTCCTGAATCTTCAACTCTTCCCCTTTGCGTTCTCTTTTCTTTTTTTTCCTAGTGAGAGAATTTTTCCAACTACCCGGTTGCGATTTCCATTTCATCAGGACACTGTATGGCCCCTTCACCTCGGAGCCGTTTCATGGGACTCTACTAATTTTTTTTTTTTTCCCGGCGTTCCCCTGGCTTCTACCCCCTCTTTGACTAGGTTTTCCCTTTCAAGGACATTGCGGAGAATCTGGTCCCTTTTTTCCCTCCCCCCCTTAGTAGTATGCCTTCCCCGATGTACCTTCCCGGGAAACTTTTTTTCGAGACTCCCTTCTCCGCAACCCGCGCAATGCTTCTCCTTCAACCCAAATACGTCAACGATTTACTTTTTCCTTGCCCTGCGTTGCAGGCCTTCTCGAAACGCGTTGTCTCGCGCGGTTCGAGATAATTCCTAGCATGCCTCCTTTTCCTATGATCTTTGGCCCCCCCTGTTGGATAGCGTACCTTTCCACTTCCCCCCGAAAATTAGTTTTTTTGACCTTCCAACCAAGGTTCGTTTCCTTCCGGACGATTCCCACGCGCCGGTATATTCCCTTCTCTGGACTGAGGACCGACGATTTCCCTTTTTTGAGTTATTCTCTTTCCAAAGAACTTAGGTATTCTCTTTGGGCGTTTGGCATCCCCCTTCCCCCGATCCAGGGTTTTTTACTCTCTTAAACCAGATTCTTCCTTGAGCCCCTCACGACCGGACCCTCCTTCTTCTGGATTTACCGGG
>Ga0179593_1371042_pt1 | contig 12522 bp, 16 predicted proteins | sample CZODoug2_1_08_16_FD_185931 | JGI IMG/M metagenome (GOLD analysis project Ga0179593, IMG submission 185931) | Vadose zone soil fungal communities from Angelo Coast Range Reserve, California, USA - CZODoug2_1_08_16fungal (PacBio error correction) | ecosystem: Environmental > Terrestrial > Soil >... | reverse complement strand
TTGTTCAGACCTAAATCGTTTTTCGATGTCAGTGATGAGATCCGTTTCTCCGTTTTTCGGCCTAGCCGTCTATTCCTTTGTTCCCTCCCCCTTACAGGTCCTCAAGACGCCAACGCCCCTGCTACACGTTCCCGTAATTCACGTCCTCGTTGCGCATTCCCCGTCGAGTGTCCCCCCTCTGATAATGGTTTTTTTGAACTTCGTCTGTTTTTTTTCTTCCTTCTTTGGGTCCTCTCCCTTTGATGGCTGAAACTTTTGATTTTAGTCCTCCGCTCGACTCAGAAGTGGTCCCCCTTGAATTGTCTGGGAGGTGTTTTTTTCGCTATTTTTAGACTGTGTTTTTTTTCCTCCCCTGGCGTACTCCTACACGTCTGATTCTCTTCTGCCACCTTTTTCCTTTTAAAACTTCTCTGCCCTTAGAGTCATCGTGAAGGGTCTCTTCCGGTGACTCTGCCACGCCCAGTAGCCTGCCCATCGAGTCTTGGAATGCGCCAACCTTTGGGTAGGGACTCCCGGAATCATGTGCTTTTTGCCATCCCTTACCTAGGCGGCCACTCGTCCCTATTGGGTTTGGTCACTGGATTTCTTCCCCCATATGCTGGCTTGAAATCCTTCTGCCGGTTCCTTTTCCCTTGGCGTGTCTTTTTTTAAATTGGCCCCCCCAACCACCGTTGTTTCCGGCTGGCAGCAACCCTCTTTTTACCCCGTACTGTCCCGTGACTGCGAGTTTCCCTTCTCCCTCCGTGTCAGTTGCGTGTCAAACCCCGTATTTCTGCCTAGTAGGCCGAGCGGAGTTCATTCTGGCTGTTTCCCACATCGCAAATGTCCTCGACCCGGTTTTGGCCCTTCAACCCGCTTTCCCTTGCCCTGAAACCCTTTCCACTGATTTTAGTCCCCCGTGATGTTTTTAGGTGCTGTTTAACTCGGCACTTGTTGGAATTCAAGAAAGCCCCGGCGTTTCCCACACAGACCAGTCCCCCTGCGAATCTCTCCTCCAATATTTTCCCCCCCTGCATTACATGATTTTCCCCGGTCGTAGAGGGACCTATGAAAAACCTTAGCCCCTCTCTTGCGGACGTCGGATATACAATATTTAAAGATTTCCAATTGTCCTTCAGTTTTTAGCCTGCAGAAGAGCATACTTTTGTTTCCCCGTCTGTTTTTTGTGTTTTTGTCTTGCGTTATTTTTTTTTTTTTTCTTTTATTCCTTTCCCCCTGAGTTTCTCGAAGTTTTTTAGTACCCTCCCCCTAGATCCTCCCTATTCTGATTAAAGGTGACCTTTATCCTTTTTTTTATGATCGCCCATTTGGTCACTTCCGGTTGTGGTTTTCGCTCGTTCAAACTTTCCCCTCTTCGGTCAACGTTCTTCCCCTTCGGATTTCTGCGTTTAGTGTTTTCCTCACCTCCGTTGCTGACCACTTTTAGTTTTTCTTTGTTCCCCCTCCCTTTTTCTTCCCTACACTTCCTTTAAGGTTCAGCATGTGGTCAAAAACTTCCAATGTGATACCGCCCTTAGAAGCTTCAGCCCTCAATGGACTTTTCTTCCTCCCCTACTGTTTTCAGTCGATGCTATTCCAGGCCTTAAACCTATTAAGCCCTTATCAACACTCCTCTCCATTGTCGCTCTATTATGAAGATGGACGCCGGCTTCAAACGAGCCGCTTTCCTTTCAACCTTGAGCTCCTCGCTTCTCTTCTGGACTCCCTTTCGATAGCCGAACCTCGACTGAGATCTTCTTTTTTACGTAACGGATCTTCTGCTTCTCCAACCCCCCACCGGTGCGATCCTCTCTTAGTTTCCCCCCTACTTCATTTTTTTTTGTGCTTCTCCGGAGATTACAGATCTTGTTTACTGCTTTACTCTCCTGGACATCGTCCGACTTCCCAGATATATCGCGTTTTCATCCCCCTGTCCCCCTCGGCTCCCAGCTCTCTTTTCAACAAAGCGTGCTTCCCGCCTAGTACGAGTTTTCATTTTTATTCACTACCCATGATTTTTTCGCGTAATTGTTTTATTTGCTTTCACTCGTCTTAGATCCTTTTTTTCGGCCCTCTTGCAGTCCGACGCCAATTGCTTGAACTACGCTTTTCGTTTATTCATATCCCACTTATGAGTTTTGTTCAACATCATTTCTAACATAGTTCCCCCGGATTACCACAAGAATTTCCCGGCACCCCCCGCCACCACCCATTTTCCAATGGGGCCCCAATTCAAATCCAGTGCGCGTTGCCTACTCGTTATCATCCCTCCTCCCCCTTATTTTTCTTTTTGTTGATCCCCTTCTCCCCCAATTCTCCCCCTAACAGGTCCCAACTGCTTAAAGTCATAACTGCCATTTTTTTCTTTCTCCTGACATAATTCCCCTTTTTCTCTGGATGTTTGATTTCCCACTGCGACTCTTTACTTTGTATCGAACTGGCAAACCAAACGTCGGCTGTCCACTAGCTTTTCCAAGTTTTTCGCGGTCCTCGATGCTCGTCCCATCCCTTCGCGTTTTTTTCTAACGGTTGTCCCTTCGCTCTTACGTCCCTCCCATAAGTTAGTCATTGTATTCGACAGTAATGCCGAGAACGTTGTTGGTGTCCTTCGAATTGGTTTTATTTTCCCCCTCCCTTCTTGTTTATCGGCACACGCCTACACAGCAATCCAGACACCAATTTTTGTTACGCAACAGGTTGGCCCGCCTCATGGACAGGACAGCTTCTCTTTCATACTTTTTCCGTATTGGGGCGAATTAATCATCTTTCTATCTTGACTCTCTATAATCTCGTTCCACTCCCCTGCACAGGAATTGCATTGACATCGGCTTACGTTTATTTGCGGTCCGCTTTGGTCCGGCCCCGTGCAACCGTGTTATCTCAGTCCATCCAGCCGATCTTTTTGAAACTTACCTTTTCGAAGTTCTATCTTTCACACCCCGTATTTGTTCGCAAGTGACCTTCTGTCCCGTCAAAGGGTCTTTGACCTTTCTCTCCCCATTTGGTTGGTACCCCGGCGCCTTTCACTACTTCGATGGCTTTGCCGTTTCCCTGGATTTCCCTCGTCTGAGGTCCACATGACTAAGAGAGGCTTTTGCATTCCTCTTTCCACTTGCCCCTGCAGCATTTCATACGTATGTTAACCTTGAGAGTTCTGGCTTCAAAACCCCAGTCTTTTTTCTCACCGGTACGCCAAACCCTACTCCCCCTTCACTCCCCTACCCATCCCCCAGTCCCCATGGACCCTTTTGGTAAATGCTACAGAGCTTTCTGGTGTTCCCTCCGCTGATATTTCCTTTCTCCGCGCCATGCCTCGGCCACCCAGCAACCGTTTCTCATCAACCTGGGTCCATTCCGTGACCAGGAAGCTTAACTGTAAGCTGCGGTACTATTTTTTGCACGCCCTTATGCCTAAGAGTGTTAGCACTTTTTTGCGATGTCTTCCTTTTTCCCCCGTCTTTCCCCGAGGTTCTCTACCGCGTCCCGATTTGCAAGCCCGCTTTTTCCCCGAATTTACACATCGAACTCGTTGGTTCTTTGTAGGAACTCCTTTAAGTTGTGGTGTTTGAGTTCCTCTGACTCTCTTCTCCCCTCCAATCCGAGGCGATGTGGTTCCTTGACTGATTTTTATAGTGTTCCTTGCTTTAGCTTGCCAGAGGACTGACTCTGTCTTCGTGGCAAGGCCTCCGACTTTGTTCACGCCGTGCTCACCGCTGCTCCCGTGAAATTGGTCAGGTTTATTGTTTTGTACCCTGCCCAGTTGCCTTTTTTCCCTCCAATGTCTGTGGGCACTCAATTGATCTTTTTTTCTGCCCGTCTGGACGCGCCTGATTGGGGACGCGCGGGATGTTGATGAACGAGCCCCTCGGAGTACCTTTCTCCTTTCGAGCCCTCGAAGTCCCAGTTCAGTTACGGGATTTTAGTTTTTATTTTTTCCAGGGGTGGTCTAGTTGGCTCACCGTTAGCCCTTTTGTCCTCCCTGCGAGTAACGTACTCCTCACCCAGTCTCGTCGTCTCCTTACCTTTCCAACTGTATAAATGTATTTTATCCTGTCTTTCTTCTCTTTTGTACGGGGATCGCTGTAGCCACACTCCCATCGCCGGTCTTTTTTTTTAATTCATGGCGACTGGGTCCAAATCTTGTCGGATAGCTCTGAAACCCCCCCCCCATGTTTGTCTAAATTTCCTTGTGACCCTCTGCCCTTGTTTTGTTTACGCTTCTACCCTCTTCAAGGTCCAATTTTTGGAATCCCACCAACACCCCCGGTTTTTTCCAGGGTGGCTTTCCCGTTAGTCCAACCCTTTTTGTTCGCATGCCGTTGTTACCGCATTTTTCCCTTCTGCAGGCTCCTTTCAGGGCCACCTTATGTCATATCCTACTGAGTTAGCTTTTCTTTCTGTGCCTCCCCTCCGGCACCATCTTTCACCTCGAGCCCAGCCGCTCATTTCCGGATGTCACCTCCAAGGAAAAACAGGGTCCCTCTGGAACCCCATATGCTGTATGTAGTTTCCTTGAGTTTTGTATATAGGCAAAACGGGTCCTCGACCCCACGCGGTTAACCATAGAGATTTTCCCCCTCTATCCTATTTTCCCCCTAATGGCGCAACTTCACATTCAATGTCGTCATTTTTCCCTGTAGTAGACGGTCAGCATCGTTTTTCTTCCGATAACTCGCTCGTCGAGCTTATTCCCTTTAATTTCCACCCTCGACGAAGCCATCCGGTGTGTGCCCCCTTTAGAGTACTCCTCCGCCTTCGCTTCCCCCACTCGATCCTCCGTTATTCTTGATCTCAGTTTTAGTCCCCGTTCCTTATGTTTGCACTGTTGATGATCTGACCCTTTATGTTTGTTGGCTTGTGATAGGACTCAAGCTCACTATAAGGGTCAACGTCGTAACTTGGCCCCGTTTTCTGTTTTTACTGGATTGCGACGTTCACCCACGTTTGGTCTTTTACTGAACCCCATTTTCAAGGTTTGGGTTGGGGCTGTTTAAATTCTACCTCTCGCTATCCGCTCTTTCCCAGTCATAGTTCATCATTTTTTGTCCACCCCATTCCCCTGTTTCCCTATCCACCTCCAGAAGGTTCCTCCCATTCTGCCCTCCGCTGCTTGCGCCGCGTAAAGCTGGGCCTCCAGACGAATGATCACCGTTCCTCGCGCCAGTTTCTGTCTTCCTATCTTGAGATCGACCCACGTCTTTTAGCTTGTGACATTTTGACACTTTTTGGCCCTCAGCGTGCTTCCGCCGACCTTTCATTTGGATCGCCTGCCCTCCTACTAGGGTCTGTCCGTGACGTTATGCGGGCCCACACAACCGGTCGCATATTTTCTTTCCCCCCCCCTTTTTTTTGCGCTTATACGTACTATGGGTGTGGCGCTCAATCTTTCCTACTCCCATGTTCCTTACGTAACATGATATCTTCTCGGTCGTCGATCCCCCAACGGCGTCCGTCTGCCTGAAGCCCTCTCTCTCCCCAATTTCTGCGTGGCCCCCGACTTCCTGTATCTAGCGCGTGCTCGCGGCAGTCCTTCCTCGGTTCGGTCTTTTTCGGCTCGCTGTCGAAGATTTTCCAGTCCGAAGTCTTTTTTCACGATTGCCCTACGCTCTGTTTGCGACTTCAGAAGCCAACTTTTCGAGTGCCCATCCTATACTGCCTTGTATCCTTGCACCGTCACGCTGGTTATACCCCCGTCGCTAGCCTTTAAAGGGGTTCAATTTCAAAGACGCGTTCTCATCCGCATATTTCCCCCGCGATTCCCCCGACGTTCCTTATAGTTCGCTTGTATTCCCTCCTCCATTCCCCCCCTCACGCTATCCCATGCTTTGTCATAAACCATTGCCACATCCTCGTGATTTCCTGATCTTTATCTTCCTGATAGTTGTTCGCCAAAAACACTTCTCATTTTGTCGATGCAACCCTTTTTGCTCTTCCCTTTCTCGCCCTTTGTACCATGTTTTGGCTTTCCCCTAGTGAGCTCTCCGAGCGCACCTAAGGTCAGCGTGCTTTCTCGTGCCCTACGACGCCCTCTCTTTCCCTCAGCTTGCATGGCCGCTTATTCTCGCATTCGCATATTGTGACCCGACGTTGTTCTTTCCTTTTTTTTCAACCCCTTTTGATTACGTCCGCGCTACGACTTTTCTCATTTTTTCTCTCCATTTGCCTTACAACGTGCCCCCGCCGGCATGTCAGTCCCCGCTGTGCTTTTTTTCTCTCTTTAGTTGAACCCTTTGTAGATTGTGCTGCACATTGCCATTAAAGGCCCTCCTCCCCGGGCCTCTTGTCAAGCTTTTTTCCACTCCCTGAACAAAATGCCTTCTTGACCTCGGCAGTCTTGCTGCGATCGGTTTTGCACACATCACCCCGTTTTTTTCGCTTTCCTGCAAGATACCTCTAAAGGACCCCGAACTCTCCTATCGTTTTCACCCACTCTGCCGATTTTGTTTTGCCTGTACTCTTCGCAGTCCTTGCATTCCCTTGCTCTCCTTGAACACACGCTGTTTTTTCCCCACCCCGGTTCATCACCCCGGGAGCCCGATGTTCTGCAGTAATGGCTGTCCGCGTCTAATCCCCGTTCAAACTCTTTATTTAGAGCCGGCTTGTCCATTTGATATTGCCTGCGCAGACCTACGCTATGGGTACGGTAAAGTATCAACTTCGTCGGGCCCAGTTTTTCCCCGGGCCGACCCCAACGGACCTCCCCCCGGACCAACTACCCCCCTTCCCTTTGTATCCTTTTGGTCAAATGATGTACAATTGAGAGGAGACTAGGATCGCCTCTCCTGAACCCCTTTGCAGTTATCTTGCAGGCCCCCAAGGGACCAATTTTCATGACGCCGCCGCCACCCATGTATTCCCGTCCCCCGCCCATTATTAGGGACCAGTGATCTTCAGAATTTCCTTTTAGGCACCCTCGCTTTTAATGGCCACTTTCCTCGTTTTTCCTTTTTTGCGTATGCTTTCCCAGAAGCACGGAGGTCTCCCGTTTCCGAGTTCCCATCCGGAATATTCCATATGACCAACTTAGACTCGTATTTTCTGTTTGAATTTTAATATACCCCTATCTTTCACTTTTCCCCCTCCTGTTTTTGTTGATCGACCTTCCTTTAGAAGCCCCCAATTGATATGTTTCCCAGCTTGTTGCCACTTTCATGCTTTTCTTTGCCAGTGACGTCATTCTCACCCATGTCCTGTAATAATTACGCAAAACCCCCCCTTTCCACGTTTATTTCCGTGAATTCCCATTTTTAGTTGACGTTTCCCCACTCTTGTGGGTCGTTTTCCTCCCTATAAGGTTCCTCTTTTCAGTTGATCTTTACGGTTGCGAAGTTCTCGGCAAATCCGAAGGTCCTTTTTGTTTGGCCTTTGTTGATGGATTAGGGTCAATTTTCAATAGGCGCTTTAATCCGCGACACGACGTGCGGTCCCTTTTTTAAAGTGAGTTCACGGGCCTTGTTAGTTCGTTCCGGTTTTCGGTTAGTCCGTCAGGTTTCCCGACCACTGGTTGCCGGCGGCCGGCCATCCTCGGCTTGGCATCCCTCCCTCCAATGCCCTTGCATTCTGCATCTTCGAGTCCCCCCGTTTCGACGTGACCCTATCATACGCCTTTCAGCCATACGCGCAATTAGACCCTGTTGAATGGCGGGCCCCGGCTTTTTGTCCAACATGTCTTTTTGTCTTAGAGTGTAATTAATGCATGGCGACATCTCGCTGACACTTGTCCCCCTATGGGGTGGGACCTCTCTTGAACACGGCCGAAAATCGTTCCCCTTCTTTTACTTTGTTTTTGGCTCTGACCTGCCCAAAATGTTCCCCTGTTAGGACTTCTTCCCCACTGTGGCCTTTCCGGGTAATGGCCCCGCTTTTTTTAGCTGCCTGACTTCCACGCAAGGTTATTTAAGTGGCTGTACCCCAATAGTTTTTCCTAGTAAGTCAAGGCTGTCGCCCTTGATGGCTGTGCCGACACATCGCCCAGTTCTACCAGCCAGCGCCTTCTGCTGTGACCCCCCCCCGCTCGTTTGAGACCAGTTCCACTCTTGTCTTGATCCATGTAGTTTTCGTAGTTCCCCCGCGTTACTGCTCTTCCTTCCCACTTGGTCCGGAATAATGAAGGTTCTCGGTGCACCAGATTGGCCCCCGCACCTGAATCTTCATCCCCCCTTTTTCCAATGCCTTCAACTGCTTGTGCGGTAGATGGTTCCTCTGCAACCCCCCTTCCTTTAGTCTTCGATCGTCCCCACATCGTTACTTTCCCCAACTTGTTCGGATAGATCGAGAAGCCACGTTTTTTTCAATGCGCTGTCTTCTCTTCCTCCGGCTGCCCAGTTCGTTTCCTCCCACTATATTGATTGTTTTTTTGATTTTGCCATTCCGTTCTGTCATGTTTGAGTTTTTTTCTCTTCTGAACGGCAGTTCTGAAACTCTTTAAGTTGGGCGTGGTGTGTCTTTTCTTCCCGCAGTATCCACTCCAAGTGGTCATGTCGGCATGCTTGTCTATCCTGCGGATGCCGGACGCACGCCGGATTCTTGACAAAAACATTTGGTTAACCACACATTGACCTCTCCCATTTGTTTTTACGGTGAACCCGACCTAGGAGTGGCTAGAAGAGAAGCCCGTCATGGGGAAGATATGGTGATCCCCTTTTTATAACTGTTTGTTCTTCTGTACTCCATCCCGAGGGGGACCCCTGGCCCTTGTCTGTTTATCTTTTTCTCGACGCGAAGCTAAATGTCTTGACACTAACCTTCAAGTCACTTCAACAATGCCTCTGAGACCGGAGAGATAGTATGGAGATGTATTTCCAAAAGGCCCGCTTTTATCGTTTTCCCCCACTTTTCGTTTCTCGTTGATCTGATTTTTTGTCTCCGACCCTCGAACTCTGAGTTACGTCCTTCCCTTAGTTATGAGTGTTTCCCAAACATATCGGTCTCTCTTATTTTCCTTCTCCTCCTTTGTTGGTGGCTCTTCCTCAGTATCTTTTGTGGAGATAAGATAATCAGGTACTAAGTACATAAGATAGTACTCGGGCAGTCCTCCAACCTAGTCCGTTCTTTCGATCGCAGTTCCAACCATGTTGGCATTCGCAGCCTCTAGCATGTGTCGAGACCCCGAAGAATTCTGTAATGCTCATTCTATGAGATCGGTCTTGGGACCCCCTTTTCTACAGACGTTTTTCGGCCTACATTTCGTTACCCCGCTGCGATCTCCCCCTACTCCTTTGTGCTGAGATTTTTCTGTAGCCTGATCCAAATGTAGGTGATTTGACCCTCTTACCGTTACTGACCACCTTTATCTTCACCAACAGCCTGGTGAATTACCAGTCGCAACCCCCGCTTCTTCCCCTGTTTGCTTCACTCCTCGTGCTTTCGTCGCTGCAGAATCACCGCGCCTTCCGTTGGTCCCTTTTTTTTTTGACCTCCCCTTTCCCACACTCCCCAGTAGTCATCCCTGCTCAGGACAAAATATCAGGATCGGATTCCCTTCTCCTTTTTCCTTCCTTCCTCCCCTTGAGCTATTGGACTCGCAAACTGGCGCTCCAGATCGTCTTCTGAATGGACCAACACCGTGTCTGTCTGGCCTCTCTTTGACAATTTTGCCCCCCGGTAAATTTAGTGTTCCTGCGCTGAGGCAGCGTTCCCTAAAACTTTTTCTTGCCCTCACTGAAGCCAATCCTTTACTGCATTGATCGACCTTCTGTCTGCTCTTAAGCGGGCGCTTTTCTTGGGCAACATTTCACCAACGCCCTTTGCCTGCTACGGACCGCCCGTTTAATCCGCCAAGTATGGATCTCATCGTGCCCATCCCTTACCTGACAAAAGTTTGTTGCAAGACACTTTGGCCTTGCGCGTTTTTGTTCTCGACTTGACCGTGGGCCTCATGTGGTCTCCCCCCCACGGTTTCCCAATGCCCCCCTACTTTCAGTTTACCATGGGAAACTTTGTTTCAGCCATGTTGACAAAGAACCGTTATTACTCCGGCCTTCCCGGAGCGAGTTTCCAACCCTTCGTTGCTCCGGCCACACCCCCCGTGCACTTTTGGGTGTCGCATTCATCCCCTTCCCTACCAGACTTTGAACCCCAGACCTTGCCAGTCATCTTTTTCGTCCGCGTTTCACCCCTCGGTCTGGTGCCGCGGAACGTCCCAGACATTTCCTCCTGTCCTACAAATTGTGGACCCAGGGTCCCAGTCACCCTTGACTGCTGAGGTTTCTTGGATGTTTTTTTTTTTTTCGTTTACTCTTTTCCTCCAACAATGCAAGCGGATGCTCGATTCCTCCCTTTACGACCCTTTGCTGGCCGATCTTACGTAGTTCTTTTACTACTTTGACAAAACAGTTTGTCCCTGTTTTACTCACTGGCCTTTCCCCTGACTACACCCTTCCCCCCCCCCTTTTCGTGCCACTCACTTGAATGCTGACGGCTTCGTTCTCTTTCTTTCCCCTCGCTTTCCTCACTACTTTGCGGCCCCAATTGACTTTTCCGGCCCCTCAAGGACTCTTTCCCCTTCCTGCATGATCTCCTTTACCAGGATTCTTTCCTTTTGCGCGGTCCTAGCGAAAACTCCTTGAATTTTCCATGGCATCGGTTTTATTCCTGCTGTTGTTGCGTATGTTTCGTCCGATTGGTATCAGAAGCGTCCGAGGCCTTCCGGTTCCTTTCCCTCCCCCCTTGTCCACATCGAAATCGATTGTTTTGTGTTTAGTAATCTCTCCTTTCCTTTCCTCTTTTGTGCGAAGTCTCTTTAGCATCGAGTTCCCCTCTTCATTTATTTCAGGAGGCAGGGCTCTTGCCTAGGACTTGATTCCTTTCACTCTTGTTTCGATGGACCCGAGCCATCCGACCATCTTTCTACACTGTTTTTTACATTTTGCCCTCCCCTTTCCAGTTTCGCTATTGCCTGTCTTGCGGGTCCCCTCTTTTAATGTCTGGGGGGGGAATTGATTTTGTGAGTTTTCGCCCCTAATTTTTTTTTGCTCCTGGATGGAGTGAAACTCAGCGCGGATGAACCGCTCGAAGTTTTCCGTTAAATCTTTTTCCCACTAATTGTCTTCTTTGAACTTTTAATTGGTAGTTTATTTTGTTTAGGTGGTGCGTCCGTTCCCAGGTTTCCCTGCCCCCCCCAATGTAGATTTAAATCCGAGGATCTGCGCAAGCCCAAGGTACCCCACTGTCTGCCAATGTCCTATCGGTTTATCTTTGGACTTCACTCCCTAGGAAAGCATTATTTTCCCTTTCCATCGCTTTATCCTTGCACTTTTTAAACATCTTTGGTCTGCGATGCATGATGCCCCCTGCTTGCGACCTCTTACGTTTTTGCCCACGGAGTATTTTTTTGATTCCGAGGGGGAATCCATTCGGTCATGTTCCTATTTGTTAGGTGCCTTTGTTTCCCCATGCCAAACGGTAGTTGTTCCCCTTCGGCAACCGCGGTTTGAATCTATGTTCCTTTGCCCTGCACCTATGTTTTTCAATATTCACTTTTAAGCGTGCACCCACCCGATTTCTTATAGAGCGTAACTAGGATTAGTAGCCTTTAGGTCTTTTTGACCCCAAATTCCCTCCCCCCCATTTGTTCCCTATCAGACGCACCGCTTCGTTGCCCATGCGAGGGGCCACATTTCTCGTGCCCCTCCCCCCGTGCCCCCCCTGGTTCAACTAGTGAATAACGGTCTTGTTTTCTAAGGTCGAGTCACTGCAATTTGTTTTTTGGATTTTTGTTTTTCCTACTGGTCGTAACGTAGCGCCCTTGAAGCTCGGCACCCCTCCTGTCGGCTTAAAGACTCCTTCTTTTTTGGCTTTTTGTTTATTGTACATTGCCCCTTTCGAAGGATGGCCTCTTTTGCGCTCGGATATAATACCGTTCCAACTTGTTTTCGAGGCTCACGTAGTTCAAGCCTGGTTTTAGGTGTCTGTCCTTTTCAGCACGTAGTTTTTCCGAGACGTCGTTTTTTCGCTCCTACCACTCGATCCGCCCCGATTGCTTCTTCTTCTTCAGGGGATCTTCTCTCGTTGCCATGTTGATACTGTATAAGGGCAGTGGATGACAGGTGATGTTGTTGTGATCTTTACACTAAACTCAATTACCGGTTCAAGCGTGATCTTCCCCCCCTTCTTTGGACTTAGGCTTCTCCCCTTCAAACCCCCCTTTTTGACATCTCGTGGGTTTTCTCCTGTTTTAATTGGACACCTGCGTTTTACCCGAGCCCGGAATTCATAATTGTTCCGTCTGAACTCTCCCTTTTTTGTTTCTTGGATTTACCCTTCCCCCAGACGCGGGGCAAGCCCATCGTTCCAAGCTTGATGCTTCCCTCAGCGACCTTCCATTTCGGACCGGAAACCGCTGAAGTTCAATGACCCCCATGACTTAGCCGAGCAATTCCTTCGATTTCCTGTGCAGAGACGGTCAACGGCTCCGCAACAGATCTTGCGTTCCTTGAACCATCGTGCTTTTTTGACTTTTTTCGCTCGTCTGGACTGATTCCTTTGAACCTCCCCGATTTTCCTATCGTGCTTCCGTACCGTAATGGTCTCTTTAGCTGCCAA